>Ga0307510_10000448_pt1 | contig 40043 bp, 25 predicted proteins | sample 12_EM_MG_FD_207224 | JGI IMG/M metagenome (GOLD analysis project Ga0307510, IMG submission 207224) | Populus trichocarpa ectomycorrhiza microbial communities from riparian zone in the Pacific Northwest, United States - 12_EM | ecosystem: Host-associated > Plants > Roots > Unclassified | place...
CCTTTATATTGAGATATTTAAACTTATCAATCATTTTCTCAATATAATATGACTGATTAAATGCATAGCAACTACTATGTTTCTTAACTTTGATACCTAAAATTGTATCTACTTCACCAAGATCTTTTATTTTAAAGATAAAAGTGAAATATCTTTTGATTTCAACTATTCCAATCACATTGGTTCTAAATATTAATATGTCATTTACATAAAGACAGATAATCACACCAAAATCTTTTGTAAATTTGGAATACATACATTTATCAGCACCTTGTGATGAATACCATTCAACAAAATTGCTTTGTTAAACTTTTCATGCCATTGTTTCGGAGCTTGCTTTAAATCATATAAACACTTTACCAATTTATAGATTTTTTTCTTCATTTCCAGAAAGTATAAAACCCTCAAGTTGCTCTATATACACTTCCTCTTTTAAATCTCTATTTAAGAAAGTCGTCTTTACATCCATTTGATGAACATACAATTTATAAATTGATGTTAATGCAAATAAAACTCTAATTGATTTAATTTTTTTCATTGGAGAATAATTATCAAAATAATCAACATCTTTTTTTTAGTAAAACCTATGGAAACTAATCTTGCCTTGAAGGTTTGTAAAGAGCCATCGATATTGTATTTTGTTCTAAACACCCACTTATATCCTATTAGTTTAGAACCTAGAGGTAAATCTATTAGGACCCACGTATTATTAGATAATATTGAATTTATTTCATCATTTACTGCTTCTTTTTAAAAGACAACATTCCTAAAAGATATAGCTTCACGGAATGTCTTTAGATCATCTTCCACATTTAGGATCATAGGTGTCCTCTTCAATACTATATTTTTATCACCTTCCACTAAAAATACAATTTGAATCAATAGAAATAAAATCTGTATCTAAATGTTTTTCCTTTCTAACTCTTTGACTTCTTCAAGGTTTACTTGAACCTATTACTTCTAGGTTTTTATGTTTTTCTCTTAACGTTGAGATAGAAGTCATTACTTTTAGATTTGGTTCTTACACATTTGAATCACTTATGAATTTATTTTCAATAAATTCAACATGTACAGATTCAACAATCATATTAGTTTCTAAATCTAAAAGCCTAAGCCTTTGAATTTTGTGCATAACTAACAAAAACACTCTTAAGACCTCTAGGTTTTAATTTTGTACTTTGAGGATCAGAAACTTTATAAAAAGCTACATACCCCCACACTTTAAAATAATTCAAATTTGATTTTCTACCATTCCATGCTTCATAGGGAGAAACATTTAATTTTTTAGATGGTACTCTATTATGAATGTGAAAAGTAACTAAAGCTTCACCCCATAAATTATTTGGTAAATTAACATTCAAAAGCATGGCGTTGACCATATTCACTAAGGTCCTGTTTTTCTTTTCAGTGAGTCCATTATGTTGTGGTGTATAGGGTGTTGTCATTTGATGAATTATTCTATTTTCCTCATAAAATGTAGAAAACTCCTTAGAAAAGTAATCATCACCTCTATCACTTCTAAGAATTTTAACTTGGCTTTCTTTTTTATTTTCTACCATTTTCTTGAATTCCTTGAATTTTCCAAAGGCTTCATCTATAGTTTTTAACAAGTAAACATAGGTAAAACGAGAATAATCATCAATAAAAGTTATAAAATATCTTTTCCCACCCTTTGTTAACATACCATTTATTTCATATATATCAGAATGGATCAACTCAAGTAATTGAGAATTTCTTTCTACTTTAGGAAAAGGCTTTTTTTTTCATCTTTTCTTGAATACATACTTCATATTTATCATTATTATCATGCTGATATGAAATATAACCATGTTTACACATATATTTTAAATATCTATAATTTAGATGTTCTAATCTAGCATGTCAAAGAAAAGAAGTGGATTTAACTATATAAGCAGAAATAACATTGATTTCATTAATACTAAACTTAAACATGTCATCACAAGAATAATCATTTCTCATAAACATCTCACTCTTAGTTACAATAACCTTATCAGACACTAAAACAATCTTGAACCCTTTCTTGCTCAAGAGACTAGCAGGTACAAGGTTTTTCCTAATCTCGGGAACACAAAACACATTGACTAAAGATAATTTTTTTCCAGAAGTAAAGTACAACTCAATAGTTTCTTTTCTCAAGACTTTGGAAAAATTATGGTTGCCCATCAAAACCTCTTCAGGTTTCTTCAATTCTTCATAAGTCTTAAACCATGCTTTGTTGTTGCAGATATAAACTATAGCACCAGAATATAACCACAAATCTGAAATCTTCACAACATTGGTTGTCATATTTAATCCAGTAATCATTCCAATTTGAATGTTTGAAACCATGACAACCAACTCCTTGACTTTGTCTTTTTCAACCATATTCACTTTGAAAGAACTACCTTGATCTTTGAATATGCACTCTTTTATGTAGTGCCCTTTATTTCTACCATGGAAACAAACCTTATGCTTCATGTTAGCATGTTGTTTCTTCTTGAATTTTTTTATTTTTTTTTTGCACTTTCATATTGTTTTAAGTCATTATCAAACCAATTTCAATACTCAAATTCACTTTACAATTTATTGCTTGCACTTCACGCATACAAGATTGAACCTCAATTTACGAGTGTGTTTGAAATTATTCAAATGTATAATTTTCTGTAGAATACAACATTTTTTTTATATTCATTCCAAGATGGAGGAAGTTTTGATAAAAATAGCCCTACTTGAAGTGAATCAGGAACTTTGATATCCAAGTCACTAAGTTTTGATATCAGCATTTAAATTTCATGGACTTGATCCATAATTGGCTTATTATAGTTATCTCATACTAAAAAAAATTAACGCAAAAAAATGATAAGAACCTGATTTTTCCTGCTTATAATATGTCTCCAAGGCAACCCATTTTTTTTTTTAGACTTTAATTTAAAGAAAATGTCATAAAATAGACTAGTCAGAGTATTTAGAATATGCCTTTGACAAAGCACTTCATCTTCCTTACGTTTTAGTCTTTCATTCTTAACAGTAGTAGAATCATCTTCTTATGGTTTAGGTAGTGCAGACAGATTCAAGTCAAGAATGTAGTAAATCTTTAATGAAGTAAGCAGGAACATTATCTTATCCACCCATCTTGTGTAATTCATATAATTAAAACCATCAAGTTGAATTTTGACATCCTCAGCAACCCTTACACTTGAATTAATATTTGTCTCCATTAGATTAAACACCTTAAAATTGTTATCGAAATATTTCAAGATGGACAAAATAAGAAGTTGGCTTAAAGGCGTGAAAACACTGTCTTTAAGGTGTTTATTTGTCTCATACAAAGACTACACCTTTAGGATACAACTAAACCTTCTAAACATCTAAAAGAATGAGAAGATAAGACAAAGGAAAGAAAATATATTTATTATTGTCTATAGTTTTATGTGTAGTAACAAGTTTTATTAGACTTAAAAAACATTATAATGAAGCATTATGTCTTTTAATATTATGATTGTTAATCAAACTATATGACTGTTAATAAAACAATTATATTTTAAATTAAATTAAATAGTTGTTATTCAGTTTTATCCCAACAATCATAAATGTCAAAATTAATTGTGAAAATTAAAAAATTAATTAATCCCATTGACATATTAAGTTTAAAGTTTCAAGTGCCCAAGTGCTATTTTTTTAATATTATAAATATTCATATAATAGCATTAGGAAGCCTACTAGAGAAACCTTCCACCAAGGCTTTCACTTAATTTACTACACAATAGAAACTCACACTTATAAACTTTAGGAGGGAGTGTTTCTTTTCAATATGGGATATACATTTTTTTTCTTCTTTATTCATTTACAAACTACACCAACAGGTGGTGCAGTTTATTATTACCCGAGGAAGGAGATTGTGGTTGGTTTGTATTCAAACACCCTTGTTTTATTCCTCCTCGACATGGTTGTCTGTCATTGTTAATAGGTTTAATATTGTTACTATTGTTACCATTTTGGATTGTTAATGGTTCAACTAGTGTATAGTTGGTGGTAGCTAGTAAGGTTCAATGTGGCTTAGTATTGGTTGTTCAGCGATGTGGGTTAGGGTTTTGATGAGTGTTGGTGAGTGGTTGGTGGATCATGGGTGTTTAGTGATTTTTAAAGTGTTGTTTTGGAAGGTTCATCAAAGAAGTGGGTTATGTTTTGTAGTCATATATGAAGAAGGATGAATGAATGATTTTTAAAAGGAAGTCGATTTAGGCTGATATAATGGCTCGTTGGTTCATTTTATAGGGTTATATGAAGAAGGTTTGCTGAATTCTGACGACGAAGATAAGGGACACAACTACTAGTAAGGGTTATTATGGTGATAGAGAAGTGGTTGAGTATGCTGGTGGAAGAGAAGGACAAAATGAAAAGGACATAATAAAAAGAGGAAGGAAAGAAAATAAAACAAATGAGAGAAAAGAAATGAAATGAAGGGGAAATTAGGAATGGTATTAGTGGCTTGGAGAGAAGATAGAGGAAAATATTTTTAGGGTTTTTCATCTTGATGGTGTATCCTTTTTTTTTATGTATATAGTGTTGGTCTAGGGATTATTCAATCTAATATTTTGATGGATTGAAAAATTAATTAACTAATTTGAGATTATTATACTTAAAAATTCTTAATGTTATATTTAGCACAAGTTTGAACTAGGTAAGAATAACATTGGACTACAGTTGTTGTTGTTGATGAAGATTTCAAGTATGGAATATAATATTTTTTATGCATGGAATGAGGTTATCACATGAAGAAAGGAGTATCATGAATATGTTTTCTTTAGTGTAGGATAATATAATATATTTAAAAATAATCATGATGTTTATATGCGTATTAGAAAAAACCTTAGAATGACCATTTATAGATACAAGGGTCATATAAATCTTGTTGGGTTAGGAAACCTTGAGAAATATCAAGTTGAAAAAAAAAAGATAAATTGAAAAATCCTATAATTAGCAAAGTAGGCTCCAGGATCGGCCAAATAACCTTTAGAACCAACCAAGTAGAAGACGTTTAGGATTTTTATCCATTTTAGAAAGCTTTTGTGCAATAACTACTTCTATACAAGGGATATTATTTCTGTCATAACCCATTTCTGGTTTATTCCCAAAATTTATCTTTATTTTATTCCAAAATAAAAATAAAATAATAATAACAAGAAGACTCGTATTTTAAGAAAAGCAAGCTGGAGAGGATTTCAAATATAAAGGAAGATCAAGCTGTAATTTTGAATGAATTGAGAGCCTAACTGTACATCATTGTATCTAAAACTAGAGAGACAATGCAGATTTAAGGTTAAATTAAATCATTATTGGATGAATCTACAAAAACATTAAGTTTAGCGATATAACTAAATTTTTAATAGGCCTATTTAATTTAATCATGGGCCAAATTAAATATTTAATTATTTTAAAAAATTAATTTGGGTCAAATTAAAAGATTTAATTAAGTGCAAGGAATTAATTATACTTTAAATGGGTCAAATCAATTTTATTATGGACTTAATTGGTGAAAAATTAAGTATGAGAGCCAATTTGAGCTTAAATGAGAAGATTGGAATTTTAGAGGACCAAATTTATTTTTTTACAAAGTTAATTGGTTGAAACTAGGGGTAAAATTGCAAAAAACAAAATATCAAAATTTAAGGTCAATTAGGAGTTAAATTGAAGAAATTCATAGTGAAATACTTTTTTAGAAAAGGCGTTCAACTCTGGGAACTAAATTAATTGAAATCAGGGGTCAAATTGAAGAAAATTCAAAGTTTAATAGTCAATGGAGAGTTAATTTGTATAAATCCAGGACCAAGAACCAAATGAAAAGGACGCTGAAATTTGGGGTTGATGTTAAAATTTGGCAGGGGTAAAATTATATAAAATTAAAAGTTCTAGACCAATTTAGGGTGCAATTAAAAGAAATCAAATGCCAAAGAACTAAATTGAATTTTTCAATCAAATCCCTACATTAGAAACCTAAAAGCCAAAATGACGTTGTTTCATTTAAATGAAACGACACATTTTGACCAAAACAGCATTATTTTGACCAAATAGTAACAAAAAAAAAAACTCAGGCGACTTATCGTCTGGTACTGTTCATCTTCTTCCACCTTTGGCCCGAAAAAAACTGCTCGGGTGACTATATTTTGAAAGCATTTAATGCTTCATCTCTTCACCAAATTTGACAAAAGATAGACCACCATGATAGCCTGATATTTGACCATATCTCGGTATAGTTCTTTCTGGCTTATTGACACCGCAGCGGCCGCGGCGCTGGCCCAAATAGGCCAACTTAGACAACCTTTAATTGTCAAAATTTGACAGTTTATGATGATCACTTTAAACTAACGGTTGAGATCCTTCCGGACTAAATTAAGAGCTAAGATTTGTCCTTAATAAAGAAAAAATGTCCCTCTTCCACCCTCTATAAATAGGGGTGAATTCCAAGAATTGAGGGGAAAGAAATCTAAAGCCAAAGTTTGAAAAAAACCAGCCCCTACCCCTGTTTTTTACCAGCCAACCTCTTCCTTTCCTTTCTCTATCGTGATCTCAACCACTCCTCCTCATCTACCACATCCCCAGTCACTACAATTTCAACACCACCATGACCACCCACTTCCCAACCTCAACAAAGCCTCCCCCCCCCCCCAATAGTGACAAAGATGGTAGCTCTTTTCTCTCTGCTTCCACCTTTATCAGCAACATCAACTCCAGCAACAAACCCGTGACACCGTGCGCCACCAAGAGGACCACCAACCAGCAACACCCTTAGCCCAAGTAAGCTTTTTTATCCATTCCCTTCTGCGTCTGTTCTTCTTTCTTTCTCATACATCCAGGATGTGAATGTATTCACGTCCTACAGAAAGGGACCAAGATGGGCTGGACCCGTTTCAACCTAGCTCGAATGGCTAGGTTGGGTCTAGCCCCAAAAAAGAGAGAAAGGTTGTTCGGCCGCCAGTCAGCCCCGCTCGATTGAGTCGGGTTGGACCCATTTCAACCTAGCCTAGATGGTTGGGCCGAGTCCAGCCCATTTTATATTTAACAATATAATAATATTAAAAAAAATAGAACTTCAAATTTTTCAAAAAGCATTTTAAAAATATTTGTTATATTATTGCATATTTTTTTATTGTGTTAAGTTTTGTTTGATTTGCTCCCGAGTGAGAATAACCAGTTAGGTTACTAAACTAATCATTATGGAATTGTAGTCAATATCATATCAATACTCTTGAATTGGTGGTGCGAGGGATACCAGATCAACACTAGGTTAGCTCATAAGCCTGTAAAATGTGGTTATAAAAGACTAGTTCCTCACTCATGTAGGTATGATCAAATGGTGGATTGGGAAAGATCAAGCTAGTCCTGGGGACTGAATGTAGACAAGGTTAAACGAGGATAAATAATTGTATTTGATTTCTTTATCTCTACACCTTTTACTTTATTGTGTTGTTTTTATTTTATTCTTATAAATTATTTAGCTTTACTTTTGCTCAACCAGTGGTTCTCAATTTTATTTTATTTGTATGAACATTTGTTTTACTTTTTTTAAAAGGCCTATTCAACTCCATCAAGGCTTGACTCTTGGTCCCACATGCAGGCTCGTTTTAGGATTGAAAGGTTTGAGGTCTTTATAGACAAGAATTAGGGCAACCCTTCATTAGAATATTTGGTTAGGAATTTTAGGTATTCTAGGATAGATTTAGAATAGGGCAGTGTGGGGTAAGGATATACTAGACCTCGTTCTCTTAATTTTTATTTTTCAATAATTTTTTTGTTTTGATTTTTTTTTTTTATGATGTTTTTTTAGCTACATCATTTTTCTCGCTCACTCTTTTTTTTTTTCCCTTTTCTTTCTCTATTTTATTTTCTCACTACCTGCCTTAAAATAAAGGAAATATGTGAGTGTACTAATTAAAAAAATCACAAAATTGCAAAGTATTTCAAGAAAAAATAAAGAATTTCCATATATAAAAGCCTTTTTAGTAAATTAAATTAGTAAGAGGATGAATATTATATAGACAAAGAAAGTCGTGTATGGGTGTTGCCGAGGAGGTTGTTTGTGTGAAAAAGATAGGATTGACCTGGAACGCCATACTCGGCCCCATGCATCCATAATTAAACAGTTGTTTTGTTATCTTTCAGATTTCTCCTTTCGTCCTCACGATAAAAGCTTCTAAAATTTAAGATGCTGGCTTCGTTGTGTCGCCATTGTCGCTGCTTGCGCCAACATTTTTCAGATAAAGGAAATAAAAATTGACTACACTTACTCTGGATAGTCAAGAGGACAAGCATGAACCTCCTCTTGATTCATCATGTGTATGAACCTCCTCTTGATTTGGAGAAGAAACCAAAAAAACTTTTTGCAACAGCACCCTCGTCCTGATATTGAGAATTCAAGATAATGGTAAGATGTTCACCAGCAATGGCCGGCCATATCTTCCCATTTCATGATCTTCACATGCTTTGATTGTTACAACTCATTCTTTAGAGCATCGGCTGTGGGTATTCCGGCCTATATTGCTCGCATTTAGCTCTCTTGCATAATATTTTAAATGAGTCTAGCTGTTCGTGAGCCATTACAAACAAGCTTTCTTTAAGAAAATGATTCAAGTTTAAGCTTAGCCAGGCTCAACTCTTTAAGATTCATGAACGGGTTTTATTAGACTCTTAACAAGCTCATTTTAAAAAGAACGCAAATAACGTAATTTTTACGCATGTAAAAATTTTTAAGGAAAAAAAATACGTATAATTAGATTTCATAAAAAAAAAAAAAAACACTTTAATTTATAAGTATTTAATGACAACATTCTTACGATGAAATAAAATCCAATTATTTTACTAAAAGATGCATGTTTAGTGGCGCTTGATCATATCTTCTTCTTTTTCTTTTTCTTTTCCATTTCTTTCCTTTTTATCCTTTCGATTTCATCCATTTTTTTTTTAATTTTATCCTTAAATGTTTTTTAAAAAGTCATTTGAATTGTCTTTGGACTGACTAATTGATTAATCACATCGGAACAACCTCCACATTGTTTAATTTTAAACACGGCTAGGTAAAGAGTTGGATCTCTTTATATTTTCTTGTCGGTAGATCAGATTGTCTTTGGATCTACCAATTCGACTACGTCAAGTCAAAACAACTCTCACACGGTTTAATTTTAAATTCAAGTTAGACAAAAAGATGGATAGAGAGATCTCAAAATTGATCCATCAAACATGGTTTAATAAAATGCTAAATAATTCTTTATAGCCTAGATATATAATTGATCCGTCAATCTTTCCCTTTCTCTATCGTGATCTCAGCCACTCCTCCTTATCTGCCACGTCCTCAACCACTACAATCTCAGCATCACCGTGACCAACCGCTACAATCCTTCAAAACTAGTAATCGAAGCCTCTACCCCCATGGTGATGAAGATGATAGCTCCTTCTTCTTCTCTGCTTCCACCTTTATAAGCAGCAATAACTTTAGCAGCAAACCCGTGACACCGTGCGTCACTAGGAGGACCACCAGCCAGCAACATCCTCAACCCAGGTAAGCTTCTTCGTCCCTTCCCTCCTACGCTTGTTCTTCTTTCTTTCTCATACATGTAGGACGTGAATTAATTCATTTCCTGCAGAAGGTGACCAAGAAGGGTTGAACCCGTTTCAGCCCAGCCCGGATTGCTGGGCTAGGTACAGCATAAAAAAAGAGAGAGAAAGGATGTTGGGCCACCAATCAGCCCAACCCGACTAAGTTGGGTTGGACCCATTTCAGCTCAGCTCGGATGGCTGGGCCAGGTCTAGCCCAATTTATTTTTAATAATATAATAATATTTAAAAATAAAAAAATGAAAAAAAAACTTTACATTTTTCAAAGGGCATTTTAAAAATATTTGTGGGTCCCCTAAATATTTTTCCAATAATTTTGCATAATATCGGACTGTATATTTACACTAGAAGATATAGATCCAATATTAAAAATACTCGGTTTCAACTGAAAGTTAAAAAAAAATCAAAATTTTCAAAAAAAAAATTACATTTAAAAAAAAAATGTTTTGTTTTTCTAAGAAAATGATTCAAGTTTAAGCTTAGCTAGGCTCACCTCTTTAAGATTCATGAACGGGTTTTATTAGACTCTTGAACTTAGATATGAAAACAAGCTCATTTAAAAAAGAACGCAAATAACTTAATTTGTTAGCATGTAAAAACTTTTAAGGGAAAAACAATACGTATAAGATTTCATTAAAAAAAAAAGTATTTAATGACATTCTTTAAATCTAACAATAAATTCACCAATTATATTACCTTTTTATACTAAAAGATGCATGTTTAGTGGCGCTTCATCATTTTTTTTTTAATTCAGCTTTTTTTTCAATTTTTCTCTTCTTTTCTTTTTGATTTCATCTGTTTTTTTTTTTAATTTCATCCTTAAACATTTTCTAATAATCATTTGAGTTATCTTTAAACTGACTAAATTAACTAATCATATCGGAACAACCCCCGCATTATTTAATTTTAAACACGGTTCGGCAAAGAGTTGGATTGAGAGATTTTTTTTCTGTTAATTTTATCATTTTTTCTCCTTATATTTTCTTGTCAGTTGATCAGGTTGTCTTTAGACCTGTCAATTTGACTGGGTCAAGTCAAAACAACTCTCATACGGTTTAATTTTAAATTTAGGTTAAGTAAGGAGTTGAGTAGAAAGATCTCAAAATTGATCCATCAAGCAGAGTTTAATAATAATACTAAATAATTCTTTATAACCTGAATATTTGTTGTTATTATGAAAAACAAAATTAATTCAACTCGTAGAATAGCCTGTAAATTATTATGTGTGGTATGAAGAATCATGATAGATGTAATTATATTTTGTACAAAATTCATAAGATATACTAAGTTCATAAACCTTTTCATGATATTGGTTCTTCATTAAAAAATAATTTTTATTAGTGTTAGGTTTCAATGGATGGTTTTCGTATAAATTTTAATTATAATTTCAAATTTATACATATTTTAGTTTATGAAATTTAGAAGAAAAATGATTCTAGGATATAATTAAAAACATAAAATATTTTTGTCTTCCAAAATATTTTTAGCTATTAACACAGGATATTGCACTTAGGAAAGCTGAACTTGAACATATCTTAACTCAGCTAAACTCAACTCACTCGCCATCCTGATAATTAATACTACCTTTCTTTCTTTTCTTTTCTTTTCTTTTCTTTTTCTTCCTTTTGACAAGTCTCAGAGAGTTGATAAAACAGATGATGGCGAACAAAAGAAACTTCATAATATTAGGCAAAAGGAGGTTCCTAAGACCAGGAGGAGGAGAGTGCCGAACTTGAACATGAATGCCATGGGAAGATCCCAACTGAGCTAAAACGAGAAATACTGATTAACGAGAGCATAAATTAACTTGTACGTAGGTGGAAGTGCTAAAACTCGAACCTAATTACTACTATAGTTGATAGGGTAGAGCTAGAGAATGTTTTTGTCAATAGAGCTCCTGCAGGAACAATGGTCAGAAATCAGGAGGGTTTTTGCTTTCTTTCCATGCATCCCATCCTTTAAGTGGGTTAATGGATTCGAATCCTCACGGCTTCTCCATGCTAACTACTACTTTCTTTGAAGAGATGAAAGATTCTTGGGAATTGACGGGAATCATGAACTGAACAGACATGATCCTGTATGGCATAGTAGAAGAGATGGAGTGATGGTGACAGTACTGTTTCAACAGGCTCTTCGATTGTAAAGGATGGATTGTAGTTGGCTCTCTTTGATTAAAAATAATCAGGTACGTATACCATAAGAAAGAGTTTTACTTTATTCTCTTTCTCACGTGAAGGAGAAGATTTTCCATTGAATGAGTTAACTTCATGAATTTATCATGATGTTTTTAGCTTTAAATCACTCATAATATATCATTTTAAAAATTATAAAATATTTGTTTTTTAATAGAAATACTGATTCTTAATTAATAAGATTAACAAAAAAATATATATCGATAAGAAAAGTTATCAAAAAATATTTAAAAAAAAACTAAATTCTCAAGTTAAATAACAATGTCAAACAATTTTCTAAAATCTAGATTTTATTTTTTGTATTTAAAAAAATATATTTTATCCTCAATAGCACAACATGAGTACACAAACTAGTCCAATTCTATTCGATGTGGTTTCTAGTCATAAATTAATGGAATATAATAAAGGTCAAGGTAATTGTTTTATAAAAAACTTGATTGGGAGTTAAAAAAAAATCAAAATGAATTTATTTTTCAAAAAAAAATTGAAAACGAAAACTAAAATTGATGTTTTATGATATCTTAATTAATGGTTGCTACAGGACAAGACTAGGAGTTCATGATATCTTAGGTGGGGCAAAAAGATGAAGGCCAGACGTTTCTCCAAACTCCAAGCTCGAGGAAAAATCAGCAAATTCGGCCGACCTGTTGTCGATCAAATGGAATAACTTCGTTTTTTTAAAGAAATTATTTAGGCAAAATCAGCTAGGACGAGCAATTTGGATAGTGATGTAAGAAATTAAACATATATTTATTAATTATATTTTATAAAATAAAAATTATTTCCACTTGATCGTTTAAAATTAAAAAAAAAAACTCGAAATACAAAATAAAAATCGTTTAAAATCTCACTTATCAAATATACATAAAATATAAAAAGCAAGATATTTTTTGAATATTTTAAAAAATCACATTTATAATTTTAATCGACAACTTTTTAACCGAGCAATGCATCTTACCAAGACACAAAATCAGAGAGTGAAGCCCTACCATCCTCAGTAAGTCTGACAAAGTAACTTTTCCACTCCACAAGGAGTTACTTTGAGCTTGATTGATGGCACAACCTGGAATTATTATCTCTTAATTTCATAAAATAAAAAAAAAAAACTGGTATTATCTGTTTTTCCTTAAAATGAATATCAGCCGGTTTAATCAGTGAATTGACTTAAGCTTTTTGAACTGAGTCTCTTACCAATTCTCCTCCATTGCATCAAGAAACAACACATAAAAGTTTTCTTGTCTAATTTCAGTCCCTTCTTTTTGTTCAATTTGGATCCAATGGGGTGGGGATATCACACTCGTGGGCTTGTAGCGAACGCAGGAGTGAGATTTTCGTCATAGCTTCTGCATTATTTTTTGCTTGCTAAAGCCTATAGCCTCACGCTGTTAATTCCTTTGCAATCATGGCTGAAATAATGGTGGGAGCACGCTAGGCATTCTTTTTACGTAACAATAGCATACGAGATTCTTAAGGTTTAGGGTAGGCTTTCCTAGGACATGACCCGACAGAAAGAAAATTTTCGCATATGGTTCGATCAATATGCTGTTATCTGTCCAATTGGCCAAGGCTTTCTGATCAGCCCCACATGACCCAAGTATTTGTCCAAGTGTCTGACGTTTTAGATTATCTTTCAATTCCCATAACGATAGTACGATCAAGAAGAAACAAGAAACAAGATTGGAACGCTGGGATGGTCATTTTCCAGAGTTGGCGAGGTTGTGGCTGCAGGAACCTAAACCACTAGATGAATACGTCCAAGCTGCTCACATGGTTTTTCTAGTATACAAACAACAAACAATCAACAAGCCACTCTTCACCAGTAGAAAACAAAATGCAACAGTTGCCTTCTTCCAATGTCCAGCCCTTACCATATTTATATCCCCTCCCGATCACGAACTCATTCACCAATTCTCTTGAGCACTACAGAACCAAGTAAAGTAGTTATTTCCTCATGCGCTCCCATTCTGTTCTTCGTTCGTAAAGTGAAGGTCTACATAGCACCGATACTTGCTCTCTGTCTCTCTCCCTTCAAAAATGGTAACTGCTTGCGTGAACATCTTCACTACTGTGTGATACCGGATATTTCATAGTTATTAATTTAGTTTATTTCTCTTATCACCTCAACTGTAACAGGTTTTAGCAGCAGGCCTGGGCGGGGAAGAGGGCGCACATAATGATCTTGCAGTAGACTTTCGAGGAATTCCTGTGGACAAGTCCAGAACTGGAGGATGGCTTGCTGCGGGGCTCATTCTGGGTGCTTCTCATTAACAAGAGTCAATGTCTTATCAAAGTATATGTGCTGAAGCACTTGGCTAATCTCCACTCCAATTTGTTTTGCAGTAACCGAACTTTCGGAGAGAATATGTGTCATGGGCATATCAATGAATTTAGTGACATACCTCGTCGGAGTATTGCATATTTCATCGGCAAAATCTGCAAACATGGTCACCAACTTCATGGGTACTCTCAACCTTCTTGGCCTCTTTGGAGGTTTCTTGGCAGATGCTAAGCTCGGTCGGTACTTGACGGTTGCGATCTTCGCAATAATAACTGCTTTGGTAAGTTTCGAAATATATTGCATGCCAACGTGTCACTAACTTAAAGAAGATAAAATACCACGTTATCTCTGATAATTAATCATGCTTTAGTATCAACGTGAGGGCTGGAAACCTGTTCTTGCATCATTCTGAGATACCCTTCCAAGTCCCAGCTGAGAAAAACCAGTAGCATGTTAGGTAATCACGAGGCCAAACATTGATGAAGGTTCTATGTAGACCTAAAATCTGAAGGTACTATAGGCCTGTCAAAATCTGCGCACAATTATCTCTTTTTTCAGGCCATGCTGCTGATTCCTTTCCATATGCATCAGGGGGTCAGTCTACTAACAGCAGCCACAACCATTCCTAGCATGAGACCCCCACCATGCGATGACTACAGGAAACAGAATCATCAGTGCATTGAGGTGAAAGGAAATCAACTGGTTCTGCTATATGCAGCGCTTTATACTGTAGCCCTTGGTGGTGGTGGAATTAAGTCCAATGTCTCAGGTTTTGGATCTGATCAGTTCGATCAAACAGATCCCAAGGAGGAGAAGACAATGATTTTCTTCTTCAATCGGTTTTATTTTTGCATTAGCATGGGGTCATTGTTTGCAGTTATAGTGCTGGTATATGTACAAGATAACGTCGGAAGAGGGTGGGGGTATGGAATTTCAGCAGGGACAATGGTCATCGCAGTAGCCGTGTTGATCTGTGGGACTCCACGGTACCGTTTCAAGAAGCCTCAAGGTAGCCCATTAACTATCATATGGAGGGTATCGTTATTGGCATGGAAGAAAAGGAGACATCCTCATCCTTCACATCCCAGCCTTCTGAATGGGTATGATAGTGCCACAGTTCCCTACTCAGAGAAACTCAAGTAAGTTGAACAATTACTTCAGAAACAACGATTTACTGGATTATTCTCATGTCGTTTTAAAGAAAATGTCCTTTTTTATATCCATCCATGATTACTGTTACCACTCGTATAAGTATTCTCGCAGAAATTTACCAGATTCCATTTCCTCTCATGTGTTATTCATCAGGTGTCTTGACAAGGCTGCAATCATGGATGATCCCACCTCCATCGGTGCACAAAAAAATGACCCTTGGATAGTATCAACTGTTATGGAAGTTGAGGAGGTGAAGATGGTACTAAAGCTCATCCCAATTTGGTCTACATGTATCCTCTTTTGGACAGTTTACTCTCAAATGACTACTTTTACCATTGAGCAAGCAACCTTCATGGATCGAAAAGTTGGCTCTTTGGTTATTCCTTCAGGTTCATACTCCACCTTTCTCTTCATCACCATTCTCCTCTTTACATCCCTAAATGAAAGGCTCTTCGTTCCCCTGGCTCGAAAGCTCACCCACAATGCACAGGGACTGACAAGCCTCCAAAGGATTGGAGCTGGACTCTTTCTTTCAATACTAGCCATGGTGGCTGCTGCTAGCATTGAGAAAGAAAGAAGGGAAACTGCTATTCAACAATCTACAAAGATAAGCGCCTTCTGGCTAGTCCCTCAATACTTCCTAGTGGGTGCCGGGGAGGCTTTCGTCTATGTTGGACAACTTGAGTTTTTCATCAGAGAGGCACCAGCAAGGATGAAATCAATGAGCACTGGGCTTTTCCTCAGCACCATCTCAATGGGTTTCTTTGTTAGCAGTTTGCTGGTGTCTTTAGTTGACAAAGCTACCAAGAAAATCTGGCTGAGGAGCAACTTGAACAAGGGGAGGTTGAATAACTTCTATTGGTTACTAGCAGTGCTAGGAGGGTTGAACTTCTTCGTTTTCCTAGCATTTGCGAGGGGACATCAGTACAAAGTTCAGCACTATATCAAGCCCAAAAACTGTAACGAGAAAGGGTTTAAACCTGCAGGTGATTTGACTGCTTTAGAGATGGTGAAGGAGGAGGGAATGATTTAACTGTCATGAACATGCTCAAGGAAAAGGACATCAATAAATAGGAAGAACCCTAGTGAGAAAGGGTTTAAACCTGCAGATGATTTGACTGCTTTAAAGATGGTGAAGGAGGAAGGAATGATTTAACTGCCATAAACATGCTCAAGGAAAAGGACATCAATAAATAGGAAGGACCCTAGTCTACAGCTCTCCAAGGCCTTCCTAATGTTCTAAGATTTCTTTACACATACAATTAGAGGATGGTAGTTTATACTCAATTTTCAGACGTACTGAAAGTTGAGCTACTTAAGACGCCATGTTGTGTGCCCATTCTGTGTATGGTAATGCACAATTTTCGGGTTCTTATTTTAGAACCAAGTATTTTATTACACAAGCACCAGTTAAACTACAAAGCTTTTAGATGCAAATGATGTTGCTAATTTAGAATTCTGATATTTATGTCAATACCCAAGAAAAGAGATATATAATCCACTGACTCCAGCATGTCGACTAGGGAAAAGTGCAATTCCAGTTAACTGAATCAACCATCCTTCTATAAATACAGCACTGAAAGAAAAAACAGTTATCTTGACAAACAGATGCCCATTTAAGAAACAGAAAGCTGACCTCCGAAGAATTACATAGAGCAAAAGCTCACTCTAAGAACTGCTTGCAGAGGCAGGTAAGTGGTTTATGACCAATGGTGGGCGTACAGCTCGGTGGTTTACATCATTTTGTTTGCGGGCCTTGTACATCTCTTCTGTCTCAATCACAACTAACCTCTTCACCTGAAGGGAAAAGGAATTACATTCAAAACAATGACCTAAGAGTCCAAGCAATTATGATTTACAATTTAAGTCCTTATATTTCTGATAAATCGCAACTGAAGACTTAATCTGAGTTTATATTAAAACCTGCTGGAGCATTCCCCTGACTGTAGGAGTATTCCATCGCATGACGGTCCGGTTGCACTTACGAAGACGCAATGCCTCTAAGGTACGCCTGTGAAGTCTCCTAGTTCCCGGAATGCCCCTCACCAAAGTTATATACAGGTGCGGACTCCATGCAATTGGAACTTGGGCTTTGAAGGCTTTGAATGCATTCATGTTTTCTCTTTTGCACCTGAATTGTCCAAAAAACATCTTAGCAATGGTACTTTGCACATAAAATGAAATTCTACAGTGACAGATACTTAAAGAAGAGAAGACTCCATGTAAAGGAATGAAAATACAGAAAACGCATTCAAACCACTCAGGAAAACAATACCTTGTCTGTTATATTATATGAAAAGCACAAAAAAAGGCACATCAATGTCAACCGACTGTTATTGAGTGATGAAGGCCGAAGAAACCTATTCTCTCATAAAATCTCTAGAGATCACAAATATACCCACATCCTGTCCTACTTTATCAGTAAATATCAAGACATTGAATCAGTAAGACTATTTACAAATCTAGGTATTTAAGGATGTCCCAACTGTTACTCAATTCCATTATGAAAAATCAGGGCAAAACCCCAAAAATTGATAAAACTTCCAGCCAATATACAAATTGTCAGCTTATAGTAACTTCCCAACATTTGTTTCCCCCTCGCTAAATATCTTATTCAGAAAAACAAAGTATTCAAGATAGACAGAAAGAATCCAACGATTCATCGAAAAGTTGGCGTGCAAAGTTTATGAATGGATTACAGTATTAGCAGAAAAGGAATCACATGGGCCCAAACTAGCTACAAAGTTAATACCAAGATAACGAAACAGGGACAAACAGAGAGTAGAAGAAATACTATACAAAGACAGACCACGACGACATGGCAAAGCTCAAACCAAAGTACAAAAATTAACAGAGTACACCTTAACCAAAGAAGTGTCACACACACACACTGTGGCATTGCATCGAACAGATAGCGTGCATACTTAGAACCAACTAAAACAAAAGAACGCTGCTTTTGTTTGTTTAAAATTCACCAATCCCACTTTTCAAACTTTCCGTTGCAAGTTTAATTGGACGCAAATCTAATGAAAATGACTAAGATATATCTAATTAATCAAATAGCAAGGTACCTGATGTACCAAGCTCGTCTACTCAGAGAAAAAACTTACTTGTGACTCGTCCCGCAGCAGAGGCTGCTCGTTCTCTTGTGAAATGGCTGCGAGAGCTACTGAAGGACGCTCATTTTCTTGTGTAGCTCCTAGGCTATAATTTCCCAAGCCCAGCATAAATGCAGGCAATGAAGTAGGCCCATCTCACAAATATTTGATTTTAGATTTTCCTATTATCCATTCTTATTAAATCTCCAAGCTAGCCCATTACTCAGTGATGGTATTAATTGCATGGTTGAAGCTTATATTTTGTTTCAAGATTTTTTTATAAAAAAAATAAAATAATATCATTCTACAAAATATATTTTTAAAAAATTAAACTTAATCTCACTCTAATTTTAAACTAATTGATTATGTCGTAGGTTAACTCATCAAATTAATTAAGTTTAACTGAATGAACTGTCATCAATTTAACAAGAAACTATGTTTAAATTGGATTCCAGGTTGATGGGTTACTTGGTTGACCTGCTAGTCCGAGTTTAATAACATTGTTATTACCCAAGATAAATTAAAAAAAAATTATTATAATCACCCTATAGTTTAATCGTCCTCTATGTTTTGAAAAATTACAGTTTACTTCTTTAATTGGTGTAAAATATATTAAACTATAGGATAGTTTATGATGTAAACTGTTACGCGTACATTAAAATTAAGGGTGAAAATAATTATTTTTAAAAACACAGAAAGTAAGTGTAAAAACAAACTATAGGTCTATCAAAATAATTTTTCTAAATTAAACTATATGATTGTCTATAGTTTAATGAAAATAATTGATTGCACGAAGATTATCTATTCAAAGCTTGCACTTTTAAATCAATTTATAACATAGTCTCTCCTTTAATTATAGAGTTTCTTTATATTAGCCATGTCTTGAAAACTCAACTATGATGAAGTAATAGGTCCATCAATCATTTAACAACATGACTCGAATAGAAAGATATTATTCCCTTATCTAAGTCAAAAACAAAGAAAAAAAATGAACAAAAAAACTATAAATAATGAATTTATAAGCAAAATTCACCCCCATTTAATTGTTTTTTTTTTACCTAGTCAAATTGATAATCGAACACTTAACGAAAGGATTAGCAACTAATTAACAGATTCTAACAAAACACTTGATTGATTAATTATTAAAAGGTAAGACACTTCAATAGAAACAAATGAAAGCACAAGCACTTAAAATTCAACAAATGAAAGCACAAGAACTTAAAATTCAAACACTAAATTAAAGATTAAAAAAAATCATACAGATTTGATAGATATGTCATCATGGCACGCATGAATTTAATTAATTTAATGATAATGTCAATATTATATTATATAACATATTAAAACATTTAGGTAAAACATTTTAGCAATCACCAGTAACCTAAATTTTTTTATTTTAATTCTTAGACTTTTTTAAAAGAAAATTACAGTATTATGCCCAAATTAATAACCGTTTTATTAAAATTTGTTAAAGAAAAAATTAACAAAAAAAAAATCAAAGTGTGAAACAAAGAGAAATTTCATAGCCAATCTCAAATTTGATAGGAAAAAAGTTTAATCCATTTATATTTTTTCTTACTTTTAAGTCCTTTTATTTTTTTTAATTTTTTTTTAAAATTCACTTTTTACGAAGAGAATCAAGAGAAAGTCATTTGAAAAAAGTGGAGATAAAAAGTTTGCAAATGACCACTTTTCAACTACGGAACTCATGGTTTTTTGAGTCAACAAGTTACATTAGACAAAGAAAGTTTAATGATAGTAGGCTTTTCTATAAACATGTTAGATTTTGTTAAGATTTTTTATTAAAATGATTTTTTTTAGTGAATTTGGAGTGTTTTGGGATTGGTAAGTGGTTTATGGAGGTTTTTTATTGTATTTTTAAGGTAAAAATAACTTAAAATTGGGTTTTTATGGTCCAAAAACTTGGACCTTGATTTTTAGATCACATCCAGTTATTAAAAAAAAAAACATAATAGTAAGCAACAAGTTGCATGCTTAAAAAAATAAAATGGACAGTTAAGGAAAAAAAACAGGCATAGAGCTTGGCTTTTTTATTAAGGTTAGACGCATTGGTTTAGCACATCAGCGCCTGATTTATTTTTGTTTTTTTATTCCTTTTCATTAATTTGTTTCTATTAAATTATTTTTTTTAATAGTAATTAATTGTTTTACACTTTTGTAGTTTGATTTGTCTTGAATTCTTTCCTCTTATATTTTATGGGAATTCATTGTATTTAAATAATTTTTTTTTTAAAATTAAAAATTATTTGTTATTAGTAACAACAATTAGTCGCTAAGATAAAATAAATGAAAACATTAAAAATAAAAAAGACAATCAATGTAAAACATTTACATGTTCATCAATATTTTATTTCTACTATGAATATTAATTTTCCAATTTAATATTTAATTGGAGTTAACAATTCTTTTTAAATTATCACTTAATATATTTTTTAATTTTTTTTATAAATCATAAATAGCATTTTTTTTTCATTTCTCAATTAAAAAAAGTTTGTTAAGAATTGAATTTCATAATTTATTTTGATTTGTTTTATGCAAAGTTATTGTAGTCTCAAACAAATATCTTAGTATTGGGTTGATATTATGCATCTATCTTTTATATCTATTACAAAGATTAACTTTTCAATTTAATATTTAATTGGTGTTAACAATTCCTTCTGATTATCACTTCATATATTTTTTAATTTATTTTATAAAGCATAAATATATTTTTTTTCTCATTTCTCAATTTAAAAGAAATATGTTAAGAATTGGATTTCATGATTTATTTTGATTTGTTTTCTGTAATGTTATCACGGTCTCAAATAAATGTCTTAGTATTAGGTTAATGCTTAATTTTTTGAGCATTTATTTTTTTATTATATAATTAAATAAAAAATAATTTCACAAAAAATACAAAGTTATTAAACCTTGTGGAACCTATGATTCAAGTCATGAGTTTGATTAGTTAATCCGGGTTGACTTAGTTCAATCTAATATATCGTCGTCTTAATATTTTTTTAAAAAAGATGCCACCTTGAGATTTTTAAAAAAGTCAAATCATATTTTTACAATCGTTTGGGTTATCTTTGGATTCGTTAAGTCGACAGGATCGGGTTGGATAATTTCCAAACGGTTTGATCTAGGCAAGGAGTCAAGTCGAGAGGATTGAACATTGATTTGTTGGGCTAGGTTTAATGACACTGTAAAAAAATTTTCCGTATAATGCGTGACAATTATCTAATATGACTTAAAACAAATGAACCTAACATATATATTTTATTAGAAAAATAAAAATTCACACTTTTTTAAATAGAAAGAATAAAAATAAAGAGATTCAAATAGAAACCATTGAAAAGTTTATGCACCAGAAATATTACTAACTGAAAAAAACCATCAAATTTATAGCGGTTGGTGATGGTCATGGAATTATTTAAATTATTTTTGATAATATAGGGATTAATTGATTAGTTTTTAATGAACTACTAGAACCAATTTATAAGTACTCCCAAAAAATTGTATATAAACGCAGAGGGAATGAAGAACGAGAGGTCAGGTGATTGATGATAAAAGAAACCGAACAAAAAATGAATAGAAATCTTGTCAGTTGCTAGAAAAGCTTTAACGAAAGCTTACAATCCAAATTCTCTCACTATCACTGATAAACTATTTTTTGCAGGTCTCTCTCTCTCTCTCTCTCTCTCTCTGTCGCCCATGTTTTAATTGTTCTAGACTATCTTGTCTCTACATATACGATGATATTTGTCCCCTTGCGTACGTATATTTTTGTGTGTTTTCGAGGTTTGTCATGGTCAGTTGACGAGAAGTCATTAAAAGATGCTTTCTCTTCCTTTGGAGATGTCTCACTGAAGGAACTACTACTTTGGCAAACCTGGTAATAATCCCAAAACACCACTACCTCGATTAGTGCCTACTTGGGCTCTCAAATTGTTATGTGAACCACTTGTTCGATGAATTGTCTCGCTGAATATTTCAATCAATCCCTTTTGTTCAATCTAATCTGATAGGCGGTGATCTCTAATTCATTGGGATGGTTGTGGTTTAGTGAGGATATTGTATGATAAAGACAGTGGCAGATCGGTTTGTCAGTTTTTCTAAAGAAGATGAGGCTGTTTCTGCAAAAGATGCAATGGATTGGAAGGTGACCATGGCTTTGATAGTAAATAATTTCATTGCAGGCATTGTTAGGTCGTCCATTGAGGATAAGCTATGCTCTGAAGGAGTTCGAGGCGGACCAGTCGGTGTCCCTCGCCTTCCAAATGGAGGAGATGGTGCCTCTAATGGCAATGCTTGAGCTTCTCCGAATTTATCTAGCATAACGAGAGGGGAAGATCAAAATTAAAAATAAAGATTTTTGTTTCCATATTATTGTATGATTGATGAGCTTATTTGTACAGGTGAGTTTGGCAAAACTATCGTTGTTTTTAAAGATTACTATTTTGGTCCTCTAATTTCAAAAAAAATCTAATTTAGTCCTTTAAAAAGTTCCCCTTAAATAAAGAAGGGATCATTGTTTTTTTGAAAAAAGTATTGGAGTCCATTTAATTAATACTAGATTTTTTTCATTCGCGCTATGCTTTGGGTGGTTAATTTTTTTTCTAACATAAAAAAGATATTCAAACGATGATAATTTGAGTGAACTCGTGTTAACTTGACTAACTTGCAATCCAGGATAACCTCAAAGGAAGAAAAGAGAACAAAACAGAAAGTTCAAGGCCCAATAATCTAATATCAAAGGACAAAAAAAAAACCGTAGTTAAATCAAGTTAATCTTTGAAACTAACAACTTTAGTCATGAGATCAAGATGATCATACAGAAGACCAAAGAAAAATCTTGAACAAAATTCTTAACCATCAAAAAATTAAAAAGAAAACAAATAGTAATCAAAACAATGAGAACCAAATCTAGTATAAAAACTAATGGAATAAAATAATAAGGGACGTAATTGAAAAATAGAATAAAAAAAGAAAAAGCAATTAAAAAAATGAAAACCAAAATTGAATAAAAAACAAATGAGATAAAATATTGAGGGAAAAGATTGAAAGATAAAACAAATTAAGAAAAGGATAAAAAAAAAGAGCAATTAAAAAATGAGAACTAAATCTTGGAAAAAAAAAAGAAATGAAATGAAATATTAAGGGGCAAAATTGAAAGAAGAATAACAAAGAAAATTATTAAAAAAAAAAAAGCAACAATCAAAAGAACGAGTACCATAATTAATATAAAAACAATATAAAACTAAATGGAAAGGGATGAAACTAAAAACAAAATAATATCATTTTTACTTTTTAGTTAAATAAAAAACAAGCTACTAGCTAGGGAAAAATCAAGTCAACACCCGTTGATTTTATTTATTTTGTTTCTATTTTTTTATCAAAATAATGTCATTTATATTTCCTGCACAATAAAAAATCCGATTAACCCCGATAACCCCGGTCATTCAACCTAACACATGACCCGGGATATGATGGGGGTCGACTCCCGGACTGAGTTTTAAAACCATGATAAAAAAAAATATAAGCATAAGATATGATATGAAAATTCAATGAAATTAACAATAAGAGATGAAATAGCTAAAAAAAAAAACAATTAATCAAGAAGAGAACTCAAAATAAAAGGAATTGCAATCATAAGAACGAGATTCAAATTCATTAAAAAATAGAATTAAAATCAAATGATTAGGGGTTAAATCAAAAAATAAAATCCAATAAAAAAAAGATTAAAAGCAAAATAAATAGGAATCAAAAGAATGAGGATCAAATTTGGTAAAAAAATACATAAAAAATCAAATGTCAATGGATAAAATTGAAAAAATATAAATCACATTCGATACAATTAAATGATTGAGGACCACTTTGCAATTTTTCAAGGCCAACACACATTTTGAGGTGGAGGAGAGAGAAAAGATGGGGGAGGAGAAATATTATTGTCAGAACTTCTCTGTGTCATGGAGGCCAACACACACCGGCCCACAGTGTAGAGGGTGGCGTGATGTTTTGGATTCCACCGTGAAAGGCTACCAACAACCACCAGGAGGCGCCGCACGTGCCATCCAAAGGGTGCAGAGTGCCTTCCACTTGCTAGCGCGTGCTCTGCATACACCAACCACTTTTTTTTAATTATAAAAAGACTAGAACACCTTTGACCCCACTGGATAATTTCAAGAAAACCGAGGTTAAAAAACCTAATTAGGCAAAAACAAATTGATCCTAAGGGTTATACGTTAATCACACTGTACCAAAAATATGAAAATCTAAAAACACCCTCAGACATTAGCTGTGTTTTTCTTTTTAAAGGTATGGGAGTAATTACATTGTGTTCTGAAGCTTGTCCTCACATCTTTTTTTCAAGTTGAATTGTTGCTTACGTCTGAACAAAAGTCACAGGCTGATTGGACGGGTCATCACCAAAGATAGTTTTTAGTGTTTGCTTGAGCAAGCTAGCGATGCAGACCATGTTAATCTTCAGGAAGTCCAGTTCCTCTTGGAAGTGGGCATCACAATGAATATGTTCTTCATCTTCCATGTTTCTTTGTCGAAGTCAGGTATTGTAAACTCTGTGGATTTGAGCTTTTTTTAGGACCTATATTTCAACTTGTATATACACTCATGACATTTAAGACCCCAAAGCATGAATGCTTATAGATGCAAGTGTATGTACATGTACATTGAATAAGGATTAACATGTTCAAAGAACTAATCCATAACTTTTTTTGTTAAATAGAGCAAAAATATGTAGTTTGATGAATCTGAAAAGATCTTTTCCAAGTCTTCATCTTGGTTAAATCTCATACACATTGGAGAGTACAAAACAAAAAGATGGGTCTCAGCCCTTTCCATTCAAAAAAGACAAAAGGGTTTTTATGTGCGATAGTTTACCGACATTAGTCTTTGGGCAATTCCCCCCAACTAGTTACAACATCTCATATTCTTGCTCGTATTTAAAAAATTATGGTTTTAGCTCAACAAATCTTACGAAGTTCAGGATTATTGATCAGGTTTGCCTTGATGCAAAATGAATTATTAGGGAGTTCATATCCTAAGGGTAGGTTCTAAGCCACTATACAAAGGGTAAGCTCATTATCTAGTCTCAAAAGGGTTTATGATCTACCCAGTGACCACTTTTCATGAAGACAATATAGGAGTTTATAACAAATGGTCGGGGAATAGTATGACCGTCATTACAAAGTAAACACAGCTCATAATAGGGTGTTTTACGAATCTGAACCCTGACTGAAAGTTGTGAGGTAGACCACTACTCTCTGTCTAACCTAGAATTAGGTTTATTCTCAAAATTAAAATGCATGAAGGCATTAATCCATACTTGATGTACTTGTGCATGAGTAGTATGTAAAAAAAAAATACAAGCTAAAATTAAATGATAGAGACCAATAAAAATAACAAAAGCAAACAATCAAATAAAAAAAGCTCAATCCAACCAGACAAGTCCTTAGTGGAGTCTTCATCCTGTCGTGACATGCATGACATCGAATGGCAGAGTTGTCTCCTAGATTAAAGGGTGTTTGGGCTTAATCATAAAGTTATGATTTGAGAGAGTTGTCACCTAGTATCATGGTCACTAAGAAACCTATGGTCTGCAAGAGTTTGGGTAAGGGGATTAGTTATGCAAGGGAAAGACGCATCACCTCTAGTGCACCCTACCTAAAGTAAGATGCATTATTGATTGATTGTTATTCTAAGTCATGTTTCAATCTGTTGGTATTGTCTAAGGTTCAAGGCATATCTCCCTTCGTGAGGAAGTCTTCACCTTATCGGATTAAATCTTAATTATATTGAGGCCTTAATTTTAGCATCATACTTATTTCCTAGATACAACTAATTTCTAATGTTTATTGCTATTAATTCATTTAATTTAATACTATAAATATACATTATGTTGTAAAATTCATACCCTGAATATTAATTAAACAAATTAATTTTTGTGGTATTTTTAAGATTTTAGCCAAATTTTAATGGATAATTATAAACTGATTATGATATGTATTTTGTATTTTTAAAACATAATAAAAATATATATATTTTTTTAGAAAATATGCATGAAAAACTTTTAAAATTTAGCCGTATGCAATTAAAACATTTGGTTAATTAATTTTTTTTTTATCTTTTTTCCTTTTTTTTACATATATTTAACACAAGATAAAAAAGTGATGAAAAGAAAATGCAACATGCTCAGACATTCTCTGATTTACTATATTTTTTACTCACACACCCTACAATTACGTGTTTACAAACCACCAAAATTCAAAATTTAACAATAATTTAAATACACATAATAAACATTTAAGATTTGAAAAATCGATCATCTAAAGGTTGAAATAATTTGGAGAAGTTGCTGGAAATTCATAAACCAAGCTGAAAAGCTTCCGAAAGTGGTTAAACAGCCATGACGCGTTTACCCACGTGCCACCACCACTGGCAGCATATGAGCCCATGTGTTGTCGTCGGTGAAGAAAAAAAAAGGATCTAGAGCATCTTCTTCTTCTTTTTCTTCCTATGCTGGTGATGAGAGTCATTTGTCACCTGTAAAAACATTAAACCACACAACAAAGCTTTGGTTTCATTTCCTCCTCTCTCTCTCTCTCTCTACAAATCTATTTCTCTTTCCTGTAACTAGTCATTGATATTGTTGTTGATGATTGAATCATTATGGTTTTCATAATGAAACTCAACATTAGTGGTGGACAAACAAAGAAGAAAAGTCTATGTTTATGGGTTGCTATCATCAGTAGATGAGTTGGGGTACATTATAGTGGATGTCAATGATATGGGCTGTCGATTTTAGGTGAAATGGAGGAGAGGAGGATGATGACGCTGGAGGTAGAAAGTTGGTTTAGTTGCAACTGGGTTAATAAGTTTCCTCCATGGTGGTGGTGGTGGAGGTTGTGTTGCTGTTGTTGTGGCTGAGAAGGTCACAATGATGTGAAGGAAGGTAATAGACGCAGGGCTAAAATGGGGGACAGTCAAGTTCTTCAATGAGAAAAGAAGAATTAGGTTGGCTAATGGTGGTTCTGTTGTCAACATGGTAGGTGGTGAAAAGACAGTGAAAAAGGTAAGGAAAAATGGTATTAAGGTTGGACTAGGGCTGGTTTTGGTTAGTGTCTTTTACAATGAAGATGGAGGCAAGAAAATGCCAACTTGTGGTGGTGAGGATGGGTTGTAAATTGTTAGTGGGGGGTTGGTTGTCTTGGTTAGAAAGGAAAGGGATGGTTTTATAGAAGAGAATTTGGGGGTTATTCATGATTGAGAAGAAGACTGGAAAAATCTTGAGACAATGAAGTCTTTGGGTGGTTAGAGTAGAGAAGATGAAGGGACACGAGAGAGAGAAAGTTCTTTTTTATATGATAGTGATGACTGGTGTTGTAAAGATGGGGCTGGGGTTTTTTTGTGTGGGAGAGAATATCTCTCTTTTTTAAGTTTTTTTTTTTACCCCTCTTCTGTGTAAGATCCCTTCACCATTTTATAAGCAAATTTTTTTGTCTCTTTTCTCTAAATTGCCTGGTGACTTAGCAAATCAAATTCAGTTTAGTCTGTCATTTTTTTCTTTGCACTTTTGGTCCCCTTGTCCATATATTTTTATTTTTTCTTATTTTTTATATTTTGATTTTTTTTTAAAAGGCAACATCAACATTGATTCAATGAGAATAATTAATCAATGATTTTGAAATGTATGTTTTAATAGCTGAACGCGTTGAAAATAAATTTTTGAATTCTTTTGAAAAGACGTTGGAAATGACGTAAATACATTGTAAACATATTTTTCTAATATTCTTTATATCTTGAAAATATTTAGAAAAACATATGGTAAAAAATTGGGTTATGATAAGACCCATCCTGGCACCACTTATAGTTGGTGTGAAATCATTCATTCTATAAACTATATTGAAATTATTGGTCCAATAAGCACTTTCCATTAAGGTAGAAAAAGTGGTTAGACCTAAATTCTCTAGATATATCATGTATTCCATATACATGCCTTGAATACATAACTTGACATCTTCTTTCTTATAAAAACCCTTCAACATGTCTAGGATATGATCTTAAAATTATTCAATTTAATACAACAAAATCTCTTTAGAGCTTTCTTATCCTAGTTCAAACATTGTCACTCTTTCATGCCGGAGAAAAACATTTTAGTAAATAATTTGCATGTACTTGCCCATGTTTGTACAAAATAATGAGCTATATTCGCATACTAAGTGTATGTTTTCTCAATCAAAGACTTGGAAAATTCCTTCAACTTCAAATCATCATCTAGGCTATAAACACCAGGGTCTTCATAAACTTTATAATATGCTTATCAACGTTCCTTTACTTGCCATTGAAAACCTTAAAATTAGGATTGACATAGTCTTTTAGTTAAGGTCCCATGAAAATAGAGGCTGGATAAGGAAGTTTACGATCAAACTTGCTTGTAGATTTTGCCATTTTTTACTTCAATTTTTCTTTTAAATCCTTTTTTGTAAGATAGTGTTGTTGATCATTAAAAACCAATATTGTGGGTTGTTTAATGGTTATAAATGGATGCACAATAAATTTTTAGTGAGAAGATGTCCTCCCTATCATTCAACTGATCATGTAGGGTAGGGTAGTCATAGGAATCAACTAGATGATGCTATTGAATGCTTGTTTAAATGTCATGTTTTTATCTTGAAACACCTTAAAGACTTGTAGCTTTGCCTAGGTGTTTTAAAAAATCTTTAGGTTATCAACCATGGCTTTAAGACCTAGTTAAAAGGCAAACACAATAAGGACTTGAGTAGTGGATCGAGGTAGGCCACCTTTTGAAAGTGTTGGAAGTTTGCACTACTAATTTTAAAAGTTTAAGGGTTATCATTATATTTAACATTGAGAAAGTTGGTGTTGTCACCATTGTTGTTAGAGCTGAGTATGGTTCTGTTATCATTATGCACAAATATGTTGCTTCTAGGTTTAATAGTCTTCTTTATCATCTTGGAAGGGGCTATTATTATTTTATAATCACTAACTCTCTAGTTGAATCACCAAAATATATATAAGGATTATTGAGTGCAAATCAAACAATTCATCAACTAGGCAATCTAAATGTTGATAACTAATGTTGTTTGTTGTAAAAGCATTAGTCCGTTAATAAAAAGAGAACAAATACAAGAAGAAAGAAATGTGAGAGGAAGAGTAAGAAATACTAGCAAGGCACAAGTTTGAGTGGCAGACATACGAGTGACAAGTAGTTTGGGTGGAAGACAATTGAGTAGTAAGTAGTTTAAGTGGCTTGCAATTGAATGGCAAGAAGTTTATTTTTACCTTTTATTAATGGTGTGGGATTGGTACATGTAGTGAGAAAAAAAAGATCTTTTAATCCTAGTATTGCACCATATCACCCTTGATTAGATGATTATATTTAAGTTAGAAGGAAAATAGACCTCTTTTTTTAGCTAAATTCATTCAACTTGCTAGCAAAAGCTAAAAAAAAAAGTAGTAATTAGGTCTTCCTTTAACAACCATGCTCAGCTCCCACTAAAATAATATCCCCAATATATCTCAAAGACAAGGTATGAATGCTAGCCTTTCCATGATATCCAATCCATCCTTGTATGCCATAAGTCCCATGATAAACGAATCTCGTTGTTGACCCATTTATTATATAGATTGGATCATGTCAAATGAAAACAAACTTTGATTAGTACATAATAAATTAAAATACTTAAATTAATTTTAAGGATAAATCAGTAGTGGGATTATGTAGATGGTATTTTTAGAAGAAACCAAATTTTATGAAGATAGGTTTAATAAAATAATGAAAGCCATGATCTTTTTTAATGAGATTGTTGAGGTCTTTCTTTTGAACAAGGATTGTACATACTTGAGAAGAGAGAGAAAATTAATTTAGATGAAGAAGAGATTGCAAATGGTAACTATAAAGTACAAACTAAAAGGGACGAGGGATGAGAAAACGAGTCTTAGTATGTAAAGCTAAAACCAAGTAGTTTTAGTTTAGACAATTTTTTTTAAAGTTATTTTACATGTAAAACCTAGTTGGTTAGTTCAAATGGGTTTTATGGATTTAAAAAAAACTTTGCTAATTCATCTAGATCATACCAAGTTATATTCTTAATTGATTTTTTTAAAAAAAAAAATTGATCGAATAAATATCCAGTATATCTATTCTCTTATCAGATTAACTTATCTGATCTGATGTTAATAACATAGCTAGAAATAATAACAGTTACTAATAAAAGGATTAAAACCCTTGTTTGGTTACCCCCACACACTAATTTTCTAGACTGTGCTACACTACGGGTTGGACCATAAATCTCTTGAATGTAAAATATATTCAGGTTGAAAGGAACTCTTTGACATTGTTATTAAATTTAGCTTGAAAAGTCAACCTTGAAATCTCCCAACTCGATTTCTTTCCTAGATCGAGTTTTAAATTAAAACGTTTAGAGATTACCCTGACATAAGCCAATGAAATTGGTGGGTCCCAATGCAATCTGGATGACTCGTAATGACATGGTATGATTTTAAAAAAAATCAAGAAGATATTATTTTAAAATATTGAGATGACGATATATTGAATCAACCTAGGCTTCGTGACTTAATCTACCAAACCCGTGACCCTGATCATGGACTCCATTAAGCTTAATAACTTTGTTTCGGTTTGCTTTCTACGAGGTTATCACAGTCTTAAAAAAATTCATAATATTTGGCTAGTACTCAATTTTGCGAGAATCTATTTTAAAATCAACCAAATATTAAATAATAAAATTAAAAAAAGATACTTACAAAAAAATAAAAGAAAAGAAAAAACAAGAACCTGCTTGCACTCTTAATTTGAATAGTATTGTAACATCCTAAACTTTTAGTGCTATTTTCATCTTTTTGATTGTCATATATGTGAAAAATTATATATATATATATATATATATATATATATATATATATATATATAGAGAGAGAGAGAGAGAGAGAGAGAGAGAGAGAGGACATCATCAAGTGCACTTTCCAATAATTTTATCCATAAATATATTGATATACAATTTATACTCGCACATTAGTGCGGTTACAATACCTTATAAATTACATGTATAAATTTGTTTGCAATACAATTGTTAGATAATACAAAGACTTATCCAACAGGAAGGGTTAGGTAGCTGGATAACCCTTTCTGTGATAACTAAGAAACACACAAGATCACATAAATTACCATAAGTGTAATAGCTCGCAATTCTAAAAGCTTTCAAGCCTTGAAATCATTTGAAAAACAAAGTAATTTTTTTTAATATAGATTAATTCAATAATCCTTATATTTCTTTTTAATATCATGTTTAGGATCAATTTAGGCCATCATTAATTCTACCAAAATCTTGACAAAGTTTCCCCTTAAAAGTAACATTTCCAAAAATTCAACCCGCATAAGAACTCATCTCAATTTAATATATATGATTTAGTCCACCCAACCTAGACCATTAACCCACACAATACAAGGATAGCCTTAAGGCTACTCTCATCACACAAATTATCATCTTTCCTTCAATAAATCATATCATTTTCAAACATTACATTTAACTCATACCTATATGGATACAATATTTAAACATAAAATTCTCATAATGCAATTAAAAATTATCAATTAAGTATATTGTATTGAATTCAATTACATGAAAAAATACTACCAATTTGATTACATGACATAATAGGTAATTTTTACACTTACATATTCATTACCTACAGTTAAAGACTCAAATAAACAAGCAGAACTACTACTCGCGCTGAGTTTGTTAAGATCCTGAAATGAACATCCATCATCGTAAATACACATCATAATTACAAATATTAAAGATTAAATAATACTTTCAAAATTGTATCCTTAAACTTCATTTTAAATAGAATACTGACACGATCAAAAGATTGATGTCTTATCCCAAGTGCAGGAGTGTCGAAGTAATAAATAACCTGGAAAGACCATGGTTGAACCACAGGGAGGTTAACTGTATAAACTACAAATAAAGAAATAGATAATAACAAAAAATGAGTTGAAGAGAGCTTTGAGATGTGATATTGATGTAAGGATTTAAACAAATATAAAACAAATATCAAGGTTAGAGGATCCACTAATGGTATTTCAAATAAGTATAGTATAAACTCTTTTTATTACTCAACTGGAAACCACACACAAAGGAGGTTCCAAACGGATTATAAATTGTTAACATGATTACATTAGTTATCTTATTCGAATAATGTTAATACTTTTAAATGTTGTCAGGTATTCATGATGTTAATTTATGTTAACAACAAATCAAGTTCCTTTCATAGCATAAGTGTCGGTTATACCATACAGTTGGGCTATGAAAGTGCCAAGTATTTGTTGTACCAAGAGTTATACAACATAAATCTAGATTAACCATTTAACAAGCAAAGTATTAAGAGTCAAACAATAAAGTCCATGTTGAGTTTATTCTATACTTATTCTTACACCATTAGTGTAACCTTTTCACCTTGACATAATAAATTTAGTTGAACATTATGAATAAGAGAAACATAAATAAACAAGATGAGAATATAATTATATAAGTATAGTAAAGGAAATGAAATGCATAAACAAGATATTAATGAAACTATAACATGAAATAAAACTAGAACATTAAAATACAAAGAAAGAAAGCAAGTAAGGAAATGATCTTGATTTGAAAACCAAGATGCCTAAATGCATGACAACTGCCTCCTTTTATAGGCCAAAATTCAGAACTATTGATTTGATGACTAATTGTTGAGTGGGTGGCCACTTATTAACTTGGTAACAATCCTTATCTTTTTGTTTGCAGAAAACGTCATTGATAACATCAGAATTTGAACATATAGTCTTTATAAAAGTTTTGGGAAATTGTCTCAGCTTTCCAACAAAATAAAAATCAGAGCATTTGGACTTCTAGAACTCGAGTTATGGGCTGAACACTGAACAATGTCTGGGTTGCAGGACAGATTCCGACTTCTCCGTTGTTACTACCATTTGAACTCGAAAATGACACATTTAAATCTTGGGCTCTTCATGAAAGGTTTAGGCCTATGTCTTAGCTTTTCATAAATATAAACCAGACCTAAATTAAATTTCTACAGCTCTAGTTATGATCCAATAACCGAATGGTGTTCTAATTTGGACTGAACCAGCATCTCTTTTCTAAACTTATCCCTCTCTTTGTCTTCTCAATTTCAGTAGTTAAACTCATCAATCAATCCTTTGATTTATGTGATAGGCTTGCATTTAAGATGAACACTTACCATAAATTAAAGGTATCTTATATTATTAGACATGTTATTATAAAACATGCTCTAGTTAAGGAGTTATTGGTACTTCAAGTGCAAAATGATGATATAAAACCTTGATAAAAATACACTTTTAAGTACTAATCAAATACAATCTTCCTTATAACAATCATAATTACAAATATTAAAGATTAAATAATACTTTCAAAATTCTATCCTTAAACTTCATTCTAAATAGAATACAATCTTTCTTATAACAATTAACTTATTCATGCCCTGACATCTATAAGAATGACATGCAAACTTGGTTAACTACAAGTTATTAATGATCTCCGCCATCTATACAAAGATGTTAATATAATTTTCATGACACTTTTACTTGTATCTTCATATCTTTTTATTTCAATAAAGATACACACACACACACACACACACACACACACACATTTAAAGAATTTTTAGTTACATAATTTTATAACATTCTAAAAGTGGCATAAGGTGTCAGGCTTTTTTTTAAAAAAAACCTGTAGATGCTTAGCCACTCTTATTGCCTCCTTTGCATTAACAAGGTCAAAGTTATCATAACTAATGAGTTCATCATAAGAATCCAATTTCAATTCATACATTTAGCTTAATTAAAGGAAATTCACATCGTTATGCATATTTTGAGAAGTTCAAATCTTGTACCTATTCAAAACACGTTCATCCATTCATATAAAATATATAACCCTAAGTTAAACACATAAACCAACAAACAACCCTTAGCCTTTTCACATCTAGAACCTCTCTACATTGTACTATCTTCCACTTTTAGCCATCACCGCCTACTTTTCCTTCTCAGGTAAGACTATCAAAATGCACATTCTGACTTTTAGTTATTTTCTTCTCTTTAACACTTTCTCTCAAAGAACATGTAGAGAGAAACATATGCAAACCAATCCTTGAGAGTGTTAAAGGGGTTTGAGTGAAGATTTAACACAAAAAACAAAACAAATTGAAGGGATAGTAGAAGAGGAAGCTTGCGGCAGCAGAAGCAAGATGAGGAGAGACCAAAAGGTTTGAGGGAGAAAAAGCTTTTCGAAGCAAAAACACAACTAGGAACAAACCTAACACCTTCCTAGATTGGTTTCTAACACTTCTAGGTAAGTTTTATACAAAGTTATAAGTTCTTAAATTAGGGTTCATGAGGGGATTTTTGGGGTAAATGGAAATTAATGATAGGTTGTGTAATTGGAGTGAAGGAGACATGATGGTGTTTAAACAAACAAATTGAAGAAAAAGATGAGTACTAAGGCCTTGAAACCTTTGGCCAAACATGAAAATGAAAGGTGAAAACATTTTTAATTTTGATTTTGTGTGTGCATGGTAAAAGAAAAGGTGTTTATAATCATGTAAGAAATTGTTGTATGCTGGAATTTAAACATCTAAATAAATTCATGTGGTACATGCTCTTATGAAATTTAATTATGAGTGTCTAAAATATCATGAATGATTATTGCAGTGAAAATGACATGTTTTGTATGCAATGGTAATAAAAGGAGTGAAAGATATACATGAAAATGATTGGTTGTGTACTAGACCTATAAACTGTAAATTTGGACAATGTTACTAGCTAAATTGTGGCCAGGAATTGGACTATATAAAGACAAAATTTGCTATGTTGTCTTTCATAAAAGTTGTAGATAAGAGTGTTAACTTTTTAATGGGACTAGATTTGCCCAAATCGAAGATATATATATATATATATATATATGGATAAAAACCTAAAGACAGGTCAGGTTAGAAACTACTGGATAAAATTTACATCAGACCTTAAACTGAAATTCGAGATTAGCAAATGAGAAAATTTGAAGTGGATGTCTTCAAATTTGATTTTTAATCAAATTGAAATTTAAAAAAAAAAGAACGATTTTTTTTTTTGGATTTTATTTCTCATATGCTATGGAACTCCTATATTATAAATACAGATCCCAATGCATAAAAAAAAAAAAGAGGGGAGGCATTACAAGAAAACCTAAGGAAGCATAATACACAAAAAAAACCCTAGCCCCGATTGTACCAACAAAGCCGACAATCTCTCCCCTTCCAACCCGAAATCAACAACCTCCTCATTATCACATAATGTGACAAGGCTTCCACAAGCAACAACTTCAGCTCCACCACCCACCAGCAACCCAACTGTAGACCAACAGTTCTCCCACCATAACATATAATCTTTCCCCTCCTTGTCGTAAACCAACAGATGACTGCCAGCAGATACAAAGAGCATTCATCGAGACCAGCCTCTTATTTCACCAAACACAGAAACCCTCCCATAAAAAAGAAAACCCTAGTAACAAACCAAACCACTTAGCCCCAGTAGCAACTCTTCCTTCTACACCAACAACATCCAACAAACAACATTGTGCACCTCTTTCCTAACTACAACAACAATACATCAACAACTGCATTTCCTCTCCCTTGCACCAAGCACCGTGAGTATAACTTGTCAACGGTGACACCTCCAGCATTGCGTTGTACCGAGATTTCCATTCTAGTCTAGCAGCGCAGCAACACTGTGACAACCAACACCGAGAGCCACATCCTCAGCAACAACACCAGACAATAAAGGAACCATGAACTCCAGTATCCTATAGTAACGACCTTCTTTATACTACATCATGAGCAAACAACAACAAGAGCAACAATTTTCTCTTTAGTTGTAATCTTCAGTAGCCATCCACCATTCAAAGTAGCTTCCTCCTCTGTGCAAGCGATACGTGACTGAAACTAGTAAAGAGAGAGGACGAAGAGAGTCAGAGAAGAAAAGGGTAAGAACAGAGACCAAATACCAGGTAGCGACTACTTAAACTAGACTTTTTCCTCTCTAAGAACAAGATGTCAAATATCTATTCTTTTGCCCACGAAAAATCTTTAAAGGTCACCGTAATGTTGGGTGTAACATCAAGCATGATTACTCATATATTTCAAACATATACTTAATTCTAATACATAACTACCACACCTATTTATACAATTTAATCCAAATCAATCTTATCCAGAAATGTTGTTAAATTAATATTCATATATCATAATTCCTAAAAAAATCTAATTTCTATCATCTTCACCGCAACATCACAAATTATTTATTATGTTTACACCTATAATTCTATCTTTTAACACCCAAATTTCCAAGCTTCATTTCTTATGCTTTCCAACCATTTTAGGTTCAATATCTTTTCAATTTGTATAAACAATTTCTTATTATTTCCAACTTTAAACTATTTTTCATTTATCAAATCTTACTTTCATATAAGATATTTAAACCATTTAAGTCATCTAGCATTTTGACCATTTTCTAAATTTCACCAACTTACATACTAACTATTAGATTAATATGAAATAACATTGACAAATTTCAAGCTTTGTTAATACATACTCCAACATCATATTATAACAAAATAACAATACATACCTACAAATAATTCTCTAACATTCACTCATATCCCTTTTATTATATCTTATATCATACCAACATGTATTCAACGATAAGATTACTTAATCTATTAATTTTAAAGTTTTTCCATTTACTTGGATACATATAACATCACAAAAGGATTCAACTTAAAGTCCACATCCTTGCCAAACCCACATTTATACACACAACATATGTATATCAATACAAAGCTCTTTTCATAAAATATAATTATTCAGATCAATATATTAATAAATATATGATCTCATACAATTCAATCAATTTCCAAAATCAAACCTATAGTCAACTTAACAACATCTTGTAATTTTAGTAAAATATTTACAATTTGATTATACTCTCTTTCTTACCATACTACGTACCATAACAACCCAAATTATAATTATTCATATAATTTTAACATTTTTACCTCACTTTCATATTATAAAACTCATGTTCCTGAACAAATTCATAGGTACATACACATATACTTGACTAACTATTTACCACATAACCTAATTCCCATATAATATACATCAAATTAACACACAAATAAATAATTTTGGCACCGTTTGTTTGCTGGAAAGTAATTTGTTTTTGGAAAGTAAATTCCAGAAAAATGAATTATTTTCCGATGTTTGGTAGTGTAATTGAAAAATAAATATTCAAAACAAAATATATATAGCAATCAAAAGTTTAAGGACTAAATTTGATATAATCAGCAAATAGCATGACATTTCTAAATTTTTCACAACTTCTGGAAAATGTTTTCATATTAATCCCCTCATGTTTCCTCCCCTTTCAATTAAAAACTATGTGATTGTATGAGGGGCTTATACCAATAATTAGCGTTATTTTCATGTAAAATCATATATTAATTTATTTGGAATTCTCTTATATTTTTCTAAATATCTTAACCCTAATTTTATAAAAATTCTTTCTTTAAAATAATTATTTTACCCGATGAAGATGTAATTAGTAAAACAGGTCCTATTTGTGTGTTTGACATTATGGAAGCTTTTATGGTTGTGGTTTGAAAAAAATTGTTTTATAAAAAAAAACTTTTAGTTGAGGTTGGTTTGATAAAATATATGTTTGATTAAAACTGTGTTTGAAATTGAGGTTGAACAAAAAGTAGTTTAATGTTTTTGGTTAAGAATGCTTTTCAAATTGAGGTTATAAAATAACTAAAAAAGACATATATTAATATTGATGGTTTTTAATTGAAATATAGTAGATTTAACTACTGTTATTACATCATGAAATAAACAATACTTTATATAAAGTATTTTTTATTGTTCCATTAAACTATATGCAATTCCATCACTTATGAAATCCATTCGATAAGGACTTCAGTTTCCATGGCTTCTTGAGTGTGCAACAACATCATATAAAATATCATCAGGAACAAAATTGAAATTGTGATCAAATTCTGCAAATGCTTCGTCATCATGCGATTTCCTTCTAATGTAATTATATAGTGTCATTGATGTCACTACAATTTCAACTTGCATTTTGTATGGATAAGCAGACATGTTTTGTAAAATCCTCCACCTCTATTTCCATACTCGAGAACCAAACCACTGAGAGATCTCTACATATAGTAGGAAAAAAAAGGTTCTATCACATTATATAGCGACGAGTGTGCATGATTAATTTTTTTTTAGAATTTGTCCATATGCATGAAAATACAAAATTTTTTATTTTTGAAAAGAAAAATTAGTTTAAAATTTTTGAGATTTTATTTTTATTTTTTTATTTTACTGGGTTGAATCTGGTCTAATATATTTTGGTTTAGACCGGACCCGGTCTAACCATGAATAGTGAAGACATTTTTCATTATTCACGTGAACAGTATATAGTGAATTATTCACTTTCCACTATTCACTATTTACATGCAAAATAAACAATGAAGAATGAAGAGAGTGAATTAATTTACTATTTACTTTGTAGAACAGTAAAGAAAGCTTCCGTGCAACAAAAGAAGGAGGCTACCCTGCGCGGCGGTTCTGGAAAGTTTTTTTTAACTAAAACAAAATGATAATGACCATGCATTGTCGGTGAAAGAGAGAGGAGAACACGCCTTGAATAGCAAATCCAAATTGCTTTTTAAAAAACTAAGTTACAACCTCAGTTTTGGGTGTAACCTACAATAATAAAACTATGGTTAATATATAACCAAACATTTATCAACTGTGGTTTACAGTAAACGCAGTCGCAACGCTAAACACACCATTAAAAAAAAAAAAGGGAGCAAATTTGAAAATGAAAGTAGTAAATGGGCAAAGAATTGGGATATTTTTATTTCAGAGGGCTATCTCTTTTTTTTAAGGGCTCGTGGATGTTAGGCACCGTTGTCTTCCCCATGGACATTTCTTGCTCAAGAGGAAAGGTAGAGACTAGATAGTGTCAGCGAGTCACTGTTTAGTCTCAATACCCATTCGCTAATCCCAAAAAAACACAAAGAAAGTCCCGTAATCGTAAATCCATGGAAGACAACACAAGAGCAGCACCACCACCACCACCTCAGCCACCAAATTTCGATCTCAACGACACCAACAACACCGCCTTGGTCGATGCTTTTTGCGAGATCACCTCTTCTTCCAAACAAGAAGCCCTCTTTTTCTTAGAAAGTCACCAATGGGATCTAGACTCTGCTGTCTCTACCTTCCTCGACAACGACTCCGCCCCTCCCCTCGTAACTGCAATCCCTCCTCTTCCTTCTCACCCCGTTAACTCTGCCTCTCCCTCTCCCTCTCCTTCCCCTCCGCAGTCTCACTCCCCCAATTACTCTCCCTCCCAGTCTCCGTCTCGGTCTCGCTCTCCTTCTCCCATCCCGTCTCGAGCTCCCTACAGGCTAAGATCGAGGGGTAAGAAGCCCAGCGCCAATCGGACACGTGGCGGAGTCCGAACGCTTGCTGATCTTAATCGGACCCCTAATGCTGGGTCCGATAGTGATGACGATGACGATGACGAGCCGC
>Ga0307510_10000449_pt1 | contig 40041 bp, 26 predicted proteins | sample 12_EM_MG_FD_207224 | JGI IMG/M metagenome (GOLD analysis project Ga0307510, IMG submission 207224) | Populus trichocarpa ectomycorrhiza microbial communities from riparian zone in the Pacific Northwest, United States - 12_EM | ecosystem: Host-associated > Plants > Roots > Unclassified | place...
GCAACGACGTAGGCACCCAATATCGCAGCGCCATCTTCTATCATGACGCACAACAAAAGGAAAAAGCCGAACACTACAAGACCCAGCTGAACAAGGAAGGCGCCTATCCAAAACCCATCGTGACGGAGATAACCCCCTCCAGCGCTTTTTATACAGCAGGAGACTATCACCAGAATTATTACAATACACACGGCTCACAGCCCTATTGTTACCTGGTGATCCGGCCAAAAGTTGAGAAGTTCGAAAAAGTGTTTAAGGACAAACTGAAAAAGAACGCCGCCCAGAAACAATAATTCCCTTCACAACCTGTGATTTTTTGACATTTCCATTCGTATAATGATATCGTAAGAGAATCAATTTGATGGAAAACAAGGAAGAAGAATCATTTTTAAGGTTGATCACTGAGAACAGGGGCATTATATATAAAATATGTAATACCTATTGTGACAATGACGCGGACAGGCAAGACCTCGCCCAGGAAATAACCTATACATTATGGAAAGGACGCCGGACATATGATCCGGCGTTCAAATATACCACCTGGATGTACAGGGTGGCATTAAACGTGGCGATCTCGTTCTGCCGGGCATCCGTCATCTATAGAAAGAGATTACTCCTTGCCGGACAGGACCCGGTAATCAATGAAAGTGCATCCACAAAGATCGATAACGACGACAACAGAAGCCTGCTGCAAATCCACGTTGCTGCATTGAATGAGCTGGACAAGGCCCTGATAATACTCCATTTTGAAGGCAGTAATTACAAAGAAATAAGCGAAGTGCTGGGCATAACAGAAACAAATGTGGCAACAAGGTTGAGCAGGATAAAGGAGCGGCTAAAGCAAAAGATAATATCATCAAAAAAGAATACCAATGCAAGACAGTGAGCTGGAAAACATGTGGAAGGTTGATTCCGGGAAAACAGATCCTGCCTATATCATGAATTTGCAGACATGGGCCCTCCATGTCCGGACGATCGAGTATGTTCAAACCTTTAAAGCAGAGGCCAGGCTCAGGTCTCTGGCTACCTTTAAAAGCATGGCTGCCGCTATAGGGCTCATATGGTCACTATTTTTAGGAATCTTGATCTATGGCAACCATTTTAAGAATGTTTTCTTTTCGGGTTCTCTGAGTATCCTGCTTTTATTTTCGATCTTGTCTATAGTTGTCTATGCCAGGCAGATCATCCTAATAAAAACGATTGATTATGGCGAGCCTGTAACTGCCATCCAGGAAAGGTTGTCAAAACTGCAGATCTCCACCGTCGGCATCGTCCGGCTCTTATGGTTGCAGCTGCCCTTCTATACCACTTTTTTCTGGAGCAGTCAGTGGATCAAAAGCGATAAATTCTTCTGGGTCATAGCCCTGCCAATCACTCTTGCGTTTACATTCCTGGCTGTTTGGATCTACCGGCAGCTAAGCCTTAAGAATAGGGAGAAAAAATGGTTCAGGATCCTGGTAGGAAAAAAGGAATGGGTCTCCATAACAGATGCAAAAACAGCGCTGGATGAAATAGCAACATTCAAATCCCTCATTTCCTAACCCTCCGCAGCTCCAGCAAATTCAACGCATTCGGATCAAACCCCTTAACCCTCGGATTGATCAGATGCACCACCTCATCATACCAGAGCGGCACAACCGGCGAAGCATCCACGATCCGCTGATCCATCTCCCGGTACAACCGGTAACGAACAGTATCATCCTCCTCCACCAACGATCGCTCATAAAGCCTATCAAAAACCGGATCGCTAAACCGCGTATAGTTCGGCGGCGCCGGATTCCTGGAATAGAACACACTCAGATAGTTCTCCGCATCCGGATAATCCGCCAGCCAGCTACCCCTAAAGAACAAGGCCTGCGACTGCGCCGTCTCTTCCAGTAACAAACTCTTCTGCACTACCTCTATCTGTACATGAATACCCACATCCTCCAGCTGCCGCGCTATAAAACTCGCAAAGTCGGCATACACCGGTATCGTAAGCAGTTTAATAACCGGCAGCCCTTTCCCATCGGGATATCCCGCCGCCTGCAACAAAGCCCTCGACTTCACCGGGTCATAGTGATACCCATGCACCAGCGTGGAGTCGAACGACGGCAGCCCCGCCGGAACAAAACCGCTCTCAGCAGGCAGCCCCAGTGAATTCCGCAGATACAACATCATCTTGCGACGATCAAACCCATAATTGATTGCCTGCCGCACCTGCCGAAACCGCAAAGGCGAAGTCTTTACCAGCGCAAGTGAAGAATCGACAACTATTCCCAAATATTCGGTATTCAGCTGCGGATATACAGATAGCTCGATCTTTCCCACCCAATCCTTTTTTAACACCCCTTTCTTGCTAAGCACCTCGTCTTTAAATGAAGCATCGATCTCATTGATAAAGTCCAGCTGCCCCTGTCGGAAAAGCAAAAACTCGGTCGCCTTCTCATCATTAAAGGAGATCTTCACCGCATCCAGGTAAGGGATACGCCGCCCCGTACTGTCTTTCTCAAAATAGTTGGCATTCCGCAAAAAGATCAGGTCCTGGTTTTCTTCCCACGATCGGAAAATAAAAGGCCCCGTGCCACAGGGATGACTCCGGAAGTCCTTCCCGTATTTCTCCACCACCTCATGCGGAACAGCAGAACAATAGGCCATACTCAACAGACCAAGTATCGGATGAAAAGGACGGGCCAGCTGCAAGACAAAAGTACTGTCGTCAGGAGCCTGAAAGGCATGAACAGTATCGATCCGGTCATGAAAGATCCAGGCCCCGCTGCTGGCAGTCGCCGGATCAAGAAGCCGGTTGAAGCTGTAGACAATATCCCCCGCAACAAGCCTACGCCCCTTCCCACCCGGAAACGCCGCATCATCATGGAAGTAAATATCCGAACGCAAATGAAAGGTCCAGGTCCTGCGGTCCGAAGAGACCTCCCAGCTGGCGGCCAGACAAGGCACGATCCGCAGCTGGTTATCCGTTTCGACCAATGTACTATACAGCTGGTGAACGGCCCAGATGATCGACCTGTTCTTCGCAAAAGCCGGGTCCAGCGTGGCTATTCCATCGGATTCATTATAGTAAAAAACTTTCTTATCTGACTTCTCAGCCGGCCCGCATCCTACGGAAAAAAGAAGCCCCCAAAAAAGCACAAACCTTAAATGTTTATTTACCTTCATCGCGTATAACTTAAAATAAAGATAACCAATGAGTCGTATTATCTTGCTTCTGACCGCAATTTCTCTTTGTGGCCATCTGCGTACCGACGCCCAGCTCCTTACCCCCGAAAAAGCTTCCTATACACACGCCGATAGTCTGCGGGGCAGCATCACCCCCGAACGAGCCTGGTGGAACCTCCTGAAATACGACCTGAGTGTAACCCCATCTTTTACAGGAAAATCCCTCAGCGGAACAAATGTCCTCACCTTTGCCGCATTGACAGACGGCCAGCTGATGCAGATCGACCTTCAGGAACCCATGACGATAAACACCATCACCTGGCACAAAAAACCAGTCACCTATACCCGCGAAGGCAACGTCTTTCACGTCAAATTCCCCAAACCAATAAAAGCAGGTTCCATAGAAACACTGGACATCAGCTACTCCGGCATCCCAAAAGTCGCAGTTCGCCCACCATGGGGCGGCGGCTGGATCTGGAACAAAGACGAAAAAGGCCGGCCCTGGATGACCGTAGCCTGTGAAGGATTGGGTGCAAGCTCCTGGTTCCCCTGTAAAGATCATCTCAGCGACGAGCCGGACAGCGGCGTAGTCCTGCATATCACCGCACCCGATACCCTCGTAGCCATAGGCAACGGCCGGCTTAGAGAGAAAAAGGCCAACGGCAACGGAACGACCACCTGGACCTGGGCCGTAACCAGCCCGATCAATTCCTACGACATCATCCCCTATATCGGAAAATATGTCAACTGGTCTTCCGTCTTCGATGGCGAAAAAGGAAAGCTGGATTGCAACTTCTGGGTGCTGGATTACAACCTGGAAAAAGCCAAACCACAGTTTAAACAGGCCGACACCATGCTGCGGGCCTTCGAATACTGGATGGGCCCCTATCCTTTTTATGAAGATGGCTATAAGCTGGTGGAAGCTCCACACTTAGGGATGGAACACCAGAGCAATGTCGCCTACGGAAATCATTTCGCCAACGGCTACCTGGGCAGGGACCTCTCTACCACCGGCTGGGGCCTGAAATGGGATTTCATCATCGTACACGAGAGCGGCCACGAATGGTTTGGCAACAACATCACCGATAAGGACGCCGCGGATATGTGGGTACACGAAGGTTTTACCAACTATACAGAGACTTTGTATACGACATATCTCTACGGAGTCGAGGCAGGCAACGATTACGTCATCGGCACACGCAAAAACATCCGCAACGACAATCCCATCATCGGCGTCTATGGAGTCAATAAAGAAGGCTCCGGAGATATGTATTATAAAGGAGGGAATATGCTGCACATCATCCGGCAGATCGTGGGCGACTCGACCTTCCGGGCCCTGTTACACGGCCTGCAAAAAACATTCTACCATCAAACCGTAACCACCCAACAGATAGAAGAATACATGAGCGACTTCGCCCATAAAGATTTCTCAAAGATCTTCGACCAATACCTTCGTACGACAAAGATCCCCGTCCTCGCTTATCAATCCAGCGGAGACATCATCTCCTATCGCTGGTCCAATTGCGTAAAAGGTTTCAACATGCCGGTAAAAGTCTTTATCGGCGGAGCCCGCGAACAATGGATCACCCCAACCGATCAATGGCAGACCATAAAGGCAGCTTCAGACGGAAAGCTCATCCTGGGTAGCAACGGCGGAACCGATCCACAACAAATACCCGTAGGCGCCACCGGCAACGGACTGGGCGGAGACGGCAATTTCTCCGTAGACCGGAATTTCTATATCATGGTAAAAAAACAGGGCTGATCAGGATCGATCCAACCCAACAGGATCGCAGGCCAATTACATTCCCCCTGAAAGCGCAGTAGTCGACGCCGGCTGCTGCGCCTGCGTCTGCGACGGATCAAGTATCCTTCCCGCACCGACAAAATGTTTGTCATAATACCCGTCATTCATATCGCTGATCATTACCCCCGAAACCGATGCATGCACAAACTTATTGTTCCGCAGATAGACCCCTACATGAGTGACCGTCCTGTGTTTGCCCAACGTATGAAAAAACACAAGATCCCCCTCCTGTAACTCATCCCGACGGATATGATGCGAAGTCTCGTACTGTTCCCTGGAAGTCCGGGGCAAAGAAGATACCCCATATACAGAAGACATCAATAAAAAGGCAAAAGCCGAACAATCAATACCATCCCGGCTTGTCCCGCCATAATGATAAGGCGTCCCATACCAATAATCCATGAAACTCAATAACTTGGGATTACTCAGATCTTCTACCGAACAATTTTCCAGGATGGCGTACTTGAACTGCAGAGCCGGATAATTCTCGATGGCAGTCCCACTGCGATCCGCAAAACTCTTCGTTTTAGCAGGCATGCTCACCGAACTCCGCGACTCATCCTTCCGGGAATCCGGACTAACCGAAATATTGCTGATAAACTGTACAGAACCATCCGTTTGTGTAGGCGACGCAGGCGCGTGCGGCTTTGTAGCTGCCGGCTTAAATGTGCTGCAGCTGGAAAAGACAAATAGTACGACGGATGCTATGGGTATGATTTTTTTCAACATATTTTCCACTTAGGAGGATATTGGCACGAGCAAATATAGCAAATTTATTGCCAAAATGACGGTATGGTGTTACCCCCAATGCCATATCCCCTGTGGAAAGATTGTGATTTTTAAAGCCTCATGCTGAACGATCTTTGCAAAAATGCCCAAATTCTCACATCTCCATACACACACGCAGTTTTCCCTCCTCGACGGAGCTGCCTCGATCCAAAGCCTTTATAAAAAAGCTATAAAAGACGGCATGCCCGCCCTGGCCATCACCGACCACGGCAACATGTTCGGCGCCTTCGAATTCGTAGCCGAAGCACACAAACACAAGAACGAAGACGGAACCCTAAAAGTAAAACCCGTCGTCGGCTGCGAATTCTATGTCGTCGCAGACCGCTTCAAAAAAACGTTTACAAAGGAACAACGCGACGAACGCTTCCACCAGATCCTGCTCGCCAAAAACAAAGTCGGCTATCAGAACCTGATCAAGCTGACCTCCCTGGGATATACCGAAGGTCTTTACTCAAAATATCCCCGCATCGACAAGGAACTTATCCTTAAATACCACGAAGGCCTCATCGCCACCACCTGCTGTATCGGGGCCTATGTCCCTCAAACCATTCTCCACGAAAGCGAAGAAAAAGCAGAAAAAGAATTCAAATGGTGGCTCGACCTCTTCGGCGAAGACTATTTCATCGAGCTCCAACGACATAATATCAAGGAACAGGAGAAGATCAACAACACCCTGATCCAGTTTGCAAAAAAATACAATGTCCCGATGATAGCGACCAATGACAGTCACTACACCGATCGGGACGATTATAACGCCCATGACATCCTCCTTTGTATCAATACAGGAGAGAAACAAGCCACACCGGGTTACGATGACATGGTCAACGATGACCTGAGCAACAAGAACCGACGCTTTAAATTCCCCAACGATCAGTTCTATTTCAAGACCCAGGAGGAGATGTCCACCCTGTTCAAGGATCTCCCCGAGACGATCGACAACACCAACATGATCGTTGACCGGGTAGAAGTGCTGAACCTGAAAAAGGACATCCTTCTGCCGGCCTTCCCTATTCCAAAAGAATTTCAGATCCACCATGAAAGCAACCTCGACCAGTGGGAATATCTGAAGTACCTGACCATGGAAGGAGCTAAGCTGAGATATAGCGACCTGACACCAGAGATCATCGAACGACTGGACTTCGAACTATTCACGATCAAAACGATGGGATTCGCCGGTTACTTCCTCATCGTATCCGACTTTATCAAGGCAGGCAGAGATATGGGCGTTTTCATCGGCCCCGGTCGTGGATCGGCAGCCGGAAGCGTGGTCGCGTATTGCATCGGCATCACCAACATCGATCCCATAAAATACAACTTACTATTCGAACGGTTCCTCAACCCCGATCGTAAGTCCATGCCCGATATCGACACGGACTTCGACGATGAAGGCCGTCAGAAAGTAATAGAATATGTGGCAGCCAAATATGGCAAGAACCAGGTGGCCCAGATCGTCACTTATGGTACGATGGCCGCAAAGATGAGTATCAAGGACGTGGCACGCGCACTGGACCTGCCGCTGGCGGAATCCAATGCCCTCGCCAAGCTGGTGCCCGATCGGCCCGGCATCGAACTCAAACGCGTTTTACATGCGCCGATGAGTACAAAAGACGGAGAAAAATCGCTCGAAGAAAAGGACGGCGTCGGACCAGACGACCTGGTCAATGTCAAACTGATCCGGGATATCTATAAAGGTGACGACATCCGCAGCCGCGTCCTGCACGAGGCCGAACGTCTCGAAGGATCGGTCCGCAACACCGGCCTCCACGCCGCAGGTATCATCATCGCGCCCGAAGATCTGATGAATATCCTGCCCGTTTGTACGGCAAAGGATTCGGACTTCCTCGTGACACAGATCGAAGGCAGCGTAATCGAAGAAGCCGGTGTTATCAAGATGGACTTCCTGGGTCTGCGGACCCTCAACATCCTGAAGACAGGACTCGAGCTCATCAAAGAGAACTACAACATCGAGATCGTCATCGACGACATACCCCTGGACGATGCAAAGACTTTTGAACTCTATCAGCGCGCCGAGACGATCGGTACGTTCCAGTTTGAAAGTCCCGGTATGCAGAAATACCTCAAGGACCTCAAACCCGATAAATTCAACGACCTCATCGCGATGAATGCCCTCTATCGCCCGGGCCCGATCGCGTATATCCCCGACTACATCGACCGGAAACACGGACGCGAACCCATCGTCTTTGACCTCCCGGAAATGGAAGAATACCTCGGTGACACCTATGGTATCACCGTCTACCAGGAACAGGTAATGCTGCTGGCCCAGAAAATTGGGGGCTTTAGCAAGGGTGACGCCGACGTCCTGCGTAAGGCGATGGGTAAAAAGCAAAAGTCCATCCTGGACAAGATGAAAAGCCAGTTCGTAAAAGGAGCTACCGCAAAAGGCTTCGCAGCAGAAACGCTCGAAAAGATCTGGACGGACTGGGAAGCCTTCGCGCAATACGCGTTCAACAAGTCTCACTCTACCTGTTACGCCTTCGTAGCTTATCAGACGGCATATCTGAAGGCCCACTACCCTTCCGAGTACATGGCAGCCGTCCTCAACCACGCAGGCAGCATCGAAAAGATCACCTTCTTTATGGAGGAATGCAAACGCATGGGACTGAAAGTACTCGGACCGGATATCAATGAATCGAAAAAAGGTTTTGCCGTCAACCAGAACGGTGACATCCGCGTTGGACTGGGAGGATTAAAAGGTGTCGGTGAAGCCGCAGTAGAAAGCATCATCGAGGAAAGACATAAGAACGGGAACTATACCTCCATGTTCGACATGATCAAACGCGTCAACCAACGCGCTGTCAACAAAAAAACACTGGAAAGCCTCGCCTATGCCGGCTCCTTCGATTGCTTTACCGAATTCCACCGCGCCCAGTATTTCTATATGCCCCCCGGTGATACCTCGACAGGACTCGAAAAGATCATCAAATTCGGCAACGTATACCAGACCAATTCGACCCAAAGCAGCAACAGCCTCTTTGGTGACCTCGTCATGCCCGACATCGCCACACCCAAAATACCGACCTGTGAACCCTGGGCGCTGACAGAACTGCTGGACCACGAAAAAGACGTGACCGGTATGTTTATGAGCGGACACCCGCTGGACCACTTTAAATTCGAGATCTCGCACTACGGTATTACCCAACTGGGCGAATACAACGAGATCAAAGATGCAGTAGGCCTGCAGAGTAGCCCCGGTAAGCCCTATCGCCTGGCCGGCCTGGTCGTGGATGCACAACATAGAGTAAGCAAAACCGGAAAACAGTTTGGCTCGCTGATCATAGAAGATTATACCGGAAAGGCCGAATTCATGCTCTGGAGCGAGGATTATGCCCGTTATTCCAACTACCTGGAAAAAGGCAAGAACCTCTTCCTGATGGGCAGCTTCAAACAGCGTTTCAATAAAGCCGAGTTCGAGTTCAAGATCGACAAAATGATGCTCCTGGAGAGCATAAAACCAATTTTGACCAAACAAGTGATCATGGACGTGGAGGCCCGGTTTATCAATCCGGCCATGGTCGAGTTTATAGAGCAGAATGTTAAAAAGTACCCCGGCAAATCCGGCCTGAAATTCAACATCCTGGAATCAAAAAGCCAGGCGCGGGTAAGCCTCTATACCATGGGCACAGGCTTTGAAATGAATGACGAAATGTCCGCTTTTCTGGAGACAAGGCCCGAATTAGAGGTACAGGTCGTGACGGTCTAGCTCCCCGCTCCCGCGCAAACGGCAAAAACCAGCCGAACTGACAGCCACAGCGCTCTGGAACGATATTGGAACGTTTAGTCCGAAAAGGAGAAACCGATGATATCCAAACAAAGAAAACCCGGCTTGGCGGAAAACCACCCCCACTGTCGGGAAAACGACGAAAAAGTTCACAAAATTGGTTGACCTTTGTAGAGTAAAAATAATCACATCACATAAAAAACACTTATTTATGGCTTTAGAATTAACAGACACCAACTTCCAGGAGAAGGTAATATCTTCAGATAAATTGACTGTAGTAGACTTTTGGGCAGAATGGTGTGGACCCTGTCGCGCTATCGGACCAGTCATCGAAGAACTTTCCAAAGAATACGACGGTAAGATCAATATAGGCAAGGTAAATGTGGACCATAATCCTCAGCTTTCCGTAAACTACGGTATCACCAGCATCCCCGCTATCCTCTTCATCAAGGACGGTAAAGTAGTAGACAAGCTGGTAGGTGCACAACCAAAAGCCAACTTCGTAAAAAAGATAGAATCACATATCTAATCTCTATATATAAAGAAAAAAACCGCCGACTAATGTCGGCGGTTTTTTTATGTTCATCCATCTCTTTAGACTAATGACGTCTGCGATGTTCCCTATCCCAACGGTCGTGATCAAAATCCCGGCCATGGAAATAAGTCCTATGCTCCCTCTCAAAACGGGCATGGTAGTGATCATAATAAACCTGGTCACGATAGTGCCCATGCCACTTTGGATAGCTGTAATAAGTGTACCCCGGATAATCACGCTCAAAATTTACCTGAACATGAACCTGCGCAGAAGCAGAACTTGCCGCGACAAAACTCCCGGCGATGATCATGGTTAGAAAGAGTAGCTTTTTCATACTTGATTTTTTTGTTAGGAGAATAATTCATTCCTGGTATATAGAACGAATTAATGCCACCAAACTTAATTGGCAGTCGTTAAAATAGTATTAAAAGAAAATCATGCCAAACGGGGAAAACTACTCTTTATGGCCGTAAAAACCCCTTTTCATATTTCAGCGCAGCATCCTTATTCCCCATCCCCTGGTACCAGTGGGCAATACTATCCCGAATTTTCCCACTTGTGGAGTCTTTTGCAAGATCGGCCTGCAACCGGATGACTTCCATTGCCGCCAGACGTATTCGCTGTAGACTGAGTTCGGATGTATTATTATTTATTGCATAATCCAGGTAAGGCATCGCATCAACCGGTCTGTCCTGCCGCAAATACAGCATCGCCACCCTTACCCGGTACTCGTTTCTATTGGGATGCTCAAGCACCATCGCCTTCATGACCCTACCCGCATTATTCCAGTCCGCGCGCTTGGCATAATATTCATAAAGCCGGCTCATCGCCTCTTCCCAGGGCAGATGCTCAAAGGCAACTTCATAGGCCAGCTCTTCTTCCGGCCCGGAAACATGCAAAACATCCCTCGAAGGCAAACCTACAGCCCCGGCAGAATCACTAAAAGGCCAGTAATGTTTCAAATTGTCGATTCGGTAAGCCCCGTTCAACGAGTCCAAAGAAGTGATCGGCATGTCCCGTAACAGCTGCTCAAAACTCATCTCCCTTCCCCCTCCAAACAATCCCTTCTCCTTCATCGCCCTATAAAACACATCGGACAACAGCGCATATCCCATCAGGTTAGGATGCACATGCTCCAAAATAAGATTACCACCAATCACCCCATGCTCCGAAGCAGCCGAAAAAGCCGCCTGAGCATCCACCAAATGCACATTCCCATATTTCCCGCACAATCCCCTTATCACCCCATTTATACTATCCGGAGCCCTGAACCGCAACGCATCCAGCTCCCTGGCACTCTCATAATAACGCGCAGCCAAAGAAAACTTCCCCTGCGCATATGCCAATCCACCCAGGTAATACCGACACTGCGCATAGCCACTGTCGATCTGGTCAGCAGTCGAAAAATACCGACCCGCCGCAACAGAATCCCCAGCCCCCAATGCCTGCTTCCCCTGATTATACTGCTGCCGGAACGTGGATGCCATCCGACTGCCATCCGGCAAGCTTACGAAGGGCCGCAGATCCTTTTCATTAGAAACAAGATTGCTAAAAAAAACAGGTACATGCGCCCGGCTAAATATCCCCAACGCCTGATCCATATTCTCCCGAAACTGATCGATCCCCCAAAAGAACTGCGGCGACCCATACCCTATCTGCTGATCCGCCACCATCAATTCCATCCTCGTCTTCCCCGATTTCGACCTGCCCGAAGAAAAGATCCGCGCCACACCCCCAATCATCCTCGTCATCAACTGCACCACCTTGTACTCCCGAAGCCAAAGCAGGAAGTTCACCAACCGCGGACTGCCACCAATACGATTGGTAGAGCCCACCCCAAGCGCTCCATAATATTCGTTATGCCCCGTATAGATCAGGACCGCATCCGGCTGATATCGGACTACTTCTTTTGAAAAACCTAAGACCGTATAAGAGTTCACCGCCGTAAGAGATACATTGACCATCTCGATCTTCTTATCCGGATGATCCGACATCAGCCGATACAAGAGCCAACGATGAAAGGAACCATTATGAAAATAAGGATACCCAATGGTCGTCGACTCCCCCAGCACAAAGACCCTGAACACATCCGGCCCTTTCACCTTCCGGAAAGGTTCCCGGTTACCCGTAGTCGCATTGAGTTGATCGGTAAAATATTTCTTCGAAGCCTCCGGGTTCATCACCCAATAGTCCTTATTCTCCGGAGATTCTATAAACAGAGATGTATTGTATCCATAATGAAAGAGTCGTAAGGTCATCTCCAGCACAACCAGGAGTAAAAAGGGGATCAACAGGGCAATGACCCTGAATAGCCAGATCCTTTTCCGCAGTGGTAATCGTTTATTCAGCGGCAATCGTTTGTTCATTCCAAATTTACCAATTATTATCGAACCCATAAACTATCCGTCAGCCTGATATCCGCCGATGAGCTTCCCACCATGACCTTGAACTCTCCCGGCTCAACCACATGCTGCATCTCCCGGTTCCACAAGGCCAGCTGATCCGGCCCCAGGGTAAAATGCACTACCCTGCTTTCCCCCGGCCTAAGCTCAACCCTTCCAAATCCCTTCAGCGACAAACCCGGTGTCGTCACACTGCTCACCACATCCCGTAAATATAATTGCGCAACCTCTGTCCCTTCCACAGACCCGCTATTCGTCACCGTTACCTGCACCTCCGCCATCTGCCCGATACCAATAGTAGCAGGAACGATCTTCAGATCAGAATAGTCAAAACGCGTATAGCTAAGCCCATGCCCAAAAGGATACAAAGGCGTCGAAGCCTCGTCTACATAACGATGCCCCGAAGTAGGCTTATGATTATAGTAAAAAGGTATCTGCCCCTCAGACCTGGGAAACGTCATCGGCAATTTACCCGAAGGATTCACATTCCCCAATAAGATATCCGCCACAGCCAGTCCCCCCTTCTCACCAGAGAACCAGGTATCCACAATGGCCGGAATATGTTCAGCCACCCAGTTAAAACAGATCGGCCTGCCATTACAAAGCAGGACTATCACCGGCTTACCCGTGGCATACACAGCCTTTACCAGCTGCATCTGCTGATCGCTCAGCTGCAAATGCGCCCTGTCCTTTCCCTCTCCCACCACCGCCGACTCCTCACCCAATACAACAATAGTAGCATCCGCACCCCGCACTGCATCAAGAGCCGCAGGAAGCAGATCGCCCCCCACACTATCTGTACTATAGCCTTTCTCATACCGGATCGACAACGACGCTCCCGCCCGCTGCTTCAACCCATCCAGTATAGAAACAGCCTTTCCTTCCGTATTCGAATACCCGCCAAGATAAGTGCTGACAGCCAGCGGCCCCACCACGGCAAGACTACCCAACCCCTTTCGCAACGGCAACAACCCACCCTCATTCTTCAGTAATACAATACTCTCCTGCGCCGCCTTCAAGGCCAGATCCTGGTGCGCAGGTGTATGAAATACAGCAGACTTCAACGACAGATCCGTATAAGGATGATCAAAAAGCCCGACCATGAACTTTACCCGCAACACATCCCGGACAGCCCTGTCCAACTGCTCCATAGAAAGCTGACCATTGGCTAAAGCCGTCTTCATAGCCGTTAAAAAATCCGGATGAGGAAAATCATAGAACTGCATATTAAGACCCGCCTTCAAAGTCTGTGATAACGCATCCGGTATATCCGACGCTATATGATGATTCTCCAACGACATTTTGATCGCCCCCAGATCCGACAACACAAAGCCTTTAAAGCCCCATTCCTTTCGCAAAACATCAGTGAGCAGCCATCCATTGTCTACACAGGGTATCCCATCCAGCTCGCTATAGGCCGCCATCATCGACAAGGCGCCGCCTTCCCGGACCGCCTTTTCAAATACATAAAGAAAGGACGACCGCGCCTCCCGCTCCCCGATATTTACCGGGGCTGTATTACTACCCGCCTCCGGTATGCCATGTACAGCAAAGTGTTTCGGTTCCGCCACAACCGCATCCGGCCTATCCACCCCCTGCCCCTGGAACCCCTTCACCATCGCTACCCCCATCCGCGCATCGAGATAAGTATCTTCGCCATAAGTTTCCTCTACACGCCCCCAGCGCGGATCGCGTGGTAGACAAAGCACAGGCCCCAAAAGCATATCGACGCCATGCGCCCTCGTCTCGGTAGCAATAGCCCTCCCGATAGCATAAGTGAGGGTCGTATCCCAGGCTGCCGCTATCTGCAACGGTATAGGAAAAGAAGTGCTGCCAAGACCGCTATAGCCATGCAGCCCCTCTTCAATAAATAATACAGGAATACCCAGCCGCGTTTTCTCCACCGCATAACGCTGGATCTTATTCGTAATTTCAGCCGTCAAAGGATATAGATCATGTACCGAACCCACCCCAGTCGTACCCAGACTGGCAGCCGTCTTTTCCTCCGACCACGAGCTCGCCTCATGCCCACCCATATTCGCAACCTCCTTACCCCAATACATGTCAAGTTGCCGAATCTTTTCTTCAACATTCATCCGCGAAAGCAGATCCGTCACCCGTTGCTCCAACCAGATCTCGCGTATAGCCTCTTCATCCCCTAATCCATCCGGTGTAGCAGGGTTAGGATTATTCGCATGATACCAACGCTGCCCATCCAACGGCGACGTCTCCGTCCGGCTCCCCGGCATTTCCAAATGCGCATTCGAGTCGACATCCCTCACCCACTTCCAGGCATACGACAACCAGTCCTTTCTATATTGCAATGGTTGATGCGCAAACCAGCTGATCTCATCATATCCCCAAATCCAGTCAAAACCACCATGCCCCTCACCAGCCTGACCCGGTCCCTTACTAACCCCATAATTATCAAATTCCACAAGGTAGGGCAGATGATCACAGCTCCATCCGCTAGCTGTCAATCCACCCTTACTTCTTCTATAAAGCCCATCCGAAAAACCAAGCTGCAGTTTCGCTGGCTGCGCACTACCAGTCGCCGGAGCATCCGCGATTTCCATGATCCTCAAAGGAAAAGCATGAAAATCCAACAACAGCTTCCCATCCTTTACAAACCCACCCCCCGGCGTATGCGCATCACAAAGCAAAATATGCCGCCGCGCACGTTTCTTCCCATACGCCCGCGCCATCGCAAACACCTGCGACCAATAATTCAGATCAGGATCATTGTGATTCATCAGTTCCACCTGGCCATAATGAATAGCTTCAAAACCCAGATCGATATAAGATGCCGCCAAAAAATAAAACCAAAGCCTCGTCTCCATCCGGCTCACATCAGGTACCGATCCACCCCTCCCCCACTGACCCACATGCCGTCCATCGACATACAACATATCTTTATATCGGAAATTCCTTTTCTCCACTTTCAAGCCCATCGCTTTAAAAGCCCATCCCGGCACCGGCACCGAATCCACCTGCGGAGTAACGATCTCAAAGATACAAGCCTCCAGTATCCTGTCCGGATCTGAAGCCAACACCTTCGGGACCTCCACGCGAGCTCTCTCAAAATTGGCCAGCAACTTCCCTTCCCCACCCCATAAACAAATACTACGGCCGATGAACTTGGCCCCCGTATGATCCAGCATCCGGATATTATCGTCAAGATCCCCACGACCATTCAACAACCCCTCCATCGAGATCGAACGATCCAGGTAATGCTCCAGCACTGCCCTTGAAATAGTCCCATCAAAATGATAGTTCTGCCCAAACACACCAACACTCAATAGCATCGCCACGGCAATGACTATTCCGCTCCTGGTATACTTACATTTGCTCCCCATAGTTTATTTGGTTTTGGTCCCATTTCCAATTCAAGCGTCCCTCCCGCTATCAGTTCACTATGCGTAAACCACGGCGCCTTTAACACTATTCCATTCATCTTAGCACTTTGTATATACTTATTAACAACAGAGCTCTTATGCGCAACCAGTGTAAATTTCTTCCCATTCTCGAGCGAGATACTCACCTTGCTGAACACCGGACTCCCAATCGTATACACCGGCACCCCCGGCGTCACCGGATAAAAACCCATCGAGGAAAAGACAACAAAGGCCGACATGCCCCCACCATCTTCATCCCCAGGTATCCCGAAAATATTGTCCTTAAACCAGGTCGCCAACAAAAGCCGCACCATCTGCTGCGTCTTCCACGGCGCACCCGCATAGTTATACAAATATGGAATATGAAAACAAGGTTCATTCGCCATCGAATACTGACCCACCAGGGCCGTGGCATCCGGAAATTTATTCCAGAATTCCTGCTTCGAATGACCCAGATCCTCCCGGAACAGTTGATCCAGTCGGGTCTCAAATGCTTTTTTACCACCCATCAGAGCAATCAGATCAGGAATGTTCTGCTGCACCTGCCACATATAGGTCCAGCCATTGTCCTCATCATAATAATCCCGCCCCCCGGCACCCCCGTCAAAAACCGGATCGATATCAATCCAGTTACCCTTCTCATCCTTTGGTAAAAAGAATTTCTTGTCGCCATTCCAAAGATTCCGGTAGTTAAGCCCCCGCTTCGAAAAGGTGGCATAGTCACCAGACTTCCCAAGCTCATGAGCCAGCTGCGCCAGCGCCCAGTCATCAAAAGCAGCTCCAAGCGTAACCGCCACAGCCTGCCGCCGTTCAAATGGGTGCACCTCCGATACAGTTTCTTTCTCACCGGGATGCAAGGCCGGGAAATAACCGTTGACATGAAAAAAGTCATCCAGCGAAGTCTTCTCCCCATTCCGCCACGGCAACAAAGTCGCATCCGTAGCATTCTTTCGCATACCCTCATAAGCCCCGGCCACATCAAAATTCCGAAGCCCCTTCCGCCAGGCATCCAAAAAGATGACCGAGGAATGAAAGCCATTCATACAGGCATAGTCGCCAAAAAGGACAGGAAATGTAGGCATCCAGCCACTCTGTTTGTACATCCGCACATATGACTGCAACATATCCTCCTCCTGCGCCGGATGAAGGATCATACGCAACGGATGTAAAGCCAGGTAGGTATCCCAGGCCCAGTCATCGACATAAAATGGCCGGGTATCTTTATTGATCTGTTTGTTATATCCACTGTAATAGCTCCCCCCTTCCGTAATGTCGACCATCCTCTCCTGGCAACGATACAACGCGGAATAAAAAGACCGGCGCTGTGCCTCCGTAGCACCCTCCACTTTTATCTGCGACACCACCTTCCCCCATACCGCCATAGCATTCCTCCTGACAGCCGCAAAATCACCCTTCTCTTTCTCAAAATTCAGTTTGGCCTGCTCCGGACTGACAAAACTGATCCCATACTTCAACTCCACCGCCGAATGACCCGCCGGGAATTGTATATATGTTTTCCCCTGATCCCCCGACAAAGCCGCCGCATCAGGTTTACCCGTCACACTAAATTTTCCGTACATATAGATCTTTACATCCCCATGCCATGTCTCAACACCCGTGACAACATCCCCCGAAAGAAAATGCCACGATGATCCGCCACCATTATATACATTCAGTAATAGCGTCCTCGTCACACCCTCCGGGAAACTAAATCGATAGTATCCCACCTTCTCCCCCGGCACAAATTCAACAGTCGTATTGTCATCCACCAGCCAGGTAGAATAATACCAGGGCCTCGTAACCTCCAGGTCATGATCATAAGGCATCCGCCTGTCCCACGCCTCGGCAGGCGCCGCAGCTCCCCCACTATAAGGCTTAACCGAAAAAGCCTCCCCCAAACGATGCGATATCATCGTCAGCGGAAAGCTCGATATCCTGTCATCCATATAATCCTTCCTCACCGGGTACATCCTTATCACATTATTGGGCAAAAAAACCGTCGGCCTTGTCGGCTCCAGCAAAGCCCCGACATTCCCGATCGTCGGGTCGATATATTCAAGGGCAGACACGGGACCCGCCGTATCAACCGGTGACGGCGATCCAAAAACATTAGCAATAAATAGGAATGGGAAAAAAAGAAGCTTCATCAAAAACAATTTAAAAGGACCACGCCGCCAGGCGTGGTCCATACACAAACATATTAATATCCGTCATTCTGTTTCCAGCTCGGATTCAGCGTCATCTCAGCCAACGGAATAGGCGCCCAATATTTCTGAGCAAAATTAGTTCCCCCCGGGATCGGATTCTCCGACGGATCACGGGCCGCAGATATCTGTGGAAGCAGCTGCAATCGGACAATGTCAAACCAACGTACACCAAACTCCTCCGCGAACTCATAAGCCCGCTCAAACACCACCGAATCCCTAAAGGCAGTCTGCGAAAGACCCGCCGTCAGATTCGGCAGACCCGCACGCGTACGCACCTGGTTGATCGCAGTATAGCTCGCCGCCGTCGGCCCGCCAGACGTCATGTCGGAAGCTTCAGCAAAATCCAGTAATACTCCTGCATAACGACTTATAATAGTCTCAGCATTTGTACTAGGTTGTATAGTATAGATATGCGTGGCATCTTCATTCACCCCATCACCTACCCCATTCGTCACCAGCCCGGCCCTGTACTTCTTATAGTAAGGATGCTGAGCATGTGTAGCCGGCGAATTCCACGGCACCAGCGTAAAAGTCAGCTTGTCCGGGTTCCGCAGCTTGATCGTATCATAAAAAGTCCAGTAGCTGCGCGAACAAATAGGCCTGCTCTTATAGAAATTGATCTCCGGGTAGACATCATCCCAGCCACTCGACCCATCCGTAGCCACTTCATCAAGCGGTACATTCGATGAGCCAAAACGTCTGTTTGGAAGATTCCCCGCGACACTGTATTCCAGCCCAAAGATCACCTCCGAACTATTCCGCGTCTTGAAGATCTGGTCATAAGGCGTATTTGTGTCATAAAGACCCGACCCCATCACGATCTGCGCTTCAGCCGCAGCCGCCTGGTTTTTAGTGGCGTCATTCAACGGCCAGCCGGCCATCGTCAGGTATACATCCGCAAGAATTGCGCTCGCAGAATAGATATTAGGTTTACCCTGTACCTTGTCCTTACCCAGCATATTCTTCGCTGTCGTGAGATCACTGATGATCTGCGCATATACAGCGCTGACATCCGCTCTGGGAGGACGTATCGTTACGCTCTGAGGCGCCAGCACCAAAGGCAGAGGACCAAAGGTCCGCACGAGATAATAATAACACAAGCCTCTCAAAAAATAGGCCTGACCAGCAGATACATTCCTCGTCACCGTATCTGTCGTAACGATGTTCCGATAGCTGGCAATAACATAGTTCGCATTGTAAATGGTCTGCCAGGGACCATTCCATTCAGCAGGCAGACTCGAGTTCGTACTGCTACCCTGCAAGCGGTCGAATTCCCGCTGGTCGCCTTTGTTAAGACCCGGGTCCGTAGTAAGATCATCCGATCCAAAATAGGAGGTCTCCTTGCTCGTAAAGCCCCAGGAACCGTCCTTGGCCAGCGTGACATACATACCGGCAACCCCCGCGTCAAGGTCACTTTGCGTTTTATAAAAGCTGCTCAGCGTTATACTGCCTTTCGGATCTTCGGAAAGTTTCTGACAGCCGGTGATGACTCCCGTCACAAGACCTGCAGTAGCCAGACCAAGTATGATATATTTATTTGTACTCCGTTTCATATCTAAATAATTTTGTATTATACCTTATAAAGAAAGTCTGAGTCCGAACGTATAGGATTTGGGATTGGGAATGACACCAAATTCCTGGCCCTGCGAAATAGCATTATTCGTAGGCTGCTGATCGATTTCCGGATCGTATCCTTTATAAGGTGTAATGGTCCAGAGATTCTGTCCGCTGACATATACTTCCAGGCTGTTTAGCTTCATCCTCCTGACGACCGCATTAGGCAGACGATAGGTCAGAGAGACATTCTTCAGCTTGGCATAGCTGGAGTTGTATACATACCGGCTGCTGCCATTGTAGTTATGACCAGTGCTGCTCCAGGCTGGATTGTCCGTCTGATTCTTCGATGTCCAAAGATTTTCCGGAACGGCCTGGATCGTAGTGGCATTCTTCATATCACCCAGCCCACCCCAGAGATAAGCCAGCGTCTGAGAAAATACCTGGCTGCCCTGCTGGCCCTGGAACATAAAGCTCAGCGTAAAATCCCGGTAGCCGATGTCATTGATAAACCCATAAGAGAACTTGGGAGTGGCATTGCCAAGAGGCAGATAGTCCGCCGCAGTAAAAGCATGATCCCCATTGACGTCCAGGTATTTCGCATCCCCCGGTACATTACCATACAAAGCCGCCGTTGTCGCTTCGCTCGTCTTCCAGGTACCCAGGAATTTATATCCCGCAAACTCACCCAGAGGCTGCCCCACTTTTAACATGGCATTGTAGGTGTTGTTACCGCCAATGGCATAGAGATTATCCAGTCCACCCAGGCTGGTTATCTTATTGCGGTTAACTGATACCGTCAGGTTAGTAGTCCATTTGATATCCCTGGTGGACACCGGCGTACCGCCGACAGCAAATTCAACCCCTTTATTCGTAAGGCTGCCGATATTCGTCTGGTAGTTGGCGCCACCATAATACTGTGGAGAAGGAATATTGTACAGAAGGTCTTTTACCTTACCGGTATAGGCATCGACAGTCAGCGTCAGCCGACCGTGGAGGAAGGCCATATCGACACCGGCATCATAGGTAGACTTGATCTCCCATTTGAGAAAAGGCGATACGGGATTGCTTGCAGTAACAGCTACACTGGCAGATCCTGCCTGACCAGGCGTACCACCGCCGAAGTAGTAATTGTTGTGACCGGATCCATCACCCACCTGGAAGAAGGGAATAGAAGAGTAGGCAGGAACAGCCTGGTTGCCCGTCTGACCATAAGAAGCCCTGATCTTCAGGTCGGAGAAGATAGTTGAATTGGCCAGCCAGTCTTCCTTCTTCATATTCCAGTTGACACCCACCGAAGGGAACGAGCTCCATTTGTTGGTCAGGTGAGAGCTGCCATCCGCACGAATACTGGCAGAAACCGTGTATTTATCCTTAAAGGTATAGTATACACGTCCCAGCCAGGAGACCAGCGCATCGGCAGAATACGTAGAAGTCGTCTGCTGCGTGGCGCCCAGCCCGAGATTGTAATAACCCAGACCATAAGTGACCAGGTTTCTTGCCGTGGCCACCGTAGCCATATTGGAACCATTCTGTACCTCATACAATGCCGTGGCCGAGATCGTATGATCTCCGAAACTATGTTTATAGGTCAGGTAGTTACTGCTTAAGAAACTCCTGTTACGCGCAGAGACCGTAAAGGCATTGTCCGCATGCTGGTCGTAAGCAGAAGTATTCGGACCATCAAGAGATTGACCATATCCCTGGTAGATATTGTACACATTCGTGGACGTAAAGGTCAGATCCCTCAACAGCTTGTAGGTAAATATCGCCGATCCCGAGTAGTTGTTCGTAAGGGCATTGTTTCCATCCATATTGTCATGACTCTGACTCAACGCCTGCGCGATCGGATTGAACTGTATAGAGGCAAAGCTCGAGTGTTTGATAAAATTGCCACTGGCATCGCGGATCGGGGAAGTAGGGTCCCATTCCACCGCCTGGTTGAACGGATCGCCAAGACCACCGCCATAATTCGTGTTGTGATTCTTCGGAAGGATCGCTCCAACGATGAATTTTATATTCATCCGGTTGTTGATCCTGACATCGACATTTCCCCGGAACGTAGTCTTTCTGAACCATTGATTGAGGACGATCCCCGGATTGCTGAGATAACCGCCGGAAAAATAATACCGCACATTGTCCGATCCACCGCTGAGACTCACCTGGTAGTTCTGAACCCAGGGTTCCGTATGCAGCGACCTCTGCCAGTCCGTGCCTTTGACAGCACCTGACTTAAAGTCAGCCAGCTGTTGCGTGGAGAACGGTACAGATCCCGCCGATCCGCCCTGCGCTACGAACTGCGCATTCACCGAACGGGCAAAATCATAAGGTCCCATCAGATCCAGCTCCTTGGGAATTTTGTCCTTGGAAGCCCAGGCATTGACCGAGACCTTTGGCTTACCCAAACCACCCGACTTGGTCGTGATCAGGACCACGCCGTTAGAAGCCCTCGACCCATAGATAGCCGTCGAAGCGGCATCTTTCAATACCTCCAGCGATTCAATGTCGCTGGGGTTGATATCGGTACCGTTTCCGATGTTCCCATCAATAACATAAAGCGGTTCTGTCGAACCGGTAATAGAGTTCGCACCCCGGATCTTGACCTTTAACCCCTGCCCCGGCTGCCCGTTGGGACTGGTCACCGCCACACCGGCCGTCGTACCCTGTAAAGCCTGTTCCAGGCGGACAAGAGGTCGTTTGGCGATCTCAGCCGCTTTTACCGAGCTGCTCGCTCCGGTAATATCACTTTTTTTCTGCGTGCCATACCCTACCACAACAACGTCACCCAGTGTGCTGGGGTCCTGCTGAAGACTGACGTTGAGCTCAGATCGTCCATTTACCGGGTACTGTGAATTGAGATAACCCACAAAACTAACTACCAGCACGGGAGATGTCTGGCTCCCCGTACTGATCTGAAAGTTTCCCGAACTGTCTGTCGTGGTGGAAATAGTAGTTCCTTTTAGAGTGACCGTGGCCCCGGAAAGAGGACGATTGTTCTCGTCCATTACCCTTCCCCTAACCAACCGGCCCTGAGCATCGGCCTTAACCAAGCCAATTACTATCAAAAGCAGCATTAGTACTTTTTTCATACACAAGCAATTGATTTTAATGAGATAATTATGCTGCAAATAACGCCTGAGGGTATTAACAAACAGCCCAATTTTTCATTAATTGGCTAATTATTTTCCTTTTCCTTTCGGTTCTTTCCTATGCCACCAGGTCGCCAGCGACGATCCCGTAATATTCATCATCGGACCAAAGACAGCAGGCGCCAGTCCAACCGTAGCAAGACGCCCCATCGCGAGCGCAATCCCCGAAGCCAATCCCGCATTCTGCATCCCCACCTCCAAAGAGATCGTCCGGCAGTCCTTTTCCTCCATCCCAAATAGCCGGGCCGCCCAGTACCCCAGCGTATAACCCGCCACATTCTGTAATATCGTCGCCGCGATCAACAACATCCCCACTGCCAAAAGACTGTCCCGACCCGCCGCGGTGATCACAACAATTATCGCCGTTATACCCACCATCGAGACGATCGGCATCGCCTTGTCCAGCCACCGCACCCTCCCCTTCACCAGAAAGTTAAAGACCAGCCCCGCCACGATCGGCAGGATCACTATCTGCGTAATATCCCAGACCATGCTCCAAAAATGCACCGCCACCAACTCTCCCGCCAGCAATCGCATCAGTAAAGGAGTAATAAAGGGAGCCAGCAGCGTAGACACCGTCGTCACCGATACAGACAAGGCAAGATTCGCCCTCGCCAGCCAGGACATGACATTCGATGCCAGCCCGCTGGGACAACAGCCCACGAGGATGATACCCGCGGCGATCTCCGGCGGAAAATGAAACAAATGGATGATACAAAAGCTGACCAGGGGCATGATCGTATAGTGACAGATCACCCCTACAAATATTCCCTTTGGCATTCGTACCACATCCCGGAATTCCTTCAGACTAAGCTCCGTCCCCATGCCAAACATGATGACCTGCAACAAAGGCAGGATCAGCCGGGATAATTTAAAATCCCCCACCTTTATAAAATACTGCGGATAATACAGCGCCAGGCTTACTACGGCGAAGATCATCAGGGTAAAAGAGAACCCGCGAAGCATCTTCGATTTGCGGAAAGCCAATGCGACCAGGACAAAACAGCCCATCAGGATCCAGCCGCCAAAACCCGCCCGATTATTCACCGGCAAAGCAAAAGCAATATAACTCCCCCCCGCTTTCAATCCCCTTCCCCCACCAGCAGCAATAACTACATATTGCCGTCCGTCCATAATATATGTAATAGGTGTAGCAAACCCACCCGCAGGCAGCTGGTATTCCCAAACTACCTTACCTGTACTCCGGTCAAAAGCCCTGATCTTTTCATCCCGCGTCCCCGCAATAAAGATCAGCCCTCCCGCCGTCGCCAGCGGACCACCATAACTTTCCGTACCCGTAACAGGTATTCCCTTCTTTGCCAGCTCCGGATATTCCCCCAGCGGCACCTTCCACACATATTCTCCTGTATTCAGATCGATAGCATTCAGCGTCCCCCAGGGCGGTTTGATCCCCGGATATCCACTGGAGTCTTCCAGTTTTTGCCAGACCTTGCTGATATAAGGCGGCACATACGGAAAGTCCGACTTCTTTACCTTGCCACCGTCATTGGCATCGTTATGCTCAGCAGCAACCCGCGCCCCCCCACGCCCCGCATTCAGCAGATAGTCTATGACAGCACCCCGCTCCTGGTCCGTCAGGGTCTGCTGAAACGACGGCATCCTCCCCTGTCCTGCTATTAATATATGAGCGATCTCGTCTTTCTTCAGTCGGTTCCCGACATCCATCAAATCAGGGATCTCCAATCCATTCCCCTTCCGGTCTGCCCCATGACAGGGCGAACAGCTCGTAACATAAAGCCCCTGTCCCTTTGATAATGCCGCGATCTCTTTCTTCCGATCCGCCATGGAGATCATTCGCAACAACCACGGAGTCGTATTCGAATTCTGATAAAGGATCCCATTACTGTCGATAGCATTCCCTCCCCACTCCGCGCCACCGCTATAGCCAACCAGTACCGTCCCCTTCGTATTCGGCGGCATGAACTTCTCTCCATGATCGCTTTTGTCAAGTATCCGCTTCACATAAGCATGCGCCTCCGGTGAAAGATCGGTGATATCGCTGTCACTGATCGTTTGTTTACACAAAGGCAATGGCCTCACCGGAAATTTCTGCACCGGCCAGGGATGTTCACCCGGCAGCCCGTTGACAGCAACAGACCGCTCTTCCACAGGGAACACCGACTTTCCACTATCCCGGTCCAGTACAAAGACATTTCCGTCCTTCGTGACCTGCACCACCACATCGATAAGATGTCCGTCGTGCCGGATCGTCGCCAGGTTCGGCGGACAAGGGATATCCCTGTCCCAAAGATCATGATGGATGGTCTGGTAATACCATTTCAGCTTGCCGGTGGCTGCATCAAGAGCGACAACACAATCCGAGAAGAGATTCATCCCGGCCCTGTCTCCACCATAAAAATCCGAAGAAGGAGAACCCGTTCCGAAGTAGACGGCCCCGCGCCGTTCGTCCAGCGCCAGACCACTCCAGTTATTGGTTCCACCCGCCCACTTATACGCATCGGGTGGCCAGGTCTCATAACCCGGTTCGCCCGGCTGCGGAATAGTATGAAAGGTCCAAACCAGCTTCCCCGTCAACGCGTCAAAACCCCGTACATAACCAGGCGCCGCGTCTCCGCTTTCCGTTACCGCGTTGCCAAAGATCAGCGTATTCTTATAGACGATACCCGGCGAGGTCGCCGTTATATAAAGATTCCTGACGTCATGATTGATGTCAAGCCCCGCAGTAAAAGAGACTTTCCCATCCGTACCAAAACCGGCAACCGCTTTCCCCGTCACCGCATTCACGGCAAAAAGATCGTTACCCGCCACATAAAAGATCCTTTTGTCTTCCCCCTGCTCCCAATACGTAACACCCCGGACCTGGTTCAGCCGCGGGGTCTTTCCCCGAAACGGGTCCCACTGCCAGAGCAGTTTCCCACTATCCGCCTTCAGCGCAAACAACTTCAACGTAGCATTGATCCCATAAAGAACCCCGTTCACTACAATAGGCTGACACTGGATCTCATGGACACCACCACGTTTATGTGAGATAGGATCATTCGACTTGTAAACCCACGCTACACCTAAGTCTTTTATAGTAGAAATATTGATCTGTCGCAGATCAGAATACCGATTATTCTCCTTATTTCCTCCATAAACCGGCCAATCAGTTCCCCCGGAACGAGAATGAGTACAACCAACAAGAAATAAAACAGGTAAAGCAAGTAACAGGCAAACTTTCATTTTGTATAGAATTCGTAGTGTATCGTCCAGCTAAAGCTTTCACCCGGATCGACCCGGATATGTATATAAGGCTCGGGACACAGGATGGTCGGCGACCCCCAGTAGACATTTTTTGACAAGGGTCTGTCACAGCGGATATGGATACCCGTTTCTTTATTCTCCAACCGGATATCGTAAACATCCCCGTTATGCAAAACTGCATATACCGATTCATGCCCGGTCAACGGTTTTTCCAGCGTGATCGAATCCCCCTGCGCATATTTCAATACCGATCCCGGCCCCGTAGACCCACTGTCCATCCGGAAAAAATTATGATCATAAACATCCGTCTCTATGACTTTCTTACTGGTGTTCTTCAACGTATGCCTCAGCACCAGCTCCGGCTTCCCCTTAATCAATTCCACCTTCTTCGTATAAACATAAAACCCCTCCAGTCGATGACGAAACTCCACCGCCCTCTGCGACACCTTCACCTTCCACAGCCCGGCATCTTTTATAGTATAGTACTTAAAAGGACTATAAGCCCCCGTATCAGGCCGCACAAGCTGCCCAACCCCTATCTGCACAAAGTCGCCTTTAAAATCCAACGGCGTGAACGACTCCACCGGCCCCAGTATAGCATCATGGATCGTCGGCGCATACTTCCGAAACCACTGCGTGATATACTGATGCCCCTTGTATTCCAATACAGGCATCACCCCCGACCAGTCAAACCGCGTAGCCCGGTAGTATCCCACAGCCGTATCCGGCAGATAAAGCCGCGCATGTATGACACCATTATTAATGTCCGCAGACGGCGGTGGCACAACAGCCACATCCTGCCCCATCACCTGCCCCAATACACCCGTCGCGAAAACCAACGCCAACACTCGTTTGAACATAACAGTCGATTTATGGTCTGATAATCGTTCCATCCCGTTTGCGAATCGTCCATTTCCCCGCCTTATTATTGATCGGATACTTCGCCGCCAGCTTCTCATTGACATCCACACCCAATCCCGGCGCCTCATTGACATAGAGATACCCCTTCTTCAATTCAGGGCTTCCCGGAAAAACCTCCCTTAACTGATCAGAAAAGAACACCGATTCCTGTATCCCAAAATTCCATATCGCCAGATCGATATGACAATGCGCCGCATGACCAACCGGAGAGACATCACCCGGACCATGCCAGGCCGTCTTCACATTAAAGAATTCCCCCAGCCTGGCTATCTTCATCGCCGGCGTTATACCACCAACCTGTGAGACATGACAACGGATATAGTCCATATAATGCTCCTTCATCGCCGGCACAAATTCATTGGGATTATTGAACAGCTCACCCATCGCAAAAGGCACAGTCGTACTCGCCCTCAGCTGTTTGAACCATTCCATATTTTCAGGAGAGACAGGGTCCTCGACAAAATAGGGATTGAATTCTTCTATCCGCTTACACATATTGATCATGTCCACCGGCTGGATACGCTCATGCGTGTCATGCAGCAGATCGACCTCTTCGCCACAGCGTTTGCGAACCTCTCTAAATAACTTCGGCACCGCCTGCACATACGCTACCGGGTCCATAAAGTCATCGGTCGGCTTACCAAAACCCGCATCCTTAAAGTCAGGCTGCTGCGCCAGGTACAAACTGCCATAGCCCCCCTGTTGTATACGGACATAACGGAACCCATCCTCCATATATTTCTTTACCTGTTCAGCACATTCCTCCGGCGTCTTACCATCCGCATGCGCATAGGCATCCACCGCAAAACGAGCCTTCCCGCCCAGCAGCTGATACACCGGCATATTGGCGCGCTTCCCCTTGATATCCCATAAGGCCTGGTCAAGACCGCTCAGGGCATTATTCAAAACAGGCCCATTCCGCCAGTACGAGCTGACAAAAAAGGCCTGCCACATGTCCTCGATATTGTCCACATTCCTGCCGACACAAAAGTCCGGCATATAGCTATTGATCGCCGTTACGACTACTTCCGCCCGCTGGGTAAAGGTCGCACAGCCGATACCATAAAGCCCCGGCTCAGATGTCTCTACCTTGACCAGTACGAGATTGGCGCCCTGCGGCGCCGTAGCTATGGCCTTCACAGAACGGATGGTCAGCGGAGGTAACCCGCCTGTTCCCCCCGTCGGAGCAATCGGTTCAGCCTTCACAGATCCAATCCCACCAACCAGGGTCCCCACACCGCCAAGGCTTACCATTTTCATTAAGTCACGTCTATTCATATGTAAGTAATTTTTTCGTTAGCTACCTGCAAGCAGGTCAGACAGCAAGATCACTGCAGGATATTAATAAAACCACCAATTTTTTATTAATTCCCGGATTATATGGCCAGACGGAAGAAAAACAGGTCTGAAATACTTTTAAAAAAGGATATATTATAAATTTAAGCATTCCTTTTATTGACTTTTAATATTTTACATAATTAAATACATGATATGTTGTGGAGTTCCGCAGCCTCGCAGGGCTAGTATTTACACTTAATTCTGTCCCATTAGTGCTTTATTAGCCGCTTCATTAATGCCGTGATCTTAAGTTGCAATCCATTAAACCTTGTTATATGAAAATCAGAAACCACCACATCCGTTATTCCTTCGACCTGCCACCCCTTCCCTCCTTTCTTTTGCAGGCACCCTAACACCTAACTTCCAGGCCAGCTTCTTCTCACATCACATTCAACATTACACTTTTATATAATACAACATATGAAAGATAAGATTGCTATTGCCCATTCCTTTCTTGTCATTTTAACCCTCCTTAGCTGCAATACAAATACCCCGGCTTCCGCAGAAAAACAACATAACGAATATTCCCTCGATAAAGCCGGAGAAAACAAGAGTGACACTGCCCGGATTAAATTCCTGGACAGCACCACTTTTAACTTTGGAACTATTAAAGCCGGAGATACAGTAAGACATAAATTTTTCTTCCGGAATACCAGCACACAGCCCCTGGTCATCGCCAGCGCTACTGCAACCTGCGGTTGTACCGTAGCATATTTCAACACCCGCCCTATACCAGGGGGAAAAACTGATTCCATAGTTGCGGTCTTCAATAGCGAAAAAGATATGCACGGCTTTCAAAATAAGGTGATAGCAGTAAGCGCTAATTTTTCGGCAACTCCCTTTTTACTAACAATGTATGGCAAAATAAATTGACATGAATTCCAAATTCGTCCCGGAAGGCAAAGCCAGGTCCATACTCCTGATTTTACTCCAGGTTATTTATATCCTTATTCCTTCCGTTGATTTTCTTCCATTCCGGAACCCGACGATCTCCGGAAAGTTTATTGCTTTCTTATTCCTGGTCGAAATAACCGCGCTGGTCTTTTTCATAACTCAACTAATTATGAAAAAGACAATTTCGCTTACGTTAATTGATCTACTGCTTGCCGCTGTATTCGGATACATCACATTGAATAGATATGTCTTTCAGCCATCTTATGGATTTTCTATTCGCTATTACGAATTAATATGCCTGGCTATATTGTACATAATCTTAAGATCACCTGGAAACAAAAGCTTTTATTATTCATTATTCATCGCCGTAGTTATTGGAGCAAATATCCAATTGGTAATAGGCTTTTTACAGCTGTACGGCCTTATCAAACCCAATAATGACTTCCTAAAAGTAACCGGAGGGTTCTTCAATAGTGGCCCGTACGCAGGCTATCTGGCTGCCGTTTTCCCCATTTCATTGTATATAATAAAGAACCTTGCACCAAAAAACACAGTCAGATACCTCCTGCTATTTAATATCATAGGTTGTATATGCCTGATCCCGGCTTTAAGATCAAGGGCATGTTATCTGGCTATCATATGCTCCATTGTCTTTATATACAAGAATGAAATAGTATCCATTACCCGAATGGCTATAAAAAATACGGTTATAAAATACCTGGCTCTCGCTCTTGTCCCTATAGCAATTACAGGCGTAGCTTATTTCACCTTAATACTAAAAAAGGAATCCTCAGAAGGAAGATTTCTGATCTTGAAGACATCCTCCGCAATGCTTGCCGACAAGCCGCTTCTCGGATTCGGATTTGATAGATTCAGGACAAATTACATGAATTATCAAGCGGAATACTTTGTTGCCCACCCCAATAAGAAAGAGACTACACTAGCCAGCAACACAGTATATGCATTTAATGAGCCCCTGCAGTTTTCAATTGAAAATGGCATACCCGGTCTGGTCCTGCTGCTGGTAGCAGCATATTATTTACTAAAGTATGCAAACAAAAAGAGTGACATTGCCTTGATCGCACAATCCGGACTTTTGTCTGTTTTTGTTTTTTCATTATTCTCTTATCCTTCCGAGATCCTGCCGATAAAATTGCTCTTCTTTCTCTATATTTCTATTCTTGCAGCTGATTATAAAAGCCCTTTTAAGATAACACTGAATTTACAAAAGTACATCGCCGTGATCCTGTCACTATCGGCAGCAGGCGGCTTCTATCAGTCAGCAACAGGGACCCTGAGATGGACGCGATCCTACATAGTCTGGGGAAAGGCCTGGTCCGACCTAAAAAATGCCCATTACACCGAAAGTGAAAAAAAGCTCTCCACCATATACCCCGTATTCGAAACAAATGGTGACTTTTTAACCGATTATGGCCTGGCTCTTTTTCTTACAAAAAACTATCCCCGGGGTATCAACGTATTGGAGCAGGCAAAAAAATACACAAACAATGCAGTTGTTGAAACAACACTCGGCAACTGTCAAAAGGCGATCAGGGATTATACCAACGCGGAAAAGTCATATCTGACTGCTTCGAATATGACGCCCAATAGTTTTTACAACAAGCATCTGTTATTAGCATTATACCAGGAAAACAGCCAAAATGAAAAGGCTATTACTACAGCTGAGGGAATTCTAAGCCTGCAAATCAAGGTGGCATCGCAAGAAACAAACCAAATACGGAACGAAGCAAAATTTTTCTTAAAGGAACATGCTATCCCCTATGTCGAATAACAGATTTACCAGCTATAGGGTGTCGCTGCTGGTATGGACCATAGCAGTGACAGGTTTTTCGACAAAGGCGTTCTCACAAACTGGCCATATTGAAGGAACAGTAGTTGATACATCTTTACACCATGCCATCAATGAAGCCTCCATCCTTATCCTGAATGCCACGGACTCCTTCTTAGTCGCAGATACCCGCAGTAATAGATCCGGCGCCTTTCGATTCGATAATATCCCCGGCGGTAAATATCTCTTATTGATCACTTACCCCAAATACGCAGCCTATGCCGACAGCTTTTCTGTCGATTCACGCTCATCAACCATCAATTTCAGGGAGCTAAACCTCCAGTTGGAAGCCGACCTGCTAAAAGCAGCGGTCGTCATCGCAAGAAAGTCAGCCATTCGGCTGAAAGGGGATACCACAGAATATACCGCAGATAGTTTCCACGTGCCACCCAACGCAAGTGTGGAAGATCTGATAAGACAGCTTCCCGGATTACAGGTGGATAGAAATGGAAACATCACCGCAAACGGAAAAGCCGTAGCAAAGGTACTTGTAGATGGGGAAGAGTTCTTTGGCGATGACCCGACATTAGTGACAAGAAATTTAAAAGCCAATATGATCGATAAAGTACAGCTTTATGACAAAACAAGCGATCAGGCAGCTTTTACAGGGATTGATGATGGAAAAAAAACAACGACACTCAATTTTAAATTAAAAGAGAACAGCAAACATGGTTATTTCGGCAAAATAGAAGCCGGTGGAGGCACAAATGGGTTTTATCAAAACCAGGCGATGATCAACTCTTTCAAAGGCAAACAAAAAATTGCGGCATATTTCACACTAAGCAATACCGGGTTGATCGGGCTTGACCGACGGTCACAGCAAAGTTACGCCGGCGGAGACAGTAATCCTATCCAAAACGACCTTGACAACTGGGATGGAACGTATCACGGAAACGGAATTCCCAAAACCATCTCGGGCGGATTGCACTATGACAATAAATGGGCAGGGGATAGACAAGCCATTAACATGAATTACAAATTGGGGGGACTGGATCTTACCGGGGAACAAAACACCATAACACAAACCAATCTGCCCGGAACTATTTTATACACAACTCAAAACCAGCAGACGAAAGACCATATGACCAGACAGGGCTTCAACGGTGTATATGAGATCAACCTAGACTCCTCCTCAAAATTAAAAATTACCACAGAGAGCTCTTTGTTTGATAAAACAGTCAATGAAACGACAACCTCCGAATCCCAACGCGAAAATGGTTCCATCTTAAACAACAGTGCAAGAAAGATTGCTGTAGATGCTTCTGCCAAAGCGCTCAAAAGCGACGTATTATGGGAGCAACGACTAAACAAGGACCGAAGAACCCTTTCTGTGGATTTCAACGCATCAATAAACAACAATCATAGCCATGGCTTCTTTTATACGACCAACAATTTCTTTGATGAAGTTGGCACAATTGACAGCGCTCAGATTGTCGATCAATATAAGACAACAAATAACCATGCCAATATCCTTGGCCTGAAACTCGCATATACAGAACCCATTGACAAATACGGGTCTTTGATCGTCAACTATGGGATTGCCAGCAACAATGCCCGGGCAGAGGCCCTTTCCCTGAATAAATCATCCGGCAACGTATACGATGACCTGGACAGCCTTTATAGCAACAACTATCAGTTTAACCAGTTTGCTGACCAGGGAGGGATCGCATATATCTTCAACAATAAAAGGATCCGCTTTCAATTCGGCAGCGACGCCGGCACAACCCGCTATACCCAGCAAAACCTGTTCAAAAACGCATCGGTAAAACGCTCTTTTACCAATTGGTACCCCAGCGCCCAGTTCAGATATCAATTCACTCCCTCTAAATCGATCAGTTTCAGCTATGCCGGAAATACCACCCAACCAACCATCCAACAAATACAACCGCTCGCAAACAACATCGATCCGCTGAATATATACATAGGTAATACCGCTTTAAAACCGACTTTCACCAATAATTATTCAGCATCCTACCAGGTGTTTACCAACAAGAATTCCGGATATCTATGGATCAGGGGCAATCTTTTGACTACATATGACCCCATCACTACTTCCGTAGAAACAGACAGCTCTTCAGGAAAAAATACCTACACCTACGTAAACCTAACAAGTGAGAGAACAAGCAATTATTCCGGCAATATTTTCTATTCTACCAAAACAACCGTCTGGGGCCTGGACCTTGGAATTTCCGGGGATTTTAGCGGAAATACCTACGCCAATATCTCCAACAGCAAGACAAACACGACAACTGCAAACAACTACAAACTTTCACTTGCCATATCCAAACAAAAGCAAAACTTATATTATGTTAATGTCAGCTTCGGCCCGGCTTATACCACGAACCAGAACAGCCTGCAGCCATCGATAAATAATAATTTTTGGGGCTACCGCATCTCTCATCTGGTAGATGTATTCCTGCCCTCCGATTTTATTCTTCATTCAGAAGGTGAATACAATTGGCAGGAGCATACGCAGGCATTTCCGACTTTTCACCGTTTTGTATGGAATGCCTCGCTGGGCAGGAAACTGTTAAAGAACAAAAACCTGCTGATAAAACTGTCCGTTAATGATATCTTAAATCAGAACACAGGATTTACAAGGAACACCACAAACAACATCATCTACCAGAATAATTACACCACGATTGCCCGTTATTTTATGGCATCCATAATTTTTGACTTCAATAAGACAAATGAAAAAAAATAACGCCCCATGAGACCATCTAAAATAATCGTCTGTGCTTCTCTCTTATTCCAGATAACTGTTAAAGGCTTTTCACAAGACGCCATCATGATCCATCAGGGAGAGGTCGAATTTGAGAGACGCATCAATGTCTTTGCGATACTGGATCAGTACTATTCAAAAGATGCCGCAACCAACGGGCAACAGTTCGCACAACAGTACAAAGCCAATAACTCACAATTTAAAATAAGCAGGTTCATTCTCTCGTTTAATGACGACTTCTCTTATTATGCCCCAAAACCAGATGACCATACTGCACCAAATCCTTTTTTAAGCACGCTGGCGGAATCGAATATTGTCTATTCCGATCTAAAGACTAAAACATCCACCACCGAAAAAAGTATTTTGGGGCAACTATACCTCATCAGCGATTCAATAAGAAAAATACACTGGAAGATCACCAGTGAAATAAAGATGATCGCAGGTTTTTCATGCCGCAGGGCAAATGCGATCATCATGGATTCACTCTATGTCGTAGCATTTTATACAGATGAAATTATACCTAAGAGTGGCCCCGAGTCATTCACCGGATTGCCCGGAACGATACTAGGCATCGCCCTCCCCTACGAACACACAACATGGTTCGCGACAAGAGTTTCACTAAAACCAATATCTGATACCCAATTCAAAGCACCGGAAGGTAAAAAGAAGATAAAAAATGGAGAACTAAAGAATATGTTGATAAATGACCCAACCATCAAAACAAACCAGCAGCAACAAAGCCTGTTCTTTCACAAGATCCTGCTCTGAAGAAAAAGCCTTAAAACATATGCAAATGAGGTATTGGCAAAGAACTATCAAATTCCTGGCATCGGTCATCACAAAGTTGGCTTGGGCATTCGTGATTATAGTCATAATAAGATATTGCTTCTTTGACATCTTTAGAATACCCAGTGACTCTATGAAGAATACGCTTAAACAGAACGATCTGATCATTACAAATAAGATTGTATACAGCAGCCCCCTCTCCATAGTATTATCGCTATTAGGTATCAAGGGACATCCGAAGAGGAATGACATCCTGGTTTTTGAAATTCCTCAAACAGACCAGACACTTTATGTGAAGAGATGCATTGGCTTGCCCGGAGAAACCATTGAAACAGATTATGAAAATATCCTGATCGACAAAAAGATCATACCCGATCTACCTGCTATTTGCCATTTTCAAAAGGTCTGGTATCACAGTTACGATCTGTTGAATCTGACCCTGAATAAGTACGGACTACATCCATCCGATATTGTCCAAAAATATCCAAACTATGTTGTATTGAATCTGGACAGCATCCAAAAAGATCACCTTCTTGATAAGCACGGGGTAGATTCGATCAGCAAATTCCGGATCGACAACAACAATAAAAACGCTGTATTTACCCTTTCCGGGAACGACAACAATAAAAAATTGATGCCTGTCCGGATTCCATTCAAGGGCATGAGGATTAAATTGGATTCCGGCACCGTCACCGGGTATAAGGATATTTTAGAACGTTCTGAAGGAGTTATTCTCTCTGAAAAAGAGAGTTCATTCTTTATTAACGAAATAAAAATCGATTACTACGTATTTAAGAAAGACTATTATTTTATGATAGGAGACAATAGAGACAATTCACATGATTCAAGAGCTTTCGGACTTATTCCAAAAGATTGTATTGAAGGGAAAGTAATCTTTTCCTTTTAGTCACTAACTGATATAACCACCCCTTATTGCTGCATTTTTGCAGTCAACGCCCTATTGGCTTTAATCAAAAATTTTACTAAATATAACTATAATGTATAGCCTAATTTTAATGTTAAATTAACCTACACTTAACCGTTATTTTTTGTATTTCAAAAGAAAAATAATTAACTTCAGTTTATTCATTCACAATTAAACTTTTCCAAATGAAAAGCTTCGTAAAAAAAGCAAACCTGCTGAAGTCAGGTCTTGTAATGGCAGTGTTGACCATTGTAGTGCTCAATTATTCGCAAGCCAATGGCCACAGAAAATCTCCTTCTGTCATTACCATTACTACTGCCAAGGCAGATGCGACTTGCTATTCTTCTTCTTCCAGCTGTACTGTCCAAACCGGAGACGGTGTATGGCACACAGTTACGAATGCAGAACTGTAGTAAGTCTCAACAGTTAGTGTTTTGCCATCCTTCCGGATGGCAAAACACCTGTTTACCCCACCAATAACCTTTCCCCGGTTTTAATATCGCTATATATGACGCTTAAAAAGATCTTCGCTCCCGTAATCGGAGTATGTATATTATTTGCAGGTTGCAATATATTCGGAGACAATGACGACATAAATCCGGAAACAGAGTTTAAGAACAAGCAGATTTACACGATTCGGAGTGAAGAAATTAAATTGGCCGGTGATTCAATTCTGTTTAAGCCATTCGACTTTCAGATCTACGATACCCTGGCAGTTATCAATGACAACACTGGGGAAGCAGGTTACTCGATAATCAATTTGAAAACCGGCAAACTATTAAAAAAATTTGCGTTCTCCGGAAGCGGGTCTTCGGACTTCGACATCAATTCTGTTTCCATGAATGCCTCGGTTGATAAAAAGTCGACCTTTAGTGTCGTACAGGTAAACTCCCCATGCAAAGTCTTTGTTTATAAATGGGATAGCCTCCTGACTACTGCCGTATACAAACCCAATCCCTTTTACTATCCAAAACATTTTGGCTTCTTAAACACATTTTTATTAAACGATTCGACACTTTTCGGCAGGATCTCTTTCTCCAAATTCGACAATAAAATGTTCGGAGCTCTGAATATGTCTTCCAATAAGCTGCTGACAGGCATCGATGCACCTAACCCCGGCGACGACACCACCTACTCCAAATGGCTGAAAATTGTAATGGACGACAAGGTTAAATACAGACCCGGCAGCGCCTACGAGTTTGCCAGCTTTTCATATAATGGCGCAACCGTTCAAATATTCAAACTGGATCAAGACCACAACTTCCAGCTGGAGTTTCAAAAGATCTATTATCTCCCATTGTTCCACATTATCAAATCTCCCAACTATACAAAACCCACAATGGATCCCGGAACTAAATCCGGCTTCGGCAGCATAGCAGTTACCAAAGACAAAATATACGCACTGTATAATGGCCCATCCCTGGACAACGAGCGCAATGATCCCGCTTCCAATACCATTCTCGTATATGATTGGACGGGAAAGCCGGTCGAAAAAATAAAGCTGGACAGGCACTGCGGACGTATAGCGATCGACGAAAATAACCCAGGATTATTATACGGCCTATGTGGGGAAATGAATACGCATATTGTGAGATACAAGATCAACGATCTCCATCATTAAGTTTTACCACTTTCCGATGAAAATAATATACGGCATAATAAGCCTGGCCCTGGTACAGGGCTGTTCGCCTGGAGACCCCGACAACGTCGGTCTCGCCCTGAAAAAAGCAGGCGCCAACCGACACGAGCTGGAAAAAGTTCTCGACCATTACAGACACGACGAAGACAGCCTCAGACTAAAAGCAGCCTGGTTTCTCATCTCTAATATGGAGGGACGTCACTCCTTCAAGGGGGAATTGCCCGATTCGTACGACTCACTATTCAGGACCGCCCATGAAAAGATAAGATCAGGGGATACCTATATTCATTGGGATTCATTGGAAAAGTCTATCCTGTCCGGCGGCCCGGACCAGATCGCCCCAGCCCCTGATCTCGAAAACATCCGTTCAGAATACCTCATCAGCAATATCGATAGAGCTTTTGAGGCCTGGCATAGACCGATGGCCCGGGGCCTGACCTTCCAGGAGTTCTGCGAATATCTGCTGCCCTACAGGATAGCCGACGAACCCCTGGAGGACTGGCGCACGATAGCGCTGGACAAATACCGGAAGCTCATCGACTCCGCCCAAAAGAATGCCGATTACAACGACGGATGCGATATAATAAATACCGGGCTGATGAAACACTATCAGATAGGATTCGGCGCTCCCGTTCATTGTCCTTATACCCGACCGTTGCAGGACGTAATGCTGATGCAGGCCGGTTCCTGCACCGACGCAGCGGAAATGACAACCCAGATTATGCGCGCCGGTGGTGTACCCGTGGGTATCGATTTCATACCGAATTGGGGTAATAGCGATCTGGGACATTCGTGGAATGTGTTCTTATCCGATCATAAGAATATCCCCTTTATGGGTACGGAAAGCAATCCGGGGCTCACCAAACTGGGCTATTTCAGAAAGAATACAATTTTCAGGAGAATGCCCAAAGTCTACAGACAAACCTTTGCCATTCAGCAGGACAGAGTATCCTTCCTGACAGCAAACCACAACGACGTCCCGGACTTCTTTCAAAATGTCAATATGATCGACGTCACCAGCCAGTATCTCCCGGTGACAGATGCCCACATAAAGCTTAATAAAATACCAGGGGAAGTCCGATCGGCTTATTTGTGCGTTTTCGACAACAGGGACTGGCGGGCAGTCGGGTTTTCCGCTGTACAAGGCAACGATGTACAAGGAAACGATGCCATATTTAAAGACATGGGGCAGAGCATAGTCTACCTGCCTATGTTTTACCAGCATCATAAATATATCCCGGCGGCCGATCCCTTTCTCCTCGACCAAAAAGGAGCCATTTCCAGTTTTGTGGCAGATCCTTCATTAAAAAGGACCATAACACTTTCAAGAAAATACCCCGAAGACGAAAGCAACCTCGTCGAACCCGGAGATCATTACGAATTGTTCTACTGGCATAGCGGTTGGGTTTCCCTCGGCCAGCAGACCGCCGCCGAAAAAACCCTGAGGTACAACAACGTTCCGGAAAATGCCTTGCTCCTGCTGCGCGATCTGACAAAAGGCAAACAGGAAAGGATCTTTACATACAAGAATAATCAACAAATATGGTGGTAAGCAAAATAGTATCCTTTTTCATGCTGCTTGCGCTGCCCGCCTTCATTGGCTGCCATCAGCACCCGTCGAACCCACAGGAAAAAGAGACCAGGACCGATGAAAAACCCTATAAAAAATACGCTACCTTCGAAATTCCACGGGAATACCTGAAGGATAGCCCTGTCGCAATCCTCAATCACATCGGCAATAATTGCGATACATCAGTCGATCTATTCCTCGATCACGACGCTGATCTACAACTATACGCAACCGGAGAGGGTCTGTACAATATGCAGTCATCCATAATTCCCCCCTGGTTCTGTGACAACGTAGAAGTATTCTTTGATATGCTGCATAACAGAGCTCCTTTCTTTGATCGCAACGGCGATGACCGGCAATATTTTTTTACCTGGCATAAAAACAAAATAGAAGGCCAGAATGTAGCCCTGAATGGAGTGGTATGCCGGCAGGCCGATCCTGCACCCAACATATACACCATGGAGATCAGCATGCCCTGGCAATCCCTTGGATATGTCAGACCGGCCAGTGGGGTCTCTATAGGTTTCGATATAATGATAGATGACAATGACAGCACCGACCTGCAAGGCCAGATCACATGGCATGGTAAAACCGCCTTTCTTTCCAGCAGAACAAATTCGTATGGTGCCATCGTTCTGGATTCTACAGTCGGAATAGCAACCCCCACCAGTGATTCCGCCTTTTCCAAACGGGTCCTGTCAGCGCCGGTAATTGACGGCATAGAAGATCCCTGCTGGAAAAAAGCCAAAAAATATGTTATCCAAAACACCGTGGGCGGAGAAGTGACAGGCCCCGATGATCTTTCCGGCGTTTTCTCTACGCTTTGGGATCAGGAGAACTTATACCTGTTCATAAAAGTAAAAGATGATAAAAAAAGACAGGCCAGCGCCTTATTTGATTATGGGTCGATCACCGACAGCAAGGGATCAACGGTTTGGGCCATGGACGTAACACAATCGAAATACGCAGGCGGAGCCTTGAAAAACCGGTACGTGGATACAGTCCTTCATTTGAAAGCAGGTAAATATACCGTAAGATATCACACCGACAACAGCCATGCCTGGCATAACTGGGACGATAAGCCGCCCGGAACGTCCTTATACGGTATCGCCTTATACCATAAAGATCAATAGCAAATTTTCACATCCCCCGCCCGCGAAGCGGGCACAACCACAAGATCAACCACCTTCCCATTCACCACCCGCCCCTGCACCGTCGTGTTATAAGGCGCATGCAGCTTAAAGTCCGCATCCCATCCCTTCGGCCAGGCCGGCACCAACAGTATCTTGCGACCATCCGTCTGCAGCAACATCTTCTGAAGACCGTTCTCCCCATTTCCCCCATTGTCCTCATCCGGCTCATAGTCATGCCCCTTCTCCCAAAAAGCCGGAAACTTCAGTCGGGGGTCCTTCCGCGTCAGCGCAAAATGAACATAG
>Ga0307510_10000450_pt1 | contig 39968 bp, 49 predicted proteins | sample 12_EM_MG_FD_207224 | JGI IMG/M metagenome (GOLD analysis project Ga0307510, IMG submission 207224) | Populus trichocarpa ectomycorrhiza microbial communities from riparian zone in the Pacific Northwest, United States - 12_EM | ecosystem: Host-associated > Plants > Roots > Unclassified | place...
CTGAGTAAGCGAGCTTTGCCACTGCAAGATCTGTTGTACTCATGTGGAGGGCTTGGGCTTGCTAGTCGATATCGATGACGGGGTATACCAACGTCAAACCACAACGATACGCTGGCACTGCTATGTAGTCTATTGACCAAAGGAATTGTAGATTGGTTAGTTGTGGGTATGTGTATATTCGTAGTGTTGTTAAAAATAATAAATTCAACAAACTCGTGCATCAATGAGGACGGGTGAAAACGAATACGGTAATCTATGTCTCCCCCAGTCGGATGATTATGCACCCAGCGCTCACTTACGCTTCGTGAGGACCTTCACGGCAGCTGCCTTGACGACGCCCGCTGCGCGCTCGCACTCCTTACGCGTCAGCGCGGCGGAAACGGCGAGGCGGATGCTCGGCCGCGCCTCGACGGCCTCCTGGCCCCTCAACCGCCGCGCGCGTGTGACCCACACGCCCTGTGCGAGCGCCTCGTCCACGATATCCTGCAACAGACGCTCCTCGACCGCGATGTCGAAAGATGGCGCGTCGCGCGGCGCAGCGCTTGTGGGGTTCGACGGTTTCGCTGAGGCGGAGGTGGTGGCAGCGGAGATTGGAAGTAGATGCGTGGCGGAGGATGGACGCACGTGGATGTGGATGATGGGTGAGGCCGGATGCGAAGGTATCGTGATGCCGTCGACGCGCTCGAGGACGGCGCGAATCGCGCGAATGTTTTCTTGTAGCGTGCCTAGAAGCGAGGGCGTGTTGCGCAGGATGTTGATGCCTTCGGACGCGGCGACGGCGAGGAGAGCTGGGAGGGCAGCAGAGAAGACAAAGGAGGACCCATTGATCCGCTGATGGTCGACGACGACGCGTGAGCCCGCGCAGAAACCACCTCCTGCATTCAGACCGTTGGCAACCGAACCGAGGAGCATGTCTATTTGGGTGGCCTAGATGACACGCCATGAGTTGGATCAGAGAAGAGGACTGGGGCAAGACATACAGGGACATTGTATAGCTCAGTGAGACCACGTCCCGTTCTACCTACGGTGCCGAAGGAAATGCTCTCGTCGAGAATGAGGCGATACTTGTATTTAAGTTTGAGCTCGATCTGAGGGGGAGGGATCAATCCGATAAGCATACTTACCGTACCCAAGATGGCCACTCACAAGTTTTGGTAAATCGGATATGGCACCATCTTTCTCGAAGATACCTTCGGTCACAATGAATCGCCTGGTGAGGGGGCCGCGACGCTTGCGACGTTCCTTATCAATACCCTGGAGGACGTCCTCGAGACTTTTCAGATCGTTATGATCGAACCATCGAACGGTGGAACGGGAAATCTGCAGGCCCTTCTGAATCGCAAAGTTAACGCCTCGATCGGCTACGATGATATCGCCACGTTTCGCAAAAGCAGAGATGACGGAAGGAATCGTGGAAAAGGCCTGGGAGTAGAGAATTGTTGCCTCTGTACCAAGAAAGTCGGCAATGTCACGCTCGAGGTCCATGTGCACGTCTGTGGATGCTCGTTACGACGACAGCGTGTCTGGTGAAGAGAGTGATATATACCGATGGTCCCGTAGAAAGGAGGCGGTCCACAAGCACCTAGGCCGTACTTCCTGAGGGTCTCGATGGCGCGCTCTTTGATAGTTTCGTTTCCCGCAAGGCCGGTAAAATTGTAGCTCGCGAGATTGAGCACCTGCTTGCCGGTATTTAGGAGTTTGGGCCGTGGACCATTAGGTCCAGAAACCACTGGGATTGATGCGAGATCAGATTGCTCTTCAGGGGTGAGTGGAGCACCTAGAGGCTCTGGAGTCCATTCATCTACGAGCTCGTCGATTTCCTAGAGAGCCAAAAGGGGTTCAGAGGGAGCAGAGCGTGAAAAAACGCGACAGACATGCCTTTTCCGAGAATTGAATAAAGTGCTTTTCTCCATTGTCCGCGCGAGTGCGGGATTGAAGGAGTGTGCGAATGGCGAAGAGGGCGAGGAGGACTTCGAGGACTGTGCGACCTGGGTCGTTCTGATGGGAGGACTTGACGTAGCGAGCGACGACAAGAGAACCGGGTATTTTATAAAAAGCGAGCTCTACCTGGATGAGTGCATAAGAGAGAAAAGCAAAAAGGGGATCTAATGGTGATGGAGAGCTGTCCATGGTGGTGAGGGGCCAAGGATGGGAGGTGACCAATTTCGCGACACAGGGGCGCTCTGCTCCTCCTCAACCAAGTTCAACAAGACAAGACATGTCCCACAAGCATTCGACATCCCTCCCCAACGGTCTCGCCCCACCACCTCCGGATTCAAAGTTCAAGCCTCAACAACGTCGTCTTCCTCCACCTGCTCTCTCGCCACCGCCCCCATCGACCATCGACATCGTAAGTTGATTCCGAGTTCGCGTTCAAACCGTGCTACATCCTTCCAACTTGTATTTAGCCACAACCTGTGTACGGTAATAACTACCCTCGTCCGAGGTCTCCTTCGCCCCTCCGCTCTGGGTTTAAGGTCGATCCCAACACCGGTGAAATACAATCTGAGGACGGCTCTGACGATGACAATGATGATGATGACCCCGCTGCCGTATGGGGTCGACGTTCTCATTCCCCAAACCCCTCCATGTCTCAATTCGCGTCCAGCTTCGCTCAGCGCGTAGGTTCTCTCGTCAGCAGCGTAGGTAGCGCCGTCTCTCCCGGCCTCCCCACGGACGAAGAGCTCGAACGAGAAGCCGAGCGTGACCGTGAACGTTCCCGGCGCTTGGCAGAACGGATTCTCACCCAAGAGGCCGAGGAACGTCGCCTCATGGAAGAGAAGGTGTTTGCAATGATGCAAACCGCGCACAGCTCTCCCAACCACATCTCTCCCGCTCGTTCCCAGTCCATGCCTCCGTTTGAACACCCCTCCCCGACCCCCTCCCAGCGCGAGAGTGGTGGCTCCTGGTGGGCCGCCGCCAAGAACCGTCTGACGCCCACGAAAGAACCTCTCACCGCCGCACAGCAAGTCATTCAAGAAACCAAGGAGAAAGAAAAGCGCGAAAAGAAGGAAGCCAAGAGAGCAGAAAAGGAAAAGAAACGTTCCCCGGACTGGCCCGCCACACCAGACGACAAATATACCAATCCGACTTTACTCAGCCTTGCCACGCCCCCCAGACCCTCGCCAAAGCACGCGTCTCACTCCGCTCCATCGTCGCCCACGCTCGGATCTCAACAAGGCCTTCCGATCAGCCTCCCACCCAGTCTAGCACCGAGCCCTCTGCGTCCTCCAGACAGTCGCACCGCGTCACCATCGCGCTCGCCATCCCGTGAACCTCCTCCGCTCTATGTACAGTTCAACGATCAGGGTACGCTCGACGTTCCTGGCACGCTCGTCGTCATCGCACGGCGGTTTGAAAAGCTCGAAAAGTGGACTGTTGGACACGTTCGCGCACTGGAGGAGCGCATGGGCGATGTCGAGCGATGGCTTGTCGAGAAGGAGAACGAAAGGGAGGGTCAAGTCGACACTACAACGACGAACGGGTCCTCATCTTCAGCCTTGGAAGGTAGCGTGAACGACATGCGGGATGAACTTATGGAGATGCAAGGCCGCATTGGCGAGCTGGGACGCGAAGTGGCAAAGTTCGTCACCTCACCATCCGTCCTGTCTACCATGCCTACGCGTGTTTCGGCCCAAGCTGTTTCTACTGCCCCTCAGACAAATTCATCCTTCGCGATTCACGCACAGACGAGCTCCTCCATCACGGTCCACTCACATTCCCTCCCACCTAATACACCACAGCCCTCAGTCTCTCGCATCTCGTCCTACAGCGACCTCCGCCGACGCGACTCGGTCAGCCCGCCGTTCGTTCCCCACTCTGCCATCCGCGCCGAACAGCCACGGTCGCGCCTGCCGTACCCAACGGGAGACTACACGTCCCCACCGGGCTCCGTAGTTGTTGGCCAGGTTACCCTCTCGCCACCACAGTCACCGCCTACGACGACGACCAACTCGGCATCCGGCTCACCAGCCGGTGCTGTGCGCTCCCGTCCCGTTTCAGTCGCGGGCCTTCCAGCGGCCTCACCGCCGCCCCTAGCGTCTGCTCCTGCAGGCCTGCCGCGACCAGGAGTCTCGTTGGTCGCACCGCCACAACCTGCACGCGCACGGTCGTCGAGCATCAGCCCGACGCCACGCAAACGCTACACCGTCGCGCTGGGCGAACCGATCATGAAACCGCGCTTGTCCGCGTCCCCGACCCCGATCTCCGTTGGCGGCGAGGACACGGAGGAAGACGAAGTGGTCGAGCGCACGATCGGTCGCACGGCGGGACGGCACGCCTCTGCGCAGTATCAAAGGGTACCGACGAGGATGACGAACGGGGTCGGGCTTGGGTTTGGGCACGGCGTCGGGAATGGCGACGGCAACGGAGACGACACGGATACGAGCGGGGACTCGGCGCCGCTCCCCCCTCCTCGACGCGTGCGCCCGCGCGCGCAGACGCAGACGGGAAGCCCTAGCGCAGCCGGTGGTAGTCGTGGTGGTAGTCGTGGTGGGCCCCCGAGCGTAGCTGCTGCAGCGTCGCGAACGAATCCGCTGAGGCTGCACGGACGCGCTCTGAGTACCGATCGCCGCGTTCCGCTGGATGCCACCAGCGGGAGCGGCTCGGCTCGCACACCGCGCACGCCACGTTCTGCAACGTCCGATGCATCTCTGTCGTCTGCGGCATCCGCTGGCGGATTCCGTGATCCGCTCATGGTGCGCCGCGAGGAGAGCGAAGCGCGTGCTAAGGCTGCGCCGGCTCCGCCCAAGGTCTTCGCTGGGAAACCCCGCGCGCCGGTCGGGCAGCTGGTTGCGTATTTCGATAAGAGCTGAGGGAGAGGAAGTGGAGCCCGAGAAAGGTTGGTTGGTTGGTTGGTTTGGCCATCGGTGCCAACCCCCCCTTTTTTTTTTTTTGCTTTTTACCTTCTGCCTGCTTCGCTTCTTTCAACAGCGTTCAATTGATGGTGCTGCATGCTATGCGCATTTTGCGTGTGTGTGCGGTATCCGAGTACCATTTCAACTCGGACGTGATGTGATGATCGTACACATATAAAGTATCTTTTTTTTTGGTATCTACCCGTGTCATCCTTAACTCTTTCATCATCGCGCTAACGACCTTTTATGACCAAGCTGACCGTTCTTCGTAACCCCTTGTGTTTGTTTGCCCCCCCCCTAACTGATTTTTTAGCTGTACTTGAACCATAATGACCTGTTGTTGTGATTCCCCTAGTATTTCCCACCGGTGGTTCGCATTCTGATTTTGTTTTTTTCTGGAAAAATAATTAGAACCGATTTTGATCTGCATCTACCGCTAAACATCTCGTGCTCGGCTCCCACGGTTAATACGAAGCACAAGATCGCTCGTTCTCTGTTTTCTCTCACCTCAAGTTGGTTTGTTCGTTGTCAGGGTTCATTCGGGACAAATACGAGACGTGGATCACACCCGTCATTTCGCTCGCCAAAGAGTCCTAAGGCCTAAGGATTTGTGGGCCATCCCACACTCGATCCTCAAATCAACGGGCTCGTTGCGTCCATCGGGCTCACTGAATCTAACTCGGAAAGTATTCAAAATAGTTCTCGAAGTCGCCCCTCAAGACTGAACGCCCGGGCACCGGGGCTTCTCGTCAAGGAAGAGGAAAAGGTCCTAGTCGCCGACCGTAGATGTGTAGTTCTGTGATGAAGATGACAGGGCAACGGTTAATCACAGTAGGTGCGATGTGTGGGAGTGGAACCCACGGTTTTCGGCCGCCAGGAACTCCTGTACCGTACGTCTGGACAGCGAGCCACGTATCTCGGACTACGACTACATAGACGGGTCGAGGGCCCTGGGTGTGGGCGTTGGATAGGGTAGAAGTAAGCTTGCGCAGGGTCAGTGTTGGGAGGGATGGACTCCTCCGGTACATGGTGGTAAAATACCGAGGTGCACTTCCCACCCGCACATGATAATCTTCCCAATTTAGACTCAACGCGGCTGGTTGGACAGACAAGTGGTGAGAACTCACTGTGCACCATGAGGTGCCGAAACCGGATGGGATAAACATATCGCGGCTGTTCCGTTCTACGGCTAGGGGGCTGCCATGTGCTGCAGTATTTTGATTTTGATTTTCTAGGTCCTGCTTGTGTGGAAACTGGTGATTTGACAGAGTAGGGTTCTTGTGAGTCGATAAAGACACGACTCATTCGCTGATCCTGGCTGTGTACTAAGTGAGCTTTGAGGACGGTGGGCTCGGTGGGCTCTAAGGCTAAAGCAACGCACATCAACGGCTCTCGCTCAATTTGAGCTACGGTGCCCAAGCACTTAGCCGAATGCCCGCGAGTTGTCGTCCTCCCGTCGTTCTCCGAGTTGGCTACAAGATCGCAACGCAGAGTTTTGCCCCGACAGCTCAACAGAAGTTGTTGTGTCATCAAGAAAATCGGTTGTGTAGGTCGTGGCTCACAGCTCTGCGGGTTCTGGCAAAGTTGTTCCTGAGACCATCACCCTGGATTCTGTTTCAGTGAGGTTTCGTTTGTACTGCCGTCAGGGTCAGGTGTGCCACCACACCACCCACACAGCAACACGGGAAGGATCGAGGGTTCATAAAGCGGCTGCCGAGACAGAAGAGATCACAGATTTGGTCATGACTCATGTGGAACCAACACCCGAGATACTTCCGAGTCCTGGTGATTTGTTCGACCCTCACAGAGATATCGTACTCGTTCCCGTACCGGGTTGACCAGGTTGGCCGCAGACTTCTACAACAAGTGAAAGTTCACGGGTAACCGAAAGTTTTTTATGCCACTGGCAGTGGCGGAAGGCCCGGACTCGGAGTATAGGTGATATGAGCAACTCGGAAGTGCAGAGGTATGACTTGAATTGATCTTCCATTTTTTTTTCCAAGCTTCCCAAAATAACGATCGTCGAGTATATGTGAAAAGGCGAATGTGGCATGCCGCAGCGGTGCCGTGGACAGCACAGCCGCAGATGGCGGTCACTGGCAGGGGTGCCAGTGACGACGCGCCATTTTCACACCTCTCAAATATAGTATGGGTCAGCCACACTTTTATTTGTCCTGTGTCCCAGAAGATATTGATACATTCAAGACCGCGTGGACATTTCAGGCCCCATTCGTGATCTCAATAACTACCTTCGAGGCCACCCAAAGGGCAATCTCACGTTCTACTTCTCATGGGTTCTGAATGCCAGTCATCAAAAGACTCACTACGCCACCGCCAAATGTGAGTTCGTCAGCATACTAAGAACTATGTGCTGATATGTGCAGTCTATGGGAGCGACATTGGCTTCGGGCGGGGCCATTCCATTGGCAAAGCGAAAAATGACGCTGCATCGAATGCTCTGCGGTTCTTGTATCTCATGGACATAGAAGACTTTGCCAGTGGTGGGTTCCTTCCCATGAAATCGGTGGTTTCTGTGGGCTAACAATGTGTCAATGCCTCGTGCCAGTGGAAAGTTTAGACCCCTTGATCCGCCTCTGCGACTGCCTTCGAGGCCACCCAATGGCTGGGGGCGATCTCACGCCGTATTTCTCATGGGCATTGGGCCAAGAAGGTCGTGATAATCAAAGGACGCACCACGCTACCGCCAAGAGTGAGTCCAACAGCATCTTAAGCTCTTAAGAGCCATGGCAGTACGCTGAGCCATGCAGTTAATGGTTAGGATATTGGCTTCGGGAGGGGCCATTCCATTGGCAAAGCCAAAAACGATGCTGCGTGGAATGCTCTGCGGTTCTTGAATCTCATGAACATCAAAGAAGACCTTGGTGAGGTTCCTTCCCATGGGATCGATAGTCTCTGTGGGCTAACAACAATGTGTTAATGCCTAGTGGAAAATTTAGACCCCTTTATCCGCCTCTACAACTACCTTCGAGGTCACCCAATGGCTGGGGGCGATCTCACGGGGTATTTCTCGTGGGCTCTGAGCCAAGAAGGTCCTGATCATCAAAGGACGCACTATGCCACCGCCAAGGGTGAGCTCATCAGCATCTTAAACTCTTAACCATGGCAGTACGCTGAGCCATGCAGTCAATGACAGCGATATTGGCTTTGCGCTGGGCACCTCTGAAAGCGTTGCCAAACATCGTGCTGCAGAAAATGCTCTACAATTCTTGAATCACATCAACATAGAACACATTTGTAATCTACCGTCTCATGAGATGGCGATTTCATTTGGCTAGCAATAATATATGCCTGTGTTGAGGCTGCACTGGCCTTTTCCGGATTTAGCAAGTGATCCAGGATCACACATCTCCAGAGGTTCGCCTCAGCGGCTCAACAGAGACTATTGTATCGTCAAGAGGGTCGACAGCGTAACGTCGCAGCTCACAGTCCCGCGGGCGTCTCTCGATGGTATCGTATGGACGGCAAAGTCATACCCGAGACCATCAGCCTGGATGGTGTATTAGTAAGGCACGGTAGGGCACCAATAAGATTTTGTTCGTAATGCTGCCAGGGTCGGCTCTATTATCACACAGCGATGCGCGAAGGACCGTCGTCATAGAGGCTCCGAAAGCGGCGGGGGGTCCACTCTTATGGTCGTGACCGTGGCTCTAGACGTCCCTGCGGAAGGAGGTATTGATGGAGAGATCAAACGTTCGGTTGTGTGGAGCCAGCTTCGCCAGGACCAACATAGAGCACCCGAGACGCTTCTGGTACGATGAAGGATCTGTTTGAAGAAACCTGAGTGATGTGGCACACTCTCCTACAGCGGAGTTGATTACACTGGCAAGTGCCTACTGCATGTAGAAGCTGTCAGTGGTCGTCCTCAAGGTAAAGAGAGTGAAAGCTTGTGGCCGCGTGGGGTGAAGTAAACGAAGCGAGGAAATACAACCTGAAGCGATCTTCTATTTTTTTTTCCTAAAGAAAACAATGTCCATGACGTCCGTGAAATGTATGGGATGTCGTAGTAGTGGATGCGAGTTGCAAAGAGCTTGACATATGGATGTCAGTGCAGTGGGGCCCCAGGAGTATCCTGGGACTCCGGGACTCGGACCACTGCATGGACGGGAGGATTGGAGAGCTCAGGCTCTAGCAGGAATCAAAACGCGACAAGTGGTACCGTACATATCAGAAGACGAGCTTGTCACCCATACTGTATGTCCTACGTCCGCCGACATTGCGTCAAGCCAGCCACATGTGCGCCACGAGGGTTTTCCAAAGTGATCGAACACAGAAACCGGCACCAGCAAACAGCCGCGCAAGTGATGATAGAACCCGGACACCATCATCCGGACGGGGTAAACTTAGGGTAATGATGCGAGTACAGTACGAGTAGCATCATGATAATCCACGCCGTTGCGCAAACGTATCAACCGCGTGGGATGCATGCGGGTCAATCCAGGCTCAGGCTCTCGCCCTCAGACAGTCACGGATCAATGGACCTTTTACGAACACGATCACACGGATATCGTATGCTATCTCTTCTAGGTCAGCCTTGGGAAGATAGAACCCTCGATACTTTATCCGAGAATCCTTCTGAAACGCCGCACCATCGAAAGCTGGAACGTCACTGACGTTCAATTTACCAACACGTGAAATTGATCCTGGGCACTGCCTGGACGTCTGGACCCCTATTCTCAACACTCAGACCAAAGCGTGGGAAACCGTCGATGCTGATGGGACCCCATTTTGATCACGAATTAGCTCGCTCGATCGCATGCGCCAGCAGCTGCCATGGCGCTGGGGACGGGCATTCGAAACCCCTCGGCGGCAACGAAACGGCGATCTCAGACGCCTGTAAGGTTTGGATTTCCAAGACCTGGATCGAAGGATGCCTGTGGCGGCCGCTGGGGTCGGGTAGTGACGCTAACGATTTCTGATGGTTTGAGTAGGCACGCTTAGAACAGTTTTTTTTTGTCCAAATACTTCCGTCGCCTCATTCGGTGTCTTACATTAGCCGAGCACAAAGCTTGTCTCTAATACTGTAATGTACTGTATGGGAAAAAAAGATCAAGCGCCAGGACAGTCTTGTGCCAATTCCTCCGCTGCCTTCGCCAAATTGCCCATCATCGTCATAGTCTGATTCATCATCGACTGGACTTCAGGGCTCGTTCTGCGCACCCAGGGGCTGAGTCAGTCCCGAGACGATGGAATAGTATGGAAAAACACGTACGCGTTCATATTGGCTAATTGATCCATTGCCAGCGTGAGGTTCCCTGTGACCTGATTCGCGGCGTCAGCATTGTGTCCCATTGACTCGAGAGCGGCCTTGGCATCCCCGACAGCAGACTGTGCGCTGTCTACGGCTCCCGCTGAGGTATCGTTTAAGGCTGTGCAATTGGACAAGTCGAGCGGGGCGGTAGAGTTGGCTAGTGCGGTAGAGTTCGCCAAGCAGGAAGGGTCAACCACTGTCGAGTTGGCCAAATCTGTTGAATTACCCAAACACGTAGAGTTGGATGCGTCGGTGGCATTGACCAAGCACGTAGAGTTGACCAGGGCGGTCGAATTGCAAATTTCGCCAGACAGATCTGCCGTCGCGTTCACTGCGGTGCCGTTGCAAACCACGGTGGCATTGTTGGCGCAGTCCACGCTCGTAGCATTGGCCGCATTACCAGCTCCTTCATTCTTGCCCTTTCCTTTCTTGCCAGCCTTGGCACCCTTCCCTTTCTTGCCTGCTGCCTTGGCACCCTTCACCTTCTTACCCTTCTTGCCTTTTTTGCCCTTCGCACCTGCGTCTACGGCACCCGCATCGCAGGCTCCCGCTGTCGCATTTTGGGCGGGATCACATAACGCGGTGCTGTTATCGACAGTGGGGGGTGCGGTGCTGTTATCGACAGCAGGGAGTGCGGTGCTGTTATCGACAGCAAGGGGTGCGGTGCTATTATCGACAGCAGGCGGTGCGGTGTCGTTACCCAAGAGGGCTGTGCAATTCCTAAAGTGCATCTCTTAGTCACGGAGTGAGGTGGGAGGGAACCGGACGAACGCGGGCTCCATCTGCGCTGCTAGTTGTGCGAGCGCCTCGCTCATCTGATCGATTCCAGAGGAAACATCCCCTTGGCTTTTGCTGCACTGAGCCTCATTACGCTGGTTAAGAGTTAAAGGAGCTGTTCACAGTTTGCGGTCAGCTGTGTCGGCGACGCGTGGAGATAGGAGATATCAGACGTACCGGCTCTGATGACCTCAAGACCTGCTATCGCGAGGAGATACACGGAGAAAAATTTTGCAGCCATGCCAGCAATGCTACGGACTGAATGAAAGAAAACCGAATAAAAAGCGACTAGAGGAAGGAAGGAAAGTGGACAGAAAGCTTCAAGCTTGGAGTGCCTGCTCCGGACGGGTAAAGATCACCAGGTTCTGCTGCGCTGGGTTTTATACGGTCCCGCTCCCGCGTTGCAGGTTGACACGTTCATGACAACCTTTGTAGGCAATGACAACGAGGGTGCCCCAAGTCCAGTTCAAGTGGGCATTAAGCAATCCAAAACGATGGTAACAAGGAACAGTGCGCAGTTACGGGTTCGGGTGATACTGAATAGGTCTGGGCCTGGGGGATCAACTCTGGCCAAGCAACTGTAAGCGCCAAGCAACCGGCCTATCCGCTCCGGTACGACCACCACAAAGACGGGGAAGTCGGGCATTCGCCAACAACAACGCCAGAAGAATGAAGGCAACGAGTACTCGTGTCAAATTGCTGGCATCATGTTCACGCAGACGACGATACTTGATGTTGTTCCTTTCATTAAGCATCAATGATTGATGTTTCTATCGTTCCCATTGACTGGCGCAGGCTAAGCACCACCACATCACTAGGTGCATACTACGGGATCACAGGGGAAGAGAGTGCTCCATAAGATATGATCGGCAGATAAAACCGCTCCATAAGGCTCCTCTTACAGGGCTCCGCAACTTTCATTCGCTTGCGAGCAGGAAGAGAATCATCGCCAGGTTTTGATGGAATGTTGAATTTGATATCGTACCTCGGTGACCCTGGTAACCACGTATGGTGAGGGAAGTGTCCAGAACCGATGGCCTCATAGTAGTTAGTGAGTGTGCAGCCACTCAACTGATCTAGTGAAACATTTATCACAACAGACTTGGCTACCACTTCGGGAACAGACCGCCACGCCAGCTGTATATCAGTGTGCACGATAGACCAACAATGCAAACGAATTCCATACCCCGAAGGGTCGTGTGGTGTGACTTCTCACCTACAGGTACCACAGTAGTGGGAAGATGGCATGCCTACGGAACTGGGCAGCAGCACCAGCAGCACCAGCAGCGAAAATACGACAAACATAATGAAATTCGAAACAGAAGCAAGATCGGGTTCAAGTCACCCGAAAACAAGGCAACGCGAAGGAGCGGCACAAAGGACGGAAGGCGAGACATAAAACAGGACCAAGTTCAGCTTGGAACTTCTGGCTGGGCAGGGCACAAGTACAACAGCACCATTTGTAGAGAGTCTAAAATGCCTAATCCTAATTCAACGATTCCTCGAGACGTCAAAATCGGCTTGTTCGCAACAACAGACGTTGGGAGATGGTGATGGTGATGGTATCAAACGCACCAGACGCTGGGTGTGGGAACCAGAAGCCCAAAAACCCACTGAGGATTTTGAGATGAACACCGAAAGTCCTGAGATTATGATGATAGCAGCGTATAAAATCGCGGAGAGCTCGACGAAAGGCAGGTCAAAAAGGACGGTCAAAGGGGCGACTGTGTGATGACCAGTGACAGTCATGACGGCCCGCGGCGGAGGAATTCTCGGCACTCGGCACTGCCCGCTTACCGTGACACCGTCAGTGCCCCAGCCATCGAGTGAGAGCAGTTCACGATAAATGAGCACAAAACCAAAGCCTGCAAAGACTTCGGGGTCATCGACGGGATTGTATAAGGCGGATTCTGTCAAGGTGTGCAAGTTGTTTTTCTCACAAGGCCCTTTCCGACTCCTCCCAAGGATGTCGCAGAATCCCTCGGGATCACGAACCTTCCTGACACCGTCGCATCCGCCTTGGCTAGTGACGTAGAGTATCGAATACACCAGGTCATCGAGGTGTGTCATGTCGTTCTTCATGCTTGCCCTTCTTTCTCACCGCTCTCCAGGAGGCATCGCGCTTCATGCGCCATGCGCGGCGTACAACCCTCACCACGGGTGACATTGATCGCGCCTTACGCGTCATCAACATTGAACCGCTCTATGGCCACAGCCCATACACGACTCTGGTCTTCCGTCGCGCTGCTCCCTTTCCCCAACTCGCAACCGCTGGCCCCGTATATTTTGTCGAAGACGAGGAAGTCGACTTTGAACGCGTTCTCCGCGAGGAGAAGCTCGTGCTCCCGCCTAGCGTCCGTTGGACCGCGCACTGGCTCGCCGTTGAGGGCGTGCAGCCGCTCATTCCAGAGAACCCGCCAGCGGTGCCCCGCGACGACCCCTCGCTGAACGCGCCGGGCGCCGCGGCCTCCGATAAGCGCGCTGGACAGCAGGCCGCACTCGTCAAACAGGTGCTCTCGCGCGAGCTCCAGCTCTACTATGACCGCCTCACGTCGTCAATACTTCCCTCTGGCAACGGAACTACGGATCCGACTAAAAGGACAGCAGCGCTGGCGAGTTTCAGGCACGATGCTGGGTTGCAACCGTTACTACCCTACCTTGTGCGCTGGGTCGGCGAGAACGTCGTCAGCGTGCTTCACGACGGCACCCAGGACGATACCTGTGGGCGCACTCTCGAGGTGTTGCTGGGCGTCGTCTCTGCCCTCCTCGAAAATGCGACGCTGTTCGTCGAACCTTATGTGCGTCGAAAAGAACCCACCGAGCTCATTCGAGGTGGTCACTGACGATGCCGGCTTCAGCTTCACCAAATCCTTCCCCCAGTGCTGTCCGTCTTATTACACTCTTCGCTACCGCCCATGCACTCGGCCCATCTGCGCACGTCCGCCGCCTCTGCCCTCGCCCGCATGCTCACGCAGCATTCCGCCACGTATCCCTCGCTCGCGTCGCGCATAATGAAGACACTCCTCTTGGCTCTCCTCTCCCCAGAGCGGGGCCCCGGCACACGACTTGGGGCGCTGCGGGGACTCATTGGCATTGGAAAGGAGGCGGTGCGGAAGGGCATCCTGGACGCAGGTGGTGCGAAGGCCCTCGGGGCAGAGCCGGGAGTCGCGGGTGCGGTGCTCGAGGCCCTGACCGTGCTGCACCCATCGTCAGAACACCCCGTACCGCTGGACCTAGGGGATCCTGACGACGTGCAGGTTGCGGAGCGTCTGCGTGAGATCCTCGGCGATTTCTTCGCAGAAAGACTGGTGGGCGACGCTGTGTGGGCTCGGGGCGTGCTTGCGGAGAGTTGAAGGTCTACCTGCTTTTTTTACCTCTCTCTTCCTCCGGTTGTATCATATCGTGCTGCTGCTTTGTATCCAGTGTTTTTTTTTTCCGTTGGGCCCTACTTCATCTCTGAAAATGGTCCCTGCCATCGCTTCGACCCCCAAGATCCCCCCAGCAGGTTCACCGCCATAATAATAACCCCGAGGTACCCTCTACTACTTCTCGAGGCAATGTCCGGTGAATATCTCTGTCTCAAGTTTGTTTTCAATGCTCCGCCAGAGCCAGCGGTATTTGCCGTTCTTGTTATCTATTACACCTCAGGCTTTCGTTGATAATCCTAGTCCAATGTCGGCCTAGGTTGCTCGAAGCCAAGTACGACGCCCGCTAGCACCATCTGAGTATACACACTACACCTCAGTCGATGGCTCTGCCTGAACTGAGTGGGTTATCGGTTCGCGGCCGAATTTCCTCCACGCTCCATGCAGAGACTCACCGTTATCACACATGCCCTTTACGGAACTGGCACGCACCCAGGGCGAAAGTCAAAATTTGCCCATGTCAGCCCTGATAAGCCCCATTAGTGATACGGAAGGACGGCGCAAGCTTTGAATCTCCCAGTACTACCTCATGTCGAGCCATAGCGAGCAATGGGCCTTGCGGCAATCAACTCCACAGGGAGTATGAAGGTTCATACATGTCAACTTTCCCATCTTCGCTCGATGTCGCAATAGGCACTATCGATCCAATGGTAACCTATCTGTTCGCTGGGTATGAAAAAAAATCCATCAGGGATTTTCCCTCGGCTCACCGCATAGGCGTGCGTGACCCTACCCTCTCCGCCTCCAATTTCACACAAAGCCAAGGAAATGGCTGTGCCAATCGGTGGCAAAACCGAATGTCCAGCAACCTGGCACATCCCGCCCAGAGCCAGCAAAACTCGTCCGACTTGGCTCTCGATTTAAAAGTCGACTATACTATAACTTAATTTATGTGCCCAGCACCCTCTCGTCTCAATGGGTGCAATCTGCTAATCGAGTGCCGCTGCCCCCCCGCCCCCACATTTCCTGAGAACAACCGAGGCGTAAATTGAAAATTATCCACCTGTGCTCCGGCACGCTGGGAGTTTTCTTTCATCATCCGTTTGTTCCGCTGGACTAATATCCGTGGATGGTCTAGGGTACGCATGTGAATTCGCAAAAACACGACGCCCCTCGCAGGGTTGCTCCACCACCTGCCCACGAAGTGTGAGCACATGCGCATGAATTACAGCACCGAATACAGCTACCTCTGCGCCGAGTCAAAAGAAGCCAAGGAACGAGCCAGGATAATTCCGAACGTTTTTTCAACATGTATGAGGCACATGTAGTGGTTGCGGCTGCGTGCCAGTGCCTCCTTGCGGTGCAATGTCCTTCCATTCGACATACCGGGGAAGGTGGTGTCGTTGTTTTTTTGGTCGTTCCGCTTCTCGGGCATTATACAAGAGTCAACAAGACACGAGGGATCACATCAAGAACGTTGGGCATCTCGGTATTTCATCTCGGAGGCAGTAGTAGAGCTATCTTGTTGTTTTTTTCTTCTGCATTGCAAAAAGAAGTGACTATGATCCTCAAGTTTGGATCGGCGTCAACGACGTGGTAATACTACGCCACTGCCTGTCCTGCTTCCGACCGTGTCGGGGGAAGAAGTGCCCACCCACTGGGCAGCCCATGCCGCATGGCATCGCGTTCTTATCCTCGTTCGACTTGTGTGAAAGGCAGAGAATATTCCAGAGGACCTAGTATTAAACCAAGTTGGCGTCATCGCCCTTCCTCCGTTCATCTCTTGGTAATTTTAGAGTGGGACTGGTCATCTCCGTCAAGGCCGGTTCGCAGTCATCAACCTAAAAAGGAACGAACAATGGACGAGAGAAATGAATGAAGGGGAAGGGAGGGTCGGGGAGGGGCGATCGATGGCTTCTATTCGTTGATAGAGCTCGAAAAGCAACGTTCGTCGCTCATCATGATGAACGCTTACAGACCCATCAACACTCGTGACTTGGCTGTACTTGTCTTAGCACGAACCGGACTTGGTTCTACGCCGCCCATTTATGCTCGGTCACGGGGCCATGAGCGCAAACGTCGGCGATCCACTGTCTTGTGCCCCGTTACCCAGATATATCATAGGAGCCAACGCTTCGAACAAAGTTTTACGTTGATTTTTATTCTTCAACCTGAGGCCTATTTAATCTCCCTTCTTTTGAGCTAGCATCCTCATGGAGTTCCTGCTCTGCGGCAAGCAGCGCTGAATCGGAGTGTATACGGCCCCCGCCCGTGCATCAAAGATTGCGGCAATACGATTCAAACCGAAAAACAAAGGCGCTACGAGTCAATTTTAACCTCTAAGGCATTCTAACCTCTCTGCTTGATTTCACAATCTACTTTATGATATCAGTTTCCTACGGCCGCACGCAGGTTGCCAATCGAGGCAGTGACATAGTCAGGAATTATCGATTGGTTGGGCTCCGTCAGGTTTTCCTCCGAAGTGATACCTGATGACATCAGATCATGAGAACGCTTGGATAGACGATCCGGTGGAAGGGAGACGCCCGCACCGGTCAAGACGAGCAACGTTGCGAGCCCACCGCTTTTTCCGAACAGTATGTCAGTGTTGAGTCTGTCGCCAACCATGATCGTGCGTTTGGGGTCAAAATCATGCCTGCAATCAACCACACACATAAAAAAAAAAAAGGGATCAATCAGCATCTGCCGGACGAACGACACGCGCAGTGTTGCGTGAACCTGATAGGCTAGAAGGGGTCGAAGGACACACTTGGCTTTGATGGCATCTAGCATCCTGCTATTCGGTTTACCGATCGAGGTGACTGGTCGATTGGGACCCAGGGCAGTGAGAAGGGGTGCGAGGATGGCACCGGCGCCGGGTAGTAAACCCTTCTCTGATATGTACGTAGAATCCTCATTAGTGGCAAGAAATGCGCAATCAGGGTTTGAATGCAAGTAACGGAACGCGCGCGACAGCTTCGTGTAGTTAATGGACGTATCGAGACCAACCAGCACGGCCCCAACCGAGTGATCCGGTGGTATTTCGCCAGGCGCAGAGAGTGTGTTATCTTGAGGATCCTGCGACGGTAAATGAGATGCGCGTTGAAGGATGACGGATGAGGGTGACGCCCACGGTTCCACCAATGAACGAGATGCCTTCGCTGCGAAGCTCGTCTTCAAGCCCTGACATTCCGATCACATACACTTTCTTATCCATGGGAAAGTTGAGCACCGAAGAGAGGTAGGCAGCAGCCGCATACGCGGATCCGAAGACTTCGTCCTACCAGTGCAAACACACAAACGGGTTATGTTCGCCAGCAGGGGGGCACCGAATTGAGGAGAAATACGTACAACATGCGCCTCGATTCCCAACCCATCAAACTTCTTCTTGTAATTACGCCGGGATTTGGTCGCGTTATTGGTGACGAAGAGGATGCGTTTCTCTTGTAAGAACGAAGGATCGGATCGAGAGATGTCGAAGGAGGCGCAAGCACAGGCGAAGGGAAACGGGATGAGTATGATACGAGCAACCTCCCAGTCAAGCTTGTGCGCTGTTACGTACTTTGGCTGCGTAGAACCTGGAGGACCTCCGCTGCACCGTCTATGAGACCGTCTCCACGCCACAGCACACCGTCACAATCGAACATCCAAGTGTCATACTTGTCGAGAAGCTCCTTGTAACGTTCGGGGTTTTTAGTGTCTAGGCGGACACTCATGCGTGTTGCGCTCTAATTTTTCTTATCTACAGCGGTTGAGCGACGAAAGGGGAACCTTGAAGCCTCTTCCGAGGGGTTGGGAACAAGAGGAGAATGGGTCAAGTCAGCGTGTTGTCGGTAAGCGGGTAAACGAGGGATATCTGGCTGGCCAACGCACTGCCAACGCTCAAGTCCGTCCGAGTCGAGAGTACACAGCCTTCCTCGGAGATGACATGACTTCCTAACCTGGGCAATCCGCAGCCACTACCAGCACTCTTCCCATCTGCCACACAAACCCAAGGGAGAGTAAAAAAAACAGCTTCAGGAATTTCCTTCGCCATCGATGTCAAGAGGACAAGTGGGTTTTCAAATCTTTCCCTTTTTTCAAAACTCGGGTCATTTCAACTCGGCAGTTTGCCCTCCTAACAGCGAGTTATTTCTCGGCGACCTTGCTGCTAGGGTTGCCGCACGTCCTGCACGTTGCCCTCAGTACCCCCTTCAGTTCGCGATGCGTCGGCATCAACCGTCAGAGTCGATACCGGGCACCAACTGACAAACTTGGACGTCCCCGTCCGCCCATCCCCCGTCGCACTCAAGCCCGTACTGATCTGTCCCGGTTTCTCATGGGCTCTACCCGGATTCAGGTCCACGGCTCGGAACTGCGCAGTGATTGTCACTTGTCCTGACTGGTCAATGATGCCTTCTAGCTTCGGGCACCGTCCAACTCTCTTTTGACGTTAGATGGCTCGCCTGGCAAAGCGAGTCTCGCCCGACTTCGTCGGACCCTTTCGGGGACTTCCATTGCACTTGCAGCTACTGCCGCGATGCGCATCCTCCCCTTTCCCCCCCAAAATGGACATCACAGAATGCGGCAGTAATGAATGATGCGCGTCGTGAATCGAAAACGGTGCCCTCTTTTTTCTCACGCGACGCAGACACGACACAGGCATCACCCTGGTCTCGCTGGTGCGGCCGCAGCTCAACCCCCTCCCAAACCCGTGGCTTTTGGCGTGCTTACGTCGTCGAGCACGCCCTTCGGTCCAGTGACTTTTGACAGCGGTTACACCCTCCCGGGACCCTCGGATCCCAATCTCTCGCGCGGTCCCGGAGATTACACTCCGCGTGATAAGCATATCTGTGCGCTATGACTCCCAAGGTGGTGCGCATCGGTGCCCACTTGGAGCAGATGAACGTACTTGTTCTGTCCATCGACACTGGAGACAGCTTCCAGTCGCAGAAATGAACAGCTCCTTTTTTATTCCTCACCCCTGTCCTGCACCTGCACGGCTCATAGCTTGTCCTGACCCCGTGACGTTTGACGTGTTCCTTGATCCGAGTGACTGTACATTCACTCTGTCAAAAAGAAAAAAAAAACTCAAGTGCTCATGTGAAGGCAAACGAAGTAAGTCCGAGGAGTAACCCCTCACATTTGGCTTGAGATTTGTTTCGACGAGAAAGACCGTGCAACGGAGGGCTGAGACAGACGCTTAGCCCACGAAATAGGGGCGGTCCAAATGCGGCCTTTACGCCCTGTTCCAGCAAATGCCTCCGTTCAATCTGCGTAATTCTCAAAAAGACTCCGTTTCCGGTTTCCGAAAATGAAGAGACAAGAGACGTCCCTTCGCCGTCAAGCTGCGTTATCTCCACTCGCTCTCTTTTTCATTATGGGCGTCTCGCGGTTCCGTATCTGGAATAGAGTTAAAAGAACCAACCCTGTCCCAGCACGATGGGCGATTTTTGACTATCCCAATACGCGGGTGGCGCAGCACGTGTGGAGGAGAGGAGTTGGGGCGTACCAGCGTGCGGCCGCCAACGCCAAACGCGTTCGGCCTTGTCCGTGTCCGTGTGCTGGTGACCCCTTCCACGAATCCAACTCCATTGTATAGGAGGCCTTTCCCTTGCATATTTCCGTTGTCATTTCTGGTCGTCGTTCCCACTGTCGGGGGTTTCCATTGAAACCGCATGCTGCCTGTTTCGGATCTTGAAGGGCAAGGGGGTGGAATGCACTTTGTCCATATACGTTGAAATTTACAGTTGCCAGTGCAAGTACAGTTTAGCGGGAGAAGCCCAATGGCCGGATTGGTTTATATGGAAATGATCCTCTCACCCTTTTGCACTGAAAAAGCACCGCCCTCGCTTGCTGGTGGTGGTTCCGGAATCATATGAAAAAACGTGTCCCTGTAAATTTATTCGCCCATTTGTGGCGTCGTCCCTTGTGATCTGGAGTCAAAATTTCTCAGAAGTAGGAAGTAGCAATTATTTTCAATAACACTTAAGTGGGTTTAAGACAATACAGTACAGTACAGTAAATGCGGGGGTTGCGATAATGGGTGGGATCAAATGAGGGTGGGGGAGGGAACCTTGTCTTGCGGATCAAGGGACTTGTCATCCATTCATCCGCTGCTCCCTTGAGGTATACTCCACGGATTCCGCCGTGGGATAACAAAAACCTTCGATATCTTCGTCCTTTGTCCACGGAACTCCGACGTACGGTGGTGTTCGTGCCCGCGCAGCCCGACGTCCCGGCCATCGCACCACTTTGCACCGCAACTGGCATCAGTGGCCACAGGACAATACTTCCTAATCTCAGCGCCGTCTCCCTGCTCCACGCATTCCTCGCCCTCGTTCTAGCGTGATCTCCATTGTGCCTTGTTGCGTGCCCAAAGAGTACAAGAACGCAGCCGCGGGCCCAGCCGGCGGCGTCAGCGGTCGCTCTAATGGTACATTGATAGCGCCTCTCGTCCCAGAAGGGGCAGCGGCGCCCGCGCCGCGGTCGTGGGGGTGAAGGTGTTGGGAGTGCTGAGCCACAGAACCGCGCTTGGCCCTCTTCTCGGGCGGATAACGGGGAGAGTCAGGTGTCCCCGCCACATCAGCCGCAGTGCTCCGCTTCCGCTTCTTTCCTGCCATGTGACTACCACGTTGTTCATGGGCGGCAGGAACGCCCGCCTCATCTACCTCCGCCACCAATACCGACAGCAGCGAGCGTGTGCGCACGCGACTGCCCGATTTGCGCCTGCGACGCTGGGCGGAGTCGGCGTCGGAGTTGGCGTCGACGACGTCGGTGCCGAGGCCGATGTGGACGCGCAAGGGTTGCATGATGTGCAGCTGCCACTCGATCTCTTGCCTCGCAATATCGGCGATCATCGACATCGCCGCACGACCGCTTCCAACGGCGCCGCATGTGACCCCAGCGAACGCGCTAAACTCCCGCGCATCCAGATGTCTCAGCGCGCCCTTCCCCGCGCTCTCCGAGTGCGGTGGCTTGGGCAGTGCTTCTGCGCGCTGAACGGCTTGCTTCGACAGCGCACTGCGCCGCACCTTTGGGTACGAAGTGTACCATTCGGCTTTGTTAGCCTGTTCAGCATCGAAGCTCAGCGCCCCCATCGTGGCTAGCGAACATGCATCGTCGACCTGCGCGCCAGCGCCCGCGCCCAAAGGAAACAAGAAAAAATCCAAAGAAAAGAAAAAAAGGAAAGACCCGAAAAGGATAAGAGGCGGGACGGAGAAAAGGGCGCATTGTCAGCTCTCGATCGTTTTTTATTCCGCGCGCTCGACGGCTCGAGGCGAGGCAAAGGGAAAGATAGAAGACGTAAGTCGTACGTACATGGTCCATCTCGCCAGCAATGAGGCCCGTCGTCGAGGAGAAGTCATGCATTTCAAAGTATGCGGCAATCGTCTGCGCGATTCCTTCTACTCCAGCCGCCCGGGAGCTTTCTTCTTCCGAGTCAACGATGTCCTGTCCGATGGTTCGCCGCCATTCACGCATCTGAACAGAGAAGATAATTTCTGCGGCGTCAACGTTTTGCGTTCCAGACAACTCAAGAATGAAAAAAAATAAGACACAGACTTTTTCGATCGATAAAGTTACCGCAACCGCGCCTGCCTGTGCACATGCGGCGGCATGCATCACACCAGACACGAAAGTCAAATTGACATTTATTCCGTCTTCGCGTTGCAAGGCAGCAGCAGCATCAATCCCAGCCTCGGTTGCGGGGATCTGCAAATTGTTTTTTTTTTAGTTTTAGTTTTGTTTTCCAATTCGTTGTCGGCAGTCAGGTGCCGGTGAGCGCGTGACGCGGGAAAACGAAGCTAGCTCACCCCAACCATGAGCGTGCCTCTACTTCGACCCAGCTTCTCGAATCGGGTGACCAGGCTTCGTGCCTTTGCGCGGAGGGCATGTGGATCGCCATCGATGCGGGGATCAATTGTCACGCAGTGCGGCCCCTCGACAAGATTCATGAGTGCGTCCCCGAGTTCGACCAACTTACCACGCCGCGAAATTGCAACGACCGACCACGGGACCAGGGGAGGCGCGGTAACGTTATTAAGTTACCGACGAGGGACGCCTTGCAGAGTACGGAAAGCTCACTAATTGCTCTAGCGCAGCATCGAGAAGGCCGTCCACAAATTGGGTCTTCTGATCTGCACTGACTCGCGCGCCACTGAACCTTTTTAAGACGTCATGTGTCCCCATCAGCATTCAGAGCTATTCCACAGGCACGAGGACCGTGCTTGATAAGAAAATATCTATACTTCTTGACACCTGGCGCCTCTTCTAGCACCTTGCGCACGGCAACCCAGAGGAAATAGTAGGTCTCCCTGTCATGACGAAGCCCGTTGCAGACGTCGTCAAGTGACAGCATCGTCGCGTCGAACTTGAAATGCGTCAACGCTTGTGACGACGAAAATGAGCGGGAATAAAGAACAAGCAAGCAATTTCAGATCTCTCCTTCACACCCCGCAACAACAGGGGACGAGCGAGGGAAAAGAAAACTCACCATCCCAGTCTAGCGTGTCGGCAAGAATATAAGTGCCAAAGTGGTACTGCAGCATTTTCAAAAGATACGGACGCCGCCCTGACTCTGACGGGGGGGTGTTGACATGGGCGATCGCATTGACCTTCTTCCCACGACGGGCAGATAACGGCATCTCTGGGGTTGACATTGATAGTGAGCTGAAAATAGCGGGTGGGAGGGTGTCGTGTGCGGTAAAGTAGGTTCAGCTAATGATTTTCAAAGAAACTAAAGGTTTGATGGATGAGAAGGTCGGCGGCCATTTCTACTTGGGCAGTAGGGGGCGTTGTATTAAGCCATACCCCTCTGGCTGTGATTGTGGCAGAGATGTCATTTTATTCAAAGCCAGCAACCCACAGAAACCAAATATGCCGCGGTGCCAATTATACCCAAGTTATTAATGAAGGAGAGTCCACGAGCCACAAAGCGTAAAGCATCAATGGGGTGGATTTTGTGTCAACAAGGGTCATTGCCCACAACCCCGTGACAGCTAGTCGGACCCATCCGAGTCGCGGCGACCACAACCGCAAAATTAAGTCACGTGGAACTGTGGATCGGCTGCCGTAAATGAGGTCCCGTTCGGAAACTTCGGGACACAACCCACCACAGCACACAAACACACACCAGTGCCACCTGCCAGGCTTATGGCCGTAAAGGTGAAATCACGGCATGGCATAGCAATGACGAAATGATATATACTGTCACTCACACACATACACACACAAACACACACACCGAACGAGTCACCACGCACTGCCCGGTCGGTATATGAACCCAAATGTCTGTAGATATATGGTTTAGTGCGTTAAAACCGGTGAAGCCCACTGGCACGTTATCCGGCTGTTCCCTCCGCCGCCTGCGGAAGGAGGTAGACGGTGGACCCTGCAGTCGGAGTGGGTGCAGGGTGTCAATGTTGCTGGGTACGATGATCCTAGGAAAGTCTGAGGATAGTGGCGGCGCCGCCGCCGCCGCATCCTCCAGCTGGAACCTTCTGCCTTGGTAGGGTAGGTCCTAGATATGATAAAAACAAAAATTGCAAAATGCGGAGTAGTGTCAGCCCTCCCTAGTGTGTGTGTTTATGCAGGGACGTACGGCGGGTACAGTGATCGCGATGACCTGTCAGTGTTCATCCTTATCCCGGTGCCCAGTGGCGTGGGGGTTCACCACGTCAAATAGGCGCGCTGCTATGTAGTGCCAGGAGCAAACGGATACGAGGTGACTCTACCTCCACGTCGACCTGGACGTTGGCGAGGAGGCTGCCAGCTGCCCATCGTCGCGATCGGTTCTCTGACCGGAAATTACTCTTGATCAGCTTGGGGACGACGGAAAACCGGCACGATACGGTTGGTTTATCCTTTTTAGAAGAAAAACACATTGTTCATTTTGATTTTTTTTTCACCCTCTCTTCGTCTCTATCTTCCCTTGCGGATATGACATGATAACAGAATAATGATAGAGCATAGAAGACACGCGCGCCCGCACACGCGCAGTCCTCGCTGCACTTTCAGAGCGCTAGACGAGAACAAAGGCCGTCCTAGCTGCGTCGCCCGGTTGCTGGCTTTGCCACTTGGGGATCGGTAGCGCCGACACTAATTACCACTTTTATTGTTATTTTTCAATAAAAAAAATGAATGATCCTGGGATTCGAAGAAGACCAAATGAACACCCGTCGGGGATGTTGCTTTGCGTCTGGCGCTGGGGCCAGGGCCTGCGTGATGAATGTAACAAATTGGAGTAGGAAAGGAGCATCGTGTTCCGGGACCCAACCTTCTTGACGGGGAAAACATCATTTTTTTAAAAGCTGTCCATGTGCCATTCTGCCTTGCAGCTCCGACAGAGGAGAAGGGGGCGGTCTACAGCAGGACGGACGGGGAAAAGGAAAGTGGAAACAAATGCTCATGCTCCCGTGCGTGCTGCAGGAAGAGAGTTTCACGGGAAAGGGAAGCGGCATGTTCCGGAACGTACCGTGCCTGTCTGCGAAATGCCGAAAGGTCAACGGGTGAGTGCCCGGGTTAAGGCCCACCCCACCCCTCCTACCCTCTCCCACAAACCGAAAAGACGTGACAGTGGATCGGGGAGGAAGGGAGTGGATGTGATCCGACCGCTCCAACACTTCCACATCTGGACAGGCGAATGGATGGAGGAAAGGGGAGGAGAGGGGGTGGTGAGAGACGTCTCCCATCTGCGAGCGTTTGGGGGAAGGGGGTACCGAAGATTCGGGCTTGCGGCGCCGCGAAACGGCGCAACATGCGAATTCCCCCATTTGGCGTTCGGATATCGGGTGTGTAAAACCGCCTCGAAGCGCAGCTGCGCAAGCCATATTATTTTTCGGACGCGTAGTGCCGATAGATCACTCGATCGCTACATAGGCACCCGCCGACGGACTCCGAGGGTCGTTGATTGTAGGTCCTTGCGGGGGGTACGGTAATGGGTGGAGAGGGGATTGCGGCGTGTACGGGAACCCCACGGGGGGCCCAAGTTGGCAAAAGTAAGATTGTTGTAGTTATTGGCCCTCGTGACGAGAGGAGTGAATTGAGGGGAAGGCACGAAGGAAAGGAATTGGAAGCGAAGAGTGATTTGATCCTCGGATACCCGTCCCACGGCTATCTACATCTCGCGATGGGTGGAGAGCGCGACCAATGAAAGAGCTGAATAGGCTGATATTGTTATACAAAGTGGTGGCTATGAGACCAATAGATATACACAAAAAAGAAAGTGTGAGAAAAAAGGACTCAAGCGACCCCGACAACATGGCGCCGTAGCTACATCCCATTCCAAGCAACACAGCAGGCGCTCCGTCATGCATGAAACGCGCGGATTCAGGCAATTCCCGTGTCAGATCTAGGGATGAATCTGCGTGCGATCCGCTGAGTAGCCCTGCCAGGAGCTCAGCTCGGCTGGATGTGGGTGGTTAAACGAGTGGATAGGTGAGTAAGTCAAGCTGTGAGACGATTCCTGCGTCGGTGACTGCATCACACTCAAATCAGTTTAGTCGGTCAACAAAGGCGCGAGTGCCACCCACCATATAATCTTCCTCTACTTTTACACTGTCATAATGAGAGGATGGGTATTGGGTAGCCCCAGACAGGCCATGGCTGAGGGGAACCGAGTGAAGGGCAGGCGGTAACGAACGTGACGGAGGAAGCCCATGCACACCAACGACCAGGTGTGAAGGATGCTCATTCCCCGACTGCTGTCGATGAGGACGTCACTAGGATCCAGAGCTCTAATAAGGCGCACAGTCTCGCTAGGAGCTAAACCGGCCGTCGTGGAAAGGAGTACTTGCCGAGTATGATGTTGGCGTCGAGGCAGAGCTCGGCGTGTTCACACCAGGCAATTGATAGCTCATCGGGCCATTTTGCATGCCCGACGAGAGGATGGAGTTTGACGAGTTCATACCGGGGCTCGAGTACGCGGACGTGTTGTTTGATGACGGGGGCAGGTAGCCGCCGTGCGACAGTGGCGGTGGTGAAAAGTGGCCCGGGCGAGCGAGCGCTTCCGTCGTAGGTGGGCTCGGAGTCTGACTGGGGCTCTGTTGTGCAACAAATTCGTCAGAAGGGGAAAACTCGATCGGTTGGACCAAAAGCGCGCGCTTGTGAAGTCACCCGTGAGTAACAAACAGTGCTTCTTACCAGGTATACGCCGTCGACGTTCTGCGATAGGCGTCGACGTTTGAGATCTCGATCTGGGTAGTCGCTAGACATGGTAGACTGGAACGAGCCACGACGCGCGATGTCAAAATGTGGGTCTGTCATGAGAGACGGCCGTCGGGTCTGCATGTGCAGCTGGCGACGAAGCTCGTCATTCTCCCGCATGAGCTTGGAGTTTTCTTGTTCGAGCTGGCGGATGCGCAGCGTTGGTGGCGGCAAGGCGGCGACCTGTTCTGGTGAGAGCGCGAGCGCTGTCTGAAGTTTGGTCACAGTTTGCTCGAGCTATGTGCGCGAGCAAGAGTAAACATAGAAAGAAAGAAAAAAGTACACGGTGAGCACTGAGACATTGAACGACCATACAAGGTGACGGTATGTATGTACCTGCTCGATGTAGGCCTTTCGTTTTGCGCGATGCCTTGCTTGGGCCTTTGCATTACGGCTCCGCTCGGGGCGGTCGGCGGAGGTAGCGGACTGGGTATTGCTTGCAGCCTGGGCCATAGTGTTCAAGAGAGTAGGAACAGATGACGAGGAGGCAAGAGTGTGTGTGGGTGAGGGGAGGTCGAGTGGGAGGAGGCGATTGTAGAGCCTCTGAGAAAGGAGCCCAAAGGCGGGATTTATAAACGATGACAGGTTCGCCCTGAACCGAAGGGGTCAGTTTGGAGAGATCTCCAATCTGAAATCTCGGGGAGAATAATTGTCATCGCGTCTGGCGACCATTATTATTATTATTTATTATTATTATTAGTTTTCCCTCTCAAAAACCGGCATTTTCGCTCTGTTTGGTCATCCGAATAACTTCGCTCACACTCGCAAGGTGGCCTGTGGCAAAATGCTTCCGCGTTCATTGATTCGTCCTTCTCCTTCATTCATTCTTTGCTCGCCCAACTCAACCCACCCACTCAATCAAATTCCTCCCTTCGTGTTTCCGCCGCGGCTTACTTCCCCTGCCAGCGTGTAACCTCCCTCTCTTTCCATCTCCCCACCCACCCTTTTTTACTTTCTCTCCCACCTTCCCTTCCTCGGTTTTCATTCACTGCGTCACTAAATTGGCTTGTTGAGAGCGTCGTTCCATTGACATATGTCATCATGATACCTTTCCTGCCCGCATTGCATCTGCGTAGCGCCCTCGTCGCCCCAATTAGATCCGTCTTGCGTAGTGCTTCGATGTGCCAAATATCATCATCATCATTATCATCACAGATGACCCCGTGAATATGAATTTTTCCCTTCCTTTCCCCCCAAAAAACTTGAGCGCGCTACTACTGTATTCACTTGGTAAATTCCCGCCATTGAAGCGGTAACAAGTTGCCAGATTTTGACAAGACCGGTCCCTGCTGGCGTCCGCACTGTACGCCACATTCAGTCCGAAATCTTTTTCTTTCCCCCCCCCCTCCCTCGTTCCCCTGGGCGCCAGGCTTCTCGGCCGCTTGCAGCCAATCGCATCTCTACTGTATCTCTCGGTTCACACCTGCCTTTTTTGTCCTCATCGCGGAATGCCGCCGTCAGCTGAGCGGTCATCTAAGCCGTCCTCGCCTGAGTGTCATAGGCCCTGACTTTATCTGCCTCATTCCCTTTTCCTTGCCTTGCCATGACCCGCTTCTTTGCGCCGACTGTCCTTCCCACCCTCCAAATACGTATTTACGTGCATGTCCTTATCAGCCTTGCGGTAATTGATGCGTGTCGTTCATTCTTTAGGTTTTGACGTGACCGTTATTGCTGTATTCCCCTCTCTTGACGGTCCTCAAGGCTCGCCTTCTTTTTTCGATGAACAGAAAAATTGTCTTGTCGAACCGACGTTGATGATATCATGCCCTGGAGGGAGGCTATGACCATTCATTCATCGGCTCTGCCCCAAAAAAGTACGATTACTGTATAGACGTTCTGTATGTGCGAATGCACACGCGCACAGCCTCTCAACCCCCCCCCCCCCCTTCCCTTCCCTTTACCTCCTTCCCCCCTCCACTGCTCACCCACCCCTTGCAATAAAACACGGGGTCAGAGGGATCCCGATCGAATCGTGCATTTGTTTCCTCGCAGCACCCAGCCGCCGAATGCGCTCGGGGCTTATCCATTTTGGATCGACGGCGACTTGGAAGTGGGAGGACTGGCGCGAGTGGACAAGATCGGTGCGTGGGATCTGCGCATAAACGAAAAAAAAAATCCGGGAAAGGGTGGCGGTCCCAGGGAAGGGGTTGGGTTTGCGTGTGTTGAGGAATGTCCGAATTTCCCTAGTTATTGCGCCCGGAAGGCTTTGCCGGGCATAAAATCAGCTCATTCGCGGGGGAAGCGGAAATTGCCGGTTGTCTCCCTGTCGGTGTGTCAGGTCAGGCCAGGTCGGTCAGGTCAGGTTCAAGGATTCTATCAGTTTAGATGCAAAGTGCAGAACTGTGTACTGTTTTTACGCCTGTAGCAGGACTCGTATATCCCATTGCAGCGACAAGTCGTGGCATTGCCTGTCCAATATGCTTATTTCACCCTGCGCTTTGATCATCGCTCTTTACTCCTCCTGGTAACGCGGTTTAGATTATTGGCGTCCCTTTCTTGCCCACCCCTTCTCTATCCTTCTCCCTTTGGGTCTCTATCCGGCGCTCTCCGCTCTTCTCAAGCCTTCACCTTTCTCCCAATCCTCTCTCCCCGTTGCTTCAACGGCGAGGTTGGGGCCGCAAGGTTCCGGAGAAGTGCGGTGGGAAAACCGATGACCCATTCGTTCGGAATCCACTAAAAGACAAAGAGAGAAAAGTTAGCAGCAAACCCCGACGACGCATTGTCCTTAGTGTGGAGTACTGTAATGACCTAGTCATCTGCCTATCCTCTGGGGCCCAAGCCCAACGGCCATCTCGCACAGCAGGGCAGGGCAAGGAGCTTAACCGGCAACTGCCGTGCTAGGAAAAAAGAAAAGGGCGGCGGTAAAAGCCGGAGTCAGTTCGGTTGACTATTGAATCCGATCTGTCGCCGATTCCCGGTATTTCCATTTATTCGATTCGATTCGATCTTTTGGCGCCCCCACACGCGCCCCCACAACACAACAAACCAATTCTGATTGATTCACTCGCTCACATTCCCTCTCTCGACAATCGGGCTGCTTTTGAGTTGTGATGTTCAGGACAGTCTCGGGTCAAATGTGATATCATGAACAGCCCCTTGTCCCATAAATGCACACGTCAATTTTAAAAAAAGCCAAAAAAGAAATAGGAACCCTAGACGTCGAGTGCTACTGCAATGAACAGGCGATCGTGCTTCCTTGCGCTCGCTCGTTCCTTCGTCCGCAGTCAACAGAGCAACCCCTTCTCCACGGCGCGTGCACGCTCACACGCGCGCGGAAATCACCACCATACACTCTCTGGTCGGCTGGTTTTTTTCGTGCAGAGAAGTCAATCTCAACAGGTTCCGCGACTGGTCCCGAAAACGTCTGACCTGCCGTCGTACGCGGGGTGCACGCGCACCGCGGCCTTAATCCTCCTCGTCCGAGATGATCAATCGGCCCTTTCGAAGGCCGCCACTAACACCACCACCACCGCCGCCGCCACTGCCACCACCTTTGGCCCGACGCGTACTCTCGTCCTCGTCGGCCACACGGAGGGAAAGCACCGTAGGCGACGGATCGTGCCCCGTCCCGTCGTCATGGTCGTCGTCCTCGTCGTCCGTGCCTGCCGCGGGGGTGTCCGGTGTCGCATCGGCGGCGGGTGTAGCGCGGAGGGGTGCGTGCCGCCGATACAGCGGTCGTGCCTTTGGACGGCGAGATTTCGGTGACTGGGGAGAATCGGGGTGGCGATGCCCTGCCACATCGCGATCGACAATGGAAGTCTGTCGTGCATCACCCTCATCGTCATCTTCATCACCACTACCACCACTATCACCACCAACATCAATACCGCCACTGACACCACCACTACCACCACCACCACCATCATCATCATCGTGAGCAGCACCGTTAGCACCATGGTCATCATCATCAAAAGAAGCTGTGGGCGAAGGTGAACGGTGCGGCGTGACCGCATTAATGCCTCCGTCCTCGCCTTCGCCGTTCTTGCCGGGCGTTCCAGATGATGACAGCAATGCCCGCCGCTTTGCCGCCCGGCCTTTGGCGGAGGACGTACCACGCGACGCCTGTGGACGCCTACGCTTCTTCGTGCCCGTCGCGCGCATCGTGCCGAGCCGTTGCGGCTGGTGATCATCGGCGGCGGCGGCAGCAGCAGATGCGGCGGTGAGTGCGGTACGCTTACGCAGTTCTGCCTCGCGCGTGAAGAACTCGTCGATGTCTCGCCCGTACTCCTCGTCGCTGTCTTCGATGAACTGCGCCGACTTGTACGTCTCTCGCTCCCGCGCTTTACGCGTTTTCTTTCGCGGCGTGTCTTCGTCGCTGCTGCCCGCCCCTTCTGAGTCCGAGCTGCTTGCTTGGCGGCGACGGCGTCGTCTCCGCCTCTTTTTGTGGAGTAGCTGTGAGGCACGTTTTCCGTTGAGGTCGAGTGGGGACTTTTCGAATTGCTCGATGACCGTCAAGGATCGTTGAAGATCGGACAGCTCGATGCCCGCGGGGATATACCACTCGAGTTCATCCGCATCTGAAAAAAAAAACATATTCGCAAATGCGCGCGCAAGCGATCGAATGACAGGGATGCAACGCGGTTTCCGCGGGCTTAGGTTATGAACCGTACTTCAAACAGGCAAAGAAAACAAAGGGCTGCCTACCTTCGTCCTGCAGGTAAAAGTGCACTAGCCGAAAGATCAATTTCAGCTGCGGGTTTCTTGTCGCCGCGTTCGCCTGAGCGTCGGTCATGTATGGAATCACTGTAAGGAAAATTTTCAATACAACACCCTCATTACCGAAAAACTCGAGTCATGGCGCTTGTGGAAGAATGAAGGAAAAGGAAAGGCAGACGCACTGTAGTCGGTGGCTGTCTCGTTTCGAGTCACATCAGACGGTTCGTTGGCGGATGGCCTTGTCTCAATCGCGTCTTCGCTGATGCTCTGACTCTCATCGCCCGAGGCACCCTGAACGGGATCCTGAGTCCGTTTTTCGATGCGCCGCCGCCACGCAATGACAGTAGCCAAAATCTTGTTTCAATCCCCATCAGTAAACCGCTTAGCCCGGGGGCTCCCGCATGGGACAGACAGACCTCCTTCACCCATTTGATCAACTCACCCTGGCCGGCCTCCTCAAGGGCGGCCATGGCGATGGCGAGTTGCTCGCTCCACGTGAAACCTTTCTTGACCTGGATATCTTGTGGGAAGCGCTCGTCCACCTCTTTGGTCTTTGTCTTTGATTCTTGTTCCCAACTGGAGAATTTCTTCCATCGATTTCGGTTCTTCGGGAAGAACGCCTGCGCACATGAATTTCGAATGTACCCCCGATCTCGAGTGAATATGATAACAATTAAATGGGGAGCGCACCTCTATGAGGACAAACGAATCCGCCTCGACGGCTTTGAAGAACTGGCGGAGTACGTAGTTAATGAGCGCTACCAGATCCTTGTAAGGCCGTTCTTTGGGAAACAATTTCTGGTCCGCGAGAATGGTCTTGAACAGGTTCAGGGTGGATACCTGGCCGAGGAAATCAGCACGCGGAGGCCTAACCCAGCACACGAATCGCATAGCGGACGCCGTCGACTCACTTGAAAGAATAGGCCCTCGGCCTTTGCGCCCACCGCCTGCCGATGGAGCAAGCTGACCACGCGTTTCATCTCCTCAGGTGATGTGAATTCTCTGTGACGCCCAACATAAGTTAGCAGCGATTGTGTGATGTCCGAACTTGCGAATTTCTGGGTTTCGGTCAGCAACGGCCCGACCCACATAGCGCCTCAAGGGCCTCTCTCACCAACTCGAAGCTTTCAAATGTGAACATGGTCTCTTCGATCACGTCATTTTCGGGTTGGTCAGGCTCAGGCTCTTCCTCAGCGTCGGGAACACCATCCGGTTCGTCCGTGCTGTGAACTATTAACAGGAGTCAGTAGGAGTTAGCTCAGATGAAAAAGAAGCCGATCTCGAATAATGCACGCACCTTTGTTGGCTCCCCGTTTTCTCCTTGGCTTGGCCCGCTTGCGCACATAAGTGCCATCACCAGCTGTTTTGGCCCACTTTTCGAGCATCCGCATCAGAGCATACGCGAGGTGCACGCTGGAGCGAAGGAACGTGAGCGATTGTGTGCCATCCTTGTACATGCGCAGACCATCGAGCGCAGCGTCGAGGACTTGGCCATTGTAGACGAGTTGTTGCTGGAGCAGAGCAGCAGCCTCGTGGAGCTCTGACGCATCACCTGTTCCTGTGTTCCCCGAGGCCATCGCCTCGAGGAGCGCGAGCAACTGTGTCAGGCATTCGATACCCGCCTGCAGCTCTGTCCATAACTTGGGCTATACATACACACAAATATGTGAATAAACGGAGTGACGCAAGTGGCACAAAGCCACCCCCCACCTTTTCTTCTACAGCGCCGTTCATGCGCTTGAGCACCCAGACAATCCAGCTTCGCTCGATGACTTCGCCGACCAGCCCGAACGCCCATGGCTCGGACGCACCCACACTCTTTTCCTGCGCTCGCACAGCGAGGAAATACTCGAGGAACCACTTTGTGACGAAGAGCAGACGAAGGTTGTCCTTCTCTGTGATTTTTGGGCGCTCCGATTTGATGTCCTTGAGTAACGATGCAAGGAACGCTGCATGCCGTTAGGCACTGGTAGGGTCAAAAGTGTGTGAGAGGGAGCCGCGCACGATTAAAACAAGATTCGATGAACGTGCGAGCGAATCCTCGCAGCACCGTTCGCGCCTCGGGCGTCAAGTTGTCATGGCGCGCTACCTCATCCTCCTTCTTGCTCTTCTGCTTATTCTGGCGCTTGGTGAGATCAATCACAGCCCCGGACTCCTTGCTCAGCGCTTGTTGACGATGAAGGACGAGTGGCTGAGAAGAGGAGGACGCATCGGGAGGAACCGGGTTCCCTGCGCCATGCTCGGATGCCCCCGAAGTCTTCTTGGGGTTTAACTGTACCGAGATCGTGGTCCCAAAGCGTGAGTGACGTGAAGGTGCGTTGCGTGCGAAATCCCTTCGGCGTCGATCCTCAACCGCGAGGAGCTGTCGCAGGTTCTGTCTTGTTTGCTAGTAGTGCGTTTCAGTTCGATAGGCTGTATGTGACAATGCAACTCAGGTCCAACTTACCACGGATTGTTCCGATATGAGCTGAGAGGGTTTGACGCCCCGGAACAAAAGATAGAAGATTTCGAGAACAAGCGCGTTCCAGCCATTGAACATTGCGTCGGTGGCTGCACTGGACGCGATCGTGAGAAGAAGATCGAGGAAGTGAGATTCGGAGAGTGTGCGAATGAGTTTGCTCTGCAGCGACGCAAACTCGGCCTGATCAGCACTGAGATGCACGTTGGCGGGAAGGTCCTTGATGAACGCTAGGTTTCGGATGAGGTGGAGGACGACGTTGACGATCTGCACGTCGCGCTCGGTCCTCGTCTTGGGGCTACGGGAGAGGCAGGGCAAGGTGATGCCGAACAAGGCCTGGAGGACCTCCGGTCTGAGTAGGGCCGCCTTGTAGTGCAAATGGCTCTGCAAGAGTTGGGTGAAGTCGGTACCGCGATCGAGTTCCTCGTCCAGTTCCTTGAGCTCCTCCGCCAAGTCGATCGGCCATGTCATTGCGGTGATAAGATCGGCGCATGCAATGGCTCGTTTGTCTTCGACGTGACCCTTTCCTGCAGTCTCCAGGATGATAGGAACGAGGTCGTTGGGGAGGACGCGGGACCCCCACAGGATGCGAGCGACAGTGCGCTCATCATCGGTATCGTCCTTCCTCCAGAACTTCTTTAAATCTTTCAGGCATCCGTACACCTCATCTCCAAGACGATACACCCCTCCTTCGTGACCACCCAGGGCATTGACCACATTGAGGATCGCCGGTTCCAGAATAGCTTGTCTTTGTTGGTAGTGATCTTGTTGATCCTCTCTAGAAGATATTGAGATGGCGTCTTCATCTGCCATGTCTATATTTCGAATGATAGCAGGAAGACGAGGAATGAGCGTAGCATTCGCTGTCACGGTGTCGAGATCGCGTTGTGGAAAGCGTCACATATGCACGTGAACGTGACATCTCGCGTTGCATCATTACTACATCAGTATTATGCGCTAGTATTACGAATCCCAGCTCATAGCCGATCGCACCATCGCTCGTCCTTGCCTGTCCCCTCCGTCGTACTCTCCTCGGTGTTTGTAGTGCCTGGTACATTCCCCCCCCCCCCCCATCTGCGGTGATGATCGGGCTCGAGAAAGAGTCCTGCTGTCAACAATTTGAATGCTAACCCTATCCCACCGCTATTGGTCGTCTCCATGTGCAATGCTAGCCCTAATTCGTCCATGTTTGTGCGCCTTCGTTCAAAGAAGCCCATGGAGGCGCAGCGCGAGCGCCAGCCGAAAGGAGAAGGCGCTGTGCCCTTGTGACGGCGGATTGCATCCTTTTACGGCTCCGTCTCCCTAAAAGACGGTAAGTTTGTTTTGCACAGGAGTCGGTCCGAGCTTGGGCACTGGGCAGAACAGAGAATCCCTCTCGATCTACGGCTCGACGCAGCCGGCCACCTTATCCTGTGCACACGTTGTGATCTTCTTTACGTCCCTGCTTGTCAAATCCAAGGTACCGGGACGACGCGTCTATCGTTCCGCGATCTGCCTCAGCGCCCGGCCCCCATAATTGTCGAATGAGTGCTTTCGAATCTCGAGTGCCAATCTGCGTGACGTACGGCATAATACTTAGGCACGACGCCCTCTTCCCACCCCACAAGCATGTCCTTTCCCAACTTTGTACCTTGCAAACACACTCGTGAATAATAGTCGCTAGCGAGATGCTCGCTTCCAAGGACAGTTTCTATGGGCGACAATACCCCTTGCCCTAGTCGACCCTGAAGGCGATTTCTCGATGGGTTCCCATCAGATGAGCTTCTCCCATCTCTGTGCCCCAACGGGTTCAGCCGGTGCTCAAACAAGGAAACATGCAAAAGATGCTCATTGCAGTTACAGTATCCCCATCTAACAAACACAAGATAATCAAGTGTTCCAAACTCGTCTAACTTGATGAGGCCCCGTGCTGTATTTTTAGCTGGGTCTCAACCGGCACTCGGGACGATAGGTCCGCATTAGGAAATCGCCAATTGACGTGTCCGCCGTCAGATGCGATCCTCAGAGCCACTCGCTGAGCCCACCCTTCGCAGTTCCGGTTCCTCGGGCAAAAAAAAATATGTTACAGTTCACGCATGTTTCGAGTACGACCCGGGGGCTGACTTGTGATTATCAACTAAACCGAAATAGATCCCCACCACTACGACCAGTCAACCACCTCGCCACTCGTCATCAGTGGCGTCAACGGCCGCGGGCCTGATGTTTGTTTCTAAAACGAAAAAAAAATGCATGTCGCGCGTCGCACTTTTTTCCCTTAATTTTTCCTAATAGCACTGTTGGCACTGATACACTTCTCGGAAGTGCCAACAATATACAAGGCCCCTCTTCCTCGCGATGTTCCCGGGCGTCTACTTCCCGACCGCCGGCCCTGAAAATAATGGGGAAAGAGATTGAAGGAGGTTTGACAAGGTGCAACGGACCTGATGAGCGGCTGTTGATCTTGAAGCGCCTAACATTCGCACTTACACAGAACGAAGAAAAGAAAGAGAGAAAAATAAATCAGGAAACGTTGGTCAGACCAGAGTATCCAGTACATGACAAGCTGATATCTCCGTAGGTTGTGCGGTGGGGTGTTACATGAGGTGCTTTTGATGGCGTGTGGGCGATGCGATGAAAGACTCATTGAACACACGCTCAGAATGACTGACCTGGACCTGGACTGGACTGTTAACGGCCATGGGCAACGCGGCCTATCAATGATGCATGATGCATCAAGCTTGCATCGATTGCATCATCCAAACTTTCGACTCAAGCGGAAATCAATGATCCCTCTCCCTCTCATTGGTTTTCACACCCACCCCGTGCTGTACCGTGTACCCTCGTTCTCGAACAGCACGGTGTTGCAACGTACTACAGGCACCCTGTACAAGTGCGAATCTGGGCTCCCCGTCGCAACCCGGTTATTTCTACATAACCCGCAGCAAAAGAGCCAGGCACGCAACCAATCATCGATCCCTTTGCCTCCACAGTATGCGACTCGTCAAATTTCAACAATACAATCCGTCTGCCCCTCCAATTTAAATCGCCTCAGTTCCTTTCGCTCCTCTGTTGTTGTTGTATATACCTCCACGCGCAAAATTCTCTACGTTTGTCGATCCATCGAGCCCCACCTCACCCTTCGAAGGGCGCCAACGTACCACATATATGAACCGTCGACTGTGCCAACCTCCGGCCTCACGTCTCCACAAAACACACATCTTGTAATCCCGCCCGCCGACGCCACGTATCGTGCCTACCGGCCAATGGTAATACCCGGGATGACTATAGCCGCGGACGATATATGGGTTATGAAAGAGGTACCACGACAAGAACGCCAGCGCGTCCGCCCGACCCCCTTATCAACGGAGTGTATTGACAATGCCCCAACTATTGGATAATGCTAATGACCAGGGGGGGGGAATAACATTAGTTTGTAGGTTGTATGGTTTTGTGCTGCCGCTTGTTGCGCTTCCCACTTCACCAGCTGACTTTCCATCACAGGACATCCACGAGGCAACGACATCGGAAGCGGCAATCAGGGCGCATCACTCTTCTTCTTTCCTGCTCTCTTCTTCTCCGCCTTCTCTTGCTCCTTTCGTGCCGCCTCCTTAGCCACTTCGTGCGCGGTATCGTTAAGGCCAAGCCTGTTGCGTGAGATCTGTGAACACCCGCGCAGTCGGTGAGAAATTTTTCGTTATTTCGTCAGAATGAAATTAGGCGGGGGCGTACCTCGATCGCGTAAAACTGCGTGTTTTGAACATGTCAGGGGCGTCGGGCATTCACAATGGCGTACGACACCTCACCTGTATTCGCGTCACTACGGTGCCGACGTTGCGCGCAGACAGCCCGTCAGCCACGACATTGTGAACTCCTCATCCAGGAAAAGGTCCAGCTCACCAAATATCGTATTCGTCTCGCTATACTCCTTCGTCGAGTCGGTGCGAATCAGGGAGCCGAAATTGAAATCGGTAATCTTCTTCTCATATCTATTTGTGTCCGGCGCGTATGTGTGAGATTCGCTATTGAACAAGCAGGCGGGGTGAGGCGGGGAGGAGGGACAGGGAACGCACGTATTGATAAACGTGCGCCAGCGCTCCTTGCTTTCTGTGCTTTTCATCCAGTCCTCGTCGAGCGTGACGAGGCCCGCGTGTGGCGCAGCCGCAAGCTCGGGAAAGTCGCGCATGATGTGCTCGAATATCTCATCGTCGTACCTATAACATGTTTGCGGCGCGACAAACAAATACACCCGCGTGAGCATTCCACGGATGCATTCCATTGACTACTCCCACGAAAAAAAAAAAGAGTGAAGTGGGGTGCACGCACCTTGTGAGTTTCAACGAGCTCGGGGGTATCTTCTCGAGCAGGTTCCAATAAGTCTAGACACAGAAAAATGAAAAACAAAGATGACGTCAGATTGGGCATGAAGAGATAAATTCAGGGGAAGCGGGTTACTAGCGCGCACCTGTGCGTGTTCGACAGCCTTGACCGCGAATCTACATGATATACAGCAAAGCACAGCGCATGAATGTCGTGTGGTTCAGAAGCAGCCAGGAGCGAGCGAGCGAGATGAGCGGTGGCTTGAGATTGCGAAATACGCACTGTTTCTCGATCTGGATCCAACGACAAATTCCTTAGCTGTTGTACTCCTCATCGTCCCCCCGCCCTACGATAACGCAGGACGCGAGACGGTGACGCACCTCGACGAGGTTCTGGGCTTGGTTTGGGTCGAATTTTCCTGCCATGGGCGTGCGTGGAGAAAGAGACGTATGGGGATAAAGCAAAAAGGGAGGGAGAAAGAGCGGTCTGAGGTTGTGTTCCAGAGAGAAAGCGTTCTGTTCTAAATCAGGTGATCGTCGTCGTCATCAGGGTTCGCGTGATGTATATAACATCATCAGCCTTGGCCTCAGGGCTAGACTCATGTGGCACTACCATTGCAAATTTATGGCGAAAATACAACTAGGGTACGGCTGTAGAGTACGGAGAACGTAGATGGATGGTCAAGAGTGAGAAGTCCGCCCAACATTCACACCAAAAAGCTTTAATTTCTCAAAATACTTTTGTACGCGACTGGCAACCTGACGCGGAGTACGACGGCCACCCATGGCCTTTGATATTTTAGACCACCTTTGTGTGTTCATCAGTGCGACCCCATCACCGAGACGAGACGGGGTAGCATACCGGTTCTTTTCACCTTCAGGGATTTCGGTGAGAAGCCGCTCAAGAAGGTGCTGCTCTGAAATGGACCAAGCCTGCTTGTACGTCTCTGACTTTGGTTTCTCCTTCTTGGCGATAGGGGGTACAGAAGGAATGCTGTCGGGCTCAGAAAGTTGCTTGTCCTTGAGGGTTCGTATCTTTGCCTTTGCCACATGTGGACGGGTCGGCAATGGTCGACGGGGTCGTGTGACATGTGGAGACCTCATTCTCGAATTTGAGATGGCGGGTGACTCAGTCGGGTAAGGTGATGATGGCGACGTAATGCCGCCGAGGGGAGGTACCAATGGTTCGCCGTCCGTTGCGATATCAACATCCGCGCTCTCATCTTCCATGCTACGCAGGATATGTACACCCGACGCACGGACTGTAAGCCCACTTTTGCGGAGGTGAATACGACGAATTGGTGTTCTTTCGTGTGAGTTGCGGAGATTATCAGGCGCCGGTAGTTGCTCCTCGTCAGACGAGTCGGACGAAAGTTCAAACGAAGCCAACACTGGCTCAATGATAGTACGCCTCGCCGCACGCACAAGCTGCTGCGCAGACGACAGGGCACTCTGTTGTTTCGTTGACGGCTGCGATCGTGCATGGTGAGCAGCACGTAAATCGGCGGTAAAGGTGTGTAGAGGAGTGGGATCTGCGGCCAAAAAAACATTGACAAAAGGCGAATAAGAAAAGCGAATGAGGAAACACACCTTGGCCTTTGAATAGATCCCAATCGATTTGGTCTTGGACCTCTGCAGCAATGTCGGGCTGGCGATCAAGGTGGAAAACACTGTCATTAAGCTGCGATTGTAAGATTAGGGAGGTCAAGGCGAGGGATGATGAAGAAACCTTTTCGTCGAGGGAATCAAAAAAAGGGTCTGGGTGAGTGGCGGCCTGGTCACGGATACGACGAAGGCGGTCAAGATCTGATTGCGTGCGTGCAAGCAGGGCTTTCTGTGATTGGATGTAGGCGTCAAGAGCCTGAAAGCTATTCAAGAGTGAGCGATATTGTTTGAGTAAAAAGGAGAACGAAATGAGAGCGCGAACGTTTGTTGGATGGTGTCTTGCATGAGGGAGAGAGGGAGAGAGAGAAAGTGAGGGACGCATTGGACGGGAGAGAAAATAAGAGTCTTAGCGGGTAGAGTATCAATTTCCATTTCTGTCACACATCTATCCCTTGTCACAAGTCGGTCACACTGAGTGTCACTCATGGATCACATGTCATTAAT
>Ga0307510_10000451_pt1 | contig 39948 bp, 34 predicted proteins | sample 12_EM_MG_FD_207224 | JGI IMG/M metagenome (GOLD analysis project Ga0307510, IMG submission 207224) | Populus trichocarpa ectomycorrhiza microbial communities from riparian zone in the Pacific Northwest, United States - 12_EM | ecosystem: Host-associated > Plants > Roots > Unclassified | place...
TGATAGCTTTGTGTAAATCTTTTATTTTTATTTAAAGTTCCAAGTTCTGACCGCTCCACGCTCCCCCAGAATCCAAAGTCGAAAGAAATGATATACAATTAGCTAGTCTTATCCTATCTTTTGTGGAAAATAGGCAGGTAAATTGCTCATAAATAAAAATGATACAGTCAATAAAAAAACCCTGAAAGTTAACGCTAAGAGAGAAATGAGTGTCTAAATTTAGAACTTGCAAGGCTAAGTTTATCTTTCCTCAATGTAGCTGCAATATTTTGACCAGACCAATCTTAAAAAAGAAAACACAAAATTCCATGTTGTCAGAGAAGATCCACTATCTCAACAGCACGTGAGAATGACGCACCAATCAAGTATATTCGGGGAGCCAGCGAGACTTTTACTCTCCAAGCACAACCCACCATGGGATTGTTGTGCTGAGGTCAATAAACTTTTTGGTTGGTTAGCTTTTCCTGGAAGGAAATTGTGTAATAATAGGCAGAGATAGAGGGGGGATGAGGGTAGAATTATTATCCTTGAAAAAAAAAAAAACAAGAAAAATGGAGGAAATTAAAGAAAACTGTTCTGTAGCAATGACTTGATTGAATGGTAAAAACAAAAGAAAACCAAAAATGTAAAGCCGCGTACCCTTTCTTCCACCAAAAAAATATTAAAAAAAAAAGAGAGAAGAAAAGAAAAAAAAAAAAGAAGAAAAGAAGTTAGCTGGTCAGCACTCTCCAATCCGATGTTTCCCAGCAGCAACAAGAAACCCCATTTAACATTTATAACATCACGTTAATAAACAAACAGCTCTCCTGTTCTTTTAAGTTTTTATACATTGGGCTCTCCTCATTTCTTCCTTTCTTTTCTACATACCACCCAGATCCATCTTTTCTTCCCCTTTATAATTGAAGACATAATATAGGTAAGTACTTAAGTGATCATGTCTTTCTTATGTTTGAATCCTGTCACTTTCTTTAAATAGTTTCTTGTTTCCTTGGTGGGTTTTTCTGCTTTCGTAATTTGCGATGGTCTTGTGTTGTAAAGATTTGTTCTTGTGGGGGGTTTGACTGGTACTTTCATCATCATCTTTTTGATGTATTTTGAAGAAAAATCTTTCATTTTGTTTAGTTTTTTTGCTCCCTTCTTCGAAAAAGGAAGACGGTATTCCTTTTCTGATGAAACAAACTGAACAGCAGGCTTGATCTGATGTTAGATACTTTCTAATCTTGGAAAAGGTTCGTCTGCCTGTATACGCACATGGAAATACATGTGTGGATTCTATGCACAATAGTATTAATATGCAGTGTTTGGATGTGTCAAGTTTCTAAATTTGGATTTTATTTATTAATTGTGATGTAAAATTCGTCCTTGCAGTGTAATTGATGAGACTTCATTAGATGAGGACAGGGTGAAGTGATTCAAAGGAATTGTGGTTGTTCCATGGGCAATACATGCCGTGGATCTTTCAAAGGAAAACTTTATCAGGGCTACAATCAGCCCGACGAGCAATCCACCACCACTGCCTCCAATTCCAAGCGCAACGCCTCCTCTGATCACTCCAATTCTGAGTATTCCATTTCTAGTCTAACCCCCCAAGAACTCAACCCGAAGAAGGACAGCAACTTACCTCTCATTAGCCCCACCAAGAAAGATACGATAATGAGGCGCGGTGTTGATAACCAGGCTTATTATGTTTTAGGCCATAAAACTGCAAACATTCGTGATCTTTACACTTTAGGCCGTAAATTAGGACAGGGACAATTTGGCACTACTTATTTATGCACTGATATTTCCACAGGGATTGAGTATGCTTGCAAGTCAATATCCAAAAGGAAGTTGATTTCCAAGGAGGATGTCGAGGATGTTCGGAGAGAGATTCAGATAATGCACCATTTGGCAGGTCACAAGAATATTGTGACCATTAAGGGTGCATACGAGGATCAATTGTATGTTCATATTGTAATGGAGCTTTGCTCTGGAGGAGAGCTGTTTGATAGGATCATCCAAAGGGGGCATTACACTGAGAGGAAGGCAGCTGAGTTGACTAAGATTATTGTAGGGGTTGTGGAGGCTTGCCACTCGCTAGGGGTTATGCATAGGGATTTAAAGCCAGAGAACTTCTTGTTGGTGAATAAGGATGATGATTTCTCACTCAAAGCTATCGATTTTGGACTCTCTGTGTTCTTCAAACCAGGTATACAACGCATCATTTGCATTTTGTTGAACTATAAGCATATCGAGATACTAAAGATGTTTATATAAAAAGATATCAAGATGTGTTACTTCATTTAAATATTTATATGAAACGATTTTACCGTTTCGATTGCATGTTTTACTGATTAATAACTCTCCACATGTTAAATTCTGTACCTTTTCTTATGCTTTTGTTTTATGAATTTGAGTAATTAAATTTTTTGCTACGCATTCCTATAATTACTTGACAAGTATAGCGAATTTATTCGCACTTTGCTTCTCTAATTACATCAAATCGAATTATTGAGATATAGTAATGTGTAGCATTCTTGAAAACTTTTGGTACGTGGTAAAACAATGTAATCTTGAGTATTGATGCTTATATGTGGTTTGTTCTACAGGTCAAGTTTTCACTGATGTTGTTGGAAGCCCATATTATGTTGCTCCAGAGGTACTCCTCAAGCAATATGGGCCAGAAGCAGATGTGTGGACAGCTGGGGTCATATTGTATATATTGCTAAGTGGAGTGCCACCATTTTGGGCAGGTAGGTATTGTTCGGGATACTTCTATAAAAGCTAAGTTTCTTGTTCTCTGTGCAATTTACTGAAAATTTATCTGTTTGGATTTCAGAAACACAACAAGGAATATTTGATGCTGTGTTGAAGGGATATATCGACTTTGACTCAGACCCATGGCCTGTAATATCAGACAGTGCCAAAGATCTCATCCGGAAGATGCTTTGCTCTCAACCTTCAGAACGCTTGACTGCTCATGAAGTTCTATGTATGTCTGACCTTTCAATAATTTCTTGAGTTGATCGATAAGTAGGCAGGCTGCTCTATCCAATTTGGATTTGTTATCTGTGTTTACTGTTGCTGCAACCCAAATGCCAGATAGCAGAATGACTTGAAGGATGTGTAGTCTACGTAGCCCTTGCTGTGTTTGCAGTGCTAATAAAAATTGCGACTTTCCTTTTGGGCTCCTCTTAGGTCAATCACTTTAGGTTGCAATTAGTGCCTGAATGTCAAACATCATGTTGCCCTTGAACTACCACATTAGTTTGTGCATTGTGATCTTCAATTCACTGTTGTTCTAGAACTCACCGCTCTCAAGAAGGTTTACTACCAAACATAATTTTGCAGAGTCTGCAACTTTTGGACTTGGATCCAAAATGGCTGTGCTATTGTGTGGGAATTCCTTATCTGCATAGTTTGCTGTCTTTGTTAATTATTTGATTTTCAGCCAGACTCTAGATCAAACTGACATCTGTTTGCTTTACCAGGTCATCCTTGGATAAATGATAATGGAGTTGCTCCTGATAGAGCACTGGATCCAGCTGTACTTTCTCGTCTTAAGCAGTTCTCTGCAATGAATAAATTAAAGAAGATGGCTTTACGGGTAAGTGCATGTGCATGTTCATATGCATTTGATTCTTTGAGCATTCTAGATTCCAGTTGACTCACTTCATGAAGATACTCAATCACTTGGAAAATATGGATGGTGGCATTAATTATGCATCTGTGTCACTTGTCCTCATGTAGTTTTTGTTTGTTTCCCGCTTGCTCTCTTGGACTTATGTGCAGTCTATCATTTTAGCCGGAAAGCATACTTACTTGACTTTGAAACTTTATTTGCTACTTCTGAGGCCAGATGCTTGATCTTAACCACTTGTCGTGTTTTAGATTTGACTCTTTATACTGTACACATTCTGATGACTTCTATTTGCATGTTTCATGTTATCAGGTAATAGCTGAAAGCCTTTCTGAGGAGGAAATTGCTGGTTTGAAAGAAATGTTCAAGGCTATGGATACTGATAACAGTGGTGCAATCACATTTGATGAACTCAAAGCTGGTTTGCGAAGATATGGCTCTACCTTGAAGGATGTAGAGATACGTGATCTCATGGATGCGGTATGATTTTTGTGTCAAAGCATGATATCTGCATGTCTGGTTGTTTTTGTACTTCTCCATTGCATTGCTTTTTCCCCGTCACATCTCCTTTTCTCCATTTTCACACGGTTGTTTTTTCCTCGTGATATGTGCATGCTTTTCTTCTTTATGATATTAAATCTTACTGTTATCTTCTAATCAGCTGATTAGTTTTTTTTTTTTTTTCAATTTCAGGCTGATGTGGACAACAGTGGAACAATCGACTATGGAGAATTTGTAGCTGCTACAGTTCATCTTAACAAATTAGAGCGCGAGGAACATCTTGTTGCAGCATTCCAATATTTTGACAAGGATGGAAGCGGTTATATCACGGTCGATGAGCTTCAGCAAGCTTGCGCTGAACACAACATGACTGATGTTTTACTTGAAGACATAATTAAAGAAGTTGATCAAGATAATGTAAGTCAGCTGCTGCTATATGCAAACAGATAGAATCATTTGAGTTTTCAATTCCCCCAACTATTTGCTTGTTTCCAAACTTGTCTGATTTGGTCATGTATGTGTTGTTTCAGGATGGAAGAATTGACTATGGTGAATTTGTTGCCATGATGCAAAAAGGCAATGCAGGAATCGGTAGACGAACTATGAGAAACAGTCTGAATATGAGCATGAGAGATGCACCAGGGGCCCTATAGCTTGGGAATATATGATGTACAGTACGTTTCAGCCTTTTGTTTTGGATGATTCCCATTTTCCATTTCCTTATATTTTACTTGTTGCTGGAACTGTCTCTTTACTGGGAATTTCTAATGCGCATTTCATAATTATTGATAATAGATGTTTGAAGGAAAGAAACATTTAATCAGCAATTATCAAATCAATGTTTCTGGTACTCATGTTCTTGACAAAATGGTTTTAAGACTTTCTAATCATAATATTCTGTTATGACTAGTGAAGATTTAGAACATGCTTCCAAATGGAAAATCTAATGATTGTAAATTTATTTTTAGATTAATTATTGTGCAGTCTTAGAAGAATACTGCACTAAAACTAAATTACTTTTGAGACATTTTATGGGGGATACGTTTGGATACGATTGTGTAGTGATGTATGATTATCTACTGTAGTCATGTATTTTGAATCAGATCCACATTGGCAGGCTGCTCAGCAGAGCTGGAAGATGCGGATGACTGGTGACAGAAGTTTGGGAAATGATTATAATTTCCTTCCAAGTAACAGAAGATTTAGATTTTGGAAGTTCATGTGCTTGAGCATTTATCCACGTGCATTTATATTGCTGTATGACTGAGGAAAATGATTGTAAGCTTTGTAAACTTCAGCGTGAAGTGTTATTATAGCTGTTCAAGTTGATGAGTTAATTTGTTGTGCTCTTATTTAGGCTTTCTGTTGGTTGATTTTTGAAGAACAAGGATCTTTAAGGTTCTTTTTCGTACTCCAGGCAGTTCATGGAACCCCGGGTTGAAAAACTTCACCGTATGCTAATGATGGGGGCTAACCCTATCCGTGTCAATCATAGGAGTCTTGCATGATGAATTGAAAACCAGAAACCTGGTCCTTGTAATTGTGAGTAATTGCCAAAGTTGATCAAAAAAGAAAAATTTCCAATATTACATGTTGTAATCTGTATTTGTGCTACAAGGAATTTGGAGAGAATGAACACAGCAGCATGTACTGCTGCCTCATGCTATATTTCATCTCCTTGTTGGCAAAAAACAATATAACATACCTCCACTACAAAAACCCCATCTCTGTGATTATTTTTGGCTTGAAAACAGCGTACACACTAAATATCAACATTCTTTTCTATGTATTACTAGTAAATTGAGCTGGTTTGAATGGTAGTGTCAGGCTAGACATCCTCTGAGATTGCAGTTTCCTGTGCGATCAAAATTTCCTGCAAATGTAACAAAGGCTGATGTTAAGAAAAACACAAACCTCTATAAGCATATTAACTAATGATCATAAATCCATCCCGCGGTTTCAGATATATTTATTTGACAAAAAAAGAAGAAAACAGTGATGAATGCGCATGAGCAGAATTCTTGTTGCCAGAAAGACTATTAGTTAAATCGATCTCTCAGCTTGACATAAAAGGATGCAAGAGTTCTTTTGCCCTCAAATAGGTCACTGAGTCATGAGATTTCATGAACCTTCAGACAGGCCCAGAAAGGAAAAGGTCCCATCATCATCGGATGCACTGACCACCTAACTCGAGTGATTTCAAATCAATGATTGCTAGATGTTAAACTGAAGAAAAAACGTGTGAATCTCTGACTAAAGAGGAGTCAAATAATAGTAACAATCAGTCTATAGCAACTTGCCTTCAACTTCACATCGCTTGAGAAGATGCATCTTGATGTAACAGCGGATCCACGATCAAACAGCCATCCTACCTCACAGCAAGTTTCACCATCTTTGTTTCCCTTTAGTGAACACCACAATTGCCTGGGAAGCAAAATAATATCACGTTCATCTCTCACTGACTTCTGCACAATGTCATCTGATAGTTCTTGAAGCAAGACCTGGATTAATTAAAAAAATTAGTTGACTGTGTTTAGTATTCAGGGCATGGAGCGGGATTTGTTAACAAGTTCGAACAAGTTTTGAGTGATAAAACTAGCATAATTCTACCAGCCAACACATCTAAAACTTCGGATTCAGCAGAACATTATCTATCTCTCTCTTTCAGTGCATGAGCACAAGGACTTGTGAAGGGAAGAATTCTACATCATTACTGGAAAGCAAAAATGAAGGGAAAAAAAAGGTTCTGAAAGAATGAATCCAATCCTTGTAGATGGAACAGTTTATATATCAGATATAGAGAAATCTCGTCTTGGGGGATGATATATAACATATTTCTTCTTTCACATATCTAATAAAACTTTGAATTCACAGAAATTATGAACAAGGAGTTACAGAACAGATTCCAAGTAACCACTAGACAGGATAAGTCAAGATGAATTTCATTGATCCTGGATGAAATTAAGATAAAGGAGGGAACGTTGTGAACTCACATTTTGAGATGAATCAAAAGTGGCAACAGCGCTGGGACCTTGCCAAACACCAACAACTTCAGAAGCCCTCAAGGAAGCGGTAGACGCGAATGCCGAATCCCGGATAGCACATCCACCTAGTTGGTCACCATTTCTAAATGGCCCATACCACTGCTCGCAAAAAACTCTGATACTTTGTAATTCAATCGCTGTATTCGCTACATGAACAACCTGAACTATTCTCATACGAGACTCCTTATCTTGAGGATTGATCAAGCAATGCTCCAATTCCAATTGCTTACATTGGCCATTATCCACAATTGGCCAGACAGCCACATACGACCCACCTGATTGATATGCAAAGGCAGAAACATTATTCTCTACTCCTCCAACAACCCTTTCATCAATGCTATACCGAGTTGCAGCATCAGCTTCACATCCTACAGTGGGAAGTAGTTTGATGGTTTTATAAGTCATAAGAAAGTCCTGTGGCTGAGCAAGGGTGGGACATTGAGTCTGCCAATCGAAAACCTTAACCTCCCATTCCCTGTAAGCTTCAGGCACCACGGATTCAGGCAGTTCAATTGGCTTTCCTTCAGTTGTGAAGTCTGCTCCAAAGCCATCCCATTCACCAGATATTTTGCTGGCAAATTCCGACCATGCTATAACAACACAAGTTAAAGAGAAAAGAATCCTCAATTTCCTTTCAATTTAATATTTACACCACCATTTTAAGTTTATCAATATTTTTTGCAAAAATAAACTCCTATACTCTACCATCATCCATACTGGGACATTAGAAGAAAAAAAAAGTGGAGCCCTATGATTTCAGTCCATTCAATTCTGTAACATCTACGGCAAGTAAGAAAGGAATAGCCTTCCACCCATCTCCTTTGGGTACTGCAATCCTAACAATTGTAAGAAAGATGAAAATTTATAAACAAGATACATAAACCTTCGTATTCCTGGGGAAGCAAAATGACCCATGTTCCTTTTTTGCGTTATTCTTCTTGGTCTAGGGGTGAGGTAATTAATTAAGCAGTAAAGATAAAATCATGAGAGAATTCTTTGAAGTCTGAGACAAGAACTTACGAGTTGTGGAGGTGGTGGGATTGATGGTTTGCTGGACTGGAGCAGCTGAGACAGTACTACTGGTCTTTGCGACACAATTAGATGTAGTTGGAAGTTTGTATTGGAAGGGATGGTGGAGTGAGTTATTAGTATGTTTGTTGTTGTTTCGAAGTTTTGAGATTAATGGCAAAGTGATCGTAGGAATAGAAGAAGCAGCTCTGTTGTTTCGGGAGATTATGCTGCTACTGGCAATCCTATTTCCTCCACCTCCTCCTGCTGCTGCCGCTAATGCCATCATCTGCTGCTGCTGCTGCTGCTGCTTCTTCTTCTGAGTCTCTCTATCTTATCTTTCTAACATAAATAAATAAAGTGTTGTAACTCAACTCTGAGCACACATACAGTTTGGATTGGTTCCTTCCGTTGCTTCTGGTACAAAAGTTAAAGTACAGACAAGACAAAACAAATCAAAACAAAACAAGTGAGAGAATATTATTTAATCCTATGTTTTACTTTTGTGTGGAGTAGAGAGGGTTAAGAGTTTTTTTATTTTTAGCATATTAAAATAAAAATTATATTTTTTAATATGAAATAAAAAAAAATTATTTAAATATTCATATTATCTTTTTAATATGAAATAAAAAATATTTTAAAGTATTTTTTTAAAATTTATTATTTACAATATATATAACTTATATTCATATGGATTTATTTTAAATTGTTTTATATAAAATATTAAAATTTTAAATATATTTTTTAATTTTTCCAAGTCGATCCGTAAAAATCAGAACCTGATCTTTTAATTAAATCAACTCTCAAATCAGGCTTGATAACTATGCTCGCGACTAAAAATGACTCCCAAACTTGTGTTATTTTTTTAGTTTTTTTTTTTTTTTGGTAATGTGTTTGTTTTTTATCAATTTTCTTTTACTATGTCAAAAAAAAATCAAGAATTTATTTGCCATGTAGCCTTAATGGGCCCGAATATTAATGATGCTGGCACCATGTAGCCTTAATGGGCCTATTACTGGTTGTGAAAGACCCAATGCTCATTTTAAAAAATCAAAACAATATTTTTAGAATTAATTTGAGTTTACTGGATAAATTTCTTAACTTTAACATTCAAGTTTGCTGAGAATGGCTGTACTCGTGCTCTCCGGAAGGTAAATATTACAATATATATTTATTGATTTTTACTATATTATTGGTCTACGTTATATTATGGGTTGGATAAAAAAAACTAAATATAAAAAAAATATTCAAGTATTACTAATATTTTTTCTTACTAAAAAATTAAATAATTTAGAAATTGATTCAATATAACATGATTGACTTAGCGAGTTTAAAGACAACCCAAACACGTAATAAAAACATAATTTAACTCAAAACAATTTAAGACAATGTTTTTTTTAAAAAAAAAACATAGATAAAAAAAAATCACTAATAAAATGAATAGTATTAAAAACACCATCTCTTAGAAAAAACACAATTGGAATAAATAGTGTAATGCCAAGTGAGATACAGTAAAAACACAAACTTTTTTAATGTATTGTTAATACACTGTCCAATTTTTTAAAAAAAGAAAAAGATTCAGTCTTTTAAATAACTTTTTTTAATATCATTTAGGAATAAAATTTAGCCTCTCTACATAAATTATATGTAAATTCTTTGATTTTTAAATTTAAACTTTAAGACTCATATTTACAAATTTATTAATTTTTTTTTTTGATAATCCGGGGTATCCGAGCTAGCTTACGAATATATCATGCCAATGTGGAAAGTGCGTTTTTAAGATAGTTGGAACAAGGAATATAATATTAATATACAATCTTGATTTGAATATAACTCTTACTATACAAATAAAAGAAAAAAAGACATGTAAATTGGTTCCACAATTAATCCTTATTATTTATATTGTATATAAACACATACAATATAAATCGTGAGAACAGCAAGAGTATATAAATTGTGATTGCTAAGGCTAACCAAGATTTGTCTTCATCTCCCTTTGTACTTGTGTACAAAATTTCCAAATCATGCCTGGAAGAGCTGACTTGGAGCGTGTTTGGCAGTGTGGTTGCGGGTGCTTTTCAAATAGCTTTTCGTGCTGAAATACATGCTAATGATGTTTTTTCATTTTTTAAAAATCATTTTTGACATCAGCACATCAAAACGATCCAAAAAGTACAAACCGCACTCAATTTTGGCAAAAAAAAAAAATATTTAAAATTTGATGAAACACAGTTACAAACACAATGCCAAACAGACTCTTGGAAATGGACCGACGGGAATATGAGAGCATCAAGAGTATATAATATCTAATATTTATTAATTTCACCTCACCGACTAGTACCATGGTTAAAGGAAAGGAAAACCTCAACCACCACTACTTGCATGTCTCAACTATAATAATAATAATAATAATAATAATACAATATTCGTCGGTGACCATTTCATGACCCAATGATGGGGATTCATGTGAGGTGCCTTTTTGTGTCGTTGGTCAAAATACATGTTGTACCAATATGTCTATGCTTTCAACAAAGAAAAGAAAAGAAAAGCTGCACCGACACTTTCATATATATAGTTGATGGAGGAAGCTACATGTATGTGCGCAAGATCTATTCAGGGTGATGATGTTCTAGAAATTCTAATTAACTTTGAAATAATATTTATGTATTAGACAATCAGTTAACTTTTGGTTTTAGCAATTTAATTTATTTTATTTAACCAAGGTATAGCTGATAGTTTGTACCTAGTGCCTGGTAGATCAAAATGACTAGTACCTTGACTAAACTCAAAGGAGCTACGCTCTTCTCTTGGCTGAGCCTAAGGGCTAGGCTCTTCCCCTAGCTAAGTCCAAGGAGGCTGTGCTAGACTCAGGCACGTTGCTTGAGACCGTGAGTTTTTTTTTATCTTTGGAGGGTTTTTTAGGCCCGTTAAATTTAAGTTCATTAATAGTCACCCAAGTCTTCGTGATATTAATATGAAAAGACTTGGGAAAATACTCGGTTACCATGACAAGTTCGTCGGGTTTTCTTCATATAAGAAGATAGGTGAAAATCTCAGGTAATATACCGAAGAGCCCATGTGTAGAGGCACACACCATGTTTAAAATAATAATTTATAAGTATGTAAAGAGAAACCATGGAGGAACTCATACTTGGAAAAATTTTCAGGATGATAAAGTGAAACCATAGAGGAATCCATACTTGGAAAAATACTTCAATAAGAGTTGTGGTCGTCCAGTAGGTGAAACTCATCCTTTTGTGTATCATCAGATCCCCTCAAGTCCTGGTGACACATTTTGACATGTACAAGTCGTTATAAAAATTATGGGTATAGCCTTGATTTATTGTCGTGGGTGTAGTTGTAGGCATAGCCATAGACGTAGTCGTGGTGTCGCTGCGAGTGTTATTGTGGATGTAGTCGTTAGTGTAGCCGTGAGCGTAACCGCTGGCTTAGCTGCTGGCATGTTGTTGGCATAACCGTAGATATAGTCACTGGTATAACTACCATTGCGTTAGGGATTCATCAACCATGAAAATAACTTTTGAGAAACAAGAATAAAGTGGTTTTTTTATTCAGTTTCTCATATACAACGCCAATGATGGTGTCCTAAAAAATCCAAGTAGCTTAAGAGCAAGGCGTATATGTTGGATAATTGGTTAATCTCTTAGTTCTAGCAATCTGATCATTTCTTTCTAGCTAAGGTGGCTAGTAGTTTGTACCTGGTGTCTGGTAAGCCAAGATGACTTGTGGTTGGTACCTATAAAAGGTTGTTTTTTTTTGTAGATTTTGAGACTCTTAGATGCTTAATTATTTTTTTAGAGAAAAAAATTTAATAATATCCTAGAGAGATAGACTCTGAAAATATATATTCAATAGAGAATAAAGATTTTAAATCTGAAGCTTGAAATGATTCATAAGGTATTTATAACTTATAAATTTTGTCATTTTATGAAGAGAAGAGACTAAAATGTCATTTTACTTTTATAGCATTTAATAAAGGATAAATATGATAGGTCCTTGAAATTTTTTTATATAAATAAAAAAAATATAATGCAAAATATACATTAGCTCAGAAAAGTTGGGCTCTTCTTTTCAGCATTTTCACTGAAAAAATCCCAAAAAATTAGGCTTTTTTCTTGGCTTAACCCAAAAGAAATAAGCTAGTTCTAAATATGTTATTTGAGATCGTGAATTTTTAGAGCTCACGCTCTTCCCTTCAGCATTTTTACTAGCTAAGTCCAAAATGTCTCTTTTCTTGGCTGACAACACAAAAAAAAAGGCTGGATCTAAAGATCTTATGAGAGATCGTGAATTTTTAGAACTTCAAGACTTTCTTAGGCACGTCAAATTTAGATCCATCACAGACTATAGAGTAGGGAGGCCCCTCGATCTCCATTCCTGTCTCATGGATGTCATGTGGAGTAATGCCAAAGAAGAAATTCAAGCCGCTGATTGTGCAGCAGCAAGTAGGGAAGAGATGGATATCCTTCGCTAGCATTAGCCTGGCATCACATGGATCTCATCAATGGATTATCATCCTCTCTGGCGAATGATTGGCATATCACTTTTTAGTCCATATTCCCCCTCGCTTTACACTTTCTTCATCTTGCTTTGTGTTTATAGCCAGATCTACTCGATTACCTATCACTTTCTTCTCCAGTTAAATTAAAGAACGAGGACATTAGCTACCTACCTACCCTTGTAGTCATATACTCATAGGCATAGTTGTGATCGGTAATCTTTGAGAAATTCTCCCTTTCTCGTAAAAAAAGAAAGGAAAGGGAATGGAGATCCTCGAAATTACAGAGAACATTTGGACTCTTAAATATAAATTAATTAATAATATATGGAGTTCATACATCATGGTCACTCAACGATTCATATGCGGACTCGAATCATTTTTTGTTGGGTTTTGGGCCCCAAAGTGTGCTGTGAGAGCACGAAATCCTGCTTGCTTGTACAAAAAGAGAGAGGAAAAAAATAATAATAATTCTTGGTTAATTTCTTCTCTTAATTTTCAATGAACAACAATACACGCGACTTGATTTATGAATATAGTAACACAAGGGTGCAAATGGAGCTTCAAGAACATAAGCAAACAATAATTAAATAAATAATTAGCATTCATTTACAACACTAATTGCAATATGACTTGTAAAATAAAGTAACAAGAATCATTTTTGGTTGGCAATGAGCAATCATTACTGGTGGCTCTTCAGGCTTGAAATTAACGGACGTTGATTCCTCTTCAGGCCATGACAAGCTAGGTGGGTATCCAATGAGTTTATTGCTCTCAACTTATGGAGAATCACATATATTAAGAACAGGATTATACTCGTAATGATCTACTAAATATGTAATTGCTTACTTACAGCCACCAGTAATTAACCTTCATGGACAAGCATTGACAAAAAAAGAAGAAGAAGAAGACAAAACCCAAAAAAAGAACATACACAAAGAATCCTATTCTTGATCTGAATCTCGAGTTCTTGGATTTTAATCTTATTGAACAAATTAATCAAAGCTTGATCAGCTTCCTTTTAACACCTCCAAACGTTGAAGAATCGCAAATAACCAAGTAGTAGTCTTTTACTTGTGATCATGAGCTTGATTTGATGACAGTACGTACGTAGCAGTGCCACTACTTTCTCTCAGTGGCCAGAATCGAAATTCTTGGAGTAATTGAAAGAATCATACCTGTAAGTTTGAGGAAGGCCAACTTTATCATCAGATCTCACAAGCTTTCTTACCTCGTACCTGACCTTGTAGAACACATGTCTCCAGCTTCCTTTGTTGTGGCAGCCAAGAACTCTCGTTTCTTCTTCATTCATTTCAAGATCCTGGGCAAAAGGTGGCTTCTTTGAAAGGATCCAAGACCAGCCCCAGCCCCACCATTTCCTGATGGAACTGCCAGCATATTCTCCCATGGCTGAAACAGATTTGGATCTTTGAAATGCCCATTGAGTTGCAGGTGAAGAGATGGGCTGGATTTTGAGGGAAAGAGAGGAGATTCTTCTACGTAGAGCAGCTGCACCTCGATCTTTCGAGTCATGAGTTTGTGAGACCGGGAGTGCAGCAGCGCCATGGTTTCTCTTTTGAAAGCTCTGGACGATGGAGCTCATTTTTATAGATATGAACAAGAGAAGAATATCAAAAGAGATGGGATAGTACGTAGCTAATGCTATTGCTGTGCTTATGTGAAGGAAGGAGAGGAATCAGCTAGCTAGGAAGAGTGGAAGAGAGGAGAGAAGAAAATTTAAGGGAGGGAGAGGTGAAATATTACAAGTGTTAACAGCTACACACAGGCTGGTTTATTCGTTTATGTGGGAGGATAGGTTGGATGCATGCTGATACGGCAATGGACGCGCATGGTGAGGTCCATCTGCTCTAGCTAGCTAGATCCCGTATGTCCTGGTGGGTCAATGGTAAAACAACTCTGTGTTGACAATTTAAAAAATAAATAAAAACCCGAAACATCATTCCTCTAATTCTTGTTAATTAAAGTCTACTTTAATGTAAGATAACTTGTCTGATTTATCATCCAAATCTTAAATTAGGAGGAAAATTGTGTTCTTGCTGGTTATTGGATCATGAGAAATGCGTCCTATAGCTCTTGCTGGTGAACATATAAAGCCAGAGGGTTACTTGAGTTCTCAATTTAGGTGTTGATCGATGATCGTTTGATTATTGTTCACGTTTGAAATATATAGAAATATAAAATATCCTTCTTTGGGTTGGGTGGGTGATTGACTTCTTGCATTATGATTGATAGATTGTTAAAGGGGGGCTGAATGTGTGAAGTGATTGCTGGATAGTGTTCTGTGATTCTTTTTTAAAATATTTTTTATTTAAAAATATATAAAAATAAATATTTTTTATTTTTTAAAATTTATTTTTGATATCATTATATTAAAATAATTTTAAAATATATTTTAAAAACAAAAAAATATAAGTTTTTCCCGAACCACTTTTCAATCACAAAAATAAACATTCTAGAGTCGCTTAATATGGATTCTTTTATTCTTTATGAATTATTTTTTTAAGAAATTAATTATAACAAATATAAAGATCGTGTATGAAACTAATTATATTATATTGATCAATCGTGATAGTTAATAATAATATCAAGGTTCATTGTAGCAAGTCCATAGTTTTCCTTGTTACATAATCATCTTTAATAGCAAGGGTGTAGTTCCTTGAAATGAATAAAAAAGTAATTAAAGGGATTTTAATGAAAAATGGAAATCAAAATTAACAGATTAATTGGTGTATTAATTATATCCTCATTATATGTATAAATAATTTTTTTTTTTGTTCTTACCCGGGTATCCTCACACCGTTTTAAGGGATAAGACTAATTCCGTTCGGGGTTCGTGGCTGCCCTCCCAATAAATACGCTTTCTGGAGATCGAACTTGTGTTCTCACCCATACAAGAATATAGCAGTGTCTTAATCGTTAGACCAACACTTCATTGATATATGTATAAATAATATAAACCTTTGAGATGTAGTTTAAGAAAAAAAATTAATTTGTACTTGATATTATAATGCAGAGTATATTTTAATTGAAAATAAATGAAAGTAATATTTTTTTATATTAATAGATCAAAATTATTTTAAAAATATTAATTTAATATTTTTAAATAGAAAAATTTAAAAATATTTTAAAAAGCAAGATTATAATAAACTAATTTCTTTCCTGATATTTACTAGATTTATGTATAGAAATTCAATTTGATAAAATAATATAATATTCAAATTCGTCACTAATTAGATCCACTCAATGTTAGCACATCGGATCGAATGACAAAAAAACTACTAACTAACTAAATGTTGTATATCAATAACTCATATACATGGAATTTACGTCTTGTTTGTTTTTATATTTTAAAAATATTTATAAAAAAATTTAAAAAAAATATTTTTTTATTTTGCTTTAAATTAATATTTTTTTTTGATGTTTTAGATAATCTTGATACGCTAATTTTAAAAATAATTTTAAAAAAATAAAAAAAATATATTATTTTAATATATTTTTAAATAAAAATTACTTTAAAAAATATCTATAACCTCGTTACACAGCGAAAAACATTTGTCTCATTATTTTGTTTATTTTTTCTTCTAGAAAACAAGGTGAATAGTGAAGTCCACGATAAATTGAAGGGAGTTGGAAAGAGATGGTATCAATTTATCATATCGTTCTCATATTGGTGTAATGTGCGAGTAGAAAACGTGGAGAGACGGCCAAAGTGTGGGACCATTTCAGCTGTCGGTTGCAAATCTGTCTGGATCTCTCTCTTCTTTAATCTCTCCTCTCTCTCCTCTGTTTTCTTTTTCTTTTCTTTTTTAAAGTAAAATATTGCATTTACTTGAAAGTAGAGCAATATTTTCAAGTAAACAACAGTTATAACTCAAGCCAACAAGTTATGATCCGAACAAATTCAACAATGATCATTTTAAAAATTCACCCAATTTTCATAGCAGGTGATTTCATAATTACAAATACTTAATCTCAACACCAAAATAATTAACAAAAATCATAAAATAAATCTTAAAACCCTTACACTAACATAATTTATCAATTTTTCTTACTAAATAAGACAATGTATACACTTACTTCACTAATTTAATATCTGATTAATCTTAAATTATTGTTAAATTAGGTAAAATCAACAAAAACCCTAACTCAAACCCTAAAACACTTATGCTAGAAAATTCACAAATTAGCCAAGTAAAATAGCAAATTAATAGAAAGGAGGGTGAATATACTTTAAATTGGTTAAACGGGCTCTTATGAACGGTGGTGGTGAAAAAAGACTAGTGGTTTATTGAGGGTGGATGTCTAGAGAAAGAAACAACAACTAAAAAGGAGAGAAAAGCGATGTCTGTTTTGGTAAAGGGAGAGTGATTGTATTTTTATGATGGAGAGAGAGATTAGTTGGTCTGAGTTGAGAGCAGTGTTGGGAGGAGGGAGAAACAGAAGAAGAAAGAAGTAAGGGGAGAGGAAGATAAAAGAAAAAATTATCTTCAAATAATTAACTTGGTGGTTGTAAATGTACTAAATGTGTGACCTATAAGTTGTGCATTTACTATATGCACGACTAGTGATTGTGTATATAGTACATGTGCAACCACTAGGTCGTGAATATAATACATGTGCAATATATGGATGCGCATATAACAAATTCATGTCTCTATAGGTCGTGCATGTATTACATGTGCGATTATTGTTTTTGTGCTAGAATAAAAATTATTTTTTTAATTATGATAGTTTGGGAATAAGTTTGCTCACTTTGCTAGTGTGGGGAAAAACTCCCAGAAAAATAGTAATAGATTGCATAGTACCTTCACAGCGCCTCTACCTCCTTTCTCCAAGAAAGTCATAACTAAAGCAAATTTCAATCCAATTAGTTACTTGATTGATGTGCGGTTTGATTGAATGAGAGATCGAAGGCATATATATATATATATATATATATATAGATGTTTTTTAAGTAATTAATTTATTTTTAGGTTCTAATTTTGGAATCATTATTCTCTTAAATATATATTCAAAATCAATCAATATTAAAACAAGTTTCTAAAATCATGAATTTAGAGTAATGCAATTAAAAAATCTAAAGATATTTATAAAAGTGAAAATAATAATAACAACAACAACAACAAAGACAATTAAAAAGAAAAAAAAAGATTAGGAGAAAATTTTATAAGTTTTAAAGAGTAATTAGTGAGATTCTATTTGACTATCAAGAGTGATAAAAAAACATCTTTATATATTATTTTTCTATTCTATCCTATTTATTTTTTCTATAAAATAAACTCAAATAATAATTAATATAAGACCGCTAGCTGCTATTTTTAACATTATAAAATTTCTCAGGAAGTCACAGCGGTATGTATATAAAATTCTTGGTATAGTGGCCAAAACGCCCAGCAAAGAATTATCGGGGAACAGAGCCTTTAAAATCAGCCCAAAACCCAGGCTAGACCATAACCCTATAGGACGTGACGAAGCAAAGGAGAGTTCATTGATAATTAATCGGGCCCCATCAATTTTCAGTGGCCCGTTTTCGTCTTTCAAGATTCCAATTATGCTCTCCTCCTCTGTAAATCCAACGGCTATCAACTGATGAATTTATATTTTAGTTATTGAGCACAATATCATTTGTTTGTTGAATGAAATCAATGATCTCAACAACATATTTTCACCATGAAGCTAAATGATTAATGCTATGTTGGAGTCTATTTATATGTATTACGGTGACCTTTGCGGTTTGAAAAAAATAAAATTATAAATCATAGTTTTTTTTTTTAATCAAGATTTTAAAAAATAGTTTTTTTTAATGATATTTATCTAAAATTATAGTGTATTTCAATATAATTGAAACAAAATATAGATCGCATCACATCATACTACAAAAACAAATATAGCCTTAGTGTGTATTTAGTAATACGATGCAAAGAGTGTTTCCGAAGTTTTTTTTATTGAAAATACATCAAAATTATGTTTTTTTCATAATATTTTTTTTTTAATTTTGATATCATTATATTAAAACCATAAAAAAATCTTAAAAAGTATCAATTTGATACATTTTTAATTAAAAAACAATTCGAAAAATATTTTGAATGTGTTTGGTATTATAATAGTTTTTGTATTGCGGCAAGTGTTTTTGAGCGATTATCATTAATGCAATGCTCTTTTCTTCAAGAAGAAAAGATCAACGCATGTCTCTCATGTTGGTTTATACAATTATGGTTCTCTTGTCTCTCATTTAGAAATCGAAATAACTGAGCTTCTAGTCTCCATTGTAAGAAAAATGAAAATGCTTGGAGCAAAAGCAATCCAAATAATGAACAAATCGTAAAGGCTGAGTTTGATTTGAAAATTTATTCAAGTACCTTCACTTGAAAGCTAACATATGAGACCAAAGCTATATATAACTACCCCGCCCCCTTCCTCATCTCTCATCCATCTCTTCTACTGCTCTGTTCTTACCTCTCATTTTACTGTCTAATCTCTCAATCTCCATGGCACTCTCTGTTTTGAAGACTTCTTTTCTTACCTTCTTTGCGTCACTTTTCGTGTGTTCGGTTCTAGCCCACGACTTTTCAATCGTGGGTTACTCACCAGAGCACTTGACTTCTGTTGACAAACTTGTTGAGCTATTCGAATCATGGATTTCTGGACATGGAAAGGCTTACAATAGTCTTGAAGAGAAGTTGCATAGGTTTGAGGTGTTCAAAGAAAACTTGAAGCACATTGACCAGAGAAACAAGGAGGTTACTAGCTACTGGCTTGGGTTGAATGAGTTTGCAGACCTGAGCCATGAGGAGTTCAAGAGCAAGTTCTTAGGATTGTATCCCGAGTTTCCTAGGAAGAAGAGCTCCGATGACTTCAGTTACAGAGATGTGGTGGACTTGCCCAAATCTATTGACTGGAGAAAGAAAGGAGCTGTTACTCCAGTCAAGAACCAAGGTTCTTGTGGCAGTTGTTGGGCATTCTCAACGGTTGCAGCTGTTGAAGGCATAAACCAGATTGTCGCGGGAAATCTAACTTCATTGTCAGAACAACAGCTGATCGACTGCGACACAAGTTTCAACAATGGCTGTAATGGGGGCCTCATGGATTATGCTTTCGAGTTCATAGTCAACAACGGTGGACTCCACAAAGAGGAAGACTACCCATATCTCATGGAGGAAGGCACTTGTGATGAAAAGAGGGTAAATGCTGACGAGTCGCAAACAATGCATCCAATTGTTGAATACAATGAATAGAATTTGTTTAATACCTATTTGTTTGCTGTCTTCAGGAAGAAATGGAGGTAGTAACTATTAGTGGTTACCATGACGTTCCACGAAATGACGAACAAAGCCTCTTGAAGGCACTAGCTCACCAGCCTCTCAGTGTTGCTATTGACGCTTCTGGAAGAGATTTCCAATTCTATAGCGGGGTAAGAAAGTTGAACATGCTCTCACATCTATATTATCTGCTCAATCTTCACTTCCCAACTTCGAAAAACATTCGAGGTGTGCTCACATTGGGGCTTCTGCTTTTGGTTTTTGCAGGGGGTATTCAGCGGACCTTGTGGAACAGATCTGGATCATGGAGTGGCGGCAGTAGGATATGGTTCATCATCGGGGATAGATTATATCATCGTGAAGAATTCCTGGGGACCCAAGTGGGGTGAAAGGGGCTACCTACGGATGAAGAGAAATACAGGCAAACCTGAAGGGCTCTGTGGGATCAACAAAATGGCTTCATATCCCACCAAACAGAAGTGACATCAATATGATTCCGAATTTTTCATATCCTGACATTTGATGATATTGATCTGTTTTACTCATGTCCATCAATAAAACGAGATGAAAGTTCACAAGAAACAATTCCTTACAATACTTAGTGTGGAAGAAAACTAAGAATAAATCCCTACAATAATGCTAATGGATAACGTTGCCAGTGTTTCTTGCTCGTCATGCAGTTTATAACACAGAAGAAACCAGGGCTGCCATGTCTGTGCAACTGAAATTCAAATGCAAAAGATACCACGTCTCACAGCAAAATGGAAAAAAAAAATGCATGTAATCAGTTTTATGCTTCTTTATTAATTGAAAGAACTGAATTTTATAGTTCCTGAATATGTTCTAGCTAGGCGATGAGGCCTAAAATACATGCATATTGAATGGTTGGCTCAGATGAAAGTGGGTTGGTAGTACAGACAAGAATCAAAACTTTTAACTCACAGCTTCACTATACTTGAAAACACAATCATAAAGCCGTCCTCCAAGGAACTGAGCAACCTCTGGATGTTTCACCTGTTTAAAAAGAAACAAAAAATTGGACAGATGACCAATGCACGTTAACATCCTCAAAAAATAAATAAATAAATTTCAGATAATTACCATCCCAATCTTGAGAGAGTCGCATTTAAACTGAGCATAAAGATTTGTCTCAATCCCACGACCCTGCAAAAAGCAGCAAACGTTACACACCATATATCGGAGATTCATGCATTTCTTTGAAGTATTGGATTCACTTGTACCAATGGATTAGAATATGCTAGTGCAGCTGTCTTAATGGGGGCTTTCTTTGCTTTTCGTTGTTCTTTGGCAGTCAACATATTCAACAACACTAGAAACACACCCCACTTTTATCATTCCTGGACTAGAAATAATTATCAAACTCCATCTTTATCCATTTTTAGGACACATGTCGCTCAAGTCCCTCTCTCTCTTTGATGTAAAACAATTATCCCAGGAGTTTATGGATCAGATTGACAAGGCCAAGCCTAAAAAAAATCCACAAAGAAACCCAAAACATTTGATATAAAACCTGAAGTTATTATTTTCTTGTTTTAATTATTTTCCTAGTTAATTTTGGATTTTAATTATTTGTTTCCTACTTAGCTTAAGACTTTTAATTTAATTAGTGTTTTACTATTTAAGAATCTTAATGCCAGATGAATTCTATTAATTAGATAAGTTTTAATTAGGACTCCTTTCCTATAAAGGATTTTAGTACTGATATGAATAAGGATGTCTAGTTTATTTTATGGAGATCAAGATTAATATTCAGATTTAATAAAAATACTGGAGAATTTTCTTTAGATTTCTCTATCGTTTAGTCTGTAACCTTAGAGCTTGAGAACTCTAGGTTTTATCTTTGCTATACACTGTGTCAACCCCCCCGCCCCCCTGAACAATTGATGAAAGCTAGTTATGCAAAAGTACAAGGTCACTATACCTAATCATTCATCTACATCCAGTTGGCCACTTGACATTGTTTCTTTACACACTATTATTTTAGAAAGAACTTACCATTCCTTCCAATATTACTAGGTCTGCATCACTTGCTAGATAGGCTAGCACTTGGGTTACTCTTGTTAGATCAATAACCTGCAAGTAATGGAAAAATTAAAGGGCTATAACTATGCAGCCAAAGATGCCCTTCAGGAAGAACAAAAAAAGACGTGTTCAACGTGAAATACAAGTAAACAATATATCACTTTAATTTTTTACCGGCAAATCATTTCCAGAATTGGCTACCAGAAGATTTGACATATCAACACCCATGAGCTGTCCATTTTCATCTTTCAACTGGAAAATTGGATCTTAAGTCAGACAAAACCAAGAATTCAACATATCATACCTCTACAAGTTCTTTCTATCACCTTTGCTATAATCTCTATCAGTTCAGTGTAAGTGACGTCATTGATAGAAGGCATGTCATTGGCAGCCAACACAACCTGCAGATAGAGAGAACACAGATATGCTCAGAAAGAAAGCATTTAAATAGTATCCATTATAGCCATCCTGTATCATACTTTAAAATTAATAAATTATTTCCAGCACCCATCATAATATTTTAGCACAAATTAATTTAACGAAGAAAGCCTCAAATTTGAAGACTTCAGTATAAAATATGAAAAGAAAACGAGGGTTCAAAACCACACGATCAGTTTCAAAATCAAAATACTATTAGTCAGTGATTCTATTGAATACCAGCAAAGTATTGATAAACTAGTTATTGTGTTAAATTGACGCCATCAATCGATTCTTTAAAATTTGGAACTGAATAACCTGACTTCACAAATTTGAAACAAACTTCGGGCTTTTGATATAAAAAATAAATGTGTTGCAGATGGAAACTTAAATGTAAAAGCAAACCTGAGATCCACATCGCAGTAGCTCTCTTGCAAAGGGCAAAATACCCAAAACTATATCTGCACCAGAATTATCAACAAAAATGACAACCTGTCATGAGCAAAGAGGAAGTCAGTAAGATTTTTATTCCAGTACAAATGCAATCATCAATATTTTGTATAGATGTAATTAGAGGATGCAACTAGTCTAAGAAATCAGTCTTGTAACCTACCTTTTTCCATGTTTTCTTGCTCCATTTCACTTTAAAGGTGTCCAAGTCATCAATGACCCAGGGTCGAGGGACAAGATTTTGACTACTAGCCAAAAAGGACATTCCATCCCTTGAGAAAACCTCAGCGAGCTACATGAAACAGAAGAAAAAAAGGATAAACACCATCAAGAATTATTCAAACTGCACAACCAAAACAGCACCTATATCCCTGAGAGAAGAGATAAAAGTTAAGCAGTACCTAAACTGTCACAGAAACAAAACTACTGCTTTGCCTAGAAGCTAGAGAGAATGATAGCTAGGAGAAATACTCATAAAGCAATGGCATCAACCAAGCACAGATAAAATAAAATAATGAAAGATGGTTGAGTAATGAGCAGAGAACATTAATGCACCAGTAAGTCAGAGGGTGATCTATATCAAAAGGGATCAAGTAGATGACAAATGCTAACGGTAAGTTTGGGGATTGAAGTGAGAAGATGCAGGATCCCAAAAATGGAAGAAAAGTGGGAGATTAAATAAGTCCTAGAATCCATGCAATTTAGATTCATTTATAACTGCCATTATAATGAGTGCACAACTTGTTGAAAAACAAAAATAGGTTTACAAAAATCATAAAAGTGAAAATATTTAACCAACCTCTGCGGAACCAAGGTCAAAGATATTCCCAGCAAATATTCCTCTGACAAGATTTTCTAGGCGCTTGGGCTCATCTACAATAGCATCATTAAGCTGAACTACATTCTTAAATAAAGATATAGCCTTTGCATTCTCTTCATCCTGTCACATCAACAAAAGCAGTGTCTTTTTCAAGTGTACAAGCAAAAGGTTGCAATTTGCAAGAAAAAACAATCAGCCGCCCCAACACACTCAGAAACATGAAAGGAAAAAAAAAACCCTTAAGTCAGCTGTTATCGAGGGAAGGAGATACGTTAGAATTCAGGTGTTTTGGAAGTAAAACGACAGGATTTTGGAGTAGCAAAAAAGAAATGAAGGGGAGTGACTGACCTTGACTTTCTTGAATATGTCTATGAATCCCAACTCTCGAAGGATTAGCTCCCGCAGTCTGCAGAGAAGCTACCAGGCAGAAAGAGAAAACAATTACTATGATAATTCTAAAATTAAAAAAAGAAAAGAAAAGGGAAATGTATAGAAGAAGAGGAAGTTTAGGGGAATCACAATGCCATCAGGAGGGCCGCCATGGCTTTCTGGATCTTTCTTGAAGTCCTCCAGTATATCACCATACCTTATTATTTATTTATTTTAAAGCTCACATTAGCAAACAAAAATAAATGAGAAGAAGAAGAAGAAGAAAGAGTACAAAAAAGAGGGAGAAGGCTACCTCTGAGCAAATTTCTCAGCTCTAAGAGGAGCATCAGGAACAGTGGAATCAGTTTCAGCACGTTTCCTGCACTCCATTATAAAGAAGAAAGAGATTTGAGCCGGAATATAAATATTATACTAATTAAGAGAAAGGGAATGGAAAGAAAAGAATTACTTGAAGGAGGCAATGGAGTTGAGAAAGACGTTAATCCACTGGAGCTCTGTTGGGGTTGCTTTCTTAGGATTGTCTGATGGGAAGCGGTAAGGAATGGTGCATGCTCTGTAATTTGTTTCGATCGGCGTCAATAGCAACGGAAAAGCTACCATCTCCGTTTCGCTCTCCATCGCTTTCAGAGCTCTCCTCTCTCTGTAATCCTTTTTTCTCCTCTTCTCCTCTTCCTTTTTTTCGGATTTATAAAAAATATTATCACATGTTAAAAGTTTCGGATGAATAACATAGTTTTTTTTTTTTTAAGTAGTGAAATAGTACATTTGTTCTATTTATAAATCATGAAATTTACTAAATATTACTATTATTAAACATGGCAAGCTAATTTAATAAAAAAAAAACAGTGAAATAATATATTTTTATATTGTTATATTTATAAATCATAATATTTACTTATATATTATTAAACAAGGTAAAATATTAGTCGTGTTTATAAAGCTCAACAACTTAACTTCTAGTTTTATTATTAATTTTCTAATATAATCAGTCAGCTGGTTAATCTAGTTACATGAACTGGTCAAATATTTCACGTAAAAACTATAATTTTATGAATTTGTTTTTTCAAATATATTTTATAAGTCAAATATTTCAAAATATATATCTTTATCCAACTTGTAGATTCAAAACCAGATTACTATTAAAATCTTAAAAAGTTACTGTTCACACAATAATTGTTCTCTATTTTTTAGTGTTGATGATATTGTCGAGTATATGATAACAAGTGATTCTAAGCCGTTAAGTATGGATTTGTCATAATTAGATGAGGATATATCTCAAATAGATTATGTAAATAATCTAGCAAATGCATTTATAGACTAATGAGAACAGCTCTAGATTCAAAAGAGGGTTTGGTCACGCAAGATTAGAAACATGACTCAAAATAACCATAGCTTTTTATCTGACTATTGGACAACACTTAGATTTTTACATGAAATTTCTAGAGGTCATTTTCTTTAGAGTAGTTATGAAATCGTTATTCCAACTGTCGAATCTTTAAATTTAAAAAAATCTTAACTCGATCGACCAATTTAATTGGTCATTACAAACTCATTGACCAATTAGTCCTGAATTTAATTGATGTTGCGGTTGTAAACCGCTATATTAATTAAAATTTTATCATAATTTCTAACCATGATATTTAATTGATATTATGATTTAAAAAAAATAATATTTAATTAAATATTATAGTTTAGAATCACGAATTAAAAAAAAATCTATTTCACCATAGCTTTCTACTACTATGTTAATTCATTTTATATACATATGCTAATTGCCGACATACTTTTTTATATATTGCTTCTCCGGATACTTTACTCCATGCCCTTTATTTCACAAATAATAATAATAAAAAAAATGGGGTTGGAAATGCAATATATTAAATACTTAATAGTAATACCACTACTACCTAGTATTTTCATTATTTACCCATAATTTTTATTTTATTTTCTTTGTGACTCTGGGTTATCTTCACTTTCATTTTTGCCCTTCCTTTGATGCCTTGACTTGAAAGCCCAAAAAATGTCTGCTCTGGCAGTTCTGCACTGCTGCACCGTCTGCCTATCTCTCTCTCACACTTGAGAGCCAGAGAGCAAACATCTCCAACATTTTCATATTGTTAATGCCATGATCAATCACAATCAAACAAATCATTCATTGAGTTGAATAGGCAGGGAGCGTAACAACTCCTCAAAAACAACAACCACCACCTAAGACATGGTTTCTGTTTCTTTTCTCTTTAACCACTAGGCACATGATGGTGGGATTTGTGTGCCAAAATGTATCTAGCTCTAACATTTTTACCTGATGAAGTATCTTGTTTCTCACTTGATGACAACTCCAAGTGAATGTCTTCAAGGTATCCTGCTGCTACTGGTACTGCTACAGCAGATGATGATGTCCCTCTTATCTAGCTTCTTGAAATATATATCACTTCAGCTTCACCTTAGATAGTCCCTGCACAAGCCCGTAGTCAATGCAACTTCCATCAGTGTCCAATTTTTCCGTTCGTTTTCTTTGCTGCGTTCAAGAATCAGGCTGCCAACTATTATTGGGCTGTCCTCGGAGAAGGGTAAATACTGACGGTAAGGATGCAAGAAGTGAATGGACAATATGACTGATCAATGATTATTGGATTGGTCGCGTATCTTTCCAAGCTTCCAACACTATTAGACCAAGGAACATTTACCCAATATATTAGTTACCTCTAAGAAATTACACAGGTGGTATACATTTATACCAGTACTCCAACTAGATGAAAACTCAGTAGTACCTGATTCATAGACCAGGTCCACATCTGATTCTTGTGATGGTGACCTGAGAATTTCCTTGTCCAATAGATATGCATTCATCACTGGAGACATTGGAGCTTAGTTTTGGGACTGTTTGCTGGTGCAGAAATCATATTTTAGTACCTTTGAAATTCTAGCATTCGACAAATTAAGAGCTATGTGAAAGAACTTGCTATTCAGGGAAGTTATGTCTCGGACAACTGTCTCATTCATTGCCACCCCACCGGCAGGGGGGCAGGAGATCAATGCTTTAGCCAGTTGATAGTATAACTGTAATCATTTCATTGTTGTTGCTCAGATAAGGTTTTAAGTTGACTTATTGTACATTGTCTTTCATTGTTGTTTTCTACAATGGGAGTGAGCATCATGCACAATGCCGGATGTTTTAGGATAAGGTTAAATGAGAAGATTACTGGCAATGTGGCGGCTACATGGAGAGAAAAGGCAACCACAGAGCAAATTGAGGGCCATCTCTGGTGGTAGACATGTGAATTTTCTGCGTGAATTCAGGTTGGGGATCGAGATGATAACTGATGAGTAATGCCTATGATCTTGAAGAGGGTGTTAGAGAGAGCGTGGCTCAGCTTGGCCATCACCATGCATGTATCGTTTTTCGTTCATTGCTAATTATAGCAAGTTTGCATTCTTCCCTTCTCCTTTGACATGTTTGCTTTTGAAATATCTCTGCGTCTCCCCTTTGTCTCCTTCATAGTCATAATCCTGTCTTGTATATCTGCATTTAATGTATCCCCCCAAATCCTGCACAAATTAATAATAAAGAACTTACCATTTCTGTGGAGCTTAAACAATAATAAAGGCAAGTTCAAGGTTTCCATTAAAACGCAAAAATTAACTACGTAAATTACTTGCTGTCAGAATCACACAGAATCTCCTTCAATATTGCACTTACCTTTTCAGTCTCCCATTCTTCTGTATATATACAAGCACACTTCAGCCTTTTTCCTCTCATCATAAACACTCCAACAACCCTAGTTTTTTTCTCCAATTTTCTCTTTGTTCTCTTTTAAAGCTAGGCAGAACCCATCATCTCGTTTTTTTTCTTTTGTGCTCAACCATGTCGCCTCCAGGAAATAGCAGGGATAACACTGGTGATTCAGGGATGGTTGGTGGCATTAACCCGTCTTTGATCTCTCTTGAGGGATCAAACTTCACTGCCAATGGCCAAATCTTTCTCTCTGATGTCCCTGATAACATCACCATCACTTCCTCTCCCTATTCCCCCATTGCCGGATTCTTTGTTGGGTTCGAATCGAAAGAACCCGCAGACAGGCATGTTGTCCCTATTGGGAAACTGAAAAGCATAAGGTTTATGAGCATATTCAGGTTTAAGGTCTGGTGGACAACTCACTGGGTTGGCTCCAATGGCAGAGACCTTGAACATGAGACTCAGATGGTCATGCTTGATAAGTCTGACTCGGGACGACCCTACGTCCTCCTCCTTCCTCTTATTGAGGGGCCTTTCCGGGCCTCTCTCCAGCCCGGCAACAACGACAACATTGATATTTGTGTGGAAAGTGGTTCCACAAAAGTTTCTGGTGCCGAATTCGGAAGTGTTCTTTATGTGCATGTTGGTGATGATCCTTACAATTTGGTGAAGGAGGCCATAAAGGTGGCGAGGAAGCATTTGGATACTTTTAGGCTTTTGGAGGAGAAAACTCCTCCAGGTATTGTCGACAAATTTGGTTGGTGTACCTGGGATGCCTTTTATCTTACTGTGCACCCTCAAGGTGTCTGGGAAGGTGTAAAGGGTCTGGTTGAAGGTGGTTGCCCACCTGGTCTTGTGTTGATTGATGATGGTTGGCAATCTATTAGTCATGATGAGGACCCGATCACAAAAGAAGGCATGAACGCTGCTGTTGCTGGTGAGCAGATGCCATGCAGACTATTGAAGTTCCAGGAGAATTACAAGTTCAGGGACTATGTGAGTCCCAAGAGTTTGGCTATTGGTGCCAACGATAATAAAGGCATGGGAGCCTTTATAAAGGACCTCAAGGAGGAATTTAAGTCTGTGGACTATGTTTATGTGTGGCATGCACTATGTGGGTACTGGGGTGGTCTGAGGCCTAACGTGCCCGGCTTGCCTGAAACTGAGATTGTGAAGCCAAAATTGTCTCCAGGATTGGAGATGACGATGGAGGACCTTGCCGTTGATAAGATCGTCAACAATGACATAGGGCTGGTGCCGCCGGAGATAGTTAACCAGATGTACGAGGGGCTTCATTCCCACTTGGAGAATGTTGGGATTGATGGTGTTAAGGTGGACGTCATCCATGTGAGTTTGTACGCAAATATGTAATCTATTTTTAGATTTATGATTTCTTAATATACGAAGTACAAGCCCTATTAATTGATGTCTAGTTGATCATATAAATATATTTCTCTGAATAATGTGCAGTTGCTGGAAATGTTGAGTGAAAACTATGGAGGCAGAGTTGAGCTAGCGAAGGCATATTATAAGGCCTTGACAGCCTCGGTGAGGAAGCATTTCAATGGAAATGGTGTGATCGCCAGCATGGAACACTGCAACGACTTCATGTTCCTTGGTACAGAGGCCATCTCTCTTGGTCGTGTTGGTATGTCGCTTCAACTTCCTATGGATCGATTTGTTGCTCAAAAATCTGTGAAGTTACAATGAGATTTAACTACTACCTGTTTCGTTGGTAGAAGTTTTAGTAATCTGGTTATACAGCAGCTTGATATACTGCTAGCTATAATAAACATCTTATGACTGCTGGTTAATCTTCTTTTTTTTTTTATGATATCTAGTTCATTTATATATATACCCTATTATATTGTTGCAACAGGTGATGATTTCTGGTGCACCGATCCATCTGGTGATCCTAATGGCACATTTTGGCTCCAAGGATGTCATATGGTGCACTGTGCTTACAATAGCTTGTGGATGGGCAACTTCATTCGCCCTGACTGGGACATGTTCCAGTCTACTCATCCTTGTGCTGAGTTCCACGCTGCTTCCAGGGCAATTTCTGGTGGCCCAATTTATGTCAGTGACACCGTTGGGAAGCACAACTTCCCCTTGCTCAGGAGGCTAGTGTTGCCAGATGGTACAATTCTCCGGTGTGAGTACTACGCACTCCCAACCAAGGATTGCCTGTTTGAGGACCCTCTGCATGATGGCAATACCATGCTTAAAATCTGGAACCTCAACAAGGTAAGCAGCAATTTTTGGTACTGAAATATTCTTACTGTGCCCCATGTTAAAAAAGAGATTATCTTGTGCCTATATATGCAGCAGCTAGACTTTGGATTTCATTTCATGTCGAACTGTTTTGCTGACTTTGCCAATTTTATGACTGGGAATTACGACAGTTCACTGGAGTCATCGGAGCATTTAACTGCCAAGGAGGAGGATGGTGCCGCGAGACTAGACGCAACAAATGCGCATCCCAATTTTCTCACCTGGTGACTGCTAAGACCAACCCCAACGACATTGAATGGAATAGTGGCAAGAACCCAATTTCCATTGAAGGAGTACAGGTGTTTGCCATGTACTTTTCCCAGTCCAAGATGCTGGTTCTCTGCAAACCATACGATAACATTGAGATGGCACTGGAACCATTCAATTTTGAGCTCATTACTGTCTCCCCAGTTACTGCCTTGGCGGGGAAATCAGTCCAGTTTGCTCCTATAGGCTTGGTGAACATGCTAAACACAGGCGGTGCTATCCAGTCATTGGCCTACAACGATGCTAATAGCTCTGTCCAAATTGGCGTCACAGGAACCGGAGAAATGAGGGTCTTTGCATCTGAGAAACCAATTGCTTGCAAAATTGATGGAAGAGAGGTCCCATTTGATTACGAGGAGTGCATGGTTGTCACTCAAGTGCCATGGTCTGCTCCTTCTGGCCAATCTATGGCTGAGTACTTGTTTTAGAGTTTAGGGTTTTGATTAGGAAGGAAATTGATTGCTATCATCATCAAACATCATTTTATTATTGGTTTGAATTCCAAGGGACGTATTATTATCCTATCCTCCCTCTAAATTGGGAAAAAGAAACAAGGAGGTGCTGTTCACATTGATGGCCCGGTACATTAGACCTTTTTTTCTTTTTCTCTCGTTTATAATAACTAAGAATTGATATGCTTTTCATTGTATCAGCTAAATTTTATCACCTTATAATTGTTACAACTTGTCGATTCTACACTCTGGATCATCAATAATTGCTACCAATTCGGGTAGCAAATTTACATGCTGCATTCTACTGCGCTGTCTCTAGCCACGGTCTGATCTTCGAGCGTAGTATTTTTCCTGGCATTCTCTTGCGCAGTAAAGCTGTAACATTTAGAATGCAGCCTGGGATGAGCATCCCCACAGCTATCCTGCAGGCAGATCATCCAGAGCTTGGCGCCCCCAAACTCTAGTTAAAATGCATAGGAAGCGAACCAATCTGCTACACAATTCCTTGTCTTTATGATCCAGTTTACCTTTCCATCTACTACCAGATCAATGATATTGTGATTGTTTATTAAGAAAGCTCAGGAAAAATCTAGGGCAATAAAATCATCAATCTGCGAAAAGTGGATTTAACTTAAGCAGAAACGCCTTGCTTCCAATAAATCACATGATATCTCTGAATATTGAATTGATGTCTATTTCCATAATGAGGCGAAGATTGTTTTTCCTCCCAGGGCTGTCCACCTAAAACTGCTACTGACAACACCTTGACCAATGGTTTTAGACCTGAAATGTTGCACAGAAGTAAAACATGAGTGTTCTTATTTCTGCAAAAGCGAACTCCACTCTGCAATGAGGTGAGATATTGTTGCCTTTTCAACCATGGGACTCCCTATCCACTGTCACATATTAAAGTTGAGGGTTTCTGCAGCTTCCAAACTCAAAAAAACTCAAAAAATTTCACTTTAACCATTTAGATTTTTTTTAGTTGAAATAATTCTTTATTATTAACTGAACTGCATCAATAATTTAAAAGCAAAGTCATGATCCACATAATAAATCACAACGATAAGATAGTTGTTGCTCTTCAAAATAGTAATATTTAGTAAATATTGTATTTCTGAAGTATAAAATGGTCAAACTCCAATCTTATATCTCAATCGGTTGACCGGTTAGATCCAGTTATATTAATCGGTCAACCATTCACACAAATTATAATTTTATGAAGTTTTTTTTCAAAATATATCTTATGAGTAAAATTTTTCTTTGTCCAACTTATAAACTCAAAAATAGACTCTAATTAAAATTTTAAAAAGTTATTATTCACATGGTAATAGATGATTCTGAGCAGTTTGATACGAATCTGTCATGACTAAATGAGGATTTGTTCTATATATATTATGTGCATGGCCGAACATATGCATTTATGGACTAGTAGGATAGGTTTAAACCTAAAAAGAGGTTTGGTTGCGCTAAATCAGAATAACAACTTAAAAGGTCATAACTTTTGATCCGATCGTTGGATCGCGCTCAAATTTTTACAAGAGTTTTTAAAGGTTGTTTTTCCTATACAAGTTAGTGCTTCACTACTCAAACCATCAGATATTTAGATATCAAAAATCTCGCCAAAACCCTTTGTTTTGGTGATTTGAGATTTTCCTTGTTATTTTCAGAACCGGTTGAGTCATAAATAATATAACTTGACCATATCGCGTTTCAAATACAAAATATGATAAAACTATAATATTTAAGCAAAACTTTTTACTACTACCTCAATTCATCAATTTTTTTTAATTTTTTATACTAATTGCCCAATTTATCTCAGTTCTCCTCCTCTGCTTCTAATTTTTCTTATCAATTACAATCCCGTTACCTCTTGTGCGTGTGTAGACTGGATAGTGGCCGCAACATTTATTTTTTTATTTTAAGCAACAAATAATAAAATTGAAAAACAAAAAGAATTCAAGAGAAAAGAATTAAATATATATGGAGTACAGGGATCTAATTAATTGATTCAAAAAAGTAGAGGGACCATATTAATATAATATCAAGAATAGAGGGACGAGATAAATGCCATTAATTCAATTAAAATTGGACTCTCTGTATTTGTACATGCTACCATCACATTAAAACTGTTTTTCTTTGCCTTGGATTTTTTTTTAAAATATTTTTATTTTATTTTAAAATTTTGATGTTAAAAATAAATTTTAAAAAATTAAAAAATATATATTATTTTAATATATTTTTAAATAAAAAACATTTTAAAAAATAAACAACGTTAAAAAAGAAAAAGATAAAAAGTTTATGAACTTAATTTGTAATTCTCTCATTTCAAAGCCCACCCACTAATTTTAAAACCTGCCCGTTTCTGCCTCTTCGAATTTAACCTGAACACTACTACGCTATGAAAACAATTTCAAGCAAGGTGGTGAAGAAATTTATAACAAAGCCACCGTCTTTGCTATCATCAACTGCTTCTCTCACCTCCATAGCGTCCTTCAATGTCTCCAACAAGGCATTCCCATCTTCCCTACTCGATGATTTCACCAAGTTTTGTTATCAAAGAGACTTGCCCAGAGCCATGCAAGCCTTGGAACTCATGCACACACATTGTATACGGGCTGATTGTATTACGTACTCAGAGCTAATCAAGTGCTGCCTGGCCCGTCGAGCTATTCAACATGGCAAGCGTATTCACGTCCACCTCTTCTCCAACGGGCACGTGCCCAAAACGTTTTTAATCAACATTTTGATCAACATGTATGTCAAGTTTGGTCTTCTACGCGATGCACAGGACGTGTTTGACAAAATACCTGATAGAAATGTCGTTTCTTGGACAACGATGATATCAGCTTATTCTGCTGCTAAATTAAATGATAAGGCGTTGGAGTTCTTGGTTTTGATGCTAAGAGAAGGTGTGCGACCGAATATGTTCACGTACTCTTCGGTTTTGAGAGCCTGTGATGGGCTGTTTAATCTTAGGCAGTTGCATTGCTGTATAATTAAGATTGGTTTAGACTCTGATGTGTTTGTTAGGAGTGCTTTGATTGATGTTTATTCCAGATGGGGTGAATTGGAGAATGCACTGCGTGTTTTTGATGAGATGGTGACTGGGGATTTGGTTGTTTGGAGTTCGATAATTGCAGGGTTTGCTCAAAATAGCGATGGTGATGAAGCGTTGAGGCTTTTTAAGAGAATGAAGAGAGCTGGGTTCTTAGCCCAACAAACGACGCTAACTAGTGTTTTGAGAGCTTGTACTGGGTTAGCATTGTTAGAATTGGGGAGGCAAGTCCATGTTCATGTGTTGAAGTACGATCAAGATTTGATTTTGAATAATGCTCTTTTGGATATGTATTGCAAGTGTGGAAGTTTGGAAGATGCTAATGCTGTTTTTGTTCGGATGGTAGAGAAGGATGTGATCTCCTGGAGTACCATGATTGCTGGTTTGGCACAAAATGGATACAGCAAAGAGGCCCTGAAGTTGTTCGAGTCGATGAAAGTTCTGGGGATAAAACCAAACTACGTAACTATTGTTGGTGTTCTTTTTGCTTGCAGCCATGCTGGTCTTGTGGAAGAAGGCCTGTACTATTTCCATTCAATGAAAGAGCTGTTTGGGATTGATCCGGGAAGAGAACACTACGGATGCATGATTGACCTTCTTGGAAGAGCTGGACGGCTCAGTGAAGCTGTTGACTTGATAAATGAAATGGAATGTGAACCAGACGCTGTTACATGGAGGGCTTTGCTTAATGCATGCAGGGTCCACCGGAATGTGGATGTAGCTATTCATGCTGCCAAACAAATTCTAAGATTGGATCCCCAGGATGCTGGAACCTATGTATTGTTATCTAACATTTATGCAAATACTCAAAGGTGGAATGATGTTGCAGAAGTTAGGAGAGCCATGACTAACAGAGGAATCAAGAAAGAACCAGGATGTAGCTGGATTGAAGTGAGTAAGCAGATTCATGCTTTCATTTTAGGAGATAGATCACATCCACAAATCCGTGAAATCAACATTCAGCTGAACCAGTTAATTTATAAACTCGTGGGAGTCGGCTATGTTCCTGACACCAATTTTGTCTTGCAAGATCTGGAGGGGGAGCAAATGCAAGACTCCCTAAGATACCACAGTGAGAAACTGGCAATTGTATTTGGTTTGATGAGTTTGCCCAGGGGTCAAACTATAAGAATCAGAAAAAATCTGAGGATTTGTGGAGACTGTCATCTCTTTACAAAACTTCTAGCAAAGATGGAGCAGCGGATTATTGTTATCAGAGATCCCGTTCGATACCATCATTTCCAAGACGGGCTTTGTTCTTGTGGAGATTTTTGGTGACAGGAGATCAAGTTGCCCTTGTGGTTTGTATCTGCTTAGCATCTAGAGAGTGGGGAAAGGAGAGAAGACGCAGACCCATAAAACAATTCAACTGCCTGATGGATTTATCTGATCATTCAATAAATGCTGCCTCCAACTTGCCGGAAACAATGGGTGGCACACCGGCACTGAAAAACCGTTTCAATGAAAAAGATTCCATTACAGAATGTGTGATCACTCGAACTGATTTGAAAAACCAAGTAAAAAATATCAGGAAAGTTGTTCCATTCCAATGACTTCATCGTAGCATTACAATGTTACTCAGACTCGGTGTATCTATAGCTACGAATGCTACGATGGCACATCAAAGCTCAAAGCCCTCAAAAAAATGATGAATGGTCCACGGATGAACTGATTGACCAAATAAATTGTCACTTACCTCTATACATCAATCGATCTATTAGTAATCAAACTGAAATCAAGCGGGATGGATGACTTTGATGAATATCCTCCAACTGCATGCCATCCTCGGGATTATGACCGCTGCTGAAAAAAATTTGTTCTTCACGGAATTCATATTATCAACTGCTATGTAGTAGGCTCGTGCTTTTCCGGCCTTCCTTGCACTGTTCTTGTAATTAAAGACTATAAGCGAAAAACAAAACAAAGAGTGACACTTACTTCAATATTTTCTCTAGCCTCTTCAACGCACGCATGCAATAACTTGTATTTTTTTTTCCCCGTCAAATGTATAGAATAATTGTTTTATAGCCTACACACACACACGTAAGCTAATTAGACATTCAGCTGGACAATTAATAAATCGAGTTGTAAAAAATGGTTCTGTCCATACATTTCTATGTTTTCCTCACTTTACCAAGCTCAAAATCATTCAAAAAATTGAAATAAGAGTGCGATCACTTTGATGATCCTAGACATCTAACGTACTGGTATATAACTTGGATATAAATCCTGGGAATGGCTTTTCAACCACCTGCGATTCAACTACTTTGATCAAGATACATGATTGATTACTAAGAAATTATATACATTTTTCAAGATAATGAACATTTAAGCAGGTTCAAAGTGAAGAGGAACTGAGAATGCATAGCGCAATTCTTGCCTTATAGTCATAATCAATCCACCTATTTATTGACACATGCATCACTTTTGCAAATCTCAAATATCGTTGTGTTTCACCGCCAGAAACTCATAAAACATATATGGTCTCAAGGATGGGGTATGAGTGGTGATGCTGCTCCCTCACAACTCATATATGCAGCCTTCGTTTCTTGTATCTCAACATGAGATAATGCATTAGCTCCCTCACAACTCATCCCTGGAGCTTCTAGTGCTTTTGTCCCCGACATAAGATGCATAAGCTTTAATTATTGACTCATAGATATTGATGCCTTTCAGGTACTCGTCTTGGTTCAGGAACTGCAACAGAGCAGACACAATGATGGTTTAATATGCATTATATCGATTCCAATTAAGTGCAACGAGTCTGCAAAGAACATAGCCGCATGCACTCTCATTCACACATGGAGATTAGCGCGCAATGACTGACAATATTGTACGAGAAAAACAGCCACCAGTATTAGCCTACAAATGGAGAAATATAAATGGACACAGTGAATTAAACACTCACCTCGTTATGATCATGCAGAAGTATAGGTGTGTTTGCCATAGGAGAGAAGCCAATTGCGGGCAGGCCTTGTTCCCGAAAGTAGCGAGCATCAGTTGATGCAGGAAAGATCTCTGGCTTACTGAGTTTTCCATTAGCTTTTCTGACTGCTTCCTCAAGCAGGCTCCACCACGGGTTAGAACTGTCAGTCTTCGTGAGCATTGGCCTCCCAAACTTATCGTGTATAGAAGCTTTCTCCTTAAACTGCCCAAGCTATAAACACAATTAAAAATAGATTTGGAAATGAAAAGGGAACTCTTCAAATAGTTATTGTGTGTTAAAAGTATGCCATGATCAAAGAGCAAGGGTTCCAAAAAGTGATCAGATATCACATATTCCTCCGGATAATGTTTCTTCTACATGCTGTACCCATATTGCATGTAAGTACACAGATATGAGTTAAACTTGTATCAGTTAACAAGGTTTCCTTTAGCCTATATTGCCAAAAGTCTCTCTTGATAGATTATATTTCTCCTTCCTTGTTCACAGTGTAAGTCAAAATATTTGCAGGAGGAATCGTGTCACCTCCTTTTAAGGCTCTTATTACTTGCCATCCTAGCAAGAAAAGGCCATTGGCTTGAGCTAGTTTTGCCAGGACAGGGCCCTGAATGGGGTATATGAAAGGGTTATATAGTCAGATCATATTTCCTAAGCTAGTGATCAAAATGCAATAGTCTCTTCCCTTCCCATTCCTTCCGAGTTAATTAATGCCCCAGCTTTAGAGCTTTTATAAATGCAAATCACCATGTATTTATAAAAGAGGTGCAAAGAAGTAAAGAGGTGCTCTTTAAGCTTCATGATAAATGGGAACTTTTATTTTAGATGACAAGTGCCAATTGTAGCATGAAAAACTACTACCAAAAGACACCAGCATAATCATCACCTTTTTCCCACTTCTTAATTCAAGAATATCACTGGTTACCATATAAAGCAAGGCAATTCTGAGTTTCATGTTTTTCAGATACAGCCGGGGGAAAAATATAAGCCTCAAGCCTCCCAGCAAGTGCATTAATACCTGGAATGTCATATTGCGTGAAACAGGTGCCCACTCTTCAGCAAATTGTCTCTCCAAAGATTCAGGATCCGCAGTTGGTGGGACTCGAATATCAAAACCTGCTTCTGCTTCAGATGGCTGCAAATTCATGACAAATCCCTGGAATAGAAGGGAGAATATCAGTCCATCTAATCAATAACATGTAGGATTGTAAACTCACAATGCTCTCATCATGGAGTGCCATAAAGATTAGTACTTTTCCAAATAAATCAGCCAATCAACAGATAATTTATAACAGAGATTTAGTGCATTTATGAAAAAAATAAGATGTTTATTTGACAAAGCTTGTGACTTTTGTCCTGAGGCATTCATGCAAAGTGCAGAAAAACCCCTACCTTGGGCCCTATGTTTACGTGTTGGAGCATTCTTGCAACATCTACAGTATAACATGATTGGACAAAGACTGTCTCAAACTGTCCCTAAATCCTTGCTCTTTCTTCAGAATAATGACTCCCAGTTCTACCATAATTGTTCTAGCTAGCATAATATTCATTAGAGACCTAAATGTATCAGCAAAACAACTAGAAAAATTAAAATTCCATCCCAACTTACAGTAGGAGAAGGAGTGCCAGCCTTGACGAAGACCGTGTTGACAGAAAAGACCTCTCCTTCAGCTTTCAAACCAGCCTTCACCAAATCAAACTGAGAAGCTCTAAACCTCCTTATACTCTCAACACTTTTCAAAAGATTCTCCATAGCACTATTATCATATAACTTAGCTCCATGTCCTGGTGGTCCAGTAGCCTTAATCACCAACCACCACGGATTCCTCTCCGCATAAAACGTCCTGTAATTCTCACTCGGTGATGCCAACCCTGTAATTTCCAAAACACAAAATTTACAGCTAACTAATAATCGGAAAAGAAAATTATATACAAAACTTTTTACCTTCATCAAGGGCTATCCCAACGTTCATGCTGTTAAAGATATCAGAATCAGCAAACTTTTTAGCACCATCACAGCTACCGATTTCTTCATCGGGGACAAAAGACAAGTAAACAGAACGAAGAGGGTGAAATCCAGAAGACTTCAAGCGTCTAATAGCTTCCAAATACTGCATGCCAACGCACTTCATGTCCTGAGACCCTCTAGCAAAGATATTACCATCAGAATCAACATGGGCTCCAAAAGGATGGTGGGCCCACTTGTGCTGTTCTACTGGGACGACATCTGTGTGTGAGTTGAGAAGGATTGAAGGGAGAGTTGGGTCAGAACCAGGCCATTTGAGGAGGACGAGAGGCTTGTTCTGGGCAAATTCGATGGATTGGAACTCGAGGCCGATGGATTTGGCTTGGGAGATAAGGAAGTCAGCTGATTGTTGGTATAGAGGAGAGGGCTGTGCAGTGTTGATCTGAAGGTATTGTTGGAACCTTGATATGATTGCTGCATCTTCTGATTCTGCTTCTAATGGATGGATTGTAAGGATTAGTAGAAGCACTGAGAAGATGAGGAGAAGGAGAAGATTGTTTTTGAAGCTGAAGAAGGCTGTCTCCATTTCTACCAGTCACTTAAAGTAAGTCACGACTTACTGCTGGCTGGCTAATTAAGCAAGGCGGCCAAGAGAAAGAATATTTTCATCCGCTCTCACTCGCCGGCAGTGTGCTTCAGTCTTAGAGATGATCACTGTTGGGAAGTGGAAACTTGTAGTGCATAGTAGACGACAGACATATCGAGACTACAAGTTAAAAGTGATGACATTGCCGCTCAAAAATCTGTACTGTCGCTGCTGGGCTTTCCTAGTACCTGGGACATTCACAATGCTACGATTCTTAACAAAGTTAAGATTTTTCAAGCCCATGATCATACCTTATCCTTTTTCACGATCAGCCGAATGGATGAGTCGAATCACAGGCAACCTTTTCTTTTCTTTTAACACAGCATAAATTACGGCCTTCATACTCCCTTTGTTTTCATGTCAGCTATGAAGATTGATTTGATTATTGGAAATAATAAATATAATAAACCTAGAGCTCCCTCTCTCTTTTTTCCCCACTCTTATCAATCATTTTTAAAAAATAAAAAATAAAAGAAGAAAAAACCAGTTCATGAACGTCTAGCAAGAATCATCTAAA
>Ga0307510_10000452_pt1 | contig 39930 bp, 36 predicted proteins | sample 12_EM_MG_FD_207224 | JGI IMG/M metagenome (GOLD analysis project Ga0307510, IMG submission 207224) | Populus trichocarpa ectomycorrhiza microbial communities from riparian zone in the Pacific Northwest, United States - 12_EM | ecosystem: Host-associated > Plants > Roots > Unclassified | place...
CACGCGGATGAACGCCGCCTTCATCAAGATCGGCATCGGCGGCTGCGATGTCGGGGTGAGTTATTTCCTGCCGCGCCTCGTCGGCGCGTCGCTGGCACATGAGCTGATGCTCACCGGCCGCGACCTGCTCGCCGACCGCGCGCTGCGGCTCGGCCTTGTCGCCGACGTCGTTGAGCGCGAACGGCTGGAGGAAAGCGCCGCCGCCTATATCGACGCGATGCTCGCCACCGCGCCGATGGGCCTCGCGCTGACCAAGGAGGTGATCAACGTCAATCTCGACGCGCCGGGGCTCGAGGCGGCGATGGCGCTGGAGGATCGCAACCAGGTGATGCTCTCGCAAAGCGCCGATTTCCGCGAGGGCGCGGCCGCCTTTCGCGAGAAGCGCGCGCCGAAATTCACGGGCCGATAGGGGAAGAAGACATGGAGATTTCGGGCTGCGCCGCGGTGGTGACTGGCGGCGCATCGGGGCTGGGCGAGGCGACCGCACGGGCGCTCGCCGCCAGAGGTGCGAAGGTCGCGCTGTTCGATCTCAATCGCGACAAGGGCGAGGCGGTCGCGGCCGATATCGGCGGGCTGTTCTGCGCGGTGGACGTTACGTCCGACGAGAGCGTCGATGCCGGCTTTGTCGCGGCGCGCGCGGCGCATGGGCAGGAACGGATCCTGATCAGTTGCGCTGGTACCGGCAATGCGATCAAGACGGCAAGCCGCTCGCGCGAGAATGGCAGTATCAGACATTACCCGCTCGACGCTTTCAACCGCATCATCCAGATCAACCTGATCGGCACCTTCCGCTGCGTCGCCAAATCGGCCGCCGGCATGCTCACGCTGGAGCCGGGCGAAGATGGCGAGCGCGGGGCGATCGTCAACACCGCCTCGGTCGCGGCCGAGGATGGGCAGGCCGGGCAGGCGGCCTATGCCGCGTCCAAGGGCGGCGTGGTCGGCATGACGCTGCCGATCGCGCGTGATCTGATGGGCGAGGGGATCAGGATCAACACGATCCTGCCCGGCATCTTCGACACGCCGTTGCTCGCGCAATCGCCGCAACATGTCCGCGACGCGCTTGCCGCCTCGGTGCCGTTTCCGAAACGGCTCGGCCTGCCGGCGGAATATGCGCGGCTGGCGTTGATGATGATCGAGAATGGCTATTTCAACGGCGAGGATGTGCGGCTGGACGGGGCGATCCGGATGGCGCCGCGCTAGAGTGGGTCGACGTTTTGACTTCCCCTCCCTGGAAGGGAGGGGATCAAGGGGTGGGTTTAGCGTCGGGCGAGGCTCGATGCCTCGTCCGGCGCTGTTTTGCCGGTCGGACGGAGAGTCTTTTTGGGCGCGCAGACGCGCGCACCCACCCCCAACCCTTCCTGGAAGGGAGGGGAGTCCGTTGCGAACGCATCCAAACTGGCTTGTTATCTAACGTTGATTGGTTTACGTTTCCGACTCACAAGGAGAGCGATATGACACCGATCGCGGTCGAAGATGCCGACGCCGTCAATTGGGACAGGCAGACCGATGTCGTCGTGGTCGGTTTCGGCGGCGCGGGGGCGAGCGCGGCGTTGCAGGCGCGCGAGGAAGGGGCGGAGGTTATCCTGATCGATCGCTTCGGCGGCGGCGGTACGACGACCTATAGCGGCGGCGTGATCTATGCCGGTGCCACCCGCTTCCAGCGCGAGGCCGGGCTGGAGGACAGCGTCGACAATATGCTCGCCTATCTCAAGATGGAGGTCGGTGACGCTGTGCGACCGGAAACACTGCGCCGCTTCTGCGAGGGCAGCGCGAGCGATGTCGACTGGTTGATCGGACACGGCGTTGAATATGCGTCAGACGCTTATCTCGAAAAGATCACCTACCCGCCCGAGGGCAAATATCTCTATTATTCGGGCAACGAGAAATCGCCGGCCTTTGCGGTGAAGGCGAAGCCGGTGCCGCGTGGCCACCGCGCGGTCGGCCCGGGCTTCGGCGGTGCGCACTATATCGCCGCATTGCGCAAGGCTGCTGCCCGTGCGGGTGTAGATCTGCTGCTCCACACTTGCGTTACACGGCTGGTCACCGATCGTGCCGGCCGCGTGCTTGGCGTCGAGGCGATCGCGCTGCCGGCCGACAAGCATGCCGAGCATCAGGCGCATTATGCCAAGGTCAGCCCTTATGTGCCGCACAATCACGGCAAGACCGAACGCGCGGCAAAGGCGATGGCCGCACTAGAAAAGAAACATGGCCGCACCCTGCTGATCCGCGCGCGTGGCGGCGTGATCCTGTCGACCGGCGGCTTCGCTTATAGCCGCGATCTGGTCGGCCAGAGCGACCCCGTGCTCGGCCAGCATTATGGTGTCAGCCACCGCCTCTCGACCATGGGCAATGACGGATCGGGCGTGGCGATGGGTCAGTCCGTCGGCGGCGCCACCGGACACATGGACTCGGTCTATATCGCCCGTAACATCGCCCCGCCCGAGGCGCTGCTCCAGGGCATATTGGTCAACCGCGATGGTGAGCGCTTCGTCGCCGAGGACGCCTATGTCAGCCTGATCGGCGGCGTGCTCGCACGCCAGCCCGAGGGCAAGGCGTGGCTGATCGTGCCGGCCAGGGCTTTCCGTACATCGATCCGCGAGGCGCTGACCTGCGGCTGGCAGCGCTTCAAATATTTCGGCGTGCCGATGCTGGTGAATTATGTGTTGGGCGGCACCCGTCGTGGCAGCAGCGCCGCCGCGCTCGCCCGCAAGCTGGGGATCGATCCAGGGGCGCTGGCCGCGACGATCGCAGGCCATGATGTCGATCTCGCCGCCGGCCGCCCCGACAGGGTCGGCAAGACCGAAGAGCTCCGCACGCGGCTCGGCACGAGGCCGTTCTACGCGATCAACATGTCGATGGCGAACCGCCATGCCCTGACCAAGTTCATGACGCTGGGCGGCCTCACCGTCGATGAGGACAGCGGCGCCGTTACCCGGGCCGACGGCAGCGCGGTGCCCGGCCTCTACGCTGCCGGCATGTCGGCGGTGGGCTTGCATTCCAACGGTTATATCAGCGGCCTGTCGCTCGCCGACGGCGTTTTCTCGGGCCGCCGCGCGGCCCGCCATGCCGCTGCCGCCTCCGGCCCCAAGCCGGCCAACCGCCCCCTCGAAACCGCAGGCTGATCCCATGAAGAACAATGCGTTGTCGAGCATCGACGAGATCATCGACGAGGCCAGGAACGGCCGGATGTTCATCCTGGTCGATGACGAGGATCGCGAGAATGAGGGCGATCTCGTCATCCCCGCGCAAATGGCCACGCCCGAGGCGATCAACTTCATGGCGCGCGAGGGGCGCGGGCTGATCTGCCTGTCGATGCTCAGGTCGCGGATCGAGGAATTGGGCCTCGACATGATGAGCAGGGACAATCGCACCGCGCACGGCACCGCCTTCACCGTGTCGATCGAGGCGCGCGAGGGCGTCACCACCGGCATCTCCGCCGCCGACAGGGCGCGCACGGTCGCGGTCGCGATCAACGCGGCCAATGGCCCGGGCGAGATCGTTACCCCCGGCCATGTCTTCCCGCTGGTCGCGCGCGACGGCGGCGTACTGGTCAGGGCCGGCCATACCGAGGCGGCGGTCGACATCGCACGGCTCGCCGGCCTCACCCCTGCCGGGGTGATCTGCGAAGTGATGAACGAGGACGGGTCGATGTCGCGGATGGACGATCTCGTCGCCTTCGCGCAGCGCCACAATCTCAAGATCGGTACGATCCGCGACCTGATCGCTTATCGCCTGCGTGCCGACCATAATCTGCGCAAGGTAGGCGAGGCACGCTTTCACAGCATGTTCGGCGGCGACTGGACCGCCGTCACCTTCCGCAACAAGGCGGTCGACAGCGAGATGCTCGCGCTGGTCAAGGGCCATGTCGATCCCGACAAGCCGACCCTGGTGCGCATGCATGTTGTCGACGTGTTCACCGACATGCTCGGCGTGGCCGGCGAGCGCCATGGCCTGCTGCAAAGCGCCATGGCCGAGATCGCGCGCGAAGGGGCGGGGGTGATCGTGATGATCACGCAGCAGATGCCCAACATGCTCACCCGTTTCGTCAGCCGCAAGGCGGACGAGAGCCCCGCCATCAGCGACCTGGACGCGCTGCGCGACTATGGCGTGGGCGCGCAGATCCTCACCGCGCTCGGCGTGCACGACATGATCCTGCTGACCAATTCGCCGCGCACGCTGGTTGCGTTGCAAGGCTTCGCACTCGATGTGGTAGGGCACCGCGCCATGACCAGCACGCCCCCCTCGACCTGGATCCAATGAGCGAAACCGCGTTGTCGCTCCACGCGCCGCTGAGCTTCCGCCGCGGCCCCGCCATGCCCAACCGCATGGCGCTCGCCCCGCTGACCAATCTGCAGAGTAATGATGACGGCACCATCTCCGACGACGAATTCGCCTGGCTGGTGAAGCGCGCGGACGGCGGTTTCGGCATGGTGATGACCTGCGCGGCGAGCACCCATGCGCTCGGCAAGGGTTTTCCGCGCCAGCTCGGCATTCATGACGACGGCCATATCCCCGGGCTCGCACGCCTTGCCACCGCCTTGCGGCAGGCGGGCGGCCTGTCCTCGGTCCAGCTCCAGCATAGCGGCGGCCGTGCCCCGCGCGAGCTGATCCCCGGCCAGCCGGTCGGCGCGATCGACGATGCGAAGCGCGGCGTCCGCGCGCTCTCGACGGGCGAGGTCGAGCAGGCGATCGAGGATTTCGTCCTAGCCGGCCTGCGCGCCGAGCGCGCTGGCTTCGATGGTGTCGAGGTGCATGGCGCGCATGGTTATCTGCTCTGCCAGCTCCTCGACACGCACAATGTCCGCGCCGACCGCTATGGTGGCAGCGCAGAGAACCGCGCGCGCATGATCCGCGAGGTGATCGCCGGCCTGCGCGCCCGTACGCGGGCCGATTTCCAGATCGGCGTGCGCCTGTCGCCGGAGCGTTACGGCATGGACCTGGGCGAGATCCGCGCGCTGTCCGCCCGGTTGTTGGGCGAGGGCCAGATCGACTATCTCGACATCTCCTGCTGGGACACGTTCAAGCAACCGGAGGACCCCGCCTGGCAAGGCCGCGCGCTGATGGACTGGTTCACCGATCTCGATCGCCATGGCACGCGGCTGGGTGTCGCGGGCAAACTCACCACTGCGCAAAATGCCCGGGAATGTTTGACGCGCGGCGCTGACTTCGTGCTGATCGGGCGCGGTGCGATTTTGCACCATGATTTCGCGCGCCGCATCGCGGACGAGGATTTCGCCAGCGCGCCGCTGCCCATCAGCCGCGCGCATCTCGCGGCCGAGGGGCTGGGTCGCGACTTCATCGATTACATGGCGACCTGGCCGGGCTTCGTCGCGGAGGATGCGGCATGAGCCGGACGTTGCAGATCGTCGAGGTCGCGCCGCGTGACGGCCTGCAGAATGAGAGCGTGATCGTTTCGACCGCCGACAAGGTCGCGTTGATCGAACGGATGATCGACGCCGGCGCGCGGCGCTTCGAGGTCGGCAGCTTCGTCAACCCGAAGCGCGTGCCGCAAATGGCCGACACGCCCGAGGTGATCGCCGCGCTGCCCGACCGGGCGGATGTCAGTTATATCGGCCTGTGCCTCAACCTGAAGGGCGTCGAGCGCGCCGCCGGGTCGCGCGCCGGCAACAAGCGCGGGGTGGATGAGGCTGGCTGCGTCACCGTGGCGAGCGACAGTTTCGGCCGGGCCAACCAGGCGCAGACCTTAGCGGAATCGGTCGCCGAGAATGTCGCGATGCTGGCATTGGCGAAACGCGAGGGACTGGTGCCGCAGGTGACGATCGCGGTGGCGTTCGGTTGTCCGTTCGAAAAGGTCGTGCCGCAACAATATGTGCTCGACATCGCCCGCCGCCTTGCCGAGGCGGGCCCGGTCGAAATCGCGCTCGCCGACACGATCGGGGTCGCCGTCCCCGGCCAGGTGCGCGACCTGATCGGCGCGTTGCGTGATTTGCTCCCGGCCGACATCCGCCTGCGCGGTCATTTCCACGATACCCGTGCGACCGGTATCGCCAATGCCTGGGCGGCGTGGGAAGCGGGGGCGGACGTGCTGGACAGCTCGCTCGGCGGGCTGGGCGGCTGCCCGTTCGCGCCGGGCGCGACCGGCAACGTCGCGACCGAGGATATGGTCTATCTGTTCGAACGCTCGGGTGTGGCGACGGGGATCGATCTGGAGAAGGCGATCGCGGTCAACAAATGGTTCGCCGGGGCGATGGGGAAACCGTTGCCGTCGAGTGTGGGACGGGCGGGCGGATTTTAGGATAGAACGCGCGCACCAAAACACTCCGTCACCCCGGACTTGTTCCGGGGTCCAAGGTTCCGCAAACGCACCAGCCGCTTCTTACGCGGCACGTTGGATCCCGGAACAAGTCCGGGATGACGAGGGGTGGGGTTGGCGCCCTCCGACCACGCATATTGCGCCACCCGCACCCATATGATCCAACCTCGTACCATGCCGCAACCAACCCCTGTCTCCGACGTCGCTGCCGTCCGCCGCGCACTCATCGCCGCGGCGCGGGCGGGGGAGGCGGTCAGTTATGCCGGGCTGCTCACCGATCTCGGCCACCGCTTCACCCGGCCGCTGATGCGTGCCTTGTGCAAGACACTCGACGTAATCGACGAGGCCGGCGCCGCCGCCGGCGAGCCCGAGCTGGCGGTGCTTGTCGTGCGCGAATCCGATGGCTTGCCCGGGCAGGGCTGGTGGGTCAGCAACCGCCCGGTGATGATGGCCTATGACGGCCCATGGACCGGGCCTGAGGCGATGGCCTTCGTGCGCGGCCAGCAACAGGAAGTGTTCGACTATTGGCGCGCGCACGACGATTGAGACAGCGGCGCTGGCATATCCCACCCGAAGGCGGCACGCTTCTCCCATGACGATCGATACCCTCATCGCCCATTATGGCTTCGCGGCGATCTTCCTCGGCGCCGGCGTCGAAGGCGAGACGTCGGTGGTCGCAGGCGGCGTGCTGGCGCATCGCGGGCTGCTGCCCTTGTGGTCGGCCGGATTGGCCGCGGCGACGGGATCGTTCTTCGCCGATCAGCGGTTCTTTGCCGCCGGTCGTTATTTCCGCGACAATCCCCGGGTGAAGAAGATGGAGCAACGCCCCACCTTCGCCAAGGCGCTGATCATGCTCGAGCACCATCCCATATTGTTCATCATGGGGTTCCGCTTCCTCTACGGCCTGCGCACGATCAGCCCGATGGCAGTCGGCACCTCGCAGGTTCGCGCACGGACCTTCCTGCTGCTCAACGGCCTTGCGGCGATCATGTGGGGCGCGCTGTTCACCGGCATCGGTTACGGTTTTGGCGGCGGCATCGAGCGGCTGCTCGGCAACAATGTTTCGGTCAGCAGCCTGCTGCCGATCGTGACGGTGGTGGTGGTCCTACTGTTCGGAATAGCCCAGGCCGTGCGCTGGCTGCACCATCGTTATGCCGATCGCTGCGTCGAGAGGGCGGCGGCGAGGCGTACTGCCGAGGCCTGATGTCAGCGCGGCGGCTCAGCTCGCCGGCGGCAGCATCGCGCTGGAGATGCCCTGATCGGCCAGCACGAACGACCCCTGCAACGCGCGTGCAGCGTCGGAGCAGAGGAACAGCGCCACCTGGGCGATGTCGTCGGGTTCCATCATCGCATTGCCGTACGGGCTGATCGAGCGCGCCTCGCGGCGGGCCATGCCTTGCTGCTGTTCGGGGGTCAGTTCATCGCTCTCGAAGCCGAGCATCGGCGTGCGTACCGAGCCGGGGCCGATCGCGTTGCAGCGGATATTCGATCGCCTGAGCTCGGGCGCCAGCGTGCGGGTGAAGTGCGCGATCGCGGCCTTGGTCGCGGCATAGACCGCGAATTCGTTGACGCCGAGCACCGCGGCGCCCGAGGAGATGTTGACGATCGCCCCGCCGCCGCTGCGTCGCATCGCCGGCAGTGCGGCCTGAATCATCGAGATCGGGCCGATCGTGTTGACCCCGAACATCAGGTCGATCTTGTGCGCCGGCATATCCTCGACCGGGCCCCAGAAGCACATACCGGCGCTCTGGATGAGGATGTCGAGCCGGCCATGGTCGCGCTCCACGCCGGCGACCAGCGCGGCGATCGCATCGCGATCCATGATGTCGCAGGTCGCCGCCTGCGCCTTGCCGCCTGCGGCGACGATCCGGTCGACCACCGGCTGGATCGCGTCGAGCGGTTGTTCGGAAGTGACGATCACCGTCGCGCCGTTCCTGGCGAACAAGGCGGCAGTGGCGGCGCCGATGCCCGAGCTGCCGCCGGTGACGATGGCGATCTTGCCGTCAAGCATGGTTGGTCTCCTGGTTGCGGCCGGCGAAATGCCCCTCGCGGATCGCGATCAGCAGGTCGCGCGGGGCATTGGCGTCGCCGATCAGATGAAGCTCATAGGGTCGCGGCGTCCGAGTGCCGCCGCCGAGCGCGCGGTACACGTCGTTCTGCGCCTCGTTGAACGAGATGAACACCACCGTTTCGGCGGGCACCTGCCAGGTCTGTTCGCCGTCGAGATAACCGATCGTGCAGGTGTCGGCGCCGATCTCGACCAGCCGGCCGCCCACCACGAGGGTGAAGTCGCCCTGGCGCAGCCGGCGCAGCGCCGGGCTGGAGCGGACGATCACCTCGATCTGCGGCGCGAACGAGCTGTGCCGCGCGACGAAGGTTACCTTCACGCCGTTGGCGACAAGCTGTTCGGCGACGGCGATGCCTTCATAATGGCCGACATCGTCGAACACGACGGCGGATTTGCCGAGCTTGTCGGGCGGCAGGAACAGCAGGTCGTGCGAGGACAGCACATGGCGCTGGCCGAAACCGGGCACCGGCGCTTCTGGCCGGGCTGCCTGGAGCCCGTCCATGCGCGGCAACGAGCCGGTGGCGACGATCACCACATCGGGTTGCTCGGCCAGCACGTCGTCGGACTCGGCGTAGGTCGACAGGCGGACGTCGACGCCGAGATGATAGAGCTCCTGCTCCTGCCAATAGGTGATGTCGCCGATCGTCGCCGACTTGGGCGCGCGCTTGGCGATGTTGATCGAGCCGCCGAGCGTCGGCTGCGCTTCGATCAGTACCACCTTGTGGCCGCAGGTCGCGGCGAGCCGCGCCGCCTCCATGCCGGCCGGGCCGCCGCCGACGATCACGACCTTTTTTGGGTTGGTCACGGGTACGATCAGCTCTTCGGACAGGGTCGCTTCATAGCCGACCACCGGATTGACGGTGCAGCCCATGCGTTGCTGCGCGGTACGGATGCCGCCGACACAGCCTTGGTTGCAGGCGATGCAGGGCCGCACGCGCTCGGCGTTGCCGGCCAGCGTCTTGGCGACCAGATCAGGCTCGGCGATCATCGGCCGCACGAAGCTGACCATGTCGCCCAAGCCCTCCTTGATCGCCTGATTGCCCTCCTCCAGCGTGCGGTAGCGGCCGGCGATCATCGTCGGCACATCGGCGCGGGCGGCGATCGGCTCGGCCGAGCTGAGCATATAACCCGCCGGCTGGTCCATGCAGCCGAGCATGGAGGAGATGCTGTAGGGGCTGCCCATCGACGCGCTGACATAATCGACCATCTTGTCGGCGCAGAGCCGCGCGACGACCTCGCCGGCCTCTTCCGGGGTGAGGCCGCCGGGCGCATTGTAATCGGACAGGCGGATGCCGAGCGGATAATCCCGGCCCACACGGTCGCGCACGGCCTGCAACAGATCGCGGCCGAAGCGCATGCGGTTGTCGAGGCTGCCGCCATAATCATCTTCGCGGCGGTTGGTCAGCGGGCAGAGGAACTGGTGGATGAGATAGCCATGGCCGAAATGCAGCTCGACTCCGTCGAGCCCGCTTTGCTGCACGCGCACCGCGGCATCGACATAAGCCTGGCTGATCTCGTCGATCTGGTCCTGCGTCATTGCAAAGGGCGTGTTGACCAGCCCAAGCGGGCAGGGGACGTTGGAGGGGGAGAGCGGCGCCTGGCCGCTCGCCGGCGCCCAGCGATGGCCGCCATGCCAGAGCTGGACGAAGGTGCGCATACCGTATTGGGCGCCCGATTTCGCCAAGGCCGCGAAGCCGGGGATGATCGAATCGTCGACCGCGTCGACCGTGTGGTTGGCGGACGAGCGGTGCACCACCGTCGCCTCAAGGATGTTGAGCCCGACCCCCGATTTCGCTCGCGCCTCGTGATAGGCGATCAGCTCGTCGGAGATGACGCCACGGCCATAGCTGGTGCCGTGGCTGGCGCGAACGATGCGGTTCTTCACCTCCAGCCCGTTGATCGTAATGGGACTCAGGATGTGATCGAGCGACACGATGTACCTCTCCAAAGCGCCGGCCTTTGCGGCCTGGTGCAAGCTATAGCGACCAGACTACCTTGTCGGCGACCAGGCCGTCGATCTCGACCGTATCGAAGCCCGCCTCGGCCAGGATTTCCGCTGCCGGCCGTGTGGTGCGCGGGTTGATCGCGGTGATCAGATCGGGATGGCCCGACAGGCGCGGGGCGGGGGCGGCAGTGAGCACGCCCTTGTCGTCGACCGTCACCGTGGCGCGCGCGGCATTGTGCGGATCGGTGGCGAGTTCGTCCACCGTGAGCACCGGCGCACCGCAGGAATCGATCGCGGCGAACAGCGGCGTCCATTCATGCTGCGGCTTCGCACGGAACGCCGCCGCCACACGCTCGCGCAAGGCCGGCCATTGCGCGCGGTCCATCTGCGCTCGCGCCGAGGCGTCGACATCGTCGAGCCCGAGGATGGCGAGCATCGCGGCGTAGAATTTCTGCTCGATCGCGCCGACCGAGAACCACTTGTCGTCGGCGCAGCGATAGACGCTGTAAAATGGCGCCTTGCCGCCGAGCAGGCTGTGTGCCGGGTCGCCGTCCCACAGGCCCAGCTCCAGTTCGCCGAACATCGCGCCGAGCATGTAGGACGCGCCATCGACGATCGCGGCGTCGACCACCTGGCCCTTGCCGGTGCGCGCCCGTTCGACCAGCGCCATCAGCACGCCGATCATCATTGTGTAGGAGCCGTTGGCGAGGTCGCCAAGCAGCCCCGGCGGCGCGGTCGGCTTGTCCTCGCCGGTCACGTTGAGCGCGCCAGAGATAGCGAGGTAATTGATGTCGTGGCCGGCACGCGTCGCGTAGGGGCCGGTCTGTCCCCACCCGGTCAGCCTAGCATAGATCAGGCCCGGATTGGCGGCGATCAGCGCGTCGGGTCCGAGGCCGAGCCGCTCCATCACACCGGGACGGAAACCCTCGACCAGGATATCGACCGAGCGGGCGAGCCGCCGCGCCGTCTCCTGGCCGTCGGGCGAGCGCAGATCGAGCCCGATCGCATCCTTGCCGCGCGACATCGCAACGGCGGGGTCGAACGGCATCGGATCGGGGCGGCGCACACTCAGCACGCTGGCGCCGAAATCGGCGAGCATCATCGTCGCGAATGGTGCGGGGCCGAGCCCGCTCAGATCGAGCACGCGCAGGCCCGAAAGCGGGCCGCGGCCGGCCTGGCGGGCCTCGGCCACGGTCAGGCGGTCGCGGCCAGTGCCGGGCGCGGCTGGGCGTTGAGCTGCGGCACGACCTCATTCCCCAATATCTCGACCATCTCGACATATTCTTCGCGCGGCACGCCGCCCATGTCCATCTTGATCAGATTGACGTCGGCGCCGACCAGGGTGCTCAGCTCGATCAGCCGGTCGGCGAACTTGGCTGGCCCGCCGACGATTGCGGGCCCCTGGGTCGAGAGGAACTCGTAATCGAAGGTCGAGGTGAGATAGGCGGGCGGGTTGTCGTTCACACTCTTGATCATCGCCTGGTTGAAGGCGTGATAGGCCTCGTAACGCGGCTCATAGCGTTCGCGGGCAATGGCGTCGGTCTTACCGACCCAGCCATGCCAGCAGGCGCCGACTCGCGCAGCGTGCTTGTGGCCGGCCGCAGCGAATTCTTCGCGATAGATGTCCGCCACGGCGACGAACTTGTCGGGCTTGCCGAAGGCGCTGGGCAGCATCAGGGCGAGGCCGAGCCGGCCGGCGAGCTTGGCCGTCGCCGGCGAACTGCCGCCACCGACCCAGAAGGGCGGAACCCCGCGCTGGATCGGGGTCGGTTCGAGATGTTGGCCGTTGATCGGCGGGCGGAACTGGCCCTGCCAATGGACGGGCTCGCCCGACCATAACAGGCAGGCCAGCTCCATCGCCTCGGCGAAGCGCGCGGCCGAATCGGACGCCAGCTGGCCGAACAGGTCATAGGTCTTTTCGAAGAAATTGCCGCGCCCGGTGACCAGTTCCAGCCGGCCGTTCGAGATCACGTCGACGGTGGCATAATCCTCCACCATGCGCAGCGGATCGAGATTGGCGGCGAGCGCCACCGAGGTGCCGAGTCGCAGCCGCGTGGTGCGCTCGGCGATCGCCGCCAGCACCACGGCGGGCGAGGAGAAGGTGTAATTGATGCCGTGATGCTCGCCGACATAATAGCCCTGGATGCCGGTCCGGTCGGCGACCTCGGCCGCATCCAGCGTCATGCGATAGCGCTCGCTCGCCGAGAAGCGGCGACCCGTCACGGGATCGTCCATGATGTCGCCCAACGACATAAGTGCGATTTCCATGCATCCCTCCCGTGTCTACGTTTGAACTTCTCTTACAGTGTATGTTTCGAATCGCAATAGCCTTTCGCAATCGGCGGTTGACTGGTGCCTTTGAGGCGGTGTCGCGATAGGCGCTCACACCTGCAGGAGGGCTCTTATAAAGCTGTTGCTCGGCAATTCTGTCGATGTTAGGTTATGACTCGGAACGGTGCCGCGCCATGGGCGGCCGACGAGGCAATGAGAGGATATCGGGATGGGCGTTCACCACTTTGCGATCGCGGCGAAGGACTTCGACACCTCGCATCATTTCTACACCGAGGTGATGGGTTTCCCGCTGGTCGCGGGCGTCAAGCGCAAGGCGCCGGGCGGCGGCTGGACCAAGCACATGTTCTACGACATCGGCGATGGCGAGACGATGGCGCTGTGGGATCTGCGCGGCATCGAGGGCATTCAGCTCAACCCCGACGAATGGCGTGGCGCCATTTCGACCGGTCTTGGCCTGCCGCGCTGGGTCAATCACTTCGCCTTCAACTGCAAGGGCGGCGAGGAGGAGCTGCAGCAGCGCAAGAAGAACTGGCTCGATAACGGCTATCACGTGTCGATGACCGACCACGAGTTCATCCGCTCGATCTACACCTTCGATCCGGACGGCAACCTGATCGAATGGACCTATGACACGCGGCCGATCGACGCGAGCGACACCAAATATGCGCACGAGATCCTGGTCGATAATTCGCCGGCGGTGGAACCCGATTACGAAGGGCCGTTCGAGCGGTCGACGGTGAAGAAGTTCCGGGCGACTCCGACGCCGATGCCGGTGGAGTGAGGTCGAGTTCTCTTTGAGTCGAGCGCGATCAGGTCAAATCACCCGTCACCCCGGACTTGTTCCGGGGTCCACCGTGCCGCCCGAGCAAAGGTCGTTGGTTTCGCGGAGCAGTGGATGCCGGAACAAGTCCGGCATGACGGGTAAAGCTGATCGCAAATGGGTGAGCAAGCGTGCGCACAGTGACTGACGATACCCCGCCTCACGGCCGCAACGAAGGCGGCCCGGCGCTGATTGAACTCTACCGGCGTATGGTGCTGATCCGTGAGGCGGAGAAGAGTTGCGGCGCACTGTTCGCGGCGGGCGAGATTCCCGGCTTCATCCATCTCAGCGACGGGCAGGAGGGGGTCAGCGTCGGCGTGATGGCCTCGCTGCGTCCCGACGACACGATTGCCTCGACGCATCGCGGGCATGGCCACGCATTGGCCAAGGGGCTTGGTCTCGACGGCTTCTTCCGCGAGCTGATGGGCAAGGCCGATGGCGCCTGCAAGGGGCGCGGCGGCTCGATGCACGTTGCGGACCTGTCGGTCGGCATGCTTGGCGCCAACGGTATTGTCGGTGGCGGCATCGCCATCGCGCTGGGCTCGGGCCTCGCCCAGAAACTGCGCGGCGGGGACGGGCTGGCGGCATCCTTCTTCGGCGACGGTGCGCTGGCCGAGGGCATCATCCACGAATGTCTCAACATCGCCAAACTGAAGACCATCCCGATGCTGTTCGTGTGCGAGAATAATGGCTGGTCGGAATTCAGCCCGACCTCGACCCAGGTGACCTTCACGCTGGAGAAACTCGCCGCGGCCTATGACATTCCCTATTTCGGGATCGACGGATCGAACGTGGAGAAGGTCGCCGACCTCGCCGCCGACCTCGTCGCGCGCATAAGACGCGAGCGTGGGCCGATCGTGCTCGAATGCTCCACCACGCGCATCCGCGGCCATTATGAGGGTGATGCCCAGCGCTATCGCAACGATCCCGCGCCGCCGGTCGATCCGCTGAGCATCACCCGTGCAACGCTCGAGGAGCGTGGAGTCGCCGTCGCTGATCTGGAAGGGATCGAAGAGGCGGCCCGCGCCAAGGTCCAGCAGGCGGTCGAGGCGGCGCGGTCGAGCAGCGAGGAATCGCTGAGCGAGGCGCAGGCCGAAGTCTATGCGGTGGAGGCGACGCGATGAGCGAGGCTCGCTTCGCCCATGCCATCAACCGCTCGCTCGACGATGCGATGGCGCGCGACCCCAGGGTGCTGCTGCTCGGCGAGGATATCGCCAATGCCGGCGGCACCTTCGCGGTGACGCGCGGGTTGCTCGACAAATATGGCGCCGACCGGGTGATCGACATGCCGATCGCCGAGAACGCCATTGCGGGGATGGCGGTCGGCCTCGCGCTGGGCGGCTATCGCCCTGTGATCGAGATCATGTTCATGGACTTCATGACACTGACCATGGACGCCATGGTCAACCAGGCGGCCAAGCTGCACTTCATGTTCGGCGGGCAGGGCGCGGTGCCGATGGTGGTGCGTACCCAGCATGGCGGCGGGCTCAATGCCGGGCCCCAGCATTCGCAATGCCTGGAAGCGTGGTTCGCGCATATCCCGGGGCTGAAGGTGGTGGTGCCGGCGACGCTCGACGATGCCTATGCCCTGCTGCAGAGCGCGATCGACGATCCCAACCCGGTGATCTTCGTCGAGAACAAGGCGCTCTACCCGATGAAGGGCGAACTGTCCGATGCGCCTACGCCAGTGCCGCTGGGCAAGGCGCGGATCGCGCGCTCTGGCACCGATGTGACGATCGTCAGCTATGGTGCGATGGTCCACAAGGCGCTCGCTGCGGCCGAGGCGCTGGCGGGCGAGGGTATCGATGCCGAGGTGATCGATCTGCGCACGGTGCAGCCCTGGGACGAGGCGGCGGTGCTCGAGTCGCTGGCGCGCACCCACCGGCTGGTCGTCGCGCACGAGGCGGTCGAGGCATTCGGGGTCGGCGCAGAGATCGCCGCGCGGATGGCGCATATCGGGTTCGACGATCTCGACGGGCCGATCGTCCGGGTGGGCGGCGCCTTCATGCCGGTGCCGTTCGGGCGCACGCTCGAGGTTGAGTATATGCCGGGCGCGGCGCAGATCTTCGCTGCGGCGCGGGCGACCTATGACTGAAGACGCACCCGCCGCGATCGTCATGCCCAAGCTCGGACTGACCATGTCCGAGGGGCTGCTCGCCGAATGGCTGGTCGCGCCGGGTGACGAGGTGGCCGCCGGCCAGTTGCTGTTCGTGGTCGAGACCGACAAGATCAGCAACGAGATAGAGGCGCCAGCGCCGGGCCGGATCGTGTCGCTGCTGGTCGAGGCCGGCGACACGGTCGATGTGGGCACCCCCGTAGCGATGTGGACCGGGCCGGGCGCCGTTGGTGCGCCGCCGGTCGGACCGGAGAGGGTCGAGGTTGCGTCAGCGCAATCAGGCACGGCCGCACCGCTTGCAATCCCTTCCAATGGCGTTCGCATCCGATCCAGCCCGTTTGCCCGCCGCCTGGCGAAGCTCGACGGCATCGAGATCGCCGAGGTTGCGGGGACGGGCGCACGCGGCCGCATCCAGGCGCGCGACGTGCAGGCCGCGATCGATGCGCGCGTAAAGCCAGTCGGGCCGGTGCCGGCGCCGGCGGCGCGTCGCGACCTCCGCCCGCTGATCGCTGCGCGCGTGTCGCGCAGCAAGGAGGAGATCCCGCATTTCTACGTCACCGCCGACGGGCGCTTCGATGCGCTGAACATGCTGCGCCGCGACCTCAACGCCGATCCGCAGGCGCCGCGCAAGCTGAGCGTGACCGCGTTCCTCGCCATGGCCGTGGCCCGCGCGCTGGTGCTGGTGCCCGAGGCCAATGTCGTGTGGCGCGGCAACCGCGCCGAACCCTTGTCGCGGATCGCGATCGGCATCGCCGTCGATACGCCGGGTGGAGTGATGGCGCCGGTAGTGCCGGTGACCGGCGGCGTCCACGCCTTTGCCGATGCGCTGGACGGTGCCGTCGAGCGCGCGCGCCAGGAACGGATCGGTGCGGCGGATGCCGGCGAGGCGGCGATCGGCATCTCCAATGTCGGCATGTTCGCGGTGCGCTCGCTCACCCCGATCATCGACCCCGACCAGAGCTTCATGCTCGGCGTCGGCGCGCCGCAGGCAGTGTTCCGCCCCGGCCCCGATGGCGCGCCGATGGCCGTGCAGGAGGTGACGCTGAGTCTGGCTTGCGACCACCGCGCGATCGACGGCGCGGGGGCCGCGCGCTTCCTCGCGACGATCGTCGAACTGCTCGAACATCCGGCCCGGCTGCTCATCCCGGTGCAATAGGCAGAAATGGGGCAGGCCCGCGGCCGAGCAGTTAGTCGGCGAACCTTACAACCTGATCCAACTCCGCCCGCGTCGTCCTGAACCCGTTGGCCGGGTGATCCGGATCGGCATAACCGAACGAAATGCCGCAGACGATCTTGCGCTCGGGCGGAATGGCGAAATGGGCACGGATGAAATCGGAGACCCCCGCCAGCGCTGCCTGGGCGATGGTCGCGATGCCGAGGCTCTGCGCGGCGAGCATGACATTGGCGACATAGGCGCCGCAGTCGATCGCGCCATACACGCCGAGATCCTCCTCGGTGGTAATGATCATCACATGCGGCGCGCCGAACAGGCGGAAATTCTCGAGCATCTGCTTGCCCGAGGCCTCGCGGTCGCCATGCGTGACGCCGACGCTGCGGTAGAGAGCCCAGCCGGTCTCGCGCTGACGCTCCTTGTAGATGCCGACATAGCGTGCCGGAAAGGCGAAGTCGGGTTGTTCGGGGCGGGTCTTCTGGTCTTCCCAGCGATTGCCGGTGGCATGCGCGTAAAGCGCGTCGCGGAAACGCTCTGTTGCCTCGCCTTCGGTGACGATCGCCTGCCAAGGTTGCGAATTGCACCATGAGGCGGTGCCCTGGGCGATGCGCAGCATCGTCTCGATCGTAGCGTGCGGCACCTGGGTCGGCAAATAGCCACGACAACTGTGCCGCGCGGCGACCAGCCGGGCCAGCACCTCGGCATCGGCGGGCAATGGGGTACTGGTGATCGCGTCCATCATGTCCTCGCATGGAATCCAGTTCCGGATATCGTACGCGAGACGGCTTGGCTACCTTACAACGTTTGATTATTGAAAGGGCGAGTGATAGCGTTGGTCGACAAGAACACCGGAGGGGGTATTGGGCGAGATCACGCAGGAGCTTCGCGACCGCGCCGCGCAGGCCCGCGTAGCGACGCTGCGCCGGCTGATCGAGCGCATGGGGCGGATCGCTGCGGCGGGCGAGGATCGCTTCGTGATCGAGCCGGCGGCAGGCGCGTTCGACCGGGTCTATGGCGGGCAGAGCCTGGCCGAGGCGTTGATGGCCGCCGCGCGCACCGTGGCGCCCGAGCGGCAGGTCAATTCGGCGCACTGCTATTTTCTGCGGCTCGGCGATCCGGCGCGGCCGGTCACCTATGTCGTCGACCGACTGCGTGACACGCGCTCCTTCTCCGTCCGCCAGGTGCGCGCCGAGCAGGACGGGCAGGCGATCATCACCGCGACCTTCTCCTTCGCCACGCCCGGCAGCGGCATCACCCATCAATGGCCGATGCCCGAGGCACCCGCGCCCGAAACGGTATTGCCGCGTGACGTCGAACTGATCGCGCTGCATGACGGTGATCTGCCCAAAAATGCCGGCGTGCCCTGGCCGATCGATCTGCGCCATGTCGACCATCGTCCGTGGGACAAAACGATCGGCGACGGCCGCCACCGCGTATGGATGCGCGTTGACGAGGCACTGCCCGCGGATCCGCTGCTCCACGCCTGTGTGCTGCTCTATGCCAGCGACCTGACCATGGCCGATGCGGTGACGGTGCAGCATCCGATCGTGTGGGAAGACCTGATCGCGGCGCGAGGCCTGTTCGGCGCCACGCTGGATCATGGTTTCTGGCTGCATATGCCGGTGCGGGTTGATCACTGGCTGCTCCATGTCCAGGAATCGTCACGGGCGGCGGACGGGCGCGGATTCACCACCGGGCGGTTCTTCGACCAGACGGGCAATCTGATTGCTTCGGTCGCGCAGGAAATCTTCATCAAGGAAAGTGGAACGCGCGCATGAAGCCCTGGGTGCATGACTGGGTGGCCTACCACGCCGCGCGCCAGCCCGAGGCGCCGGCGCTGACCAGCGTCGAGCGCGGGGTGACGCAGAGCTGGGGCGATCTCGACCGTCGCGTGGGCCGGCTGGCCTGGCTGTTGCGCCACCGCTTCCGCCTGCAGCCGCGCGACCGGGTGGCGATGATCGCCGAGAACGACATTCGCATCTTCGAACTGCAATTCGCCTGCATGCGCGCCGGCTTGATCCTGGTGCCGATGAGCTGGCGGCTGGCGGTGGGCGAGATGGTGACGCTGGCGAGGGACGCCGAGCCGAAGATCATGTTCCAGGACGAGATGTGGCGCGCGACCGGTGACGCGGTTGCCGATGCGGTCGGCATCGGGTCGCGCATATTGTGGTCCGACGATCTCGCCGCGAGCGATTACGATGCGATGATCGAGGCGACCAAAGAGACGCTGCCCATCACCGCGCATGACGAGGATGAGATCACCCACATCCTCTACACCTCGGGCACGACCGGCCTGCCCAAGGGCGCGCTGTGCAGTTGGGGCACGTTGAAGCATCACGCGCTCAACAAGGCGCAGGTGTCGCGCATGGCGGAGCAGGGCGGGCATCACCTCAACATCGTGCCGCTGTTCCATGCCGGCGCGCTCAACACCATGTCCAACCCGATGCTCTATTGGGGCGGGCAGGTGACGACGGTGCGGCGCTTCGATCCGGCCGTCACGCTGCGGCTGCTGACCGATCCCGAGGTCGGCATCACCCATTTGTGCGGCGTGCTGCAGATGTACGAGATGATCACCGCGCTGCCGCAGTTCGACGTGGCGGTGTTCCCGGCATTGCGCACCGCGCTGTTCGGCGGCTGGGGGCCGAAGACGGTGTGGGTGCACCAGAAATGGCAGGATCGCGGCTTCTTCCTCCAGCTCTCTTATGGTTCGACCGAGCAGGGGCCGAACGTCTCGGTGCTGACCGGCGGACGCGAGCTTGCCGCAAGGAATTGCTCGGGCTTCATCATGCCGGGCACCGAGTTGCGGCTGGTCGATGGCGAAGGCAAGGACGTGGTACAAGGCGAGGTCGGTGAAATCTGGACGCGCGGACCGGCGATCACCCCGGGTTACTGGAACCGCCCGCGCGAGGACTATTTCACCGACGGCTGGTTCCGCACCGGCGATTGCGGACGGCAGGACGAGGCGGGGCGGCTCTACATCGTCGACCGGCTGCGCGAGGTGTACCGGTCTGGCGGCGAGAATATCTATCCGGCCGAGGTCGAGCTGGCGCTCGCCGATGCCCCCGGCGTGAAGGAGGTTGCGGTGATCGCGGTGCCCGACGATCGCTGGGGCGAGGTCGGCATGGCGATCATCGAGCCGCTGCCCGGCGCGACGGTGACGCTCGACGGATTGCTGATGCATGCCGCCGAGCGCATCGCGCGGTTCAAGCAGCCGAAGTATCTCGCGATGATCGACGAGATGCCGCGCAACGCGACGCTGAAGATCGATCGCGCTGCGCTGAAAAAGGCCCATGGGGCGGCGCCGGCGGTGTGACGATTTTCCCTGTTTTCGCGCAATAACAGGGAAAATAATAAATTTTTGCGTGGTCAGGTGGCAAATTTTCAGTCTTTCTGATTTAAAATCAACATGTTGGCTATAGACCTCCTTCGCACCGGAACAGAGAGAACAAGACATCGGAACAGGGAATTCGGTGTACGGGAACAGGGAATGCCGCATGCCGGAACAGAGAAATAGGGAAGGCAGAGCAAGCTGCCGGTAACGGGCAGGTTCGTTTGCGTTTTCATTCCCGGTTGAGGAGCGATTCTTCATGCGAGCGCGATAGCGCGGCGTGGAGAATGTTGAATCGAGGCGATGGCCGGAATGGCTTGAGGTCACCCTTAACCGTCACGCCGGCCTCGCTCCGGCATCCACCGTCCCCGGAACGCGCCGAGTTTTACTTGTGCGGCACGATGGACCCCGGAAACCAGTCCGGGGTGACGATGAGTAAAGTCGGTTCGAAATGACTCGTAGCCGAGGTACTATGTCCCTCGCTCAGCCCGCGCGGCGTTTCAGGAAGGCGCTGATCGCCTCGCTAAAATCATCGTTGCGATCCCCGGCCACCATGTGGCCGGCGCGGGACACGGCGACCAGTTCGGCATGTGGCGCCTGGCGACGGAATTCCTCGACCGCGTCCGCGTCCACAACGTCGCTTTGTGCGCCGGAGACCAGCATCAGCGGCAAGGAAGCGGGCAAGGCGGCGAGCCTTTCGCTCAGCAGCTCGGTCAGTTCGGGGCCGGGGGTTTCGCCGACCACGGCCGGGTCCCAGTGCCAGCGCAGGCGGCCGTCGGGACCCTCGCGCAGCGAGCGCATCAGGCCGTCGGGCGTCTTCGACGGGGGACGGTTGGGGTTATAGGCCTGGACCGCCGCCGCGGCTTCCTCGATGGTGGCGAAGCCGTCGGGATGGCCCTGCATGAAGGCGCGGACCCGCGCCACGCCGCTCGGGGCGAAGCGCGGGACGATGTCGACCAGCACCAGCGCGCGGACAAGATCGGGCACAATGCTTGCTGCGAGCAGCCCGCTGATCCCGCCCATCGACGCGCCGACCAACGCCGCTGGCCGGGCCAGCGCGCGCAGTACCGCGACCAGATCGCGCCCATGGGCGAGCATGGAATAGTCCTTGTCCGCCGCCCAGCCGCTGTCGCCATGGCCGCGCGCATCATAGGTGCCGACCGCGAAGCCGTCCTCGACCAGGCGGCGCGCCGTGCCTGCCCAGGCGTGGCGGCTCTGGCCGCCGCCGTGGAGCAGCATCACCAGTGGCGCTGTCTCCGTCCCCAGTATCGCGCCACGGAGACGGATGTCCTCCTCCGTGGTGACATCGATCGGCGTGCTCAAGCCGCTGGGCCTTTCCGCGCGGCAAAGGCGGCGAAGGCTGCCGCGGCCTCGGGCGTGGCGAGCTGGCGGATGAAGGCGGCGTTGTCCGCCGCCAGCGCCGCCTCGATTGCGCCCGTGTCGCGCATCAGGGCCTTGGTCGCGATGACGGCCGAGAGCGGCTTGGCAGCCAGTGTGCGTGCCGCCGCTTCTGCCGCCGCGCCGACCTCCTCCGCCGGCAGCGCCTTGTTGGCGATGCCGAGCGTCGCGGCTTCCGCGCCGCTCATCTTTTCGCCCAGCGCGAACAGCGCGAAGGAACGGACATGGCCGATCCGCGTCGGGATCAGCAGCGCCGAAGCGGCCTCGGGCACGAGGCCGAGATCGATGAACGGCGTGCTGAGCTGCGCGTCGGTCGCGACATAGACCAGATCGCAATGGAGCAGCATCGTCACGCCGATACCGATCGCACGGCCGGTGACGGCGGCGACGATCGGCTTGGGGCAGGTGGTGAGCGCGCGGAGAAACGGGCCGACATGGGAGGCCGAGATGTCGGACTCGCCCGCGGCGGAGGCGGCGAACATCGAGATATCGTTGCCGGCGCAGAAGTCCGGCCCGTCGCCGCGGATCAGCACCGCCCCGATCCCGGGGTCCCCCGCCGCACTGTTCAGCGCGGCGGCAATGTCGCCGTACATCGCGTCGGTGATCGCGTTCTTCTTGGCCGCGCGATCGAGCGTAATCGTCATCAACCGCCCGGCGGTCTCGACCCGGATATCGCCCATCGCGCTCAGCCCTTGGCGGGCTGGAGCCCGCGTCCGAGCGAGGAGCCGCCGTCGCAATCGAGGATCGCGCCAGTGATATAGCTGGCCGAATCGCTGCACAGGTAGATTGCGAGGTCGGCGATGTCCTGCTTGGTGCCGTAATCGCGTAGCGGGATCACCGCCTTGAGTGCGGCCTCGGCTTCCGGCGTTGGGGTCAGCCGCGCCATCCCTTCGGTATCGGCGATGGGGCCCGGGGCGATCGCGTTGACGCGCACGCCGGCAGGCCCCCATTCCATCGCCAGCACTTTGGTGAGCATGTTGATACCGGCCTTGGCGGCGCAGACATGGCTCTGGAACAGGGTCGCGTTGACCGCCTGGCCGGCGGTGATCGAGATGACCGAGGCGCCGGGCTTGCGGAGGAACTCGTAACTGGCGCGCAGCACGTTGAAGGTGCCGAGCAGGTCGATGTCGATGACCGTCTTGAAGGCATTGGCCGACATACCGATCGCCGGCGCGAGAAAATTGCCCGCCGCACCGGAAATGACAGCGTCGATCTCGCCCCAGGCGGCATGGGTGGCGCGCAGCGTTTCCTCGACCGCCGCATAGTCACGGACATCGGCGGCGGCGCCCATCGCCTCGGCACCGGCGGCCTTGAGTTCGGCGACGGCCGCCTCGACCTTGTCGATCTTGCGGCTGATGATCGAGATGCGCGCGCCGGCTTCGGCCAGACCGTGGGCGATGCCGAGATTGATGCCACTTGAGCCGCCGGCGATGAACACGGTCTTGCCCTTGAGCAGGCCGGGGGTGAAGGTTCGCATGGTTTCTCTCCTAGATGCGAGGGCGCCGGGTTTCGGCCCGGGCGATGATGGCGGCGGCGTGAGACGCGGTGTCGGCGGCGCCGGTGATCGGGCCGTCGGTCGGCAAGGCGGCGAGCCCCTCGGCGACGGAGTCGATGCTCGGCGCGAAATCCCAGAAGCCGTCGAGGTCGCCGATCCTGGCATAGCTGAACCAGCCGGCAAAGGCCTCGATGATCGCGCCATTGTCGGTGCAATCGGGATGGCAAAGCCACGCCGCGACCGGCGCGACCAGGTCGGGCGAGAGGTTGCGGCGCAGCGCTTCGGTATAGTCGGGCGGTCGCTCGGTCGCGTCGACCATGCGGGTGAAGGCACCGGGACTGAGGCAATTGGCAGCGACGCCGGTGCCGCGCAGACCGGCGGCGATCGACAGGGTCAGGCCCTGCACCGCCGCCTTGGCCGAGGCATAGGCGGCGCTCGGCGCGGCGCCATACAGGCCTTGCGTGGAGCAGGTGTTGACGATGCGGCCCGTATCCGCCGCCAGCATGTGCGGCAGCACTGCGCGACAGAGATTGTAGCTGCCGCCGCAATGGCTGCGCCAGACGCGCTCGAACTCGTCGAGCGTGGTTTCGGTGAAGGGTTTGGGGGGCAGGAAATTGCCTGCGTTGTTGATCAAGGCGTCGATCCGGCCGTGCTCAGCGACGATGCGGGCGACCAGCGCCTCGGCTTCCTCGGGCGACGTCACATCGGAAGCGTCGGCGCTCGCGCTGCCGCCGGCCGCGACGATCTCCACCGCTGCCTGTTCTGCCGGGATCGGCGAGCGACCGGTGCCGTCCATCGCCACGCCGAGATCGTTGACGACGACATGCGCGCCGAGCCCGGCGATATAGCGCGCGTAGCTGCGCCCGAGCCCGCCACCCGCGCCGGTGATCAGGACGATCCTGCCGTCGAGCCGTCGGGCCGCCTTTGCCATCCCACCTCCCGGTTGACGCCATTAATAAATCATCGTTAGGTTTATCCTTGTTGCAGGAGTCGGGACGCATGACAAGTTCATCCATCACTTATGCCAGCGTCACGGCCGAACTGGATCATCCAATCGACACGGTGTGGGCGCGGATCGCCGCGTTCGGCGGGCTGGAGGACTGGGTCGAGGGCGTCAGCGCCTGTTCGGTCGAGGGTGAGGGCGTGGGCGCTGTGCGGACGGTGGTGCGGGTCGGGAGTAGTGTGCGGGAGCGGCTGGAGGTGATCGATCCGGTGGCGCATGTGCTGCGCTATCAGATTTTGCCGCCGCATCACCTGCCGGCGGCGGCGGTGCATGGCAATGTGCTGCTGCGGGCGCTGGGTGAGGCGCGGACGGAGATGGTGTGGCGATCAGACGCGCGCGATTTCACTGTGGCGCCCGAGCTGTTGGGCGCGCGGATCGAGGCGTTCTATGCGGCGTCGATCGAGGGGTTAAGGCGGGTGTTGGCGGCAGGGTGAGGGAACTCACTCCCTCTTCCTTTGGGAGAGGGAAGGGGCCCATCGCTTTAGCGATGGGAAGGGTGAGGGCAGCGCCGTGGCTCAAGCGAGCCGTTTCGACCCAGCCCTCACCCCGCGCTGCTGCGCAGCTTACCCCTCTCCCAAGGGGAGAGGAGGGTCACCGATCCCTTATCCGGAAACCCCCATCCACATTCAATATAGCCCCGGTCACGAAGCTCGCCTCATCCGAGGCCAGGAACACCACCGCATCCGCCACCTCGTGTGGCTGGCCGAGGCGGCCGGTTGCCTGCATCTTCGCCATTGTCTCGAACGGTGCCGCACCACCCGATTTCGCGACATGCGCGCGTGTCAGTGGCGTCTCCACCACACCCGGACAGATCGCGTTGCAGCGGATCGGCAGGCGGTTCTCGCCGCAATGAAGCGCGGTACTCTCCGTCAGGTTGAGCACCGCCGCCTTGGACGCTGAATAGGCCGCCTGGGTCGAGCCGGGTCGCTGGCCGCGCGCCGAGGCGATGTTGACGATCGCGCCGCCTGCTTCTGCCATTAGCCGTACCGCGTGGCGGCAGCCGAGAAACACGCTGAGCGCATTGGCGTTCATCACGAACTGCCAGTCCGCCTCGCTCGCGTCGGCGATCGAGCCGGTACGGCTGGTGCCGGCATTGTTGACCAGCACGTTCGGCCGACCGGCCCATGCCTCCAGCACCGCAAGCGCGGCGACCCAGTCGACATCCCGGGTCACGTCAAGCCTGTGGTAGAAGACCTGCTCGCCATGCTGTGCCGCGAGGTCTCCGCCCTGCTCGTCGAGATCGGCGACCATCACGCGCGCGCCTTCCTCGACGAAGCGGTCGACGATCGCGCGGCCGATCCCGCGCAGCCCGCCGGTCACCAGCGCGACCTTGCCCTCGAGCCTAGCCACGGTCAGCGCGGCGTGAAGCGGACGCGGAGGCTCTTATAGCCGTAGAAGATGTAACTCGGGACCATCTCGAACTCGTCCTGCAATATCTCGACATCGAAGCGGGCGAAGGCGCGGGTAAAGAACGCCACCAGCTCGGTGCGCGCGAGCATATGGCCGACGCAGAAATGCAGGCCAGGGCCGAACGACATGAAGTCGCGCTGGTTGGGTCGGTCGATATCGGTGGCGAAGGGATCGTCGAACACACGCGCGTCGATGTTTGCGCCGGCGTGCATGATCCACATCAGGTCGCCCTTGGCGATGGTCTGGCCGCGCATCTCGATATCCTCGGCGGCGTAGCGCGTCATGCATTTCACCGTGCCGGGATAGCGCAGCAACTCGGTCGTCATGTTGAACGCGCAGCTCGGGTCGTCGCGCAGCCGCTGGAGCAACGCCGGATTGCCGACGATGCGGACGAGCTGGGTGGCCAGCGTGTGCGCGGTGGTCTCCGCGCCGGCCACGACCATGCCGTGGAGCTGGGCGAGCATCTCGTCATTGGTCAGCTTGGCGAGGCCGTCGCGCGCATGGATCATGCCCGAGATGAGGTCGTCGCCGGGGTTCTTCTCGCGCTCGGGAATGAAGGTGTTGAACACCTCGTTCATGGTGCGGATCGACTGGTCGAGCTGGAGCAGCAGGTCGGGCGTGACGGTCGCGGCCGCGCTGGCGGCGGTGAAATCCGAGGCGAGCTTGAACAGCAAAGGCTGATATTCTTCCGGCAGGTCGAACAGCCGGCGCATCACGCGTGTGGGCAGGACGGCGCCGACCACAGCGGAGAAATCGAATTCTCCCAGCCGTTCGCATTCGTCGAGGATCTCGTCGACCACCTCGTTGATGAAGCCCTCAACCTTGGCGATGGCGCCGCGGTCGAACGCCTTCATCATCAGCACGCGGACGCGGGTCAGGTCGCGCCCGTCAAGGCGGTTGACGAGCAGGCTGGTGTACAGCCGCACCGCCTTGAGCTTTTCCTGCAGCTCGGGGGGCATGCCGCGGAACAGCTGCTCAACGCGCGAGGCGGAGAGGCGGCGATCGGCAAAGGCGGCGCGAACATCGTCGTGGCGCGAGATGATCCAGCCGCCCTGGTTTTTGCTGTAGTAGATCGGCGCCAACTCCTGAAGGCGGATCAGCGGCGTCCACGGGTCGGCGAGAAAGGCGGGGTCGGCAAAGCTGACATCCTCGACCTCGTCCCGCGTGTCGGTTGCGCTCTGCCCGCTCATTGCCCACTCCCGAGGCGGTTTGTCCGCCGTTCAATCCGTCCGGAGACTCAAGACTTACGGCGATAGATAAACTGGATCACGACGGCTTGGCAATTGCTCATTTGCGCACGGGCGTGCAAAGGGTTCAAGGCAGGGATGTTGCCGGGTAATAACCGTACGGCGCTTGAATGTGAAGTGCGAGGGGCATAACTTCCGTAAACAACGCAGGAGGATGACCGATGCCGAACAGCCCGTTGAGCCGCGTGCCGGTCGACCAGTTGCCCGAGGATCTGCAGCGCCTGCGCACGTCGAGCATCGAGATGGCGGGGGATGGCGATAGGCTCGAGATATTCGGCAACCATCCGGCGCTCTATCGCTGGTATCAGAGCAATTTCTACGGCTCGATCTTCCAGAACGGCAATGACGACATGGTCGTCGAGACCAAATGGAAGGAGCTGATCCGGCTGAAGCTGTCGCTGACCAATGGCTGTTTCGTGTGCAATGCGCATAATGTGCCCGCGGCGCTGGCGGCGGGGTACAGCCAGGCGCAGATCGACGCGATGGGGGATGCGGAGAGCCCGCTATTTTCCGCTCAGGAACAGGCGGTGCTGGCGCTGGGCGAGGTGTTCGCGATCGCCAACAGCGATGGGGTGCTGACGCCGGAACTCCATGCGCGCCTGTCGGCGTTCTTCTGCGACGCAGCGATCCTGGAGCTGGGCTTCGTCGCGACGATCCTCAGCGGGTGGACCAAGCTGATCTTCGCCTATGACATGGTCACGCGCGAATGCCCGATCAACAGCCCGGAACGGATGTTGTCGCCGAGCGCGGTGCATTTGAGATAACTCCCTCTCCCATTGGGAGAGGGAAGGGCCCGCGCCGAAGGCGTGGGAAGGGCGAGGGCGGGGCTGCGGCACAATCGGGCCATTTTGACCCGGCCCTCACCCCGCGCTGCTGCGCAGCTTGCCCTCTCCCGCCGGGAGAGGGGATTAGAGAGCGCCGCCCCTCGGATGCAGCAGGTACAACGGGTCCGCCGGCTTGGGGCCGCCACGATTCTCCAGCCCGGCGTACCGCCCGCTGTCCCACACCGAATTGCCCGGGCGCTCATTGTACCAGTCGATCGCCAGCGTCCGCGCGATGATGCGCCATTCGTCGCCGCGCCGTTCGTGCCGGTCGAGATAACGCCCGCCGACCACACGCTCCAGCCGCCCCCCGCCCTCGGTTGGGAAATCGTGGAAGGCCTGGAAATAGCATTCGGAAAAAGCACTGTCGGGCCCGGTGATGTCGACCCAGATATTGGTGATGCTGTGCTGCGACACCACCCCTTCCATGAACGGGAAGCTGTAGGCGATGAACGCCTCGACATCGCCCTTGAACACCGCATGGTCGTCGATCGCGTCGGGCCAGTAGACCCGGCGCATCAGATCGGCGTCGCGCCGGTCGATGGCGCGGCAATAGCCCAGCAGCACCTCGGTGACGGCCTGTTTGTCGAGCAGCTCCTGCATGGCCTCGGCCGATGGTGGTGCCACTGTGCTCTCCTGTTTCCGCCAACGCTTGACCGCGCGCTTTTCGGGCCTAGTTATACCAATCGCTGTTAGGACAACAAGCACAGGCAGCGTGATCTGGAGAGCGATATGGGTGCCGAGGAAACCGTGCTGGCCTTTGTCGCGGCGTGGAACGCGCTTGATTGGTCGCGCATCTACGCGCTGCTCGCGGACGACATCGTCTATCACAATATGCCGCTGAAGCCGGTGCTGGGCCGCGATGCGGTGCGGGCGCATCTCGACGCCTGGCCGGTCGACGCATGCGAATGGGAAGTGCGCAACATCGCCAGCAGCGGCAGCGTCGTGCTGACCGAGCGGATCGATCGCTTCGCGCGCGGCGAGGACCGGATCGTCGTGCCGGTAATGGGCGCGTTCGAAGTTGCGGACGGCCGTATTGCCGCGTGGCGCGACTATTTCGACATGGGCGCGATCAAGCCGCAGGCGCGCTGAGCATGGCCTCGATCCCCACCGGCGCGACCGCGCTCCGCACCGTCGCCGATCATGAGACCGGCAATTACAAATGGTATGTGGCCGGCGTGCTGTGCCTCGCACACACCGTCGCGATCATCGACCGCTTCGTGATGGTGCTGGTCGCCGAGCCGATCCGCGCGGCGATGCATCTCAGCGACCTGCAGCTCGGCTTGCTCCAGGGCACCGGCTTCGCGATCCTCTATTGCGGCTTCGCGGTGCCGCTGGGCGCGGTCGCCGATGCGACCAACCGGCGCAATCTGATCATGATCGGTATCAGCCTGTGGAGCCTCGCGACGATCGCGGCGGCCTTCGTCACCTCGTTCGAGATGCTGTTCGCAACGCGCTTCCTGGTCGGCATGGGGGAGGCGTGCCTGGTGCCGGCGGGTATGTCGCTGCTCACCGCCTATTTCGCGCCGGCCAATCTGGCGCGTGGCACCGCGATCTTCGGGATGGGCGCCAATTTCGGGCTCGGCTTCGCGTTTCTCGGCGGTGGCGCGCTGCTGGCGACATTGATCGCGGCCGGTGGGCTGACACTGCCGGGCGGGGCGCATTTCGCGCCGTGGCAGGGTATCTTCATCGCCGCCGGGCTCACGGCGTTGCCGGTATTGCTGTTGCTGTTGTGGCTGCGCGAGCCGTCACGCACGCACGCGTCGAGCGCACGCCTCACGGCGCTGCGTGAAGGCTTCGCCTTCATCCGGGCCAATCTCGGCGGCTATCTGCCGTTCCTCGTCGTCGGCGCGATGACCACGGTGACAGGCTATTCGGTGACGAGTTTTTCTTCCAGCCTGTTCGTCCGCATGCACGGACTTAGCCCGGCGGATACCGGCAAGTTGATCGGGCTGGTCGGTATTCTCGCCGGGCCGCTCGGCACCTTCAGCGGCGGTTACACGCTCGACCGGCTCCGCGCGCGGGGCGTGGCGGGCGCGCCGTTGGTGGTCATGGGCATCGGATCGGTGTTCGCGCTGATCCTCGCCGCCGGCACTGCCTTCGCGCCGAGCGTTCCGCTCGCGACCGCCTTGTTCAGCCTGTTCGTGTTCGAATCGACCTTCGTACTGCCGTCGCTCTATGTCGGGATGCAATTGCTGACGCCCGACCGTTTCCGTGGCATCGCCGCCTCTTTCAACATGATGGTCTATACGCTGGCCGGCCTTGGCCTCGGCCCGCCGGTGGTCGGCGCGATCAGCGACCGGCTGCGTTTCGGCGATCGTTCGCTCGGCTTTGGGATCGCGGTCGTCGAGCTGGCGATGGTGGTGGTCATTGTCCCCGTCGCGCTGGTTTCGCGACGCGCCTTCCACGCGAAGATGCAGGCCGTGGCTCACTGAGGCGACCGATTCATCCGATTCGAACCTAACAGGATCCAGCGCCCGGCGGCGCGCACGTAAAGCCATCTACCAAACAGTGATTTAACCCTGTTCTCCTAGCAAGATAGGGGAATTTTCCGGCCGCTATTGACAGAAAACAAATCATCATTAGGTTTAATGTCAAGGCGCCCGATCGAGGCACCGACATGGCGCAGGCTCCCGATGCGAGAGCCCGCCGACAGGAACTGGGAGGGCCTGACATGAGAATGAATCCGCTTTTGACGACCTGCGCGGCGGGCGCGATCATCGCCGCCGTGCTGGCCGCAGCACCGGCGTCGGCGCAGAATGCCGGCGCACAGCCTCCCGCCCCGGCTGCCGCGCCCGCCACGGATCCGCAGGCCAGCGGCGATGTCATCGTCACCGCGCAGCGCCGCGCGCAGCGTCTGCAGGACGTGCCGATCTCGGTCACCGCGCTGACCGCCACCGAACTGAGCAGCCAGGGCATCACCTCGACCCACGACATCTCCCAGTCGGTGACTGGCATGACCATCACGGAGAGCGGCGGTTATGTGCAGCCGTTCATTCGCGGCGTCGGCTCGACCGTGACCAATCTCGGCGAACCGGGTTCGGCTGCGACCTATATCGACGGCGTCTATATGCCGACGGTCAACGGCCAGCTCTACGAACTCGCCAACCTGGAATCGATCCAGGTGCTGAAGGGGCCGCAGGGTACCTTGTTCGGCCGCAACGCCAATACCGGCGCGATCATCATCACCACGCGCCAGCCGGCCTATCAGCCCGCGGGCAGCTTCACCGCCAGCTACGGTAATCTCAACGCGCTGAACTTCGCAGGCTTTGTGACGACCGGGCTGAGCCAGAATGTCGCGGTTTCGCTGGCCGGGAATTACGGCAGCCATGACGGCTGGTTCCATAACCTCAACCCGGCCAATGGCTTCGGCTCGCGGGTCGGCGACGCCAAGCGCTGGACGCTGCGCGGCGCGATCCTGATCGAGCCGGCCGCTAATCTGAAGATCACGCTCAGCGCCGACGGCATGCACGGCGACGATGCCAGCCCGATCCTGACCCAGCCGATCAACGGCTATCAGGGTTATCTGCCGGGCGGCCTGAAGGTCACCGGGCCGTATGATTTCATCGGCAACGAACATGTCGGCTATCTGACCGGCCAATATGGCGGATCGGGCCGGATCAACTGGGATCTCGGCGGTGTGACGGTGACCTCGACCACGGCGTGGCGGCATTATCTGTCGCGCTCGCTGGTCTATGATTCCGACACCACGCCGTTCCGCTACGTCGCCATCTCCAACCGCGACGTGGGCAGCAACTTCACCCAGGAGGTGCTGATCAACTCGGCAGGCACGGGTCCGTTCACCTGGGTCATCGGTGGCTTCTACCTGCGCCAGGACGGCAAGCTCGATCCGCTCGAGACGCTCACGCCGGGCGTGACGGATACCTATGTCCAGCAGGTCACCAATGCCTTTGCCGGCTTTGCCGACGCGACGCTCAAGCTCGGCGCGTTCGAGATTACCGGCGGCCTGCGCTACAGTACCGAGACCAAGACCATCTCCGGCCAGCGCGGCGGCGCCGCGATCGTCACCGGGGCCAAGCACACCTGGAACGCGGCGACGCCGCGCGTGGTGCTCGCTTATCACCCCGATCACAATCTGATGCTCTATGCGAGCTTCTCGCAAGGCTTCAAGAGCGGCGCCTTCAACGCCAACGCGCTGTCGGCGACGCCGATACCGATCAACCCGGAAAAGGTGAATGCCTATGAGGCGGGGCTGAAATTCTCGCCCGCGCCGGGCGTGACGATCAACGGCTCGGTTTTCCACTACATCACCAGCGACCTGCAGGTGCAGGCGTTGAACCCGACCACCAATCTGATCGAGCTGCGCAACGCGGCGAAGGTGCGCTCCAACGGTGCCGATCTCGACATCACTTACAGCCCGACCCGCGACCTCAGCCTGAAACTGGGCGTGTCCTACCTCAACGCGGTGTTCACCAGCTTCCCCAACGCGCAGGTCTATCTGCCGGTGGCGGGCAGCGACGGCCGCAACGCCTCGACGATCGTCGACGTGACCGGCAAGCGCAACGTCCGCTCGCCGGACTGGACGGTGAACTTCGCGGCCGACTACAAGATCCATGTCGGCGAAGGCTCGGTCGTGCCGTCGTTCAACGTCTATTATTCGTCCAAATTCTACTGGACTGTCGACGACCGCATCGTCGAGCCGGCGCATCTCGTCGCCAATGCCAGCCTCACCTGGAACCTGCCGGGCGATCGCTTCTCGGTGGCGGTGTGGGGCCGCAACATCTTCAACGAGGTGCGCTTCCGCAACGTTTCGGCCTCGGGCCAGGCGGACCGGCGCGCGGCCGACGAACCGGCGCTGTACGGCGTCCGCGTCGGCTTCAAGTTCTGAGTCCGGAGGGGCGGGTGCCGGCGGCTTCCGCCCCTTGTCCGGTTAACCGGAACATCGACCATCACAGCGCCGATTTCGCGCGTGACCACGCCGCGCTCTACGCGCATGCCCGGGCGGAATGCCCGGTGCTCCGCTCTGACGCGCATGGCGGCTTCTCGATCCTGACCCTGTACGCCGACAATCGCGCGGCGCTACGCAGCGAGCATCTCGCCTCGGGGCGCTACCCGCTCGACGATGGCCGGCTCGGTGGCGGCGTCGCCATTCCGCCCAACGGCATGCGCATCGGCATGATCGAGATGGACGGCGCCGAGGCGACTGCCTTGCGCGCGCTGCTCCAACCCTGGTTCACGATTGCTGCGGTCGAGGCCGCGAGCGCGCGGATCGCGCAAATCTCGCACTGGCTGATCGACACGCTGATCGAACGCGGCGAATGCGATGTGGTCGAGGACTTGGCCCGGCCGATGCCGACGCTGCTGATCCTCGACATCCTCGGCCTGAAATTCGAACATTGGCGCGATTATGGCCGCGTGCTGCACGAGGCGGTGGCCAAGGCGAGCGGCTCGATCGACGGGCTGCGCTGGCTGGCGGGCGACCTGCGGCGCAGCGTCGTGGAGCGGGATTATGATCCCGACGGCCTGCTCGCGGCACTGGTCGCGGCCGAGATCGACGGGGCGCCGCTCGGCACCGCGCTGGTATGCGAGCTGGCGATGATGCTGCTGTTCGGCGGCACCGACACCACCATCGCCGCGATCGGCCACACGCTGCGCCATCTGACCGAACATCCCGACGACCGCGCCCGCCTGATCGACCAACCCGGACGCATGGCGGCGGCGGTCGAGGAGGTCATCCGCCTCTATTCGCCGAGCACCGGCGTCGCGCGCACCGTGACTGCGCCGGTCGAGATCGGCGGCACGTGCTTCGAACCCGGCGAGCGCGTGTTGTGCGCGCTCAACTCGGCCAATCGCGACGACGCGGTGTTCGTCGATGCCGAGCGTTTCGATCTCGAACGGCCCAAGCGTCCGCAGCTCGGTTTCGGCTGGGGCGCGCATGCCTGTCTCGGCCAGAATCTGGCGCGCGCCGACCTGCGCATCTTCCTCACCGAGATCCTCGAACGGATGCCCGATTTCCAGGTCGATCTGGCGCGGACCGAGCGTTACGCCAGCGTGCCTTTGGTCAACGGCCATGCCCGCATGCCGATGCGCTTCACGCCGGGGCCGCCGAATGGTCCGATCACCGCCTGGCCAGAGCTCACCGCGCCGCGTCTCAGCCCGATCGTTCGAGGTTAGGTTCGCCGCGGGCTTATCGACGTTGAGGCTTTCGGACTCCCCTCCCTTGCAGGGAGGGGAAATGCGAACGTCGATCCGCCCGAATTATCCCGCTTGCTCAAGCCGGGCGTCGGCCAGCCAGGGTGCGTTGTCGCGCGTCCTGGTTTCCTGCGCGGCGATGACACTCTCGAAGGTCAACGTCAGGGCGATATCGTCCACGCCGGCGAGCAGCCGCTCGCGGCGCTGCGTGTCGAGCGTGAAGACGAACACGCCACCGGCATGGGTGATGGTCCCGGCCGCCAGATCGATGGTCATCGTCGCGCTGTCCGCCTCGCCCGCCTCCGCCATCAACAGATCGATCGCCGCGCGGGGCAGGGTGATCGGCAGGATGCCGTTCTTGAAGCAATTGCCGTAAAAGATGTCGGCGAAGCTCGGCGCGATGATGCAGCTTATGCCGAAATCGAGCAATGCCCAGGGGGCGTGCTCGCGGCTCGAACCGCAGCCGAAATTGTCGAGTGCGATGAGGATGCGGGCCTGGCGCCATGGTTGGCGGTTGAGGATGAAGTCGGGCCGTTCGCGGCCCGCATCGTCGACGCGCAGCGCATGGAACAGACCCTTGCCGAGGCCGGCGCGCGACACGGTCTTGAGGAACTTCGCCGACAACAACATGTCGGTATCGACATTGGCGATCGGCAGCGGCGCGGCGATGCCGGTAAGGGTACGGAACGGGGCCATCACGCCAACGTCCGTATATCGACCAACGCACCGGCGATCGCCGCCGCCGCGGCCATCGCCGGCGAGACGAGATGGGTGCGCCCGCCCGGTCCCTGCCGCCCCTCGAAATTGCGGTTGGAGGTCGAGGCGCAACGCTCGCCCGGGGCGAGCCGGTCGGGGTTGAGGCCGAGGCACATCGAGCAGCCGGCATCGCGCCAGTCGAAACCGGCGGCGCGGAAGATCGTGTCGAGCCCTTCGCTTTCCGCCTGCAGCTTCACCGCGGCCGAGCCAGGCACGACCAGCGCACGAACGCCGGGGGCGACATGGCGGCCGCGGGCGATCTCTGCGGCGGCGCGCAGGTCTTCGATCCGGCTGTTGGTGCAGCTACCGATAAAGGCCGCCTGGATCGGCAGGCCGGCGAGCTTCTGACCCGGTGTCAGGCCCATATAGTCGAGCATGTGCCGGAGCTGGGCGCGACGGGTGGGATCGGCCTCCATTTCCGGATCGGGCACCGCGCCGGCGATGGTGGTGACGGCTTCCGGGCTTGTGCCCCAGGTCACCATCGGCGCGATGCCGGCCGCCTCGATCACCAGCTCGGTGTCGTACGTCGCGCCGGGGTCGCTGCGCAGCTGCCGCCACGCCGTCCGCGCACGCGCGAACTCGGCACCCTGCGGCGCGCACGGCCGGCCTTCGAGCCAGGCAAAGGCCTTGTCGTCCGGCGCGATCATCCCGGCACGGGCGCCGGCCTCGATCGTCATGTTGCAGACCGTCATGCGCCCTGCCATGTCCATCGCGTCGATCGCGCTGCCGGCATATTCGATCACATGGCCGGTCGCGCCAGCGGTGCCGACCCGGCCGATGATCGCGAGGATCACGTCCTTGGGCGTCACACCAGCGCCGAGCTGGCCGTCGATACGGATCAGCATCGTCTTCGAGGGCTTCTGCACTAAAGTCTGGGTCGCCAGCACATGCTCGGCCTCCGACGTGCCGATGCCGAAGGCCAGGGCACCGAACGCGCCATGGGTCGAGGTATGGCTGTCGCCGCACACGATCGTCGCGCCGGGCAGGGTCAGGCCCAGTTCGGGGCCGACGATATGGACGATGCCATGGCGCGGCCCAGCCAGTTCGGCATAGGTCAGGCCGAACTCACGCGCGTTGCGCTCCAGCGTCGCGACCTGGAGATGGCTTTCCGGATCATGGATCGCGGCCAGGCCGCCGGCGCGGTTCTCGGTCGGCACATTATGGTCGGCGACGGCGAAGGTCAGGTCCGGCCGGCGCACGGTGCGGCCCGCGGCGCGCAGGCCATCGAACGCCTGCGGGCTGGTTACCTCGTAGAGCAAATGGCGATCGACATAGAGCAACCATTCGTCACCGCCGAGCGGGGCCACGGCATGGGCATCCCACACCTTGCGATAGAGCGTGCGCGGCGCATCGGCGGCCATGTCAGATTACGCCTTGCTGGCGCAGCTTCTCGATGCCCGCCGGATCCATGTCGAGCAACTCGGACAAAATCGCGTCGCTATGCGCGCCGATCGCCGGCCCCGCCCAACGCACATCGCCTGGCGCTTCGACCATGTGGGGAACGATACCGTTGTGCAGCACCGGATCGACGAAGTTCGGGTCGGCGACCGCGCGCACCATGCCGCGCTGGCGATATTGCGGATCGGCGGCGATGTCGGCGGCGGTATAGGCGCGCGAACTCGGGATATCCGCTTCGGTCAGCAACGTCTCCAGCGCATCGGCGTCGAGCGTGCGGGTCCAGTCGCCGATCAGCCGGTCGAGTTCGACGACATTGGCGACGCGCTGCTGGTTGCCGGCATAACCCGGCGCGCCGACCAGATCGGTGCGCCCGACCAGCGCCATCAGCTTTGCGAACAGCGGCTCGCTATTGGCGGCGATCAACATCCACACGCCGTCGGCGGTCGGATAGGCATTGGTCGGCGCCGCGGTGGCGATGCCGCCGCCGGTCGGCTGCTTGACCTTGCCCAGCGCCCCATATTCGGGGAGCATGCCCTCCATCAGGCTGAGGATGCTTTCGGTCAGCGCGACGTCGATCGTGCGGCCCTGGCCGTCGCCGGCGGCGCGGTCGCGCTGCCACAAGGCGGCCAGCACGCCGATCGCGGCGTACAGCCCCGACACCGAATCGCCGACGCTCACCCCGACCCGCACCGGCGGCAGGTCGCTGGTGCCCGGCGCATGGTCGGTCAGGTGACGCAAACCGCCGATCGCCTCGCCGATCACCCCGAAGGCGGCGCGGTCGCGATAGGGGCCGGTCTGCCCATAGCCCGAGATATGGGCGATGATCAGGTCGGGCCGCGCACCGCGCAGCACATCGGGTCCCAACCCAAGCTTCACCAGCTGCCCGGGGCGAAAATTCTCGATCACCGCGTCGCAATGCGGGATCAGGCCGAGAATGATCTCTTTCGCGCGGGGATGCTTGAGGTCGAGCGCGATGCTGCGCTTGTTGCGCGCGTGCATCGACCACCACAGCGAATGGCCGTCGATCTGTTCGCCCCATTGCCGCGCCGGATCGCCGGTCAGCGGCTCGACCTTGATCACCTCGGCGCCGAGATCGGCGAGGATCCGCGTGGCGAAGGGCGCGGCGACGAAATGGCCGATCTCCAGCACGCGCAGGCCGCTCAGCACCTGTCGCGGTGTGGCCGAAGTTTCTGCCATCCGATCCCCTCAAAAGTCGTTTTGCGTGATTGAATAACTAACGATGTTTGATATAAAAGTAAATGCCAGGAGGGGCGAGGATGTACGAACGCGCGCTGAGCCCGATCATGATGGGGGGCGTCGAGGTCAGGAATCGCATCGCGCGTACCGCGCATGCGACGATGATGTCGCGCGGTGGCCGGATCACCGAAGAATTGATCGCCTATCACGCGGCGCGGGCGCGCGGTGGGGTCGGTCTTTCGATCCTCGAGGCGGCCGGGGTTCACCCTTCATCCCTGCTGTCGCTGGCCAATCTCGATGATGCGATCATCGATGGTTATCGTGCGCTGACCAAGGCGATCGCGCCGTCCGGCATGCGCCTGTTCCAGCAACTCTGGCATGGCGGGCACATCTACGCAGCACCCGATGGCGGGCCGCCGCTCGCACCATCCGACGTGGCGAGCCATATCGCCGGGATCGCGCCACGGCCGCTGACAAGGCGGCAGATCGACGAGATCGTTACCGGTTATGCCGCCGCCGCGCGGCGTTGCGAGCAGGGCGGGCTGGACGGAGTCGAGATCCATGCCGGCCATGGTTATCTGATCGCGCAGTTCCTCTCGCCCGTCCTCAACCGGCGCGAGGATGAATATGGCGGCGATCTCGAAGGCCGCATGCTGTTCCTGCGGCGGATCCTCGGCGCGGTGCGCGATGCCGTTTCACCCGGTTTCGCCGTCGGCGTGCGGTTCAGCGACAGTGCCGATCCTCGCATTCTGGCGATGAGCGATGTCGCTATCGTCGCCGCGCAGGTCGAGCGTGAAGGCCTGATCGACTATGTGAACATGTCCTATGGCGATTATTACGCGCTGCACCGCCAGGTCGGCGGCATGGATGCGCCGACGGGTTTCCAGATCCCCTTCACCGCGCCGCCGGTCGCCGGCAGCCGCCTGCCACGCCTGCTAAACGGCCGCTTCCGTACGCTGGAGGAGGTCGAACAGGTGCTCCGCGCCGGTGAGGCCGACCTGATCTCGATGGTCCGCGCACACATCGCCGACCCCGACATCGTCGCCAAATCCATGGCCGGCCATCCCGAGCGCGTGCGGCCGTGCATCGCCTGTAACCAGGGCTGTATCGGCCGCGTCGCCACCTTCGGCCGGCTCGGCTGCGTGGTGAACACGGCGGCCGGGGAGGAGACCACGCTGGCAGAACAGCTGATCGCGCCGGCCGCGCGACCGCAGCGCGTGTTGATCGTCGGGGGTGGCCCGGCGGGTATGGAGGCGGCGCGGATCGCGGCGACCGCCGGCCATCATGTCATCCTTGCCGAAGCGATGCCGAGCCTTGGCGGGCTGACCAATGTCTATCGCACCGCCCCGCGCATGGGCACGATCGGCGACATCGCCGGCTGGCTGGAGCAGGAGGTTTATCGCCTCGACGTAGAGGTGCGCCTGTCGACCTGGCTCGATGCCGACGACATCATTGCCGAACAGGCTGACACCGTGATCCTGGCGATCGGCGCTGATCTCGACCCGGTGTTGCGCCAGGTGCAATTTCCCGCCGATGAGATCGTCATCGAGGCTGGCGCCCGCGCCGTCACCTCGATCGAGCTGTTTACGGAGCGCGTGGATCGTGGCCGCAGCGCCGTGGTGGTCGACGAAGTCGGCCACTACGAGGCGATCGCCAGCGCGGAATATTTGCTCGAACAGGGCGTCGCCGTCACCTTCGTCACGCGGCACAAGATGTTCGCGCCCGGCATCGACATCACGCTGCGCACCCAGTCCGCGCTTGAGCGCCTGTACGCCAGGGGCGATTTCACGCTGCGCGTCGACACGCAACTGGTCGCCGCCCGGCCGGGCAGCGTCGATCTGCGCCCGCAATTCGGTACCCGTGTCGAAACCGTGTCGGCGGACACCGTCGTGTGGGTGCCGATCCGTCCGGGTCAGCCTGCGCTCGCCGCCGAACTGGAGGCTCAGGGCGTCACGCCGCTGTGCATCGGCGACATGCTCGCCGGACGGAACTTGCAGACCGCGATCCGCGAGGGGCATCTTGCCGCGCGCGGGTTGGGCTCGCGCGCGATCGTGCGGGCGCCGGAACCGGTCGACGCCTGAGCTTCACGAGATACAGTCAATAATCGCCGCCGGAAGGAATGAGGATGTTCACCGAGACACTGCACGCCGACGGGGTTCTCGAACTCGTCATCGACCGGCCGCCGGTCAACGCCTTCAGCATCGGCCTGCTGCACGATCTCTCAGCGCGGATCGAGGCGGTGCGCGATCAGGAAGCGGTGCGCGCGGTCGTGCTGCGCAGCGCCGGACGCGGCTTTTGCGGCGGCGGCGACGTCAAGGAGGTCGAGGGGCTGTCGGGCTTCGAGGGCATTCTCGGCCAGTCCTCGGGCTCACTGCGCACCAGCCTGGCGGTGCTGCAATGCGCGGTGCCGGTGATCTGCGCCGTACATCATTATTGCGTCGGTGTGGGCGTGCTCATCGCCGGCTCGGCTGACATTCTCGTCGCCTCGCGCGACACGCGTTTCGTGCTGGCCGAGATCGACAATGGTGCCACGGCCGGCGCGGTGCAGGCGCTCAAGCTGATGCCCGAAAAGCGCGTCCGAGCGGCGATGATGACCGCCGATCCCGTGCTGGCGCAGGAGCTTCACGCACTGGGCAGCATCTACCGGCTGGTCGACACGCATGACGCGGTCGCAGTCGAGGCAATGGCGGTCGCGGCCAGGGTGGCGGGCAAGAGCGCCGAAGCGATGCGGCGCCTCAAGATGTCGCTCAACAACAGCACCAAGGCGCATGAGCTCAACACGCTGTACCGCGCCGAGATGAGCTACACTTATGAACTCAACATCATGGGCGACGCCTCGGCCGGCCGCTCGGCCTTCATCGACGGCACGCGGGGGAGCTATTCGGCGGATTAGAAACTATTTTAGCCCCTCCCCTTCAGGGGAGGGGTTGGGGGTGGTGTTCAGCCCGGATAGAGAGGTGACGGAACGGACCGGAAAGATAGGTGACAGTTCTCTGTTGGCTGGGAGGACCGGCCGATGGGATGGCGAGAGAGCTGTG
>Ga0307510_10000453_pt1 | contig 39911 bp, 39 predicted proteins | sample 12_EM_MG_FD_207224 | JGI IMG/M metagenome (GOLD analysis project Ga0307510, IMG submission 207224) | Populus trichocarpa ectomycorrhiza microbial communities from riparian zone in the Pacific Northwest, United States - 12_EM | ecosystem: Host-associated > Plants > Roots > Unclassified | place...
TTTCCATGAAAAGCCATGACTGACCAACTCCCCATCACCAGCAGAATATTTGGACTTGTAGTACAGATTACGTTGTGTCGGAGGACCACCAGATAGATCGGTGTAACTGATGGCCGGGTCTGTGGTATAGCCAACCGTCCAGACAACAGGGTTCTGTATAGCTTGAACGGTACCAAAGTCACTTGATAGTGCGAAGACGGGGAACGCGCTGGAAATGGCACGGAAAATTGTGTCTATTTGGTTGTCCAACGCACCACGGAGCAGAAACATGCCCCGGGAGTCGCCAGGAGCCGCAATCTTGTATGTGATACCGTCCCCCTGAATCATAGACTGTGAGTGACGAAAAGGCCCAAGCAGGTGGTTCACCCACGGGCTTGATGGCATAGTACAGGTTGCCCCATTCCGCTTGGTTGTTGATCTCATTAAACACTGCTGGCTTCTGAAGTCTGACATTGTGATAGATGACATCGGCGGTGGACGTCGAGCTCCATAAAATCTGTTGGCTTCGATCACCCGAGTTCCATTCTGCAACGAAGCTGGTGAGACACGAGGGGCTTCACAGGACGGCTTTCGCGTACCCCCGGTGATATCTGTGTACAGTTGCACAGTATGAGCTGAGCCATCCAAGGAGTTTGCAGTGAACGCGATGTATGAGAACGGTATGGATTGCTTGACCCAATCCCCTGGCTTTGAATGATACGTATGTATATGTTTGAAGCAAAAAGAAGAGTCGAGACGAACCTCGATGGGATTTAGGAAGGTGAGATTGACCTGCATGGGTCCCACTTGCGAGGTGACCACGGTTTGTGTAGGCGTGATTAATATATCCGTTAGGTTCGCGGTACCGTTGACAGATGGTGTTTCGTTTCCCATGACTGAATAGGTCACGCCGTCGACGCGCACAATGACAGTCCAACCAAGGATCTAAAACACACGAAGATGAGAATTTCATGGTCAACTGAACATACTATGACGAGTGACCTGATTATTATATGTCCCAGGCCATAATTGACCAAATACGGTCCCATTCGTGATGTGGTCCCAACTTGATAGATATGGCGAACGAACAGCCAGAGGAATTGCCGGAGGGAAAAAGGTCCTCTGGGCTCTTGCGTTAGGGGAAAAGAGGAGGGCGAGGAACAGTAAGAGTATCATTTTCAATTGTGATGTGGCCAAGGACATGGTATTGTGAGATTGCCACTGGCATATACTTTAGGGAAGGAGTGAAGGCGTTAGAGAAAGGATTAGCCACTCGCAGAGTGGGGCAGGACAGTAGTCGCGGCAGAGCAGGCAAAGAGTGCAAGTACAGGACAGATGAGAAAGCCAAAAAGGTTGGAGGGGTAACGTAACCCCCATAACCCTAAAGTGAATGAACTTCCAGCCCAGCAAAGATGCGATTCGCGCTTGGTGATCTAGGGCAGTGCGAAGTCGTTGCATGGTTGACTGTAACAGGCGCCCAGAGGTTGACTTGTTATTGGTTATTGGTTGATAATGATGCCGAGCAACGTACTAAGCAAGCGGGGAATTCGCTTGCGCGTCCGCGCTCGGCGTGGGCGTCTTGCGCACGTGCTGTATCCAGTACAGTACAGTACAGTTCCTCATCAACTCTCTGGGCGCGGTCCGCAAGCGTAAATACCGTCCAGTGTTGCAACGCCAAACGCCCAGTGACTCAGTGCTATCCCATGTACAGCAATTCCGGGCTCACGCTCCACTAGGAAGTCAAATGGCAGTGCACCCGATAGAGCCACCTTTCTTCCTCCATGCGGGCCCATCGGCTCTCCCACAGAAAAAGCTTCATACTTCCCCGCCACCGGGTGTATTAACTGAAATGCCTGTTAATTTACCCGTTCAGGTGGAGCGCGGCGAGCAAGGGGGGATGGGATCAGTCCGTTCGTTGCGCATCACATGCACCTACGCGATCGCAATCTTACGACGCTGTTCTAGACAAATTACCAACAGACCGAATCCCAAGCCCCTTAGACAGTTACTTGATCAGTTCTTCAACGAGGAGGTTGTGGTCGTCACACGCTTGTGCCATTGCTTTTACCACCTTTGGGATTGGGAACTGTATCTCCACCATTTCTCCGCCTTTTTTCATCTCTCAACTTCGTGGGTGTCTACCTTGGCATTAAAATCCGTTGTGGCATTATAGAAGATGCGCGCAAAGAGAGGGAGCAAACTTTTCCCAACGAATGTTCCAAGGGTCGGAGTTATATTACCATAAGGAAATAGGTATTGTGGTGGAGACGGTGACTCTTAGCATGTGTCTTTCTAGAATTCCGTTGCCCTTCACACCGCTTGTGTGATATTACCGATACTACAGTAGTATGACATCTGACGTCAAGAATTGCAAGGGACTGTACAGCCCCGAACGTGATAAATAGTCGCGAGGGAAGGTGTTGATCATGGCCAAATCATGATTAGTAACCGGGTCATCCCACTTTGAACGGAGGTGATGAGACTACGACTACGACCCATATTGGACCCCAAAGGATGTCATGAACCATAGAAAACCACAGGTTTGGAACGAAGTCACTGCGCGCCACCGTGTCATTGTGTAATTTATTTACAGCGCTTCGTCAGCATTAGCTATCTTGTCTACAGGCTAAGTCAGGTTCAATTGTCCCAGGGTCTAGAAGTCGCTGTCAAGATGACAATTCGGTGGTACATTTGTGCCAGAAAATGCAACAGCCAGCTGATATGCATGGCGCGGTAGCTTTCCTCCCGAAATTAACGTTCTCTAACATATTGGATGACCATCCATAGGGGAATCCGGTCCGAGATTTTAGTCCAGTTCCAAGAGAACGGCGGACGACGGACGTACAACGGTGCCTCCTGTGATGTAATGAGCAGTTTCGCACTCTGGAACGGCGATTCCACGCCGAATTCTGGCTATGCTCACCACTGGCATCGAGAGCGGAAAAACTGAAGACCATAGGGAGAACCTTTATCGCAGAGAGGAGGCGCTCCGCGGCTTCGCTACGTCGTGTAGATTCAATCGGCGAGTTCCATGTGAACAAGTGAGCCAAGTCCAGTGCATCGGTTATGGAAAAATGGTTGAAGACTAGGAAGCCCCACTGCCGGTGAGTGCCCCCCGCAGGAACGAGCCATCTAGCCAGGATCAGCCGTCGTCAGTCACACTGGCCCACGGGCCGCCGTGCGCCAGTATGCAAGGATAACTTAAACCGATAAACGTCCTCCGAATCCGCGGTTGGTGCTAGTATACGTGTGCGTCCAGTCGGCTTATACAACCAGCGACGGACTCGAGCCTTATTGTGGTCCACACGGACACCGCAGATACCGATGGGAGAAAGAAAACGGGGTTGCGCGCCCATTACCCTGACCTATGAGAAAGTTCCGAGTTCAGGTGCCTGTCACACAACCACAGTCCCAGCAGCTGTGACGGACCACATTAAGCGATAGTTCCAACAATGAGATGTACCCCCTTGTGGAATCGAAGAAATGGTCGACCGGCACGAGGCATGCATGGACGCAAGTCACATTACATGGAACCACTGCGGAGGAGGCATGGTGACTGGTGACGTGTGAGATCGCTGCATGCTATCCATCTTGCTTAACCTCAGGCTTCTGACTTACTTATCATGGGGTACAAGGTGATAAATATTACATTGATACAGCGGGAGCCAGTAACTAGGAAAGATACAACATGGTAGAAAGGGAAGAAGAGGAGGAAGACCGAAAAGAATAAAATTAAGTAAAAACCAACCAGGGTGGCAGCGCTCTTTGGAATCGCGGTATTATTCCTCCTTCGCCTAGCATGCTTCCTAGAGCATGTCCTCCAAAGTACTGAGCGATGCAATGCTTGAGCAGCTCGAGCAGCTCGAGTCCGTGCCCGAGTATGACACGTCGGATTCGGGTTCCGAATCCGTGAGCGGCCAATTATCATGTGAAATGGAGTGCCAGGTCTCGTTTCTGGGAATTGACGACGAACAGTGCGGCGAAAGCCCCGAATAAAAAGCTTGTGAGGACGCACGATGCCGTCTCGACCTTCGATGGAGCCTGTCCAGGAAGAAGCTGTGGGTCTTCCGTTGGGACGAGAGGGGCAGGAGGTGGGGAGACGGGCGCAGAAGATGGTTCGGAGGGATCGGCTTCGTCCGCAGACTCGTCAGATCCCGACCGGGAATGCACTGACATAAATTCATCGGTGAGGAGTTGCAGCTCGCTGACAACACCTTGCAACCGCGTGACTTCATTGAGCGCGTGCAAGCGCTGCGCATCCCGCACCTCTTCTCCGATGACGTGGACCATGGACTGAATGAGATCCCAGATCTCCGTATGCTCACGGACCCACCACTGACCCGGCCAGCGTGCAATGATATATGCAAGTTCCGAGACATTGTCAACGGCTCCTTGGAAGTCCTTCAAGGCATATCTTTGGAACCATGGGCGAAGGAATGACATCGCGAGGCGAACCGAACTTGTAGTCGTGTCGCGTAATCGCTCTTCCGCCGATGAACGTAAAAATTGTTCCGACATCTGCTGGCAGAATTGCTGATATCCCGACCGTTGTTGCGTGACGTCCCAGGTGAGATTGCTGAAGAAGCTTTTGTCTTCCTCATTAGGGTTAGGGTTGAGGAAGTAAGAGGGGAGTTTTGGAATGATGGACAGGATTGGAATAGAGGCGAGTACGGCCGTGCCTGGCACATAACGATAGATAAGGACGTCTTGTGCTTCCGTTGCAAATCGGTACCATTTCCAGTGGTCCGGATGCCGCCTGGATTCGATTATGAGTAAAAGATACGCTGTGATAGTCATGAGTCCTCACTCTTTCGGTGAGCCCTTCCGTAACAGCTCCAACGCCGTGACGGCACCCTCTGCGACTGCCTTTGCATCAATCACAGCAATTTCTACTGCTTGCTTTGGGTTGCTCCTATAGCGCCGAGTTGCCTCCCATATTGCCCAGGCGAAGCTGAATGAGGTTGTGACGAAGGGTGACGAAGACTTCTTCGTCCAGTCCATGTGGTTGGCCACGTCAGCGTATGAGTCGGGAATCGCCGACTGATCGAGCGATGCTGACGATGAGCCCGCGGCCTGAAAGTCTTGTACCGTGTATCGATAACTGTTCTTGAATTTCTGGGCAATGAAGAACGGCTCTGAGCTGTCGAAGAATGGGGAAAGCGGCTTGGGTGTGTATACGCGGAAGAGGAAGGGATTATGCTCGACTAGCGAGCTGAAAGTAAGATCTGGGCCGAAGCCATACTGAGGGAGTGCGTTGAAGCCCAGCTGGAAGCGGCCGGAGTCCTTAGAGTCGGTGGATGAGCTATCCATGACAGAGGCCATAACAGAGGTGGTGATAGGTTAGGGGAGAGATGATGCGGCGAAAATGCGACCCACATCGATGGCCTTTTACAATCGTAGCTCTCGCCTCGTGGATGCAATGCAGCGCATGTCCAGGGGACAAAAGAGGCCAGACCCTACGGGGCACGTGCAACAAAACGAGGCATCAATATTCATCACGATGACACCAGCCCTCCAAGATGGAATGTATCCAGTGTGAAAAGTGTTGCGGAGTTTCCATGTTCGTATACGGTTGCGAATAGATAACCTTCTGTTTAACCTTCCATAGAAATTGTCTGGGTTGCGCAAACCTGAGAGTGGATGTCAATTAGATGGACGTGGGTGACCGCAAGCGCCCTACCTATCCCGGGTTCGGCGTTCTTACGATATGGAGATCACATGTTCCGGTCTCCTCCGTTAGCCGAACCCGTCATCAACAGCAGGCGGCGCTTTTCATGAAATCAATTTTTAGAGGCTGTGCCGGCGCACGTTTTCCATGAGGCTTTCAGTTTCAGGGCTACTGTGAATGGACATGGATAGGAGGTGTGGGCGTGAATCGCAGGGGTGTATGTCATCTTCCTATTAGTGGTGGGTGCTCGTCTTTCCCAATCTGCTCGTTCAGTGGATAAGGACTTTTTCACGGGGCGCATAACCTAATCATGCCGCAATGGATGACGAAACTACAGCCACTTATGTGACATGAGCTAGTCCAGGAATGTAGTCCACGTACCTCGTGCGTAAGTTTGCGTTCCTGCTCCCAAGGTAGTCACATATCATCATTACGCCAACACCGATATGCACGGTCAAAATCTTCATACTTCCTCATGAACGATAGTAAACCATATTTAACGGTCTACAAGAGCAATTGAATGACCACAATCTCACGCAGAGTTCACTTGGTACGGTCACGAGTTTCACGTCTAGTCAGCTCGGTAGTACTGACATGAAGTACCGAACCAAGAGATATCTACCCTTGTTTCTTCACTTGTTCGCTACCTCGACTTGGGGTCTGCCCTATTCTTTATCGGACTTTCCTTGATCTCTGGGCAGTGGCGATTGTGCGGAAAGGTTCAAGTGATCCGTATCGTCTCCCAAACTTGAACGCACTTTCTTGATAAAGGAAACCCAATGTGAAACCGTACTTGCATTTGTCCTTCAGCTCAAACTGCACAGTCTCCGGTGTTTGTTACTGATGATAGTACTGATAGCCTATTTGTCCTAAGTCCGCACCGCACTGAATCCGCATTGTTTACTTGTGGACACACAGACACAAATGACTGATCGACCTCTGGTGCGTCCTTATGTCGAACTGGAAGGCGATCATGTGGATCTACTAGGAAGGGGTTGTCATAAAACCCTGTCTTACTCGATGGTGGGGGATAACCCTAACGCCCTCCATGCGAGCACCTAATCTCAACCGTGTTCTGACCCTGCGACATTTCTCTGCCGCCTTGTCGCGGCGTGTTGCAGCGGCAACGTCCGCAGTAGACGCACCTGCTGTCATCGATGATATCCTCGATGCCTCACATCCGCTCGGAGCGTCATCCACACTCCCCGACCGTTCTTCCCCTCGTGTTGTTGACGCTGGAAGGCAGCAGACGATACCACCTTTGCCAGAACCAATACTCTACGATGGCCCTTCCCGAGGTGCAAGGTCGAGATCAATCTGTACAAATGCCGATATTCTTCCAACTTCTCTCCCTCCTCCGAAAGTCTTTGATGGCCCAGCCAGCCCAGGAGTACCACTACGAGCTTGTGCTCCTGTACCAAGGCATGTTTCAGGCTCGTAAATGATTGTTTTTCCTTTTATTGATTATTTGTCAAGGGAAAACTCACAGCGACCCTGATTCCCCTTCTGGTCTCTTGTACAGTAGATGGCGTATTGTACTGTATAATTTTAGTCAAATAGAGACGAGAAGCCCAGGATAAGAATGATACGCTTAGTGGGGTGGGATTGTGATTGATGCACTAATTCTGAATAAGACTCAACCTACCCGTTGTCACGTGACTGGATGCCCAGAGTGGCACAACAACCCAGTAATTCTGTTATATGATAACTTATTAGGTTCCATATCAACGTCTAGTTTGTACATCCACCATTATCACGTCCTCTTTTCAGCCCCTTGACGCAATATCTTCTCTTTTCAATTCGGGAGTTTTCCCACGATGGCCTCTCAGTCTCCCCTGATCTCAATTCCCAGGAAGGGTACAGATGATGTTGACTGGACTTCCCCAATTCGGAGTACAATCTCCCAGTCGTACGGAGAGGATCCGGACAACTATGCGACGGAGTGCGCTTCTCTCCAGAGATGTCGGCAGGACGCTGTCAAAGGGGCTGGAAGTGACATCACTGGTGCGTATCCCTCCTTCTTAAAAGACAAACGTCCCCGACACAAGTCTAGGCCGCGACTTACTTTACAAGTACTTCGGACAACTCGAACTTCTCGAACTACGTTTCCCGGAAATTCGCGTCAATTTCCCATGGCGCGATGCATTTACCAACAAGCTGATCGTCCAGACATCACTGGCATACGAGAAGGCGTCCATTATATTCCAGATTGCCGCGACCCATTCTGCAATAGCCTGTTCCCAGAGCCGCTCAGACCCGGAGGGCCAGAAGCGCGCGTTCTACTACCTGCGTTGCTGCGCTGGGATGCTCACATACATCAATGAAAACTTCCTGCACGCGCCATCTACGGACCTGAGCCGAGAAGTCGTCAAGTTTCTCGTCGGGCTCATCCTAGCTCAAGCTACCGAGGTATTTTGGGAGAAATGTCGAGACGAGAAGAAAGGTAGCCCTTTGGTCTTCAAAGTCGCATCTCAAGCCGCGTCAATGTACAATTCTCTCAACGAGGAGGTCAAAGAGTTTATGGGAAAGGGTATTTTCGACAGGAACTGGATCTCTGTTCTTCAGGTAGGAACTATATAATCTATTTTCGAACTGGGTTCCATTATCTGATCTTGTATGTACAGGTCAAGGCCAAATATTTCGTCTCTATTACACAATACCACCGCGCACTAGCCGATAACGCTACGGCTAAATACGGAGATGCTCTCGTTCGCCTTCAACTTGCAGAGGCAGCAGCCAAGGAGGCACACAGGATCGCGTCTAACTTCAACTCTGTATTCCTGCCTCAAATGTCCCTTAATTTGCCAGCAGACTCCGGCCAGTCGCTCTTCGAACTGGTAAAGTCGCAACTGGCGCTCTCAACAGAGCGTAGAACAGAGGCCCAGCGAGACAATGATCTCATTTATAATGCGGTTTTACCGACAGCAGAGACCCTCCCTTCCATCGACAAAACGGTCGTTGCAACTGCGATTCCCATTCAAGAAATTTATAGTACCCCTGAAGTGCAGAAGGTCATTGGCCCAGATTTATTTTCGCGTCTCATTCCTTTGAGTGTCCACGAAAGCGCAAGCATTTACTCTGAAGAGAAGGCAAAACTCGTCCGCAGCGAAGTTGAGAAGGCCGAAGGTGCTGCAGGCGAGACACGCAGTGCGCTGGATACCCTCGGAGTCAAGGCTGGTCTGGCACGTTTCCGTGCAATGGTCGAAGGTAGCGTCGCAGGGGAGGACGAGATCCCGCTTGATGTTCGCCGATACCGCGACGACATTTCCGTTATTGAGGAGCGCGAAGGCGTGGAGGTACTGCTCAAGCGACTGGGGGAATCAAAAGAGTCCGTGCGGGCCGAGCTTGACTCGATAGGCCGAGACCTGGACGGAGAGAGCCAAGAGTGCGAGGCTATGCGCGTCAAGTATGGCCACCGTTTCACACAGGCTCCGTCCTCCGGCTTGACCAAGGAATTTCGCACCGACCTCAAGAGCCGGCTCCAGATGCTCGACGCCGCCAAGGCGTCAGATGATCAAGTACAAACGTTGTGGGATTCTGCGAAGGGTGACGTGCGATTGCTCATTTCCGATGACGTCGAGAATGTTTTCAAGGAGAGCGCCCGCGGTCACGATCATCGTGAAAGCTTGCTCGATCTTGATACGGAAAAGGACGACACAGAGAAGACAAAGATTGGGCACCTCGTGGAAGAAATTGACGAGAGACTTGGACGTCTGAACAAAATCGAAAGGGAAAGGGACCAGACACTTAAGGATCTCAAAGAGAAGGTAACAATTTGCTTGCACCCTCGAGAGCGCTCACCACATCGCCCTTCTAGATACAAGCCGACGACGTATCTCATCTTCTACTTCTTAGTCGCCGCAATCCGAACGTCGAACCGACGATCTTCGCCGCGGAACTTGAGAAATTCCGCCCGTACCAGCAGCGCCTAGGTCAGACGGTGCATCATCAACATGCCGCCATTCAGGAAATCACACAATTATGGCGGGCACTTAGAGATCTTGGAGGACGCGGGGGAGCGCGCAAGTGGGATGAAAGAGAACGACGAAAGAAGGAAACTGTTCGGAGGTTCGTGCAGGCGAGTGAGAAGTATATGGAAGTCAAAGATGGTCTTGCGTCAGTATCCCTCCACCTCCGATTACTTGCCTCTAATGCCGCATTTTGCCGACAGCAAAGGGCTTCAATTCTACTCCGAGTTAAGTGGCTTGTTGACCACCCTTCGCCGCGATGTCCAGGGTTTCATTTCTTCGAGAAAAACCGAGCGGGATTCGCTCGCTGGACAAGCAGAGACACAACTGCGACTCTCGGGAGTAGGGACAACGTTTGCATCGCCTCCAGCCAAACCACCCCCTCCACCGTCTAGTTTGGATCAAGTATTTTCTTCACTGACTCTGAAGAGTACCCCGGTGTCACCTGGTCCACCACCACCCCCGCTACCTGCCAGTGCCATACCTGCTAGTGCTGCATGGACGCCTGTGCAGAGGGCTGTCTACACAGGTCAACCGAATTTCCTCCCACCATCACTGACCCAGCCGTACTCGTCCCCTCCCCCCCCTGCTTCGCAGAGCCCCCCATTCGTCCCACCACCCCCTCCACCTAGTCAGTCAGCTCATGTCCAACCGAGCACTCGCTCCCCGTTCCCCCCTACTCCACCTGTTCAATCCCCCTTTGGGGTTGCGCCTCCTCAGCCGCAGCGCGATCCATACGCTGGCCTAGCTTCCCTCGCTAGCAGCAATCATTTCCCCATGCCGCCTACGGCGCCACGCCAAGCAAGCTACCCTCTCCCTGGCCAGCAGCAGGGCCAAGCATACCAGACGCTCTCGTCCCCAGCGCACACAGTGTACACGTACTCTGGGACTCCTCCATCAAGGCAGGGCAGCACTGGTTCAGTCCTTCCTCCCCCACCACCTCCCGTCTCGTACTCGCAACTACCCCCTCCACAGACCTACAGTGTGGGCATGCGTCCTCCCTACGGCGTCTCGCCACCGCCCACCCAGCAGCAACCCTATGGGGGATATGGACAATATGGGCGCTAGGCTTGGTTCGAATATGTCGTTTTGTTTTGTGTGAAATCGATGGCTCTACGGACTAAGCTATTCCGGAATACAGTATTTTGTGTTTTGTTTTGTTTTTTTTGTCCCCCATGCGTGCCTTGTAATAACGAGTTTGTCGCCGCTCCACCCCTGATGGGTTGTTACTGTACAAGGATCTCACTATGCTTTTTCTGTTTTCCCTGACAGGATATCTGAGATGCATGCTCTCAAACTCAAACGCAAGACTGTATATGGGCCGTGAAGGAAGAACAAGGGCCAAACCGGCAAAACTGATTGCGGTTCCGGCCCGAACCCCAATGAGCACTCGCGGCCAGCGCTGATCGGATGGCATGCGCTCTGCAACGTGGCACGTCCAAGCCATTTAACATGACCGTGCCTACCCCTTGAGGTTATTTGGGATCCAGTACGCCGACTGGACCCCTGAGGCGCGGCGGTCTGGTGTACTACAGTACATGTATCATATGGTCGGCGAGGTCCATGATCGTGTCATGACTCGTAAACGCGTTCAATTGCCCCATGAGCATTCCGAGAAAACACGCGTAAGAGAAGCCGTCTACATCAGTCATAGGTAAAAAAAAAAACTCAGAGCACCGCTGAAAGCGGAGGCATGTGACACAGCCCGACAACCAGATGTAGCGGCTGCAATTGTTCTCGAGTCTTGCCAAGGTGAGATGAATATCTCAACCTCATGGCACGTCCCATGCCCCATGTTCCGTGCTGATCCTCATATGTGTCGATCATGCAAGCACCGGCGCACCATTACCATACCAAGCCCTTTCTTCGGGGGGCTGTGACGGCTCGGCAGCTCGGCAGGCTACTGCCACTCCAACTATCGACGACAGAAAGGTGACACATAGGCAGAATTCCGCGCATCTTTTGTTATCATGGCTTAATCGCACGGCCCTCGGCGTGGGCGTCTCTACCCCGTGTCTACCATTTCGGCGAAGGAAACGTCACATCGCCAGCGCGAAAGCGAAAGCAATCTCGCGAACAGAGGGGACCTATCCAACTGGAGTTTACCATATGACAAATACATCAGTTCAGCGGGCTCACGATCGTGGCTAGACCACGATCATTCACGCCATAAGACCAGAAACGATTGGACGGCAGGTGGTTACTCGACCAAGACCAGGCATTTGTGACTGTGGCGTCCACGAAGTGGAACCCCACCTTGACCGAACCGTTATCCAATGGATCACTTGACAAGTGGATCAGCGAACAGATTGATATGGCCCTGGTAAACAAATGTTCATCCGAGTCGGGATTGAATGTACGATGTGGTGTTTATCGCCGCCATCTTTTCGAGGAAAAACGCGATAAGTGTGCGCTCGACTGATGACAGGGCTAAAGAATGGAACCCTCGTGTAAAGAAGTCCGGGCACAGCAAACGGGGTCTACTCAGTATTAGAAAAGGATGTAATACCCGGGAGGATTCGTACTCATTCCGCGCCTAGTGGGGTGGGTTTGCCTTGCCGGCGCTCGCATCCCCACCGTAAAGCACTCTCCTGCCCCAAGAACTGGCTCGTTCTCCCTCTTTCCGAGTCACCGCATATAGTCCACCAACTTTGTCATTCCAGCTTTGTTTGATCTGTTCCGTGAATGGTTTCATTACGATCCGGGCGGCGGCGGGTGGTGGGGGATCGTATTCGGCTGCGGGCGTGATGAGCTTCTTTGAGAGGGTGTGTAGGCTGCAAGGGACAAAATGAATAATTCGAACGGAACGTTTGTCGATTGGCTAAAGGGACGAACTCATCCCGGTGTTGATTAGTCCTATTGGAGAGGCGTAAGGGACGTGTCAAGGCAAGCCTAACGGAGGACACACCTCGACTCGATCAAGCTAGAGAAGCCGTAGTAAATCTAAAATATTGTCAGGAAATACAGCGCGCAAATGAAGAAAATACGCCATACACCGCCTGCGACGAGGGCCCCTGACAAGGGGCCAATGATGAAGGACATGATGGACACTTGGCTGTTGAGTTGCGGCCTCAACGTTGCGGTCGTGAGTGGTCAGAAACGCGGGGCAGGCGGCCCGGGGCGCGTGAGGTCACTGCGCCTGGACGCGTCTTGGTTCATTGTTCTGTTCTTCGAGTTGTTCCTTTCCAAGGACTGGGGTGGATGCGATGGTCTCTGCCGAAAGCCTCAACTTTGATGTCTTGCAAATCATATTTTCCTATCTCTCTCTCCCTGACCTTGCTTCCGTCTCTCAAGTTAGCCAATCCTTCCTCGCAGGCGCTCTTCCCAGATTATATCGCTCACTCTGTTTCTACCACAATCAAGCGAAGAGGTATCCAAAAGTACGCTACCCATCCCGACCTCGAGTATCTACCCCTGTTTGTGATACATGCCTCTCCCCAAAAAGATAGTGACGCCCTTCGCTGTGGTCACGGCGCACCCACACCTGGCTGCGCACGTCCAGGCCATCGGTCGGTGGCTTTCTTTTAGACGTGCAATTTGACCTCATCCCCTTGTAGACATACGCGTGATACCCAATACCCGGGTGAAACAAAAAGCCGTCCCAGATCCGCGCTTTCTACATGATTGTATTTCCGCCTTACAAGTTGCGGAATATCTTGCCTCCTTCACTTGCACGATCGGTAGCGCATTGCCTCCGCTCTTGCCACTCATCCAATCAAAGCCAAGACTCCGTACGCTTCGCATCGAGGCACGCCTTACCGAAGAGCAAAGTAAGATAGTCTGTCAGCTGCGAGGGCTCCACAGTATCACGCTCGAGAATGCAAGTTCCGCGGTGATAGATGCCCTACCGGGATGGGCGGAATCTCTGAGGTCCACATTGGAACATCTGACGATTCACGTGAGTGGATCCTATACCTCTTCATCGTACAATTTTCATCCACCCTATCGATATGTCTGCGGATTTTGCCGCCTTTGACCCCTGCAGCGCCAGGGGCTTCAAATTGCCATGCAGCTGACCTTCTCTTGACTTGTCACCGGATGCTAACCGCGTCATAGACAAGTCCATATTTGAATAGAACTGTCCTTCAGCGGACCATCAAGTACCTTCCGAAGCTTCGGCGTCTCCACGTCATCGGGTGTTTGGGAGTGTCCCATGTGGATGTTCTTTCAGTAACGGAGCATACTCCGCTTCTCGAGAGCCTCGCGATTACGGTCATGGAGCCGGTGAGTACCCTGTTTCGCCTGGTCTTGAATCCGTCGATTTTTGGAGTCGTCAGTCCATCAGTGAAGCACTGCGAACTACCCCTGCAGGTAATTCGTGCATGCGTCATTCGGTGGCAGTCACTCTAGCCGGCTTACCCGCACGAACATGGGGCACAGTCTCGTGCCCCGATACACATCTTTGTCCATTTTCGTATATTTCTCCGGACACGAACTCGTGTCTGATCAACCCAATACCTTGTTCGTCTGGTCTAACTCTGTCTATAGGACTTCAGCTGTGATTTGCCACGGGCCTCTTTAACTGCGCTCAAACACTTCGCCATTGAGTTTATAGCTTGTAGATCATCTCCGGATTCAGGGATTGCATCTGTGCCATGCCCACTGGTTATTTCGTTGTTATCTCTCACGCGTTTCACCCACCTCGCGTCACTAGCGCTGCGCCTGTCAGATCGACAGCCGTTTCCCACAGCCCTTATCGAGGAGATTGTAGAGATGCATGGGATACACTTACGAAGCGCACGATTTATGGGCTTCACGCTCGGCTCTCAAGGCCTCGAAACCCTGATGGAGTGTGATGGGCTCGAGAAGCTTGCCGTTTCCGTACCAGTAGAAGACATCGTAAGCTTTTTGCCGGTTTTTCGTCAACGTGGCTTCAGGCTGGACGCGCGCATCATACAGTACACGTTTGCGTCCGCGCTGGCGGGCACTGCCACTCTGCATACGCTCGTTGATGTAGTCGAACACGGGGCACATGGGAAGCAGACGTCCCTCACCACAGATCGCGTTCGGGTGCTTTTGGAGGATGTGCCTTCCCTCGCGCGGGTCGTCAGCGAAAATCGGCTATGGACGGTAAGAGGATAACGATCGGATGGGAAACAGCCCATCATAATCGACCTTTTGGTCAACTGACGTTTGGCTTTCTCCCCTTTTTGATTTAAACTCAGAGCCGACCGACCCCATATGGTCCCGAGACACGACTCGAGCGGATGAAAAGTTCGAGGGGAACAGGGATTTGGTTTTCACCACCCCCTGAGGGCCGGTGCATATGAAAGCCCTTGTTTAAAGGACGCCGCATGGCCGCGGTAATCGGTCTTATCATGTACTTTCGACTTTCTTGTCCAAATTTCAACATTTTTTCAGAGCCGACGTCTCCTGCCGAGGGCACTTAATCTCGGAATCCACGATCCTTCGAGAAGTGTTTGCGCGTCTCAAGTGGTCATTTATCTTTTTGGAGTTAGCCCGCATGATGCTGTCAACTCCACCCAGCCAAGCACGACCGCGTGTGAGGGCCACAGAGACTTATCCGTAATTAATTATACGATTCCGGAAATATGGATAGTACAAGCATGTACAAGCATGGATACATGAGATGATTCTTCTGTGTTGTGTAGATGTAAGGATGAGGTGGAGAACTGCACAGGGCGTTTCGAACAAATTACGTGACCCATCATCCATCGATGAGCCCGATCCATCGTGATTAGGGCTTATGCACTTATGCTCGAAATCGCGGCCGCAGCGCCCATTATTCGGCAGTTTGCTCCGTTGGCCGCGTGTAAAACCGGATATGGTGACAAGAATATCACGATAATATGTTCGTGCCTCCCGGACCTAAAACTCTGGGCGCTTCCGAGGCGCGTGTTAACGGCGTGTTTCGTGCCAAATGTAAATATAGCAAGAAAAAAAAGACGCACAAATTGGATGTAGTTGGACCAGTGCCTTCATGAGTTCTTGCCCCTGTGCTCGCCCGTTCCCAAGAAGGGGAAAGTAGGCGTACACGCGATAGATTTTCTTTGCACCGGACCATACGATCTCGAAAGACCAGACGATCTTGAGCAATCGACGGTCAGGGGGGGTGTCTGGGCGGGACCCCTAAGTCCACGGACCGGAGCAAAAAAAGCTCGTGTTTGCTCACCAAGTTTGTGACGGTATGCTTTCATGTACACGCGATCCCCAAAGCTGTCATACGAGCCACCTGAAATCAAAGGAAATCAGGAACTGCACGTTGCAAGAGATGTCTGTAAGATTCCGCTCGACTGCGAAGATCACTCACACTTCTCGAACTGGGGCTCTCGCAGACCAATGACAAATTGGTCCACTTCGACCATGAACTTATCCCCTGCTTTGGCCTTGCCCCCCATCGGATCCCGAAGCCTTCGTTGTTCGATCATCGACCGCACAAAGTCGAGGAGCTCCAGTTGTGCGGAACGTGCGAAGGCCTGCACCGTCTGTGGGTCTACTGTAGAGTATGGGAAAAATGACGGGGAGGGTGCAGATGCCATAGAAAGGGCCAGGAGCTGTCGTTTCTCAAAGATGCTGGCTTCGCTGGCTTTTGAAGGAAAAGTGAGCGCTTTCACGCAAGGTGGCGGATGCCTCAAGGCGGGCTAGCTTTTTAGAGACTAGACCAGTCAAAGTCCGAAGCGAGTCACTGAGATGGAAAGTACGAAGTCAGAAGCATATCCATGGACAGATAAGTTGAAGATCAGCCGGAGTCGATTTGGTGAGATCATACGTTGCCACATCCAAGTGCAGAAATGCAGGGCGGGAACGGCGACCCGACGCCAAGGGTTGAATTTGAAGTGAGCTGAGCCGGGGACCGGCACGGTCAAGTCATCATTCCCTGTCAAGTCGACGTCTGTTATGAATGTGAAAAAAAATATACAACATGCGATGACCGTGCGCTAAAAAGAGTTTTCCCTCTTCATATGTGTAACCCCTAACCGGTCCTGTTTCTGCTGCGTTTGCCAACTTGGGCCTGGAACCCGGTCTTGACGGCATTGACAGACCGCCGAGAGCCACAGGACTCGCAGGCCATGAAGAAGATACGGTTTTCCTTTGTCAGGAGAGTGTCTGGCGACTTGCATGTCTTGCATGTGACGTACTCCACTAGCGCCAGATGTCAGATTAATCCGGCCGGCGCATTAAAGGTGTCATGACTTGCCTATGTACCTCCTCAACACGTTTTCAATTTGCTTCTGTTGGAACCGACCCTTGATCACTAATCTCCCCGACCCATCAACCGATCCCGTTGTCCCCAATTCAGCAAACAGGTATTGTATGACGTGTTCGGGCTGACGATGCATCCGTTTGCAAATGTCACTAATGTTTGCAAAGATACTCTTCTTGTTACCCTCGCGGTGGATAGAAGGTGGCGCGATGGTGTATCGTTTGCCGGTGGAAGTAAGGAGGGAAGGGTTAGAAGCGTGGAGAGAGGCATAAAATCGGGTGAGAAGTTCCTGATAGGTGTAGTCTCGATCGCTTCCAAGCCAAGGCTCAGTGCCCTGGTCTACTCCAGTTGGGGCCTCATTGCGGTCGAAAACATCATCCCCAAGTTCAGCCTCGTCGATGTCATTGAGATGCTCTCCATCGGGCACATCCTCCTCCTCGTCGGCATTGGCGTCCTTGCTTTTAGATTCTTGCAACACCTTCTCAAAGGCTTCCAAGTCGAAAGCAGCTTTCTTCTTGGAGGACTTTTTCTTCTTTTTCAGATCAGAGAAGTCGAGATCCTCCGAGGTTCCGATAGTCGTAGAAGGCGCGTTGGTTGTCGGGGTAGATGTGCCAGAGCCATCATCGCCCTAAAGCGAGGAACGAATATCAGTAAATAGCGACATAAACCATGATGTAGTAGGCGGACCAGGTCAAGTGGAATTTCCTTCTTTTTCTTCTTTTTTTTTAAGTCCCCGAACATTGCCTTGAAATCATCCTCTTCCTTAACTTCCTTGGGCTCAGACGCAATGTCATCAACACCGTCCTCGCTCTGTTTCATCTGCTCGTGCACCGTTTTGGGACCGAGATCAATGACATCTCCATTGGCGGTTGTGTTATCGAGGGATGGTGCAGGTGCAGTAGGATCCGCATCTGGACCAAGAGGATCCTCAAGGAATGCAACTTGCTTTTTCTTGCTACGCTTTTTGAGCGAGGGATCAAAGAGTGGTTCTCCAGACATGGCTGATAGCTTGTCCATCTCGACGAGTCAGCCTCGTCAAAGTCTGCTCAAGGCAATCTCCGAATTAATTCTATCGGAGCTTAAAATCGCGCCAGCACAATTCCGAACGATTATTGCCTGCTCTCGCCGACGTTAGCGACGTGTAAAACGCATACAACCCCTCCCTCTCCTTACTATTTACTGTCAGCTCAATGTTGTCCAGGCGGTCCGTAGCTCGTCTTGTTGCGCAGCCCTCCCATTTTGGTGCTCCGCCTCAGAGCGCGCGTAACATGGCTACCCTTCGGGAGATTGAGCTACGCTTGAAATCCGTCCGGAATATTGAGAAAATCACCAAAGTGAGTAGGCTTTTCTCAGCGTTTGATATACATTATGACTTGTTGTCGTGTGTTAGTCCATGAAAATGATTGCCTCTACGAGGCTCGCAAAAGCCCAGCGTGCTATGCAAAATGGAAAGCAGTACGGAATTGCAAACTCTGGTATGGCCTCTTTCATCACGCGTTGCTGGACTCCTTAACGGATGCCATTTGTAGAGGTTTTCCAGAATGCTAAATCTGAGGAGGACCCTAAGCGCAAACTCTTTCTCGTTGTATCCTCGGACAAGGGTCTTTGCGGCGGCATCCACTCTTCCGTCTCGAAAGCTACGCGTCGGTCCGTGACTACGGGAGAAAATGGCGGGTCTACTGACTCTCCCGTTGTAATTATCGGTGACAAGTCCAAGGCCCAACTTTCACGCACCCTTACTTCCAATTTCGCTATTACGTTCAATCAAATTGGCCGTGATATCCCGACCTTCGCCGACGCAGCTGGGGTCGCGGATCTGATCGTGAAAGCTGGTATCAAATATGATGCTATTGCTATTGTATACAATAAGTTCTTATCTGCGATATCGTATGAGTCCGCCGTGGTGGAGGTCCTGAATGAGGAGGTCCTGAAGGAAGCGGGTAGGTGAAGCCAATCGTTGGGATTTGACAGACTGGTCTGACCTCATTTAGCTGGGTTCAAGGCATACGAGATGGAGGATGACGTTACCAAGGACCTGGCTGAGTTTTCGCTTGCGAACGCCATCTATGCTGCCCTCATCGAAGGTCACGCTTGCGAGATCAGTGCTCGGTATGCCGCTAATGTTGTTTCATTACTTGCTTTAACCGCTTGTGGTTCTAGTCGTAATGCCATGGACAACGCACAAAAGAATGCAAGTGATATGATTTCTTCTCTGCAGATGAAGTACAACCGCGGTCGGCAAGCTGCCATCACCAATGAGCTTGTCGACATCATCACTGGTAAGTTTCGGGTAATTAATCGCCTGGCCATCCGTCTGACAATCGCGTGTCCAGGCGCTTCTGCACTTTGAGAAGCTGGAATGACAGGCGCAATTTTTGAGCGTAGATTATTGCCTTGTCCGGACAACATATGATCCTATAATGCAATAGAAAAGCAAGTTACCTTCATGGGTGTTCGTGATATGGTACTATTGAGGTAATAATCTCTTTGAGTTATGGTCGATCAGGCAAGTTGTCACACAGCGTTCCCACGGGGTATCCTGTGCAGAATTTTCTCTTCGAATCTTCGAGACGGCAACCAGCATAGCCCCTGCATCGTACCCAATTCGCGCCTCATCTTCCCGTTATGTATCTATCACCAGCCTGTCGTCTTTGGACGACTCGGAACTTTCGATTAAGCGCCACCGTATTACCTACCCACCTCCGAGTCGACGGCGGAACCTTTCAGTCTCGTCTGGCGTCTACCATACAGTGTGGGTGCTCCTTTCTTCCTGCGGCTTTTTGGTGGCCATGACCCGAAGTTTAGGCTTATCCTCCATCTCTTCCATACCGGTATGGCACAATATTGCCTTCTTCTGTCCCCGGATCTGGTTACCACCTTCGCGCCGACCACCCGTTATCGATATCGTACCCTCCATGCAGTTCTTATGACGCTGATAACCCTTCGATAGCTACCAGTCTTGTACCTGATTCTAAAATTGGTGGTGTTTGTTCGATCAGGCGCAAAATCAAAGAAGGACTGGTACTCAATCCCCAGGGAATTGGAGGTATGGTCCACGTCGATCCTGGTTCGTTGTGTCCGAAACAAATGCCGATCGAGTCGTCTCGTGTACGAAGGACCAGGAGGAACGTCAACGTGTACATCAGCGTGGCATCCTGCCCTTTGCTGCATAATTGCTTCCTCCCCCACCACTGAATGTCTGCATCCGTGCTAAACTCAACCCGCGCTCACATCGCGGTGTCACACAGGTACCAATCGCTGCAATCTTTGACAGTGCCAGCAAATTGACGATATACTTTAAACGCCCGCCCTTGTTTCTCGGTAGCTGATTACGTCCCACGTTCCAACTAGCGTGTTTCTACAGGCGCCTGAGGAACCTGAGTTTTGACATTCATGGCAAGTTTGTTCCGCATTGAAGGTGTCCGAATGTAAAACAAAGGGTCATATCTCAAAAGGGGAATGTGATCAGACAGTCCTACAGTTTTGAATGATGGAGCCGGTTGATCGTCTGCCTCGTTGACCATGTGTGTCATGTAGCAATCTGTGCTGAGTATTGGACGACACCGAGGCCTTGGGCGGGGTTTGAGTGGGTTCGCCTCCGGGTGTTAGCGAGGTGAGATGAATTTCCTTTGACTCAATTGAGTTGTGTTCAGTCGACATATTGTTGGGGCATCGGATAACGGCTTATTTCTAGTGAATACGACTTTCCATGATATCATGGTGCCTTCTCCCTCCAACCCCAGGCGACACGTGAAACACTTCCCCCACTTGATCGATAAGGGGGATTGCCGAGAGACTACAGAACAGAACCTTACTTACTGTCCATATGGGTATGTAGGCCACCTCAACTGGAGTATCGATCAGGCTCATCAACACCAGTTGGGGATATACAACAACAATGCTAATAGCTCCGCACTCCCTTGCTTCAGATATATTGACATAAATCAACACATGCTGTAGGTCAATCCCTCCTGCAGGAAGGGACTTGCGACTCGTTCCATCTAGCGCAACTTAAAATTCTAAAACCTAGAAGTCGTATCATGGCTTCGGAGGGGCCATTTGGGTTCCCTCGCTGGACCTTTTCCTGCTGTTTTTCATTTCGGTATCAGTGCCACCTCACTGGTCGACTTATCCGCTGCTCAGTCACACTTCCGTTCGGTATGCTTCGTCCCCGCAGCCACCCTATCAGCCTTACCCCACTCGCTGGCTAAACGGCACTCTGATGGCACCTTCAGATTCATTCATCATCGCACCGAGAAAATTGCTCGGTGTGATGCAAGCCTGCCTGCTTCTCGTGGAGCGAGTAGTTTCTCGACATGGCGATTTCATACCTCAAACATGAACCCCTTTTTCTCCGGGCCCCGGATGGGCTTGAAGGTGTTGAAGGATGTGAGCATCTATGACATGGCAAGCAATCACTTGATCTCTGACGGTCTCTCCAGTCCCTAGGCTGGAAAAGTCGAGATTAAGTCTGTAGATCTGAATTTATCGATAACGCATTGTCAGTCTGTGGTTCCCGACTCCACATTCACCGACTTTCGGAGGGATCCACGGAAAGCGGTAGAGTTCTTTTCTTTTTTTCCGTCGTTGCCTGGTCTGCCCATCTTGAGGTCGCACGGAGCCACCCGTCATTAACGCGATCACAGACAGCGATATCGTAACTCAGAAGCATCTTTCACATGTAGCAAGGCTCTTAAAGCGGGCCCTAACGTTCGTTCGGAAGGCTAGGCTAGTCATGGACATGGACATGCGCTCTTGATCTCCGGCTCAACGGTCACGACCTTATTCGATTTAGACTAGGTCAACAAAAGAAAATTCCCTGCTGGATGAATACGGGGGCGCTCCGCAGTGTCCGCACGGAAAAACCACTACCACTACACCCTCATCGCGGTAAGCATCAACAAAAACGCTGACTCCGATGCAGACAGGTGATCGTGAGGCGTTCGGAGAGGAGTGCTCTACGGATCCAGATTGGTCAGCACGACCGCATGAACGGTGCTGTTACTCTTAAAACACATAAAACGTCACGTCAAAAAAGGTGGGCCTCAAGGAAAACGCATTGCCGCACAGCATAACATTCTTTGACATATGGACACGCGGCCGATGGCCTTCTCCCACCCCCACGCCTTATCGCCTTCGTAGTAGATGGAGTGATCATCCGGCCCATCCCATCGCTACCATCAGCAGTGGATTATTCGCTACACGCCCCTTTTTTTATTTCTCTCTAACCGAGAACGAAGGGTGAGGGGTGTCACATTCCGGTTCCACGGAGGGCACTCAGGTTTTGCCTGACCCGCGGAGTTGTTGTTTCTCACGGCGCATGCAGCTGTCTCAGTAAGAAACTGCGCACGCGTGCAACGCGCGGAGATTGGGCGGCTTCACTGAGAGTAGGGGTCCCTTTTCTCCCACTTCTAGATCTGCGAGTTTTAGACGCTAATGTAGACGCTGGTCGAGGGAATCGACACGAGGACGCCGGTGGGTCGCTCCTGCGATGTATCGTTCCGCGGGACTTTGACCACCCACCCATAGGTTCTGTGTTTCTGTGATTTGATGGCGTTCCACATATTTCCTGCTGCTCATGACGAGTGAGTCGTTTTCAACGTGAGTGGACCCTATGTGGAGTCTGAAATCTGGAATCACAACATAAGCCTGTGGGTCAAAAGATCATCAAGGAGTATGTTATGAAACTTTTTGACCATGCACTTGCCTCACCTTCAATCGAGAAGCCCGTCAAGCCCATCCAGCAAAGTGAAGGTCTTGGAGAGTAACTTCCATTTTATTTTCATTGTCGTCCTGCGCCGGTCGTAGCTAAGACAGCCTTACCCCCTTTTGGGTGAGTTGAGCGCAACCCCCCAACGTGTTCCCCAACCCCAACAAAGGTGCCGTATTCCTTGCTGAGGTGTGGCATCCTTGACGCACGTGTGGCCAGCCGTCGCGATCAAGCCGCCCAGCCCAGCTCCTGGCAATCCGGCGGCACTAACAAGGCATGGCCCGGGTGGCTTGGTCGGTCACGCGACTGGATGTGCCATGCGGACGAGGGCAGGTGTTGTTGGTGGCTATATGTTTCACCTTGGCGTGCCATGGAATGGAGCTCGGTATGTACCGTTGAAATTGGAGATGTTTGCATATATGTCGTAGTATTTGATAGGACAGACCAGTGGCGCGCTACCGGTCATGTACACAAGGGACTGAGCTACACGCATTCCCCCCGTATCTCGGAGGAACAACAAACTCGTGGGACTCATAAGTATAAGGTATAGAGTATGACAGTTAAAAATGAATGGCCATGAGGGGTTTATGGTACACACGCACGCGGACTGAGAGAAGGGCGTGAATAAATGAGGGATGAAACGAGTATGAGCTTGTGTAAGGGGCAAAAAAAAAAGCAAGAAGGATGTCTCAAAATAAAAGACGGCTGGAACTGAATGCAACTTTTTCATGAACCGACGTCGCCTATGCGTGTGAGTGCAACGCGCCGCTTCTTCTTGGGCGGTTTCAGCACCTTCTCCTGCTCTTCGTCCACGGGGATGACCGGGGATGTTTGATCGGCACCCGCAATCGCATCAGTGTCGGGAAGGGAGTCGCTTTCCAGCACCACACTTTTGGCGGGCGTCAGAGGTCGCTTCGACGATATCCGAGGCGAGAGGGACGGCGGAAGAGAGATGGTAGACAGAGCAGGGGTCGTCGATGGGGTCAGCGCTGACGACGACGTCAGCGGGACAGCGTGGTTGTGCGCGATCGACTGGAACTGTAAGGTCTGCTGTTGGACGTGGTGCGCAGCGAGGATCTCATCAAAGACGACGATGGTGCAATATCCATCGCGCGAAGAGAGCATCAGACACTGGCCATCAGGTGACCTACGTAACGGCATACGTGTGAGCTCGGCCCGAAGTTGAGGGAGATGAAAAAAAGACCCACCAGCTCATATCCGTGAATTCATCGTAGTGTAGCTTCGTGAGCAAGCAGATCGGTCCTGCTTGCTGGGTGTCATGGATCGCGATCGCATCCATCGTCGCCACCGCAAACAACATGCGGTAGGGAAGTGCGAACACGGATGCGCCACTCGGGGGAGGCGCGGGTGTCGGGGGCTTGGACACTGCGGGACTCGAAGCTCGAACCGAGTCTGTAGCCGAGAGCACAGGAGAGGGCAAAGTCAATGATGTCGACAGCGAGGGTATGACCGCAGGGAGGGCGAGGGGCGCCAACAGCATCGTCTTTGACGGCGACACATTCGGGATCTCATTTGACGCCGAAAGCGCAGGGGTGTTTGGCGCCTGTGCCGGCGGGCCTCCGACGTCCACATTGACGGTCGTGTCTCGGCCCTTCTCCACCACCACATACTTGGTATCGATCGAACCATCTGGGCCAAACACGCCCGGTCGCAGCTCATATAATATGGGCGAGAACCTGACCGCCACGCTCGCTTTCTTGTGTCCGGGAAGCTGCGCGACCGGTGGGCGCGCAAAATTGGCACGCGAATATATATAGACAGATGAGCCGGAATTCGAATTGGCGGCGTCTGGATGCCCCTTCCTACCACGTGCCTCTTCGGTTTTGTTTCCAGAAGTTGCACGGGATGTGCCCGGGTTGACTGACGGATCTTCGAATTGCCCTGCGGGGGTCATCAGAAGACCTCCATCAGGGCTGAAAGTAAGGCGCCGGAAAAAGTTGGTGAAGCCTTCATCCCCGTACAATCTGACAGAGTTCCAGGTGGACGGAGAAGGAACTCCAGTCCGAATGGCAGGTAATGCTGGGAGCGGCGAAGGGGAGCGCGCATAACGGGCATAAACCGCTGGGGAACTGGGCGCATTGGAACCGCTGAAGGATGAGCGCCGTGAAGATGGCTTATCCATGGGTGGCGGAGGGAACATGGACTGGGAAGGGGTGCTAGGTATAGACGTCGCGGGAGTGAGAGGCACATTCTGGTGTTGTGAGCCACCGGAAAAGGAAGACGGGATGCCTTCTTCCCTAATCTGCTCGCTTAGCGTTGTTATAACTGATTCGGTGTCACTTGCTGTGGATTCTCGACGGAACATCCTTGGTCGACTTTGCGAACTCGGGGTCCGTGTGTGATGATGGGCCATCCGTGTGTTCTTGCCCACGGCGTGCACTTCAAAGGAGCCTGACTTGGTGGAGACGCTGTAGACATGCATAGAGCGGTCGCTGCTCTGGGTGGCGATGTATTCATTGAGCGGATCCCAAGCGACACCTTGGACGTAGTGGTTGTGCTCGGCGATCTCGGACACACATTTACCTAGAGAATGATGAACACCGCCAATCTTAGCCGAAATGGATGTGATTACCCTCAGACACGAGAAAAATTCGGGCGACATTGTCCGTGCTTCCAGAGATGATGTACTCCCCCGTTGGGCTCCAAGCTAGATCATAAACCTGCATGGTCGTACAGCTGGAGATGCCCGTCAGCACTCGAACGATGAAAGGGCGCGATCAAAAGTGCGCATACCGGAAAGTAGTACGCGGCTTCCAATATTCCTTTTCAAACTGCATGTCATCTCCGCTGAGGTCGCCACCATACGTGGCCTGAGATGGCGAGTTCGACTGTGCCCAGATGATGACCATCCCATCTGTTACGGTCGTTGTCAGACGGAGTGAGATGGATGATGAAAGGAATAGGGATGCGCACCATCGCCTGCCGACGCGATCAATTCGCCTGTGCACCAGGGCGGTGAATACGGAATAACGACGCGTAGTTACGGGGAAACGCGGGCGTACCATTTGGGCTGAAGCGAACAACATTCACTGGGGCCGAGTGCCTGCTGAGGGTTGCAAGATATTCCACCCTAGGTGGCCGGGGCACTGGTGGATTGGCCGCGTCGCTCGAGGCGGCCTCTACAAGTGATTGAGGGGTGATGTTTGGATAGACCATCCAAATCTTTGGCAATAATCAACACTGCGCCCCTAAGGGGTAGAATGAAGAAGAAAAGAGATACGAACGCGAACATGGTTATCCTCTCCCCCTGTGGCCAGACGATAGGACTGGCCGGCAAAGGCTTTGTCCTGGACGGGGCGCGCCTTTTTGAAGAAGACGGGCTGAAAGTCGCAGGTCGAGATGGGTTTACTATCATGCCAGCGTATTTCGAGAGTCCTGACGCGCATTGGTGGACGTGATTTTGAGAGGGAGAGGAGGGAAAGGATGAAGAGATGGAAATGAGAGGGGCAGCGCAGCACTGAAATCCCAAGCTTCGAGCTTAAACCACAAGTGGTTCCGCCACGGTCACGGCACACGGAAGGAACCGTGCGACGAGCGAGCGGCGTGGCCTAATTGTCTCTTACGGTAAACTAAAAACAGTTCGTTATCTCGCTCCCCCAATCGTAAACAGGTCTACAGGTGGCCCTTCGTCCGCCAACTCCTCTCCATAGATCACCCCAATGTCCCGCACGTCTTTTTGAATTATCTTGGTCAAATGGGTGAGGCCAGCTTGCTCCTCCCCCAGAATCTAGCGAGGCAGATTAGTCATCAGTGTTCCCTGATCAGGCCGGTTACTCGCCGCGGAAAGGCCATACCTGGACGATCTGATTTAGTCCTTCCTCGTCTACAACGGCCCACTCAACCCCATCTGTGTTTCCCTTTGAGTTCGCTCCCCGCATGGCGTTCACAGCCCCGACCAACGCCCACAGTTCGTTCAATTTCCCCACGATCCTTCCCATCCCTCCCGGCCGCCGTATCTCGCCGTCGATCTCCTCCAACGCCGCCCGCAGAGCCTCTTCCTCCGGTCGAATAGACGAAGAACGTAGCGCAGGGATCAGCAGATGTAGATGTTGCACCAGGCGGAGCAGCCGGTGTGACAGCTGAACTTGCCCGCTCCCCAACTTTTGCAGCCGGGGCGCGTTCGCCAAGACATGCCTTTCTGACAGTCTCTCGATTCTGGCGCGGATTTCCTTGAGCTTTTCTTGGTGTGCGGTTGCCTGCTGCGTTTGCGCATCCGCACGCTTCTGCAAGTCATCAAAGCTACTCGCCAAGACTGGGACAAGACTGGTTTGTTTGGGTTTCCAACCCAGCGTGAGCACCCAGGCACGATTGATCAAATGCCGCGTGACATACCATGAAGGATCCGGATTCTCACGAACGGCCTTCTGCCATAAAGACTCATCCGTTGCGTTGGCAGGCCGACCGTACAAATGCACTTGGGAAGGGTCGACAAGGTTATAAAAGTAGTGCTGTAGCCGGTGTCAACGATATTAGTTCAAACACGAGAACTAATCGAACTTTACTTGGAAGCGGTTTAGTGGGGAAGCGGGGTTCCAGGCGCCAACAATAGCCTCGATACGTTGCTGGAGTTGTGCGAATTGAACTTGAGGGTCTGCTTGATTTTGAGCGGGCGCAATCGAAGTCCTTGATGAGAACAGGCCGCCGGTGCCTAGCGTGCTGCCACTGAGGAGCCCAGATGATGGTGGTTGTGTCACCTGCCCACCAAAGATATTCGATGGCGCAGCAGCGCCCTGTGTTCCTGCGCTGGCTCCAAATAATCCCGTGCCCGGCGTTGTAGATGAACCAAAAAGAGAGCCTAACCCGGACTGCTGTCCTGGCTGAGTTGCGGAGGAGGAAAAGAGACCACTACCAGCAGCTGGCTGCTGTTGTGTGGCCGTGGAGCTCCCGAACAGGCCGGTCGAGGGCTGCGATTGAGTGGTGGAACTGCCGAATAATCCACCACCTGGTGCGGGGGTCTGCTGAGTCGTTGCAGTGGCGGAACCGCCGAACAATCCACCGCCAGTCATCGTTGGCTGCTGCTGCTGCTGCTGCGTTGTCGTCGTGCCCCCGAATAGACTGCCCGGGGGCAGCGTAGAGGTGGTGGTGGTGTTCGCCCCAGGGTTTCCGAACAGCCCGCCCGACATCGGTTGTTGTTGTGCGCCAAAGAGGCTTGTTGTCCCCATCCCGGACGTCCCTTGGCCCTGACCCACACCTGCAGTAGCACCGGAACCAAACAGACCACCCTGCGGAGCAGGTTGAGTTCCCGTGCCAGTGCCACTCGTCTGCCCAGCCATCGCCGTCGTCCCAGTCGCCCCAGCACCGCCACCACCAAAGAGACCCCCGCCGCCTTGCGGCTGGTTCTGCGTTGTCATCGTCAGCGCACCGCCGCCAAAGAGGCCTCCTCCACCGGGCTGTTGCTGCGGCTGCGGCTGCGGCTGCGTTTGGGCCTGGGGCTGTTGTTGTTGCTGGTTCGGCCCCATCGTCGGATTGCCAAAGAGGCCACCGCCCGCGCCGGGTTGCGTAGGATTTTGTGAGGTCGTCCCACCGCCGAAAAGGCCCCCGCCCGTCGTGGGGTTCTGTGCGCCGGCCGCGGTAGTGCCGCTGCCAGAGAACAATCCGCCGCCACCAGTTGGCTGCGTGGTGCCAGTGTTGCTTCCGCCGAAGAGACTCATCCCGGTGTTCTGACCCGACGTTGTGCTTGGCTGCGAGCCAAACAACGAAGGCTGCGTGCCCGGTGTGCCCGTCCCCGTGCTTGTCCCAGCATTCGTCGTCGATGAAGAGCCCAGACCCCCGAAGAGGCCTCCGCTTTGGCCGGGTTGTTGTGATGCCGCGCTCGAACCCCCAAAGATGCCACTACCCGAACCAAAGGACGCCATTTTAGGCTCAATAAGCTAAAATTTCTTGTGTTGCTGTTTTAGATGGGGAGACGCGTTCTGCGTTGTTCAATTATTGTTTAGTCAACTCAACGTTTGTAATACGAGAGAACGCACCTCAGACCTGAAACAGAGTGGGGCCAGGGCTGGAAGGGGGAAAGAATATGCCCCAGATATGAGAAATGACACGGTGGAAAACCAACACCGCCGTTGAGTGCGAGGTCGAGTTACGAGCGCGAATGCAAAGTCGCGAATTGGGCGTTTGTCGAACTAAACGAGTGTCTAACACCCTACTTGGACAATAAATGCACAAAAGCTCCACCACACATAATCATTCCGCATTGTTCGCAGTATCCTTCTAGTATTCCGCGCAAAACCCCCATACAACACAAGACGCCAAGTTCAGGCCTACAAGCGCAAGTGATTCTAGTTTGTAACTAACGCGTCCTCATGCCTCATCAAACCCCGCGCTGTCTCGTTCGCGGGAGTCTCAGTTAGCACCCTACACCATCCACTTTATGTCCTGCTAAATAGAAAGACTCCACTTAGACATCGATGAATTCTTCCATGGTGCGTCCCGTGCCTGGCCATCCATCACTCGGCGCGCGAGTCCCCTCAACGGGAGAAACGGTTGTGTCCGTATGCAGTCGAGGACATCGTCCGCCCGGGACAGACGATCTCGTCTACGAAATTCGAGCGTCGCAGCGGCGGGAAGGGGGCCAACCAAGCCGTGGCGATCGCCCGCGCAGGCGGAGCTGTGGGCTTTGCTGGTGCCGTTGGAGAGGACGGCGCGTGGGTTGTCCGGGATTTAGAGGGCTATGGCATCTCGACAGCAGATATTTCCGTCGTACAGGTGTGTCCCAGTATGCACGAGATGGCGCATGTGCTACCGAATCGAATCGAATCGACCTCGCGCGCTGACCGGCGTCCATTGTTGTAGGAGGTCACCGGCCGCGCCATCATTCAACTCACTCCGGAGGGTGAAAATTGCATCGGTGCGTCTATACCGACCCGCGCCAATCTAACATCCATCAGTCGTCCGACACATATCCGTACACAGTCTTGCACCGAGGGGCAAACTTCGCATTGCCGGATCCTCCGGCACAGAGCGATGTCGAACGACACCTCACGGGAATGTCGCATCTCCTTCTGCAAAACGAAATTCCGTGGACCACCACGCTCGCATACCTCAAATATGCACATGCACGAGGCCTTGTGACGATATTCAACCCGTCACCCATGCCATTAGACACACAACTAAATGCTTTCCCTTGGGTGGCACTTTCATGGTTGATTGTTAACGAGGGTGAGGCTGAAAGCCTTCTTCGCGTGATTAGAAGGAACCACCAATATCACGAAGTCGAAGAGGAATACCCCGTTGACTGGCCAGACGACAACAACATCAGATCTGCCTTCTCAAATTTGAATGGGCTGTGCCGTGACGAGCATCTTGCTTCAACAAACGTCGTGTGTACGCTTGGCGCAGCGGGCGTCCTGGTATCAATACATGGCCCAGGAGAAACACTCTACTTCCCTGCGGCAGTGCTTGAAGGCAATGTGCGGGATACAACTGGCGCCGGTGACTGCTTTACAGGCTATTTTGTTGCCTGCCTGATGCAAATCGGGAGTGAACAGCTCGCCAAGGGTGATATGGTCCACTTCATTCGACTTAGCGTGCAGGTATGTCCGTCTCGCTCTGGATGAAACTTTCTCAACACAACGGTCTAGGCAGCCGGAATGTGCGTAGAGAAGCACGGCGCAATGGAAAGCATTCCAGAGCGTGCAGCTGTAGAGACCCGCCTTGGTCGAAAATAAGTGTGTAGTAGTTCATAACCAGGAAATGTACAATGCGACTCCAACGGTGAAGTGCTATGGCGACACCCAAGAATGAAATCAAGGATGCTAAGGGTGCGGGAATGCAAGGCATATATTACGGGTGACATGCGGGGCATACATGCAACTTTTCTTGGCATCATAAAACAATACAATGAAGAAATCAGAACTGCGGCACTGTCGGTGTGAGTACAAAGCATGCGAGTGATGGTCACATACCCGGAGTGGTTGGAAGAACCACTTGTTCTTCCCAGTTGTGTAGCGTTCTTCTAACAATTTCTTGATCTGTTTTTTCGAGTCCTCCCTCTGTGTTGGCTCTTTGAAGCATTCCGCAGACAGAATGCCCTTCAAGCCCTCCAGCTCCACCGAGTATCTAGTGGGGAACAGGTGGGAATAGTTCACCACCTGAAGAGAGTCAAATATATACGACAAATAGCCCGGGGGAATTCGCGAGACGCACCTTGATGAAAGGTTTGACTTTACTTCTCCTCGCGAGTTTCTTCGCTCCCATACGTTTGGTCACCTTCCTGGGGTAGCGTTCGATGCCAGTAACGATAGCATGGGGGTACGGGCGCTCCTTAGTACCATCGTCGAGTTGCTTTATGACGACGACCTTCTTTCCAGCTTGGCGACCTTGGAGGACGATGGCAACCTAGTTTCCCTCTATTGATCGTATGCCCACAGAGAGAAATGAAGTGGGTACCTTCCCGGGCTTGTAGACTGAAAGAAACGGTGAGAAACAATACAACTGGCGGAGAGGACTTAAGAATAGCCACCTTTGACCATCTTGACGATCTTGAATGCGTGCGTCGACAACGGCTTCTATGCTATGTTCACGAATTTCTGTCAACGATGTTGGCGTTGGATTGCGTCCAGCCACCCGGACGTTGCCGACGATAACTATACAGCACAGTCAACCCTCTCACGTGACGTATCCTAACTCCAATCTGCTGGAAATTCCCAGGTATTGCCGCTATGATCCGAGGAGTGTAGGGGTGGTGCATTGCGCATGCTCTGATGAAGCCACGTTCTCGATGCGAACTTCCAATGACTTCTACTATGGATTGTAATCGCCACGATAGGGTGCGATTGTGGTGGGTTTCGTACTTCTTGTCGTCAACCCGTGACATGGAGCGCTGGGAATACATTAGGTTCACCGATATCCTGCCGATCTGCCTCAACCTCGTGTTTATACCTTGCGCTCAATCACAACAAGTGATCACAGGAGACCTATCAGAATATTCTCTTTCCTTTCGTGAACATTCGAGACAAAGGCCATTCCTTCGCGTTTCACCACTCCACTTTGTGGGCAGTCGCCCCCTGAACGTCCGTATTCGTGGGACTGCTATGCCTTGTTGCAAATAATTTCTTGTGAACGAGATTCCTAACTTTGCAGTGATAACAGGCATATGGCTATCCTATGTGACTATAAGAACCCATCCTAATGTGCCACTTTCCACTCAGCTGCCTTCACAGTCACAAGTACCAGTATGGCGTCTGATCATCCGTTTCCAGCGTCGCGACCCTACCCAGGCTGGGGTCCTGGACCTAACACCCCTACAGAACCCCTCCAGACACCCTCGTCGGCCGTCATGGACAAGATACAGGCGTATACACCTGACGTATACACTACCCCCGCACCAGTCACCCAGCCTTTGCACCCCTACCCGATGCAACCTTCCAGGCATACTAGGCGGCCATCTTCTCGTCCTGAATCTCCGGCACAAGTTGGGAGGTCTCCCTCTAGATCTGCGTGGTCAGTTATCCAGGCTCCTGAAGGTCCCTCGCCGATCCAGAAGACCTACAAGACGTTTTTGCAGTGGAAAGCGGATGCACAGGCAACGACCAACGAATGCCTGCATAGCGGATTCCCTTCCCCAGTCGCTTGGGTACTTATCTCCAATCGCTTCACCCCTCCTCGGAGATTCACGTTTTACATAGGTATATGTAGAGGGTCATGCTATCCCTCCGAATGCCATCATTGGTGGTGTGGACCGCAGAGGTCCATGGCACATTGCTCGAACGTTTTACGAGGTCAGATTTCTACTTTACTATACTGGTAGCAGCTTTGACACCTGGATTCCTAGGGTTCGATGGGTGAGTTCGGCGCATTACCCGATGATTCATCGCATAACTTGTCGATCTGAACTCGATCACAGAGCTCGGAAAAGCGGGGCGACATTTCAGACTTGGTGCATGCATTTCCTACCACGGAAAAGAACGCGATGTCAGCCATTTTGTTTCGTGCATAACGCCTTGCTCTTTACTCAGGTGTTGAGCTCAGGTCGACGCCTACGAGGTGCTTGTCGAAGTTAACATACCCACCCGCTGGATGTACCAACCACTTCCCACTCCCCTTCCATCGACAGCAGCGTCTCAAGTGACCCTTGCGTAAGTGGTGATACCTTCCATTCGTATAGTCCCTGATCCTGGCCGCAGTGATTTCAAGCTGGTCGTGATTGTCGATGACTCCGACTCGGTGAGTTCGCACCACCTCATCTGAGCTACCACCTGACATATCTCGTTGCTTCAGATGTACGGACAGCTCTGGTCCGAAGCACGCGACGCTCTAGCTGGCGTTTCTGAGTTGTCCCGTCTGAAAGGAGGAGAGGGTCTAGATATATATTGCCTCAACAGTCCCCGGTACAGGCTTGATCTCCGAGTCAGTCGGTTTTCATTTTCACCCTCAATATCAAACCTTATCCTTTGATCAGGGTGGAACGGAAGTCCGTAACTTCTTTAGCGATATCATCCCGGAAGGTCGTGATTTGCGCCGTCTGCAGATTCGTTGCTCACACCTCCACAGGCCAGACACCGACTGGTGCCAGGCTCAAGCAGGTCCTGGATATTTACGTTCCGAAGATCGAGAATCCTGCTCTCCAGCACAAGCCCATCAGCATCCTTGTCATCACTGATGGCGCCCCCAGTAAGTCTCGTGATAGAGCAGGAGATGTCCAATAACAGCCGACACCAATCTCAGTCGATGATCCTCAGTCTGTGATTGTCGATTTCGCACGTCGTCTGGACGTAAAGAATGTTCCGCTACGCCAACTTAGGATCCAGTTTGTTCAAATAGGCGACGATCCTAGTGCCACTGCCGCGTTGAAAGAACTAGATGACAACCTTGGGCCGACCCATGGCGTCCGGGTTAGCAACCACGTCGATTATTCATTTTGATAAAACTGATCCCATCATCTCAGGACATGGTGTACACGACCCCCTTTAACCAGACAGAGTTGCAGCTTCGTGCGGAAGTTATCATTAAGATATTGCTCGAATCAACGGCCGTCCCCCGACCAACGGTCACTCCCCAGGTGACCCTTACGTGAGTGGTACTACTTTCCATTTGTATGGTCTTTGATCCTGGCCGCAGTGATTTCAAGCTGGTCGTGATTGTCGACGACTCCGACTCGGTTGGTTCACACCACCTCATCTGAGGTACCACCTGACGCTTTCATTGCTCAGATGGATGGGCCGTTGTGGTCCGAAGCACGCGACGCTTTAGCTGGCGTTGCTGAGTTGTCCCGTTTGAAAGGAGGAGAGGGCCTAGATTTATACTGTCTCAACAGTCCCCAGTACATGCTTAACCTACGAGTAAGTTACAGTACTTGCCTTCTTCACCCTCAATGTCCAGACTTATCCTTGACCAGGCTGAATCTGCAGTCCGCAACTTCTTTAACAACATCATCCCAGAAGGTTGTCATCCATGCAGTCTACGTATTCATTGCTCATGGCTTCACAGGCCAGACACCTATTGGCGCCAGGCTCAAGCAGATTCTGGACATCTACGTTCCGAAGGTCGAGGATCCCGCTCTCCGGCACAAGCCCATCAGCATACTTGTCATCACAGATGGTGTTCCCAGTGAGTCCTTTGACGGACTAGGTGATGTCGAACGATAACTGACCTGGATCTCAGCCGATGACCCTCAGTCCGTGATCGTCAATTTCGCACGTCGCCTGGATGCAAGGAATGTTCCGCTACGCCAACTTGGGATCCAATTTGTTCAAATAGGTGACGATCCTAACGCCAGTGCTGCGTTGAAAGAACTAGATGACAACCTTGGGCCGACCCATGGCGTCCGCGTTAGTAACAAAGTTAATTATTCAGCTATGTGAAACTGATCCGATTATGATGTATCAGGACATGGTGGATACGACCCTCTTCAACCAGACAGAGCCGCAGCTTCGTACAGATGTCATCGTCAAAATAGTGCTCGGATCAATCAATGCTACGCTCGATCGAAAGGAGTTCCCTATGCCCGTCCTCCCGTGGTAACTGAATAGTTCGGACTGCGCGATTGAAGGAAGGATACTGAGGTGTTCATTGCGTATCACGACCGTTGTACACGTATCCGAAAAACCTATCACCTGTGCATTTGGAAGCTCCACTCACTGAGACTGTCCTTCCCTTGGCTCGCGGAACGTTCGCACTTTGTCTAGACTCAAGCTCTGCCAGTAGCACGGTTACTACGCGGATCCTGGGTCGGAGAAAGTCGGTTTCCGGATCGATTTTCTTCGAGAAAACACATGATCAAACCGTTCTCACACGTCCAAGGGACTACATACACCACTGGCACGATCACATACCATTAACATTGCGTGGAGTCGTGAGAGGCAACCCCATTTTTTGCCCTGTGGGTATTCTCAACTCGAATTCAGCGGCGCTGTTCAAAGTCCCCAGTGCTTCCGATAGTAGCTTCCAAAACGCCCCCTGTTTGGCAATGACTTAATGACTGCTCCACAGTGGCGGTGGCAGCTGTAAACCAAATCGATAGAAGGATCATGGGAATTCTGGGACGCGTTCGGGGGAGAACAAAGCTACAGAGCTATCGATCGCAGCTCACACCGATGTTGTCTGTCCATATGGCTTATCAAACTCTTGCAGAGCAGAGTCGGATATCTAGTAACCGCAATATTCCCGCTTGCCTTCTTGGATTCTCCAGCCAAAAAAGGTGGGTCCGCTGCGCGGCCAAGAGATCCTCCGTTGTCCAATCCCGTAAGTGTTTAAATGTTTCCCAGCAGACTTTTGGCCGCACCAGAGACTTCAGGTTTACTACGTCACAAGGTGTCAGGATCCAATAGCGACAATAGGACCCTACCCGTTGAGTGTCAATCTCAGGGAATGTATTTTTATTAATTTCAAGGACTATATGGTGTTTTCTGGAGATGTTGTGTTTCCGAAGATTTCTCGATTCAACTGAGGGTTTACGCGTTTACGCCGTTGGTGTGGAATGGCTGATGTGGAAGGGTCTAAGATATCTTGTGAGCGACATCGATACACGGTCCTCTACTAGATGAGGACCTAGGTATCTTTCTAGTGTAGTTAGACTGTAGTTGGTCAGGCGGAACGTTGTCCACAAAGTTTCTTTCCGCGCTCCTGGACCACCGCTCCCGCCTGACAGCTGACTCAGCTCATGTTGGTATTGAGCGCTATTGAGCGCTCGCTTAACCGCGAACCGCGACCACAGTTTCACAAGCCCCTTCAACTGCCTACACTGCTATGGTACTACGGTATCGGACACTCTGAGACGTGAAACTCTCACCACATGTATCCCTCCACTTTTGCGCAGAGTGCAACATACTCCCGTACCCCCAAGGCGGAGAAACGTCGAACGATGGCCTACGCGTGCCGCATCTGCCCAAATGTCGACGAGGCCGCGTACAACGACATGTTTTATTGGAAAGGGCATTTAAACATCACCATTAATGGTATGAGTTCGCTGGGAATTTCAGTTGGATCCGAGTCTCGGCCAGGACCCGACCCTGATAAGCGGGTGATGTTGCCTTTCTCTTTTCTTTTGTATTCACTCAGCATGCGACACTAGGCGCACACTCACATCGTTTTTCCGAGCTGTGATCATGGGTGGTATGCTTCTCTACCTCTGCGATATTCTGTTAAGATCAATCAAAGCGAAAAGAGTGTGTTCTACGTTTGCGCGAGATTCAATCACAACTTCCAATACGAGTTGGGGTGTGAGGATTAAGTTACGGGAGGTATTCCGACGCGGCCTTGACAGAAGTGTCGAGGATGGGTGGTATTACTTCGTCACCAGTTTCACACTTTCGGCGCGTCCCAGCTTCTACATCGAATAAACTCTGAATGACGTTACAGCATTATCTGTCTTCTAGACTTACGGAATAAGGAATGTTGCCGCGTGGACTTTGGGGTCTCTTCGAAGAGAGCAACTATCTTCCAAAAAGAAACCCCAGATAAACATCACAGGGCCACCTTAACACCTCAGCCCCCATTCCAGCTCGTCATTGCCATCACAAGGCCCAAACAATCATTATTGTTTCCGAGTAGATTCACGAGGCAAAGAATGACACTGAGGTCTTTCGTCTAGCCCAATGAGTCCCTCACCGGCCTTTGCGTCAGAATTTTGACTGTGACTGTGAAAGTGATCGCACGAAGGGGCCTATCTCTGCGTTTGAGCCAACAGTGTAATAGACATGTCACTTATCTTGAATAAGCGCCCAGTTCTCCACGCGCTTTCTTATTCACAGGTGCTTGATTGATGTTTACTGATATACTGATCGATTAACCCTCCCAATGACACTATCACTATCTTCAACTCCCCCTCTCATGCTCGATTCCAATCCTGTATGTCCAGACCTCGTGATAATAAACGTAGAACGAAACTAACACAACCTCTAGCCTGAGTACGCCGAACCCCAATCTCACTGGCACCCCCGCTTCCATTTCTCAAATGACATAGTTGACTTTAAGGTGTGTCCCATACGGATGAAATATCTATCTCCGAGACTTATGGTGTCCGTTTTAAAGGTCGATGATACGCGTTTCAGGGTGCACGAACACTTCTTGTTCACTCATTCCCCCGTCTTTCGTCGTATCCTTCAACAACGACATAAGAACCACGGTAGCACAATCGACAATAAGAACTCCGACGGCACTTGCTCAGCCCATGATGCCATTCGCCTGAAAGGTGTCTCTGTCCTCGAGTTTGAAGCTTTGCTCACTTTCTTCTATGAAAGGTATGTCGCTCGTAGCTTTGCGGGGGTAATATTCAGGCTCCAGCCTCTTTTAGCTGGAAAGAGGGTTTCTCTATGCCTATCTCAAATTGGGTGGCGCTCCTCTCCATTGCCCATCAATTCAAGTTTACAGACGCCGAATCCCGTGCACGGCGCGAGGTATTCCAGCACAGTCCTCTGGACCCCGTGAAGCAAATTTTCCTTGCGGAGCAACTTTCGGTTCCAATAAGCTTCGTCGTGCCAGCACTCGAAGACCTCGTGCGACGCCGTATGCCCCTTCAGAAAAAGGAGCTTACGAATTTGTCTCGCGAGACGATTGCGCGCCTCTGTAAGGCGAGAGAGAAGTATGTGCGCGAGTCATCAAGAATGTTTGCCTCCGAGTCATGGCTGAAGCAAGTCGCGAGCGATATTGTAAAGTCCGTGTGGCATACCGAAAATGCATCGACGACTTTGGTATGACGCCAGGTGGCACATTCGTACGGATGCCGTGAACGGACATGTCGTTCCTGTACTAAAGTGCTCATTTACTTGCAATCATCTCGCCTACATAACGAGCATTGTCAGTTCGCATTTGTGTGATTAGCACATCATCGCACCATCGCGAAGAGCCCAGTATCCCTTTGATATGGTCTTGTAACATGTCCGCGGACGTGAAAGTTTGTCTCTTCCCGTCGCACTTAGAGTAATCGACGCGGAAGAACAAAACTCGGGTAGATCCGCAACCCGCGGGCCGCGGTATCTATGGTTTTGACTAGACCAACATACATTCAAACACCCTGCCGCCATGCTTATGCGGCCACGGGAGCAGTATTGGAGGAACAACAAGAACAATTCATGTTATTACGCATTACGACGGCACCACCAATTCAAAGTAACCCCGATAACCCCGGGTCCAATCATCTACGTGGAGATCAGACCTATTGTTTAGAATTCAGAGACCATGACTGCAAAGGGTTGGCGCAGATATATGTTGTCCGACGGGTCAACATGTTGTGATTTCTTGCGTGACTGCTCACTCGCGCGTGTCGCTTGCTTTGTATCAAGCTATGCTCATAATATCTAGCACTGCACACGACGAGGATGGGGAAGGGTATGGTCAACCCAAACCTGAATTGTTCAATAGGCCTTGATATAGCTTGACGTCTCACTGTCCTCAGTTGACGTGGATCGGCGGTCGCCGCTCATAACCAACTTGTTCTTATGGAGGGGCATATCGATGCGCAGCACTCCAGCGTGCGCTGGAGCTACGTGTCATGCACGTGATAAGTTACCAGCGGAAATACGTAAAAAGTTTTAAACTTTCTGGCTTCTGATAAGTCGATCAAAACGCCATAAAGCGCAATTTTTAACTATTACTGTGACATCCATCCTCAATCTCTTGGCCGGTATAGCTGGAACAAGCTTTGAGACTGTCAGGGGATATGGCTTTTGGGGAGGGGTCTTGGGACTGAGGAAACCGATCACATATCAGCATTCTTGTAGCCTCAGAGTAACTGCATAAAACCGAGGAGGTTTTCTAGGATTATCCGACTGGATGGGAAATGGGGCGCTTCGCTCGAGGTACGCTCGGTTTTGGAAGGATCTACAGCTAAAAAAAAAGGGGGGGGGTATGGCTCTTAATCATGTCTACTGGGATGGCTACAGCTACGGCCTGAGCAACGCATGCGCAATCACGAGGAGGTCTGCTAAGAACTTGAAATTCCGGATTTCGCAATGATGAGCCGACAGCATAGCTCCATGTTCCTATTTAAGCGTTCTAGGAAACGTTGCGTGTAGGCTGGGACCTTGTCTATGCTCTGATGAAACCACGTTCTCAACACGAGCTTCTCATGGCTTCCACTATGGATTCGAACTCCACGATAGGTTGCGATTGTGATGAGTATCATACTCCTCACTACAACCCGTGACGTGGAACGTTGGCAGTGGGGAGGTGCTAGGTTCCCTGATATCTTTCCAATCTACTTCGACCCCCTGTCCATACCTAATGGGAACAATGGGCACAATTGCAACGAGTGATTGCATGAATATTGTCCATATCTTTTCTATCGTGGATGTACGAACCGAAGGTCATCCATTCGCAGTTACCACTCCACATCATCGGGTGCGATCACCCCCTGAATGTCCTTATTCGTGGAACTGGTATGCCTCGTTGCAAATATTTTCCTGTGAACGAGGCTCCTAATCTTGCAGTGATAATAGGTTTATGGCGTATTTTATAGGACTATAAGAACCCATCCTACCCTACCACCTTCGACCGTGCTACTACCTCCACAAGTGTCATCATGGCTACTGAGTATAGTTTTCCAGCGTCGAGGTCATACCCAGGCTGGGGACCCGGACCAAACACCCCTACAGAACCCCTCATGACACCCTCGTCGGCTGTGCCAGTGATCGACAAGCTACAGTCCCTTGACATATCCACCCCGATTCAGAAGACCTACAGGACGTTTTTGCAGTGGAGAGCGGATGCACAGACAAAGACCGCCGACTACCAGCGAAACGGATTCCCTTCTCCGGTCGCTTGGGTGCTCTTCTTCAACCACTCATTCCCTCCTTGGCGACTTATGTTTGGCGTAGGTATACGTAGAGGGCCACGCAGTCCCCCCTAATGCCATCATCGGTGGCGTGGACCGCAGGGGTCCATGGCACATTGCCCGAGCGTTTTACGAGGTAAGGTTCATATATTTATTGCACCGCGATCGCAGCTTGATTCGCGACTTTCTAG
>Ga0307510_10000455_pt1 | contig 39860 bp, 19 predicted proteins | sample 12_EM_MG_FD_207224 | JGI IMG/M metagenome (GOLD analysis project Ga0307510, IMG submission 207224) | Populus trichocarpa ectomycorrhiza microbial communities from riparian zone in the Pacific Northwest, United States - 12_EM | ecosystem: Host-associated > Plants > Roots > Unclassified | place...
GCTTGTAATGGTTAGTGTTTTAAATTTATAATATAATAAGATAAGATTTGCATTGCAATAATTATATATATATTTTTCATTTTTTAATTACATAAAATGTTTTTTTTACTATTTTAAATAATATTTTCTTCTTTTATAAGGTAAAAAAAATATTTTTCATTGAAAATGATATTTTTTTATAATTAACGAGCCATAACCCGCTTATATGCGGGTGGTCTGACCTTCATGTATGTTTTTGTTGGAAATAAAGTATGAATTTTTGTAACGTAATATAGATATTTTTTTATATGATTTCCATATAATTGTTGTTCATTAGAGTCATATTTATAATAATTAATTATGCATAGTAATATTTGTTATCTGCAAGTGGTGATTTCTTTAACGATAGTGCGTGTGTAATATTGTGATTTAGTATGCTATTTGGGTTTAAGATCTCCCCTTCTATTTTTATAAATAAAAAAAATAGAGAAGTTGTTACCTTTCCTGGGATTCTTTTCAATCTTCTAGCTCTTTTTTTTTCTAATAATATCTTGAATATCTTGAAAATATGATCATCTCATAGTTCTTACATTGATCTTAAGATTTTTATGTATGGGTGCGGTTTGTTTTTTTTTTTAATTGATTGTAAGTTGTAAAGATGTAATAACCAGAATTTTTAGGGGAATATTGGACATTTCACACTTTTTGATAATTATATATATGTTGATTTCAAAAAATAGTAATAATAGATTAAAAAAATAATTATTTAGGTTTTCTATTGTGTTTTTTTATTAATTAAGGGTATTATAAGTAATAGTCATGAGTATATCAGTGATCACATGATAAATTATAGAATGAAAAGAAAATAAAATCCTAAATTAACTTACACTCTTTTTTGTCATATAATCAAAATCCACGTCAACAAAGAAAGAGATGAAGATCAAGAGAGAGATTTGAACTGGAGCAAAAAAATCTTTATTCATTTTTATTAATTTAAGGTGTGTGTTATTTATTATTATCTTTTAATTGAGTTTTTGCATGCGTGTTAGAATTACTCAAAAAGGTTTAAAAATCAGGTTTTTTTATATTTGATTTTTTAATCATTTTTAAAGAAAGGGTGTTGTTCTAATGAAGTTTTAGATCGATAGAAAAGGTGATTTTAATTATTTTTGGTTTATTATTTTGAAGTAATGGTGAAATTAAAGAAATAAAAAATAAATGATTAGCTAGTGATTTTAGGCCACCAGAATCTAATCTTACTATTAGCGTTGTGGTTAAAATTTGGTACCTGGTTAGAGCATGTCGTGAGTTCTTTAATTTGATAAGTCATTTTCTCAATTTGAAGTTGTGAATTAAAAATTATGATTATTATAAGTATGTTACCTGAATTTATAAGAACATAATTGTTTTGAAGCAAATCTCTCAATTAATTGGAAAGTGCAATTCATCCCGAATGTTTTATTGGCCCCAAAAGTTTTTATTTCTATTTAATATATTATCAAAGATTTTTATTGTGCTTTTAATATTTTTTAAGAATTTATGAAAAAATATTTCTAATTACTGAAATTTTGTAGTTAATAATTGAAATTTGTGTTTGAGAGTGAACAACTTTTATGGTTTGGTTCTAAATGTTTCAATTTATTAAAATTAATTTATTTTTATGTAGAATCTGAATACATGGGAGGTATTTCATAAAGAACCTGATTTCTATACAAATTAATATATTTACTTAATAAATGGAATAAATGGTTTTCTAAAAATAGTTGTGGTTAATAATTTTTAACATCTCCACTTTAATTATGCTTAGAATATTGTTTTTTTTAAATAAAAATGTTTCTTAGCCTTTTCTTGTCAAGTTTTATAATGTTATTGTTTTAACCATAATTGATATTTTCTGTATTTAATTATTAAAAATAAATATTTATAAGTACAAAAATGGTCATTAATAACATGGTTGTAGTGTTGGGTGATTTTTGAAAGAGCTTTTAGGGTTATTTAAGCTAATGATATATTCAAACTTTGATAAAACTAGAAATTAGAAATAATCTCATGTGTTTCATTGGATATTAATGAGTAGATAATTTATAGTAATGGTTATTGTTAGGTGTTAGGAATGCTTGGTTGTCTCTAAAATTAATATTAAATTTGCATATCAGGTAAGTAAATGTTCATCTATTTGGTTAGTTATTTTAAGTCACACACACTAAATGAGTTTTCTTTATTTAAATATTTATTGTTTTGTAAATTAGATGCATCAGGCATCAGGCATGGTGAATTATTTATGAACAATGTTAAGTGTTTTGTAAAATATGTTTATGACTGCAAAAGTGTTTTGAATTTGTTTTGTTTTTATAAACCCATTTGTGGATTGAATATAAATATAAAGTTAATTGACTATCCTTTGGACTCAGTCTTAGGAGTTATACATTGACACTTATAGACATGTTTATTTATATTTTGATATCTAGTTATAGGAAAAAATATGACACATTGTTATTGTGATAAGAGCAGCTGTGCATTTTGGACCCGGCTTTTTAGGGTTATACATTAACACTTATAAACATGTTTATTTAGAATTTAATGCTTGGTTACGTGGCAAAATATGACTTATTGTGGTTAGATTAACTGTAGTTTTTTTACTCTAAATTTAGCTTTGAATATGGATGCACAATCTAAGTCTGTGTTTAAAATTATTGGTTTAAATTATTTAAATTTATGAATGATTTATAAGTGTGTTTTTGAACTTCTAAATCTTTGAAAGTATTGATATTCTAGTATAATAAATGAATTGATTTTAAGTTATATATATTAGTAAGTTTCAACATAATTGATCCAACTAAAGAGATGAACTATTAATTATTGAGTGCATTGCATTCACCCTCTATTTATTTATTTATTTTTCAGATGGTTTGGAAAATATTTAAAATATCAAACAGTTGCTTTGAAAACTTACAATTGATTTGTAAAATTTAATATTTTAATAATTAGATTAATTTATGATCTTACACTTGTAGTGCATTTGGTTTTATTTGACTTTGAAGTTAGGTTATATTTTAAAAAAACCAAAATATCTTTGAGTGAAAGACATTATAATTTTTTATTCCATGGTTAAATTGATAATTTTATTGTGCATAAAAAATGAAAATGACTAATTTAACCCCGTACAGCTTATAAAAGACAATTGTGTGATGGTGGAAATATCACATTGCCTTCAATATCTAGTTAAATAGTTTTCTGAGTCAGAGATAATTTTGTCAAATCATTATTCAAATAACTTCTCCTTTAGATTTTGTTAACCCTATACAAATTGTAAAAAAACAATTATATCATGGTGAAAACATCATCTTATTTTCAATGTCTAATTAAGTGATTTTTTGGTTATGAACAATTTTGTCATATCACTATTCTGATGAATAGTGATTGTTTCTAGAGCTACAATAACTTCTCCTTCACCTTCGGATTTTTGTTAACCTCGTATGATTTGTAAAAGATAATTGTGTCATGGTGAAAAGATTATTTTGTCTTTAATATCTAGTGAAATGATTGTTTGGGTCAAAGATAATTTTGTCAAATCATCATCCAAATAAATAATGATTTGTTTATAGAGTTACATTAACTTCTCATTTTCCTTTAGATTTTTGTTAACATCGTACAATTTATAAAAAGATAATTGTGTCATGGTTAAAAAAACCATATCGGCTTCAATGTTTAGTTAAGTTGGTTTTTTTTTGGTTTAAGGATAATTTTGTAACATCACTATTCTAATGAACAATGATTTGTTTCTAGAGTTACAATAACTTCTCATTTTCCTTTAGTTTTTTGTTAACCCCATATAATTTATAAAAAATAACTGTGTTATGGTGAAAAAACCACCTTATCTTCGATGTCTAATTAAATAGGGAAACAATTTTATTAAACCACTATTCTAAATAATGATTTCTTTCTAAGCTACATTAACTCATCCTCCTCCATTATATTTTTATTAATAACCAATATTGTATTTGTATGACTCATGAGTTAGAATTGCAATAAAATAAACATCTAGCAACAACAACAAAAAAAAACAACAATAATTACAACTTGCTAAAAACATTAAATTATATAAACAATAAAACAAGTTTTTTTTTTCAACTTCATCATTCAATTATTAATTAATTTTAAATTAACATTCATAATTTATTTTGATTTACTTCTTATAAGGTTATTAAAATTTTAAACAATCTGCCAATATTTTGTTGATACTTGATTTTACGAACATTTTTTTATCATATAATTAAGTAGAAAATAGTTTTAAAAAACAAAAATATTAAGCCTGGTAGAGTTCATGATTTGGATCGTAGGTTTGACATGTTAAGTTATAAAATTTGAGTTGGTCTAATATGTAATTGTTTCAATATTAAAAGAAAAGAAGATATCATTTTGAAGTCTTTATAAAGTCTAACAGCGTTTTTACAAGTCATCCGAGTTTTTTTTGTATCTGCCAAGTTGATTGGATCACATCGAGACAACTCCTACATGGTTTAATTTGAAACTTGAGCCAGACAAGAAATCGGTTCAAAAGGTTTTCCTCCCTTCAATTTCTTCATTCAATATTGGTTGATTTTAATTGAAATTCATAATTTATTTCGATTTACTTTTTATAAGTTTATCAAAATTTTAAATAAACTATCAATATTTAGTTGATACTCGATTTCATGAATATATATATATTTTTATCATATACCTAAGTAAAAATAGTTTTAAAAAACAAAAATATTAAACCCAGTAGAGGGTATTATTCGGGTCGTGAGTTTGACTTGTTAAGCTTTAAAACATGAGTTGATCTAATATGTAATTGTTTCAATATTAAAAAAAACACTATCTTGAAGATTTTTTAAAGTCTAACCATGTTTTTACCAGTTATCAGAGTTATTTTTGAACCCGTAAAGTTAATTAAATTATATCAAGACAATTTTTATGTGATTTAATTTGAAACTCGGGTTAGACAAAAAATTATATCAGAAAGTTTAAAGATTAACTCATTATGCTAAATTTAATAACAATATTTTTTTTTAATAATTTGAATATTAATTATATATAGATATATTTTTTAATTCAATCAGCAATGTAGCGTGACAAGTAAATTAATAATATATAAATGATATTAAAAAAATAATAATAGAGAAACTTTTTAAATATAAAAACGAGTTAAATATTTATATAAATTGTATACCTGTCTTTCTCTCTTCGCATCTCGTTTATTTTCTCCTTCCTAATTCACTCGTTACTCTCGCCCGTAGCATCAACGCAATCACCATGTCATCCGAATCCGAAATCCCCAAACCAGATCAAGAAGGAGAAGATGAATCCTCAAAATCAGCGAGCAAAAAAGCTGCAAAGAAGGAAGCAGCAAAGCAAGAGAAGTTACGACGCCGTCAGGAAGCCGCTTTGGCCGCCGCCGCCGCCGCGTCCTCACTTTCTATCGAGGAGGACCCACTCGCGGCGAACTATGGTAATATTCCGCTTCAAGATCTGCAATCGAAGGTGGAAGCAGATCTAAAAGCGTGGACACAAGTCGGAGACCTGACTCATGAGTTGAAAGAAAAAGAGGTGTTGATTCGCGGCCGTGCGCAAACCACGCGTGCTGTTGGAAAAAATATGGCATTTGTTGTGGTTAGAGAGAAAGGTTTTACTGTGCAGTGTGTGGTTACTGCGCGGCCTGATGTAGTTAGTAAACAGATGGTCAAGTTTGCCGCTGGATTGAGCCGGGAGTCAATTGTTGATATCCATGGCGTTGTTTCTGTCCCCTCTATTGCTATTAAGGGCACCACACAGCAGGTCTGGTTTTATTTATTTTTTGTTTGGTTTTTTCTTTTTGAATTACTTATGTTTGTTAATTGTTTTTTGCAGGTTGAGATTCAAGTTAGTAAGCTTTATTGCGTTGACAAAGCTATGCCGACACTTCCCATTAATATTGAGGATGCTTCTCGAAGTGAGAAGGAAATTGAAGAGGCTTTGGAGGTATAAATTTTATCTCGTCTCTGTTGTTTCCTGGTTATTTTGTGGTAGCTGTGATTTTTTAGAACTACTTCTTAAATAGTTCAATCCAAATACTAGACTGTTTGACTCGTGCAGGCTGGAGAACAACTTGTTCGTGTCAATCAAGATACACGGCTGAATTATAGAGTTCTGGACTTTCGAACATCTGCTAACCAAGGGATTTTCCGCATTCAATGTCAAGTTTGCAATGTGAGTTCCTTTCTTTTTTCTAACCTTTTTTTTGTGATGGTAAAGATATTTACTTTTGCATCTTCATAATTCGTTCAAGTTTAGGTGTTATAGGATTAATAAAATTTTCATCATTAAGTGTTGTTCAAATTCCGGGATTGAATGTTTGAGGTTCGTGGAGAATGTTTCATAGCATATGTAAGAAGAAAAAAACTTGACACAGAAATCCTGCCTTCTAGAAATGACAGAGAAATTGTGGCTAGTTATCACAAACAACAAGGGTTTTGTCAAATGCTTGAGTACTTGTTGTCATCCTCAACAGTTAAAAGAAAAAATACTTAATTATTTCTGTCCATTGCTCAGTTGCTCACTACCTTGGTGAATTCAACCTCCTTTTATCGAGTCAAGTTCATTGTTTTACAGGGACCTCTTTCTTCCTGTAATATATTATTTATTGGAATTATAAAAACAGAAAAAAAGGAACGTTTTATTTCTTTTTTTCTCCTATTTTTGTTCCTCTCCTTTAAATTGTATTATGTCTTGTTTTCATTTTCAACAAGCAAAAAAGTATCCTCTATTTTCAGAGGAACAAAGATAACCTTTTACTAATTTAACAGAAATAATATCTTGTCTTTGTATGGTATGCAGTTTCTAGTTGTCTGTGCACTGAATCCAGGAGCTCTATGTGTCAGACTAATCCCCCCCCCCACCCCCCTGCCTTTCTCTCTCACGCATGCGTCTCAGTCTTTGAATGTATTATACCATTGTGCAGATATTCAGGCAGTTCTTATTGTCAGAAGATTTTGTTGAAATCCACACACCAAAACTGATAGCAGGCTCCAGTGAAGGTGGTTCTGCTGTGTTTAAGCTGGACTACAAAGGGCAAGCTGCCTGCTTGGCTCAGTCACCTCAACTTCACAAGCAAATGGCAATTTGTGGTGATTTTGGGCGTGTTTTTGAGATTGGTCCAGTTTTTAGGGCAGAGGATTCTTACACTCATAGGCATTTATGCGAGTTTACCGGTCTTGATGTTGAAATGGAGATTAAGCAACACTATACCGAGGTAGGATTCTGTTTGGTTAGCTAGTCATGGGCATCTGAATTGAGATGATGATTGATGTTTAGCTGAAAATTTGAGTTTGTTTATGCAGGTGATGGATATTGTTGACCATTTATTTGTCACAATGTTTGACCATTTGAATAAAAAGTGCAGCAAATATCTTGAAGCAGTTGGGAGGCAATATCCATTTGAACCTTTGAAGGTCATTATTTGTAACAAATTTCAGTACCATTATTATTTCTAGTCCAAGACATTGATTGCTAATATATTGGACAAACTTTAAGAAGTGTGATTTATGAGCACTAACTTGTGCATCATTTTGAATCCTCTACCTGATCTCTCCTATTTACTTGCTCACAGTACCTGCCAAAGACTCTGCGCCTAAGATTTGAAGAGGGGGTTCAAATGCTCAAGGTAAGAGAATAAATTTATATATGTCTCTATGCATGCATGAATGCCCTCTTTCACTGTCCTTAAGATTTGAAGATGGGGGTCAAATGCGCAACTTGAGAGGATAGAATTTTATTTGTTTGTATGCATGTTCAATAAGATGTGATCAAGGACAGTAAATAACTAGTTTCCCAATAAGGTAGTAAAGATTAGGTCTGCAAACAGCGTTAGGATGGTGGGAGAATAATTGACTTATTAAGAAGAGGGGAGCATAAGAGGTATTGGCCAACATATGTTATTTGACACTGAACCTGAATGGCCTCTGTTGCACTGCTATTGAACTGAACCCTTACCACCTATTTTGACGTACACACTTTTATGATGTAGGTCATTTCACTTGAGAGTTAGAAGAAGTTTGATTTCTTATACACGAGAAAGGCAATTTGTTGATGCACTGCTATTGAACTGAACCCTTACCACCTATTTTGACGTACACACTTTTATGATGTAGGTCATTTCACTTAAGAGTTAAAAGTTTGATTTCTTCTACACGAGAAAGGCAATTTGTTGATATGTAAAACTTCATGCAACAACCTTCACTCATAAACTGTTATTAAGTGATCTTATTTCCATATATGTTCTGTTTTTCGAATTTTGACATGCTCTTAGTTTAGAATTTGCCCCCCCCCTTCTTTATGGAATAAACCATATACATAGAGAGGATATGTTTTTGGCTATGATGATTGATTTGAACTGAAACTACCTAGGAACTATACGAGGAAGTTTTGTATCTGTTATTTGGCAGAAGATCCCATTAAGGTGCTTTCTCTGTTTTAATTGTCGATATATGGTGTCATGTATGACAGCCATATACAAATAGGATGGAAAGGGAAGACCGTAAAGGATTTGTCCAAGGCTCTTGTGTAATCTCTCCATGACTTATGTTTGTTGGAGTGCTTGATTTTCTTTTCAAAATGCCAGTTAAGTTGGTTTTGTATGAAGAACAAAATGTGAGGCATTTGGCAACAGTATAAAATAGTTGTTTTTCAATTATAGCGACTAAAACTGCTGCTTATGCTTGCTAAGGCTGACATACAGCTGCTGCCTACCTATGGAAAATTTTACATGCTCAATCGTAAATTCAACTTCCTTTTGCAGGAAGCAGGAGTGGAAATTGATCCTTATGGGGACTTGAATACAGAATCAGAGAGAAAACTTGGGCAGCTTGTTTTGGAGAAGTAATTTCATATTTTCTGTGTTCAATTTATTGACTGGAGAATTTTCTCTATTGTAGCCATAGTAATCAAATGGGCTAATCCTTACTTCTTATGGTAGGTACGGCACTGAGTTTTACATTCTTCACCGGTATCCTTTGGCTGTTAGGCCATTCTACACCATGCCATGCTATGATGATCCAAAATACAGTAACTCATTTGATGTCTTTATTCGAGGTAAACCATTTGATGAGTATTTTTATCTCATTAGTATGAATGTTACACTGTTTGCTTTATATCTGGAGTCTTGAATATGTGCATGCTTGGACATGTTTTTAATGTTTATGGAATGGAGATATGATACTCTTTTACTATTTGGTTGTGAATTTTATTGACTTGACCCATGTCTGTTAGGTGAGGAGATAATTTCCGGAGCACAGCGTGTCCATGTACCAGAATTCTTGGTAGAACGTGCACAGGCATGTGGGATTGATGTCAGCACAATATCAACATACATTGATTCTTTCAGGTATTTTTTTGTATTTCCTTGATTTTCTTTGATAAAGAAATGCAAAAATTGAAAATGAAGGTGCAATTCTTCTTGTTTTGTTCTGTGTTCATGGTGAAATTAGTTTATGTACTCTTGTTGTTGTTCTCTTTTGAAACTTGATGCATTGTATCTGGCAAGGTTTCTTCACCCATTTTGCATCTATATGGCACTAAAAGGATCTCCCTGTCTGAAGGTAGTTGCTTGGATGTTGTGACAGTGATGGTAGTATCTAATTATTTGAGTTGAGTCTATTAAATGTGAAGTCGTCAGTATTTATGTACCGGAAGTCGTTCACATAGTCTTGTCAACAAGGAGCAAGAAAATATATATTACAGAATGTTTGATATATTGAATTCCATTCGCTATCTATAAAAGTAAAAAATGAACCAAAAAGGAGTATCAGAAAAATGCTGAGAATGATCTGTAGTTAGTTGAGTTGATAATTCTTTTGAGCTGTTTTCTTTCTATGGTGAATCATCTTTAATATATTTTCATGTGTTACTTCAATTAATGGGGATAAAAGTAATCGTTTTATTTGTTATTTATTAAAGAATGGAGAAAAAGGCAGATTTCTGGTTTGGAGTTTATTGGGGCCATTCATTTCTCTCTTTGCTGATTGTGTTGTGGAGTCTGATTGTCTTGGTTGTTTTCTTCGTATTAGCCTTCATAAATGAAAGGGAGTGGAACTTTTTCCTTGCCTGTTGATGGATTCCCATGGTCGCTCTTTTTACAGATATGGTGCCCCTCCTCATGGTGGGTTTGGAGCAGGGTTGGAGCGTGTGGTGATGCTATTCTGTGGTCTGAACAACATTCGTAAAACATCACTTTTCCCTCGTGACCCGCTGAGGATCGCTCCATGATAGTGTGTTTTGAGAGCAGCCGGAGATCAATGATTTACGGTGATATCTTTCAAGAAAATCTATGCTTAGAAGTGTGAAATTCCTCGAGAGAAGAGGATTCTTTTTTGGTGCACACTGGTCAACGACTTTTGTGGAGGACTTGATATTCTTACTCCACGTTCTTATTTAGGTCATACTTTTGTTATCTAGTATTTCAGTGGAGTACTTAGCTGCAAAATCCTGTTTAAGCCCTTTCGTGGCTTGATGACCTCCCGGTTTGAACAAGTAGCATTTGAATTGAAATGGAATCAATGATAAACTAATCGATGTTCTAAACATCGATTCCTTTAGACACAAGTTGAATGGAGACAAAATGGAAGTTAAATTGATGTTTGGTTGATTTAGGCAGCCTCGTGAGGGTGGAGGCGGATCGGAAGGCCTTTTGAAGGTATTGGCATTGGATCTACAATTATCCTCTCTTTAGGAAGCAGCTTCTCCCATCTGAACTTTTTAACCAAGTTGTGCAAGAAAACAAGTATTTCCAGTCTAGCATATTCTTTGCCTGGACACATCCTAGGACCTCCTCCAAATGGAACAAAGGTGTATGGGGCCGGTCCATCGCCTTCGAATCTTGATGGGTCAAAATTCTCTGGCTCAGGGAAACATTCAGGATTTTTGTGTGTAGTGTTTGCGCTCCAATACAGCTGCCAATTGGTCTCAACATCAGAAGACGTATTTTGCCAGTTGCTAATTGCTAATTGCTAAAACAAATTAATATGGATTAATCTTGATGGCTAATTAACTGACCTTCCATCCCTTCGGAATTGTAAAACCTGCGTAGTTGAACTCGGTCATGGCCTCTCGGAAAGCTCCTTGGAGTGGGGGAGCAACTCTCATCACTTCACAGGCAACGTTCCATGAATATCTCATCCTTTGTATGTCCTCCCAATTCAACAGCTCTCCAGGTGTTTTCGTTTTTGCAATCTCTCTTTGTTCTGTCATCCAACAATGTTTAATCACATCTATATAGAGGCCTACATGTATATATATATATGTAAGTATTTGCAGGTATATATATACATGCATACTGGAGTTTTATTTTACCTTCCAAGAGCTTGTTGTAGACATGAGGCAACTCTGCAAGATACTTGACAATAAAAGTTATAGCAGCACTGGCTGTGTCGTGACCTCCAACAAGCAAACCAAGTATCTTATCGGCAATATCGATCTCCTTCATGCATTGCCCATTATCGTCTGCTGTGGTTAGCATGTGGGACAGTATATCTTGTGTGGGGGATGCCTTGTTCTCCGCTAGATCAATCTTCCTCTGCTTTATGATCTTTAGAAGCTCCTTGTGCACCACATTTGATGCTTTGACCCCGCGATTAAAGGGTGTCCAGGGCAAATCAATGGGTATGGATATAATCCCAGCGGCTAAATCATTGAAGGGTTTGGCGAACTTTTGGACTTCCTCAGGATCTTCCATGCTTAGAAATAAGCGGCAAGCTAACCAAAAAGTGTACGTCTTAGCCAGAGGGAAAACACTGACTTCCTGTTTGCCTTCCCAATCAGAAGCCAAGTGCCTTTGTGCAATCACATCCATCACACTAATATATCTTTGAAGTGATTCTGGCTTGAAAAAAAGTGGGAAAAGCTTTCTCATTTTCTTGGATTCTTCTTGTGAAGAAGTTTGTTGAGAGGAAGGGAAGATTTTGTTGACAGAATCAGGCCACCATGCAGTGACAAGCTTATTCTCATTAGAGAACAAGAACTTGTTCCCTGCTGCACCACAGAATACTGCAGTTGGTTCACAAAACAACGAGGTTTTGAAGACTTTGGATGAGAACTTTGCCATTCTGTCTAATATGAACTTCTCCGGCTGACCCTTTTGCCCCGTGGTCAGGAACTCCAGACTTTCACCGATTAATGGCAAACCGGTATTACCAGGCGGGAGGTTGTTGAGGCAGGAGAGATAATATTTGTGTTTGTTTATGAGGTATGATAGTGAAACTGCAGAGATGATGAAGAGGATTCCATAGGGAAGCAGGGAGATGAAGGGAAGTTCCATCGATCCTTTCTTGTTTCCGGACAAATAATAAAACCTGTCGATTTGGTAGGTGAATACCAAAGTGCTGTTTTGTAGGATTTATATACAGGATTTATGGTAAGTGGCATGATGGAATGTGCAAGTTTGCAGATACGTACAGTCAAGAAAAGGTATCATGGTCATGTTAGACAGGATGGCGGGGAACGTTGTTTTAATCCGTTAATTAATGATATAAACCTTAGCAGAATTTTTGATGAGTGGACATAAAATTAACGTTTGCCTCCTTGATTCTCCGTTAAAGACCTGAGCAAGAGTATTTCCATAATATAGTATAGGAATAAAGGGTCGATGTTGTGTATATTATACCCTAGCTATTTAACCCGGATTATAATTTTTTTTTCAAAAAAAATACCGGGTATACAGGTTACTTCAATGTAGTTTTTTACATAAAAAATTTAAAATGTAAATTAAAAAGTCTGTAAGCAAGATCAAGATATTCCATAATATAAAATAAGACATACATCTAATTGTGTTTACTAAACTTATTTATTTAGATAAATCTAATATCTAAAAAACTCATAACTTAAAAGATAAATATAAATGAAACTGCTTGTATAAACCTACGTCATTAAAAATATTACGCAAGACCGGACACATCAGCAATATAATTTAAAACGAACATTTTTTATTTTAAAAAATAAGCTTCATTTGTATAAAAAAATTATAGATGAATTAGAATAATACCTTGAAAAATGAAATAGAAACAAAACAACTAAAAAAACTTATATTAAAAAAATGCATACGAAAATCATGATCTAAATCATGAGACTAGGATAAATACATAATAAAAACTTAAAGATAATCTCAAAATCAAAATAAAAAAAAAACTTAATGCAAAACAATAAGATCGTACGAAGCTGAAATCCTAACAAACTACATGTCGAAAGATGAAACAGAGAAGAAAATTAATTACATAAAGGATCCAAAAAAATGAGGGTGAGAAAAAAACATTAATTAGAGGGATATAAATTTTCAATTGGAGAGTTTAATTGAATTAAAAAATAGCTTTAATAAAAGAAAAAAAAATGAGAGTCAAATTAAAAAAAAATAAAACAACATAAAATTTGATCGAATGATGAAATTGAAAGAAAAAAACTTCAACATAGGTGTCGAGGACAAAATCAGAAATTTTAAAAAATAAGGACTAATGAAAAAACCAAATAGAAATTGCAATTGAAGAACTAAATTGAAAAGAATTAAAACTTCTATAAATGAAATAAAAACGAAATAAGAAATTAATAGAATGAGAACTGGAATTGAAAAGTAAGAAATAAAAAGGACAATGGTATACATTACATGTCAGAAGAGAGGGGAAAAAATCAAACAACCACCGACAATAATCCAACTACCGTAAACTGCCATGTGCCACTCTAAATGGAAGAGGATACGACTGTGCATTTAAGGAGGCGGTAAAGGACAATGATGTATATTACATGCCAGGAGAGAGGGAAAAAAATAATTAAACAACCACTGACGATAATCCAACCACTGTAAGCTGCTATGTGCCACTCTAAATGGAAGAGGATACGACTGCGCATTTAAGGAGGCGGTGGATGACCAGTTATGTCCATCGAGTGGCTTCACACATGCCGCTTGAAAGACGCGTATGCCACTCACGCGCTGGGACATGCTAAGCACGCTCCAACAACTTTAAGTATTAAATTTTTTTAAAAAATATTAAAAATACAAAAATGCCCCCCATGACCCAGAAAATTAAACAAAATATCCATATGAAAGTACAAAAATTACCTCAAAATGCTAAGCTTATGTTTTGTCTCTTCCAAGATTAAAGATGTATTTGCATTATATAGTAAAATTTAAAAACCCCAAAACATCCTTATCTAACAATACAATAATTTTTTGACTATGAGGGAAAATTTGTATTTTTACCGTTAAGAAACTTATGCAAAGTTAAGAAAATTCTTGATCAATAATTCTATATTTTATTGATTTTAGAGGCGAAACAATATTTCTACCGTGTAAAAAAAAAAATACATCATGGCCCTCACCCAAAAGACTTAATTTTTTTGGGATCAAAAAGCTTGATAATTTTACTATATCTCAAAACATATTTCACTGTGGATTGAGTTATAGTAAAACATTTATCCCAAGACACAATTATAAATGTTGAGATGAGTTTTCTAACGAAAAAATCAAGAAAATGATGGTAAGATTAGGAAGTTGTGGCAAGAGTTGGATCTCTGCCATAAATCCATTGACCCATGAATCAAATTTTATTGAACAAAACAAATTAAGGGATCGAGCTTGTTTAATGGTCATTTTATATATATATAATTTGCATTATAACTTTGGCCAAATCAGGTTAAAACGCAAGTATCGACCTGGGCATTGTCGGCTAAAAAATAACGAAAACGTAAAAACTACTCATCGTGGCTGTACAGTGCATTACATTGTGTATTTCAATTCAACAATATTTCTCTTTTTTAGTCGGTGATCAAATATTTTTGTTTTCAATTTCATTTAACCACGATTCATTTTATAGAAATTAGACTTGGTGATTTTTTTTCTTTCTATTTTGTTATCATTGTTTTTTTTTGTTCACGGTTTGTGGAGTGCTTTTTTTTAATTTTTTTGCCTAAAAATTTGGCAAATCTAATTTTTATCCCTTTATTTTGATTTTTTTTCTTTTTATTCCTTTAGTTTGGATTTTTTTTTGTTTTGATTTAAAACTTTATTTTACTTATTTTTTAATATTTGAGTTTGATAAAAAAAAGAAAGAAACTCATTTAAAAACAATGAAGAAGAGAGAAAGTTGTTAATTAGCCATGTTCTAGTAACAAAAAATATATTTCTAGTGTCAACATGTTTCATATGATAAGAGAAGCTACATAAAAATGTTATTTACCCTTTATATTGATGGAAAAACTAGATCGGGATTGAGAAAGATTTTGTTTTTCTTCCAGTTTGATTTTGTGCTTTTGAACAATTTTTGGATTCTTTTGAGTCGATAGATTGATTTATTTAGGTTATAAGGGTGTTTTTAGATGGAAATAGATTAAAAATAAATTTTTAAATCTTGGAAACCCAGGTTTGATTTTCCGACCACCTCTCTAGTAGTTAAAAACTGAGAAAGCAGACAATGTGGGCGCTCCTAGAACCAATAAATAAATAAATAAAAAGTTTAGGCCTAAGAGTCTGACTTTTTATATAGATTAAATGCGCTAGTCCACCCAAACCCATGCACCAATTCTTTATTTTTTGTCATCATTTTTATATTGAAATCTTAATTTAAATTCATTAAATAGATTGATTAAGAAATTATTTGAGAATTTTTTTATTGAATACCATTCAATTTTTACAAGTTTGTTTTTAAACTATGATCATAGCTTTATATATATATATATATATTAGCAAGTGTTTTTTTGTACAATCTTTCATGATGGTTTTTTTTTTTAATATTCAATCGGTTTTTTTAGCATGCTTATTTTTTTATTTTATTGTTAAATAAAGAATTATTTTAAAAAAAGTTATTTGACTTAATCAAGTTATGTATTTGACATGTTAACTTAAGTCGATCTAAGTTATCATCATCTCAATATTTTAAAAACACTGTTAAAATGCCATCATCTTAATTTTTTTGAAGTTAAATTAGGTTTTTGCTGGGTTGATCGACTGATACTTTGACTTGTTTAGTCAATCGAGTCATATGAAGTCAACTTTAACATGGTTTTATTGAAAACCTAGGTCAAAAAAGGACCCAATTCAATGGGTCTTTAATTTTAATTGAAATTTATTAAAATATTACTTTTTTTGCGATAAAAATTAATTTTTGATCTAGTCCACGACAGAATGAAGGTAAGTTAACTGTAAATTGTAATAATAATTCTTTTTTTTTTCTTGTCCTTTAATTTCTTCTAGTAAAATCATCTAACTAGTAAAAAAATATTGGTACAACCTTGCAAGAGAGCAGAGCATGAGCTACAAACTAGTAAAAATTATAAGAGGTAACTCTACTATATATGAATTTGATTAAATTAACCTCTATATATTATTAATGGAACATACCAATTTTGAAGCACCATGCTAAATTGAACTGTGGTAGGAGAAGAATAAGAGCATTTCTTGATAGAGGCAGGTTTTTTTGTTTTTGACTTCATGAAAAAAAATAAAATCATCGTTGCTTTTTGTCGTTTCATCCGAAAGCGATTGATTGCTTTTTGGTTCATTATACCACTAATTGACGTTTTTTTACTCAAATTCTCAAATAAAATTAATGGTCTTTGTGTTGCAGATGTTTTGGTATTTTTATATGTCCCATTAGATATTAAAGAATTGACCTTCAATAAAACAATTGAATTAACCTTCAAGTCAAAATTTTAAAAATTGGCTGAGAGAGGTATTTTTGTTTTTATATTTTTTAAAATAAAGTAACATAATAGATTTACTCTTTGAAAAAAAATTTGAAGTCATGCGCGCGCGCGTGTATGTATATACACATGCGGGCCTTTCAATCTTTTTATTTTGGTTTTTTTATGATTATCAAGTTCATAAAAAGCTTATAATCTTTTAACAAGGATAAAATATTAATTAAATTGAAAAAGTTGTTGGAGTGTGCAGCAGCGTACATACCAATATGTGGGAGGTGTCTTCTCACTTTCAGCGGCACAGGCGATGTCTCCTAGTGGTATAAAATACCTTTCTATAATGTCCTTTTTATTTTGGTGCGGCACTTGTCAGTAGCGGTGGGATAGTTTGTTACTAGTTAGATTTTTTTCTTTTTTTTTTCTCTCCTCCTCTAAAAATTACAAATTGATTTTTTTTGTTGTTGATATTTTAGCTTCGGTCTTTATTTTTTTGACTTCTAATTTTTGCTCTTGGCTCTTTTGTAAAAGTTTTATTTGTTTTCAATTTAGTCCTTCAATCTCAATTTGTTATATATTATTTTCTCCAATGCGGGCCTTATTATTTTGATTTTTAGTTTTTTTTCTTGATCATTTTGTAAAAATTTTATTGGTTTTCAATTCCATCATCCAATCAAAGTTTATGATATATTATTTTTTTCAATTTGATCCTCATTCTTTTGATTTTTTTTTTATCTTTTTTAAAGTTATTTTTCTTTTTAGTTTAACCCTTCAATCAAAAAATTATAGTTTTTCTCTAATTTATTTTTTTATTTTGATTTTCATCACGATTCTTTTAATTACTATTTTTTCATCAATTTCATCCTTCAGCGTTTGATTTGCTAGGAATTGAACTTTACAATTTTTCCATATATGCAGCGTCCAGTCTAATAACAAATGCTATCCCGAACAAACACATAACTTTTATTTATTCAAATAACAATTATGGTGAAGAAGGAAGAACTCATCTCCCTTCTTTTTTTTACCTTCCCGCATATGTATAAGACCCTGATTTCTAAAAACAACCTTACTAATTCCTAATTTTTTTACCTTGAGAAATCATAGAATTACCTCAAGGGAACTAGTGCATCCATGAACGATATAAAATACTATAATTGCTTTAGTTTTACTTATGTCAATAACTTATTTCTATGTGTACCTTAACATAAAAAGAATTATGTTATTTTGGTAAATACACACAACCAACTCTAGTCCTTTTACCCATTAATATATTAATTAGAAGATTTCACAAAATCTTTATCACTTAGCTTTCGATTTTCTTAAAAAAATATTAAATTAGTAGTTTTTGTTTTTGTTTCTTTAGTGCCTTAAGTGGTTCTTATACCCGTCATATTTCTGCTAATTCATAAATAATTCTGCTAATAGTGAGTTAAAAAATATTGAATGCGGGTGGGGGGTTTTTTTTTTTTTTTTTTAAATAGATTTGGAGACCCTCTATCCTCTCTTTTTCCCATCTAATTGTTATAGTCATTTCTATACGGTTTATGCTCATTAAAAGTCATAGGTGACTAGAAATCCTTTACCTTTTCAAGTCAATCACTCTTTTGATTGCGGAATTTTTTTTTTAATTAATATTACTCTTTCATGCACACGCACACGCACACAAAAATTTCTTTCTTGTGTCTTCCTCGTAAAAAGCTAATTCCTAACGTGCATATAAACACAAAGGGCTGATAGCAGTTAAAGGCATGAGTAAATAGCATGCTACTAGGGTCGTTCCTTCCTAGCTTAATACCGGCGCGCCTTCTTTGATAAATACCGTCTCTTAATTGTTTTCAATTTAAAATATATTTTTTGCTCAAAATATCCAAAATATTTGATAAACATATCCATGACTACAAAAAAACAATTTAAAAAACCAAAATCAATTTGAAACCAAAATAATTCTCGATCTACCTCATCGGGAAAAGAAAAAGAAAAAAACATAGGTCAAACTTTTTTTATAAAATGAAACCCGTTAGCACCAAAATCAACTATTTTTGTTGTCAAAAATATTGTCAACAACAAATTTTTCTCTCTATATTGAAATTCAGTGAGCCTCTCTCTCTCCTCTCATAAAAAAGAGATTGAAAATAAAAGAAATAAAATGAGCTACTAAAATTGAATTTTAAAAAACTAAAGGGAACGGTTACCTAACAGATAAAAAATATGGGCGATTAAATTAAACTTTTCAAGTGAAAATTTAAGATATCATCTATTTTACCCATCTTTTACATTTTAGTTCTTTGTCTTTCAATGCAACCCTTCCTTTAAAAAAAAATACAATTAGGTGCTAACTTGAGCTTAAAAAGGTTCAATTGTGCAAAAAAAAAAGTTTGAAGATCAAATAATAATTTTTTAAAAATTTTTACTATTGTAATCTACAATGATTTGTGAGAGAATAAATTGTAAAAATGCTATAGTATTTTGGCCACACGACTTAGTGTCTGTTAATGCTCCACCTTCCTCTTGGATATACAATATCTGGTCTAACAAGAGCTCGAGTGAAGATTAAGAAAGATGTGTTAATGCTTTCGAGATTAATATTAAATGTTAAAATAGGGGTGGAGTTCTCCATTATGTCCTTTTTATTTTCATTTTTTAGAAAAAAAGATTCTCTTTTGAAAATTTCCATTTTCAAGCATGGATTAACATGTGTGTACATAAGTCAAATAATATTATTAGATTAATTGGGTGATTGAACTGAATGAAAAGGCTAGAATGTCCTAATTTTCTTACTACAAAACTAGATAAGTGGCTTGCGTTTTGCCGCAAGCTATATCAATTTTTTTGTGACATAAAAATAAGATGTTTAGACGCTACTAGCATGTTTTAAGAAAGGAAAACAAATACACGATTTGAGTTATAGACTTTACTAAGTCCAGTAAGATGATTTTATTTAATTATATGATAGAAAAAACAACGACGATAAATGAACCAAATTTTAAAAGAAAAGGTGATAATGATGACTAGAAGAAAATGAACACCTGTCAAAAAGATAAAAGTTAAAAAGTTGAATTTCAATCCAAGCTAGCTTGGAAAACTCACAACCCGAGTGAGGTTGAACAAATCTCATAAAAAGTAAATTGAAAAATATAATAATGGTTAATCCCCAATAATTCAAATGTAGAAAGATAAAATCGAGAAAAAATCCAGTCAACAAAAGGAAGCCCAGAAAAATAAAACTCCTACAAATCTGGGTAAAACCATCAAACCCTACGAGTCAGATTATGTGAATGAGATAACCTAATAGAAGACGAAGTGAGAAAAAATGACAAATTTTAATTTTATAAAGAACCCAATTTTGAAGGACGACACTGTAAAAAGAAATATTAAGAAAAAACAACCCTAAAAAATACTCAGGTCAACTAGCCAAACCTGTTGTTTAGGTCATGGGATCAAAATAATCTGAGTGAAAGAAAACCGAAGAAAATCATGAAACTCATTTTTCGAAACAAAGTCAAAAGATGAAATAAAAAAAATAAGTGAAAAAAATAATATCAACGTATGTTAACTTTTCAAACTCGTAACTCGAGTCACTAAACTAAAATCATCACATTTGGAAAAACCATGAAACTCGATTCCCAACAAATCTAATGTGAAAGGATGAAATAAAAAAAATAATTATACAAAAAGATCCAAAACAAAAGATAGCAATTAATAAATGAATACCAACTTTTAAATAAAAAATAAATGAGAGGACAACTTAGAATTTTGAATTGAAGGGAGAAATTAAAAAGAAAAGTAAAATTCATAAAAGAATCCATAACAAAAATCAAAATCACAAGGATGAGGATTTTATTTGAAAAATAACAAATCATAATTATGGATTCAAGTATGAAATAAAAACAAATCGAAACTTGATAAAAGGACCAATAACAAAAATTAGAAATTAAAAAAAATAAGGACTAAAGTTAAAATATCACTAAATGAGAGAATAACTCTGAAATTTTGAATGACCACTATGAATTGTAAGGGGAGAAGAGATAAAAAAAAAAAAAAGCCGTTAGCCACACATCGTCGCATGAACGACGACATACACCTCCCCATGTAGAAGGAGACGTCTAAACGCTTCCAATATCATCACGAAAGTTGTTGTTCGGGTGTTGGCAAACGCCACACGTGAATTTAGAAGACCACAACACCAACCAACTTTGGTTTTCAAGTTATATTTACTAAAATACCATTTTACTCCTACGTGAACTTGATTATAATTAAAAAATCAGGATGAAAATACAAAAACGCTCCTAGACGCCTCTTAAACAAGTTTTTGCTTTTAATAGTAATTTAGTTATTTCACTGTATTTTTTTAAAAAATAAAAAGATCAAGCTATCCCCGATCAATTTAATAATGACTAATGAATCTTGTGAAAAGACCGTATTACCCCTAGTAGATAATTCATCAATTTTTTTAGAAGAATAATATAATCATTGTACTATTTTAAATAAACAGTAAATCCTCTCCCAATAAATAGGGATGAGTAAAAAAACCAAAAAAATCGAGAAAACCGGAAAAAAAAAACCGAAAAAACCGAACCGTGAGAAAAAACCGATTAAAATTTTGAAAAAACCGACTGGTTCGGTTTCGGTTTTATAAGCCTAAAACTAAAAAAACCGAACCGAACCCAAACCGAAAAAATCCGAGCCAAACCGGAAAAAACCGAGCCAAACTGAAAAAACCGAGTCAAACCGGTTTGAACTGGTTTTTGTCCTAAAAAACCGAACCGAACCGAACTGAAACCGGTTTCGGTTCGGTTTTTTTTTTTAAAAAAATTTGGTCTGGTTACTTTTTTTGGATAAAAACCAAATCAAACCGAAAATGATCACCCCTACCAATAAATAATGTTTTTTCCTCCTCAAGCTTTTGTTAATTTGGTTGGCACTAGAATTCGATAAAAGGGTTTGAATGAAAAAAGGTTGGTAGTATAAATGGCTACTTTAAAAACAACAACTCGTCATTGATTTGTCCTATTTTATTTTTAATTTATAAGAGCAGGCCTAAAGTGCTCAACCTACTTCTGGTTTTTTTTTGTTATATATATTTTTTTTTATCTATTTCCTTCAAAACAAAAATTAAAACCACATTAGTCATTTTTTAAAAATTATTTATTTGAAAATATGAATAACTTAGGTTGTGTTAGCATTCATAAAATGAAGTTTCAAGACCGTATCAAATATCATATTTTTGTTATTTTGAGCTTAAAGTTTTCACATGTGCTACCAAAATTCAATCTATTTTCAAAATAATTTTAGAAACTTTGAGTTTAAGAAGCTTTTTAAAATTTTTCTTAAACATTAAATATTAAAAAAAATAAAAAATTGAAATGATCCCAATTTTTTTTTTTTTTTGGTATTTTGAGCTTAAATTTTCATATCTGCTAGCAAAACTCAATTTATTTTCAAAAATAATTTTTAGATTTTTCTTAGACATTAAATATTAACATAAAAAAAAGAAAATAACTTGAAACGATCCCAAGTTTTGCCTGGGAGTCTAAAAAATCATATAAATTATTTGCTTGTTCATTGTATGATTCTCAAAATGTTTATATGGTCGAACACATAACACCTTGCAAACCGCGTTCCCCAAAAATTCAAATTTTATTTTTGCTAAAATTTAATATATTTTATGTGTTTTGGATCGTTTTGATGTGCTGATGTCAAAAATAATTTTTTAAAAATGAAAAAACATCATTGACATGCATTTCAACACGAAAAGTTATTTGAAAATTAACCGCAACCACACTGCCAAACATACTAAGAGTATCTATGTGAATTCATATGAACTATTCGGAGCTTCAATTTTTTTTGACGTAATTTTAGCTTATTTTATATTTGTTTGACAACTTTTTGATTTTTTATTATTCAAAAAAATAAAAAAATATCTTTTTATTTTAAAAATCTTTGAAATTATTTATGAAATTGGATAGAAGTTTCATTAGCATGTGTAAAATTTCAGTTGAAAATATCACAATATGTTATTTTTAGAATGAGTTTTGACCAATAGTGAAAGTTTGACTAATTGATCTAACAGTTAAATAAATCAAGTAGAGGGAGGATATTTGTCAAAAACATAATGGTTTAAGGACAAAACTGGGCTAAATCAATAGTTAAGGGGCGAAAACTGATATTAAATAAAAAAAATATAAGTTCCATAAAAAAAAGGTAAAAATTAAAAGAGATCGTATAAATCTCTTCAACTAACAGATAATTATAATAAATCAAAAGTAAATCCATTTGGTTTTAAAAAGAGAAAAAAACCCTAAATCAGTTAAAACGTATCTTTACTTGGAAAAACGTCACTTAAACCTCGATCATATATTTCCAAATCCAACGGTCAAGAAACACCCGCGAACGGGTGGCCTTTCACACCCACTATCCCAGACCAATTCGAGATTTAACGCACTAGCTAGAGTGCCGTTTGAGGTTCAAACTTTGGGCTTACAAAGGTTAAAAACCGTTAAGCACCGTTAACAAATAGGGTTTTCAAAACCTTAAAAAAGGAAGAAAAAAAATGCTAGAAAGGAAAGCAGTCTATAACGGCAACTAACGGAGACGGTCGGCGCAAAATATATTCGTTATATACAAATTTACGGTCTGGTCGTATATATATTTTTTTATTTTGTTTCAACGGGCAAGGTTTGGTTTTGTTTTGTTTTCTCTGGGAGTCAGAGAGAGACGTTTCCCTTCCTTTCTTTCTTCCTTATTTATTTCTCTCTCTTTCTCTCTCTCTCTCTCTCTCTCTCTTTCTCGATGTCGATGAGTTCCTCTTCAATTCCCGCCACTTCTCTTGAAGCAGAGGTCAGTTTTTTTTTTTTTTATCGTTTAACTGATTTGGATATCGAACGATTATTAGCTTTAAAGTATGTGTGATTTGATTAAGAAACGGTAGAATTGAATACGATTTTCTGGTTTTTTGATCTAATCGGTGTTTTTTAAGATCTGGGTTTTGTTTGTATTGCTAAATATATTTTAGGGCTCTATATGTTACTGATATTATTATTATTTGATTTAAGTAGTACGAATTTATGTATGTATTTATGTAGTTGTTGATTATGATTTTGGGTTTTGGAGATGGTTGTAGAAAGAGGAGATGGATGAACTAAAGATAGAAGAGCGCTGCCTTGAAAACAAGCAATTAACAACCGCTTCGAGCTCCTCTCAATCTGAAGAAGGTAGTGGCAGTGCTATTCTTAAGTCTCCCGGAGTTTATAGTCCAGCCACGGTATCGCCGACTAACAGGTCACTTACTATCCGTTAATTCTCTTTTACCCGTTTTTTAGAAGGTATTTTTATTAATTTATGTCTATCCGCTTTGAATTATTCATTCTCTATTTTTGTTTTTCGTGATCTTGTTTTGAATTCAAATGCTTTATGTGTATGATCTTTTTGTTTGAGAATTATGAGTTGAGAATTTGGATTTGCAGAAGAACTACAGGCCCAATTAGGAGAGCCAAAGGTGGTTGGACTCCGGAGGAGGTTAGTGCTTTCCTTGACTTATTTAATTCCTATGCGAGAAGGTCTTGTTGTTTGTTTGTTTGTTGGCTTATTGGAGGTTGGGGTTTGGTCCAAGTCAGTGGTTGAGTCACTTCTAAACCTGGACCAGCATGATGCTTTACTAGTTTTCAGTGTTATTTTTATCCTCTTATTCATGATAGCATGATCATTACAATGATCATGAGCATCCACAATATAGCTAGATCTCTGTTAGTGTTCAGCTGTCAGCTGTGGCTTCTCTGCTGTTATGGAGTATTGTGCTAAAATCCAATTGCTACTGACAACCTTTTTAATGTGTTACAGGATGAGACATTAAGAACTGCTGTTGCAACTTATAAGGGGAAAAGTTGGAAGAAAATAGGTCTCTTTCTTAACTCAGAAGTGCCTGTCTAAAACTTGTTTAGCAATAGAGATGATTATTCTCGATGCTTTTTTTTATGGATTTCTGTTTCAGCATTGCCTATTGTTCATGCTTTATGTACAGTTCCCTTTAAAAGTCACAGTGAGACTTATATAATGGACTTGAGCTAGCTGAGACTCGTAGAGTTGTGAAGATCCTGTAAAATGTATTTTGAAGTAGATCCAGGAAAATAAAGAAGCTTGCTCTGGCTGACCCAAAGAGAATTATGGCAGCCTAGGAACTGTAAGTGCATAACCAGAGTCAGTAGCATAGCTAGGAATATTTTCCAGAGCCATCATTCAGTAATTTAGTACCTTGTCAAAAACAACTTTTATGCATCTGACTGTCTTAATTTAATTTTCAAACTAATAAAAAGATTCAAAATACTGTTAAAAGAATATAAGGCTAACCACATCAGTCTCATTACTTCAACAAAGAAACATGATACAAAAAGGTTTTTTGAGAAAGTGCAAGAGAGAAAAGTTTCGGTCTCACAATTCATCAGTGCACATTTTATTAGAAAACCAGATCGGTCCAATTCTCAATCCACAAAAAAAATAGAAGTAAGAAGCTTAAGTAATAGAGTTCAGAAGTAACAACACTCCTTTTCTACTTGTAAAGTGTTTAATGAGAGAGGTTAAATACGTTGTAAGCGAAGTCCAAAACTCAATCATTTGCGGTTTACAATTATATTTGCTGAGTTAATTAGCAAATAACCTCAAAAATTTGACACTAATCTATCTCCTGCCTTTTGATTTCCCCCCAGTCAAGCTGGGTGCCCCACTAAAATCAAAAAGTTACTTCACCCTTGACAAGGAGGAAACTCAACTACTTGTGGGGCTACACTGAAAGAATGTTATAGGAATCAATTAAATTCGTTCTTAGAATTTTTTCCTTGCACCTAGTGTCCAAGTCACCCTAAATCTGTTTAGATTTGTGGGTGGTTCTGAATTATGGCCGAAGATTCATGTGATAGAATATTTTAGAGCATGAATGAACTTAGATTTAGGCTCTACTGATTTAGTTGTTAACACTGCCAGAGCCAAACCACATACTCGCACACAATCTGAGAGCAGTGCTTGTTTTCTCCAATTATGGAAAGAGCTTGTTCATGGCCATTTCAAGCAAGTTGCTGTTTGTTTCCAATAACCTTCTCTATCTGGAGGACCTGTTTGGAGTCTGAAATGACTGATTCCTTGTTTGTGTTGAATAAAAAAATGGTTTACATGTGACAATAAGATTATATACACATGGATAAATAGTAAAAGTGTTAGTTTTCTGTGTAATATTCTTGTCAAATATCTTAAGTTGGTCTTACTTTTGATGTTATGCAGCTGAGTTTTTTCCTGATAGATCAGAAGTGCAATGTCTGCATCGATGGCAGAAGGTTCTTGATCCAGAACTTGTTAAAGGACCTTGGACTCAAGAGGTTGGCACCTCCTTTTGTAATGTATCTCTTGTTGTAGACTATATCTAGGCACTAAAATATCTGCTCTTTTTGCTTGTAGGAGGATGATAAAATTGTTGAACTGGTAGCAAAATATGGACCCACAAAATGGTCTGTCATAGCAAAAGCTTTACCTGGTCGTATAGGGAAGCAATGCCGAGAGAGGTAACTTTTACTCATTATGAATTCAGGTTGATTTTGTTTAAGAAGGTTGCTGATTGATTCATTTTATTTTTTCATCCACAACACAATTCATGGCACAGCAACCTCTTTTCTCCCTGGAACAGGAAACATGGTCCTAGAACAGTTGAAAATCATATACCTGACCAATAATCTAATACTTAACTTATTTCTTGCATGTTGTGGTTATCATGCCAGAAAACTTATGTGATCTTTTCAGTACCTTCAGTCATCGAGCGGAGGTTAGCATATATTTGCACACCAGTGAAAGTTTATTTGGAATATTTGCAGGTGGCACAATCATTTGAATCCTGATATAAAAAAGGATGCTTGGACATTGGAGGAGGAATTGGCACTTATGAATGCCCATCGGATATATGGAAACAAATGGGCTGAAATAGCAAAGGTTCTGCCTGGAAGGTACTCTTGCATAATTTGTAAAAACTATGAGGGAAATTTAGTTGCTATGTTGATTTTGATTTTATGTTTTATAGGAAATTAGTTGCTAAATTCAGTAACTTCGTTTGAATAGTTGATGCTCACATTCTTCTGAGTAGGGTAGGCAGAATGTTAAATCTGCTGATTCATGCAGTAGTGTTGATCTCAAAAGAGGATCCAGCTTATTTGAAAGTGAATTTTGTACATTGATATTGTTATTATGCTTGGGAGTTTATATAAAATTACTCTTCCCTTTCTGAATGAGAATATTTTGTCTTGTCATTTATGCCTGGTTGCCAATTTGATTTGATTTGATTAGAATGCGTCTTGGTAATTAGAGTTAATTTAATACAGGCAATGGCATTTCATTTTTGCTATCTAAGATGTATTATGGTTTTAGAAGTCTATATATTTCGTACTGGGCTTATTGTGACTGAATCAAAGCTATAACTGAAAGAAAAATATGTTTTGAATCTCAACAATGATCCTCTTGTAATATTATACAGGTGATCAATTCAGTATAGTCAAAATACAAAAATTCATATAAAGTTCCTTTTGTTGCATGTCTGATCCCACTTTTTGTTTATTAAGGGTCTATGGGTCTAATGCCTCATTCTTGTACAAGGAGTTAGACATTGCTATAAACCTAGTCATGGCTCAGGATAATGTTACTATTTAAATAGTAAAAAAACAACAGCTTGCCATGTCATGTATTCCTCTCCAGGATGTGTGTGTGTGTGTGTGTGTGAACAGCTTATATATTGGATATTTCAAGCTACACTAATTTATCTCAACTTTTCTATACACAGGACTGATAATTCAATTAAAAACCACTGGAATAGTTCCTTGAAGAAAAAATTAGATTTTTATCTGTCTACGGGGAAACTACCTCCAATTTCAAAGAATGGTTTCCAAAATGGAACTAAAGATACGAATAAATCAGCTGTGATGAAAACAATGAAAGAATCAGATTCAGCTGCCCAAACTTCGTCAGGAACTACTGATATATGTAAGCTAGATGAAGATGGAAAAGATCAGTTAGAGTCTACATTGGTGCTAGATGTAGCAGCTTCATCAAGTGTGCTTCCAAATGAGTATGCTGATTCTGTAGATCTTAGCTGCTGTGATTCAGAGTCGCAGCAAAAGTTTGAAGATCATCAAGACAAAGGTATTGGGTCTGGATTGCAGTTTGACAGGTCAACTTATGGTTCTTTGTATTATGAGCCACCACTAGTAGAACAATTGGATTCATATCCTTCAAACATGGGTAGTGTGCAGCATGAGAACAATTCTTGCCCAGTTTCATCTCCTATTATTTTCTTCACCCCACCTTGTGTAAAGAGTCGTGATTTGAGTGCACAAAGTCCAGAATCTATATTGAGAATTGCTGCGATGAGCTTCCCTAATACCCCTTCAATATTTCGAAAGAGGAAGACTGCTCAAGTGGATCTGCTTCCTAGTAAAATTGGGAAAGTAGGTGAGGAAACCGTCAAAGACAGGTTAGACATGTCTGTTGAACATGAAAAAATTGAAAATACTTTGGAAAAGACAGCTGCTCAAGATGGAAGTTTGTGTGAGAGTCCTGCTTCTTTGGGTAATGGTACTATTCGGCCTAATGATAAGCCCTTTAATGCTTCTCCTCCATATCGATTAAGATCCAAACGGACTGCTGTCTTCAAGTCAGTGGAGAGACAACTTGAGTTTACATTTGAAAAAGGCAGGAGTGATGGTACCAAACCAACGAGATTATCCGTGAAACGGGGCTCTCCTGTTTCTGAAGATTGTTCTCGTGCAACAAAGATGGGGGTTACCTAGAGAAAATCTGTAAGTCATAATTTTTGTTTCCAGCCATGTCTAAAGTTGAATTGCTTCTAATATTTATGCTCTTCCTACTGATATTAGATTTTCCTTATACATCCATTATGGGTTTCATTCATTATGTTTCATCAGAGTAATGATCCAGAACTAAAACTGTATTTTCATGTTTATTCAAGAATAAAAACTGGAATCTTTAATGATAAGCTTTTGTATGCTGGAATCATTGAAAATGATATCACAATTCAGTTACAATAAATTTTCAAAAAGATTTTTTGAGATACTTTTATTTTTAATATCATGCTGGGTTAGTGAAGAATTCTCTGAGATGGTTTATTGAGTTTGAAATTTATTATCATTATTTATGCATCGTTTTCATTCTCAATGCATTCCATACTGGATTTCTGCATTTTAGATACTTCAAATCTTTTGGCAATCATACAACTTTGTTTGACAGCATTTAGTTCTTAGCAACAAGCTCTTCATGTAAAACTTCATTATTGTCATATTTCCATGACAAAGTGTTTTCCGATTTGTGTCAATAAGAACAATCCATATATTGCTTAACTTGTGTCTCTGGGATAAAATTGAGATTGCTAAACTATAAGAAATTGGTCTCTCGTTGGGAGGTCTAATTAATATGAGAGAGTTCTAAGCTTCTTGTATTTTGGTTTACTTGTAACCTCTTTATTCCGGAGACTATTTTGGTCTGATCATCTTCATTTATATTTTTACCGGAATGGATGTTGAGTTTATGATAGGGAATTACCCCGTTTCCCATTCAAGAAATAATCTTGGCCTCTAGTCCCGTTGCATATTCTGAGCGGAGAAGCCTTCAATAAGATACGGCTTCTCAAAGAAAAAGCATGTGAAGCGTCTTAAAGATGTAGTCTTGTATATATCATTGTGTATTTATATTGGTTAATACCTAGAGTCCTGCACAAAACCAATTGAAAAACAAGGTGGAGGGGAAGAAAACTTGTGGTAGAAGTGGAACTTTCTGGTGGTTAAGAAACCTGTTAATCAAATATTGGAAATCTAATGCTCAGTTTTCCTTGTGATTGTTTTTCAGGGATATATAGAGTGGAGATATTTTAGAGGTTGGCCACGGACTCTACAGTTTCCAATATCTTGAAGCTGTTTCGAAGTGACAAGTCAAAATGATTTGTTCATATGCTATGAATCCTGCATCATCTATCTAATCAGTCATGCAGATACTCGCACCCATTTTTTCTTGTCTTACAGCTACGTCTTACATTATACCATCCTGTAAAAGGAGCCGGTGGCTGTAGGCTTCTGGTATGTGGAATAAGAGATATAGGTCCCAATTATGCTACCTGAAATGTAACTTTCTGTACAGAACCTCCCAATAAGAAGAAAAAAAAATAAGAAAAAAATTGACGCTCCAGAATTATGTCACAGCTCACAAGTAATGGTCGTTTCCCATTAGGCTTGTTATTTCTTTATTTATATCTTTGTAGTCTTTCAATTAAGTCCTTAATAAAAATATGATATAATCAATGGTAAGATGATATTATTAATGGCAATGATGGTGGTATTTGAATGATAGTTATGTTGGAAACAAGATGATAATGGTGATGATAGAGATGAAAGATAAATGGTTTATGGTTATATTGGTTGTCAAAGTCAACTATGATGATGAAGTGGTAGATGTTTTGATATATACTAGAAGTTTGTAAGTTTTTATTTTCTTTTATTCATTGCTTTTTATTCTAAATGTGTAATTCTTTGATTAGAAAAAAAATTCAAGGTTTTAATTATTTTGGTTTATGTTATGTATATGTAAAACAAAACCATATGCTTTGTTAGCTTGTTACATGGATTGCTTATGTTCAGTGGTTTTTTTTTATTTTCCACACTTTTGATTATGAAATCTATAATATATTTTCGTATTTATACAATATTTAATATGTTAAGATATATCTATTTGTTTTAGCTATTTGTATATTTCTAATAATGTTCTTAAAAATCTAAGTAGCTTAGGAGCATAATTTATGTGTTGGATAATCAATTAATTTTTTGGTTTTAATAATCTAATTCATTCTCCTAGCCAAAGTGGCTGATAGATAGTACTTAGTGTTTGAAAAGCCGAGGTGATTAGTGAATGGTGCTTGCAAAAGACCATCTTTAATAGATGTGAGGACTCTCGGATGTTTAAGTAAATATTTCATAGAGAAAAAAAATAAAACGATATTTTAAAAAGATAAACTCTGAAAATATGTATGTTAAAAATATTGAGAAAGAAGAAATTATGAACCTTGAACTTGGTGGATTCATAAGGTATTTATAACTAATAAGTCTTGTTTTTTCGTGGAAAAGAAAGGCTGAATAGTGATTTCATCTCTATAAATTAAAGTGATATTTTGAGTTGTATTGCATTTATAACAATACATATTAGATCAATAAAAAATATCAAGAAACTTGTGTGGGATCTTGAAAAAAATTATCAAAGAAGTGTTGAGTTTATGCTTGTTAGAGAATAATATAAATTATATCTTAAGACCTCACCTAACAACTTAAGCTATTGGGTTGAGATGATTCTTTGATATGGTATCACGAGTTCGAATCTTACCATCTCCATTTATTTGATAAAAATTAAGCATAAGGTAATGTGAGTTTGTGCAAGTTTCAAGCCCAAAGAGCTTTCACTTGAGGGGGTGTGTTAGAGATAATATAAATTATATCTTAGGACCTCACCTAAAAATTTAAGCTATTGAGTTGAGATAATTCTTTAATATAAACCTGTCAGGGATAAAAATAAACCTAAGTCAAGGCTGCGCGGAGCTTGAGTCTAAGATGCTGAGTGTGAGAGCGTCTAAACTCTTTTTTTTTTTTTTTTGGTGTCATTAAAGGTTTTAATACCGTTAAATTTGAATTATTAATTTCAACATTTAAAAAAAAAAATATAGCTCCGGCTCTTCAAGAACACAATCACAAGGGAAAATGCAACAAAGGTTTGATTATGGTACCTGAAATGCCAAAATACATTAAAATCTAATTGTTTAGTTATAAAAATGTACAGTTCAACGTAATGAATCGTGAAAAGACATCTGAGATGTGTTATTGAAAGGACATTGACCATATATATCATAGTTTGCCCACACGCTATTCCAAGGTTTTTTTTATGAAATCTTTTATTAAAATATATGGCAATTAAAATAAATACATAAAAAGTTCAAATGTATTTAGAGAAAAAGATTTATTTCTTCAATAAAAATTTATCTTCACACATTTTTTTAGGAACAATATATTTTTATCAGCAATATGACAATTTGAATAAAAATTAAGATAATTAAAATAAATATACATAAAAATTTCAATGATTTAAATCAAGAAGAAACAACCTTCCTTTAATCAAAATTCTCATTTTTTATTCATATATATTTTTTTTAATTTTGACAAAAAAAACATGTTTTTTTTTATTAGAAACATGATTTTTAAATAAACAATTATCATAATATGAAAACAAGTTTCAATTAAAAACACATAAGAACATGCCTTTAGAATTATATTGTGGTTGCATGAAAAAAGAATAATTAAAAGGGAAATTATAATAAAAAATAATAAAATAAATATTTCATTGAATATTCAAGAACATCTTTTTAAAACAAATTTATATATTAGTTTCATATATAATCATTTGTTAATATTATTATAACAAGCTCTAATTTTATTTGAAAATTATATTATATCCGGATAGTTTTTTAAATATTATTTTAATAACTTTATTTAAAGAAATTTTCATTATTTTTCAAAAGTGAACGGATGACACTTCGTCCATGTAAGGAGGTGATGTGTATTCCACTATAAAAAGGTGGTTAAAAAATCAAGATTTGACTAATTCAAATCTTAAGTTTCAACTTATTTTCATTTGAAAACATCAAAAAACCATCTAGAGACCTTCTGTAACCTTATTTCCAACTCTAAAACACTTTCTAATCAACTCTAAAGCTCAAAATTAAATTGAATCAAAACAAGTTTAATTTGTGAACTCTAATATATTTTTACGATATTATTATTGATTTAAACCACCTCAAACAAACTCCTCTTTTTAAAACAAAGAATACTTGACACCAAAATTGCTTTTATTTTCTATGTTGCCAACTTGTATCTTTCTCTTTATTTTTACTAATTTTACTAATTTCTAGTGATTTTCTCTCTCATTTCTCTCAATGAACAAGAAGAATGAAGTTTTAAATAATAAAAAACTATAAAGAACAAAGGTGAAAAAATATAAAAGTTTAGAAACTAAACTGAATGCTTTTACATATAACTAACAATTAAAAATGGTACTATATGTATGAAGAATCCAATATTAAAGTCTGATGACCATTTCACTATGCTGACCTAGAAAATGGCCATTTCACTATGCTGACCTAGAAAAGAAACTTGCCCAAAGAACAGTGATATAAATAACAAAATGTGGGAGAATGAATATATATAGTAAAATATGGATCTCCTTTAGTTTCCTTGTGTTTTTGGCAGGCTTGATTAGGGTGCTTCAACGTTTGCTAGGCGCAGGTATCTAGAAAGAGGTGTTTCCCTGGTTTGTTTCGGTTTCTCGGACCCTTCGTTCTAGCATGATTCGTCTTCAACAATACATGAGATTTTGCATGCTTTCATACATATAGAAGGAAGGAAGTTACAGGGTTCATCTTTCTTCTTACCCATGACTCCACACAAATGAGTAGTGTGCGTATTGTAAGCTTCTTGTGAGTTCGGGCTGATGGCGAGATAATTATTTTGCCAGTACGTAAGTCTTGTAGAAAAGTGGGTATGGTTTTGTCCATCACATGTTATTACCAAGTATATACTAAAACGACTAGGAATTCTATAATGAACTAGAGCCCACCTGCACAAACATAAGAGTACAGTACTGAACAAGATTTCAGGGGAGTTTCTTGCAGACGACGACGACGACAATGAAGGGAAGAGCTAGGGTTAAAGTGGTTGAGATTAGTTAAGGCATGCACGACTCAGATCAATTTGTAACTTAGGCTTTCCGCATGTCAGCTAATGGAGGACATCCCATTTGTTCTCTCAAACGGCAGCTTTTATGAGGATAAAACAAGCAGCAGTCCAATTTAGTTTAAACTAGATTTGCTGGCCGTGATTCCTCGCGGCCTGGATTATTTTTTTTTGATGTTTTTTAAGGTAAAAAAAAATGAGATTCAAGTTATTGATTTAATTCTTAATTTAAATAATATAAAAAAATATAATAACAATAAATGAATTGATAATAAAAAAACAAGAAAAAAATAAAAGAAACTAGATATTAACTATCTAGATTATAGACAACCTAATATTAAAAAACTATAAAAAAAACAAAAAACAAAAAAATACCTAAAACCTCCACTACACTGGAATCTGAAAAAAAGACTCTCCATCTTATATAACCGGTGCTCCACAACCTCATCATCCTCTATGTCAGATAAAAATTTCCACATTCCATACAATGAACATAACCTCTCCAAAGTCCAAGAATTTAAATTTGCCAATTTTTATAAGATTAATCCAAATAAAGCATAATTGGCCTGTATTTCCTACTAGTTAATCCTTAATTCATGTTATAACACCACAATTCACAGTAATTACATTAATTACTAAAATCCCCAAAATTGACATAAACCCTAGCTTTCTTAAATTAGGGACTTTCCAATTTCTAAGACAAATAAGAGAAAGAGCACAATTAAACCATATAAAAACACCTTACTAATGAGTTTCAATCCAACCTTCCAAGCCCTTTAAGCTTCTCTTTCAAATTTCACTCATTTTTCTTCAATTGAGTCCAGTTTCTCTCTCTAGTTCTTCCCACTAAAACTCTCACTAAAACTTACTAACTAAGGCTTTATCTTAGGTAAACCTCACTAATCAAACACTTTTTAATTCAGACTTGTAAGGAAAACGGAGAGGAAATTTTGAGATTTTTTTGCAAATTTCTCTTCCTATAACAACCGGCTAGAATTTAAAAGATCAAGGGGGAGAGACTTTTCTATTATTTATAGTTTTGCCTCTCCTTATAATATCTATAGGTTAATTCGGTTAATTCCCCAATCATCAGTATTTTTCTTGTACAATTATTTTCTTTATTCCCTCGGAAGTTATACACTAATATTTTAGGAGATTTTATCTCAATAAAATATTTTTATTTTAACTTATTTATTTATTTATTTTTCCCGTGAATTATCATAGGGTTTACATAATTACCTAACTATCAATTATGCTCGCATGCCGTTTTATTTCTTTATCTTGTTCAGGATTTTATGCTGTTTTATTTGCCGTTTTATTTCTTTATCTTGTTCAGGATTCTATGCTGTTTTATTTCTTTATCTTGTTCAGGATTTTATGCTCATTTACTGGGGACTTTTACCTCAAATCATAAAAATTTTCTTCTAAATTTATTATTTTACAGTCTAGGATTTACATTATTTAACATTGGTTTAAGATTTTAGATCGAGAGTTTACACCTTATTTGTCCTCAAGGGGCATAGCGTGACGACAAAGGGCTTGAGATCTGCACTGCAGGTCTTGAGTTCGAGTCAGGGCGTGCATCTCTTGTAAGAGCCTGGGATAGCCGGGGTTTTACTTACTTACCTGGGCCCACAAAGTGCGCTTTCCGGGGGATGGAGTTTCCTCGAATCCAAAAAAAAAAAAGTTTACACCTTACCCCTAAAACCTGGTTAAAAGGTTTGATGGTTAATGAGAAATTTAGTCATTATATTATTGTAATGAATAATATTCTGAGTCTTAGTGAACAATAATTTTCTTAGGATATTTAGTTTTTTTTAATTCAAATAAGTGATGAATCTATTTAAAAATTCAATTGATTGAATAGAACTCAATTAAAAATTTATTATAAATTTAAAGACTAAATTGAATAAAGATAAACAAAAAAAAACTGACACATGCAATACACACGATCGATAGCATAAAAGTGAAGCCTCAAACACACGATAGCATATAGGTGAAGCCTTTGCATTGAGGCGGCACATACAAGGTCCTCTAACCTCAGAACTACTCCTAGGAAATGAGCATTCTATTAAGGTGGTGCATGTATCAAATAAACCTTCAGTTTGTTTTCGATGATCAATTTTTCTTTTTCTTTTCTCTCTCCCCTTTTTTATTTTTAAATAAACTAGAATGCAGAAACCGCATCTTTGCGCACGATTGATTGCCATATTTTCCATGTACAAAATTATCCAAAATTTAAGGTCCCACGTTGGCCAATGTGATTCCACAATAAATTATGAATAAGCTACGTTGCTAAAAATAGTCGCAATTCTTACTTTTAATACTGTTGATTTGTTTTTAATTCACTTTCGTGCGTGAAAAAACTAATTAGATCCGACTTTAAATAAAAACGACACCTTGTTTTAAGATCTCGACGACTATTTAAAGTATGATAAATTTAGTGTTTATTATTATTATTATTATTATTATTGAAGACTAAAAAGAGATTTTCCCAAGAAATAATCACACAACGATAAACAAATTAAATTTCGAGCTCCGTTATAATTTCCAAAAGCTGAAGTGCTCAGGATGTACTTATGTACAACATTTACACAAGGCTGTTGATTTTCCTTTGACAAGAGCAAGTCGCCAAATGCACAGATAATATATAACCGCGCCTCACATGCGACCACAAAGCCAGTAACATAGGTTCCTCCCAGCATTTTGAGCTGCACATGAGACAAAAACACATACATGAGAACCAGCAGTTACAAGTCATGTAGAAGGAATATTACAAGTATCTGCAAAATCCAATTATATATAAATAATAAGAATAATAATGATGAATAAAACACAGGTAAGGGTTCCTCTGCAAAACACAGCAGAAGGGAAATTAATCTGCAGACACCAGAGAATCAATCGGGGAAACTCCAGCAAAAAATAATACTTCTTTAAAGCAAGAAAAGGAGAGATGAGGCATTCGTCTGAAAAAGGCATGCCCTAAACCTTCACCAGGCCACTCCAACAACATTTTCTGAACTCCTTTGCATTTTAAACCCTCAACTGAATGTAATCATGGGATGATTAATAATTTACTAGTAACTAAGATCCCAGACCAGTGCCCCAATTTATGTACACAGCCAAATAGGAGTGTCCTCAAAGTGACACATTAAAGATGACGAGAAAGAAATATCCTCCCATTGCCACTCATTCATTTCGAGAATTCCACAGGTTGCAAAGATATTCTCTGTGCATTCAGCTGTTGAGGAACTAGATATTGTTCATAATGTTACAAAGTATTCAGGCCCTGTCTTTCTTAGGGGAGAACTCTTCCCCTACAAAACCATACTATAATTCCAGTTTAGAATATTTAACCCCCCCCCCCCCCCAACCCAAACTAATCATTTTGCAGTTGACTACAAGGACAACACGAATCCTTTTCAAGTAAGAAGGCAGGGTGCCTTTTTGACATAAAAACTAAAATTAATTTGGGAAACAAAAGAGAGTAACACTACAAAATGTAACTGTAGTGAACTCACCGGTATGAAGTGCTTATCCAACTGCAGAGCACCTATATCCTGAACCCTAGATCTTTAACTAATTTCCCCCAAAATGTGTGGACGATTTGGCAATCTTTGCATGTACAGAAAAGCACTTGTCATCCTTCCAATATCAATCTGATTCAAAATCCTTCTATGCCTGAGAAATCCGTATGGAAAACTAAGAAAAGAAATTAACCTTCAAGAAGTAAATCAATACACATGAGCAAACACGATGAACAAGCTAAAAAAATGAACCTTGAAGATGAATCTTCCCAGCTAGACCAAGAATAAGGATCCAATGGTAGTTTGGCCGAGAACCTTAGAGCTCCGATCAAGGCCATGAGAAGCAACCTAACATGCACAATTAAATAAAAAATCTATGAAAAAAACATACAAAAATAAAAAAGAAACATAGACAAACGACAATGTGTATAAAGAAAGACTCCCTAGTAAATTGAAAGCACTGCAGCCACAATTACAATATCCACACCATTTTTCTTTTTTATTGTCTCCCAATTGAATAGGTGAGTAATGGATTAAACTCCAACTAGCCAATATTAAGATGCTCAGATGAGGCAAACCCCAATTATATTCAGTGGTTCAAGATATTGGGTATACAAACTATCAAATAAGGAGAGCCTGTCAAACATTCTCACCATGTAAGCGAGTGCAGCATAGCGCTCCTCATTCAGGTACAATGGCTTTCCTCTCTGAATTTGAATATCCTGCAAGAAGTTTTAGGAATATTAACAATATCACATAAAAGATTTGATTGAACTTTGAACTCAAAACAAGCAATTCTAACTTCATAGTATTTTAACTAGATCAAATCCTCAACCAAACATGATGTGCATTTGCTAATCGAATCCTCAACCAAACATGATGAGCATTTGTTAAATGCAAATGGCAGATGCCTTGCAATCCAAAAGGAAGAGAAGAAAAAATTTAAGGGAAACAGGGAAAAGTTCATAAAATAAATGAAAATATCATCATTTCATTTTCAAATATTTTATATATAAATATTTATATTTTGTTCTTCTCAAATTTTAAGAATATTTTTATATCAATTATGGTGATTATATTTTTTTTATATAGTTAATCCAATAAATTACAATATGATATAGCCCTGACACCATCAAACTGAACTCAATTTCAATATGCTAAGGCCCAAAATTCACATAATGTAAAAATAAAAGCCCAAGTCCAACAAGAAAAATAGGTATGATTAGAAGAATTAAGTAATTTAATGTTGCCAGTTGTAATACACTTAACAAAATCCCTAGTGCATCGTCTTCCTTTTCTCTCAACTAATGCAGGTTTTCCATACCATGTCATGTCATGTCAACACGGGTATGGTGAGGTAAATTGGCAAGTTGGAGCAACAAAGGATTTTGAAAACAAAAAAGTCAACAAAACATGGGCCCCGGTTAGAATTAAGACTTCAACACTTTACACAACACACCTGCACGTGCATACACACATTCACAAGATACTTCAGTTTCTTTCTTAACCAAAATTACCACAAAACATATCAAAATGGCCTAAAACAACCAGTACACAAGATTCCATCATTGAAACACCTTTTACAAGAGCAGAATAAACAACTTGCCTCTTCACCAAATGCATCCAAGTATGGAGATGGCCAAGGAGCCTGGCGTGCGCATCTTTGTAGCAGAATTGTAGTTCTCTATAATTACAAACACTATTATTTGTCACCTCTCCAAATAGAAGACACTCACAACAAATAAATAAACTTGAAATAAAACAGAATTGATAGGACTTCACAGAAGCAAGTTAGTAAAAGTAAGTAGTGCCCATACCTTGATCAACAGAAATACACCAGTACCAGCACCGCAGGCCATAGCATGAGTTTGGCATCCACTTTCCCTTCGATGAAAATAAACATATCATCAATTAAAATCCATAAAGTGGTGCCTTCTAAAACATGACATTCAGATTCAGAACAACTACGTGTGCAAGTGTTTAGCTGGAGATTTTAATAACAGCAATGAGAATGGGCAAGATATGAACCTGCAGCATGACTTCCAGTTGAGAGAGCAAACTCTACCACAGAGTAGGCAAAGAGCGGGGTCATCAAGCACAGTCTTGCAGCCAACACATTTCTGTTTTATATACCTGAATAACATACACAAATTCTCTCAGTGAACTGGGTTATTGAAAAAGGTTTTATCTAAAAGCATATATGAAGAGTAATACTCATGGCAGACCTCTGCAGTAGATCCTGGTAAACATGCGGTAGGTGCATTAACTTGAATGGAACTGCAGGTGTGACATGTAGAACATGTTGGGGGCTAAAGACTTCATACTGCTTGCAAAAATGATGGAGCCATTTTGTAACTAAAGATCGTAGAGTATGATCCTTGAGGACAGAAAATAATGGAGGAATTTTGAACATCTTTTCCAGCTCTTGAACTTCATTAAGCTCGTCTTGAGCTCCACTCATGTTATCCATCATGTAATTGTTAGATGATCTATTCAACACATCCCTATCACAGAATGGTGCTGAGACCGAGGTACTCAGCAATTTCCACAACAAAGCACACCTCCTCAAGTAAGGGAAACTCAATCTACGAATTACATTGATGATGTCAGAAGATGAATCGATGTTGTCGGAAACAAAATAATCCTTGATGCATCCAGATTCCCCAAAAACCTTGGAGATGTCAGTAATCAGAGAATCATCAAAATTTGATTCCCTCATTTCACGTTGATGTTTCCCACAAAATATTACTATAGCCTGTGTTGCAAAATACAGGAATTAGGAAACTAGAGTTACAGGAACATTGAGGGGGGGGGGGGGGGGGCCCAATAAAAAAACACAGCCAAACAAACACCCAAAAAAAAA
>Ga0307510_10000456_pt1 | contig 39835 bp, 22 predicted proteins | sample 12_EM_MG_FD_207224 | JGI IMG/M metagenome (GOLD analysis project Ga0307510, IMG submission 207224) | Populus trichocarpa ectomycorrhiza microbial communities from riparian zone in the Pacific Northwest, United States - 12_EM | ecosystem: Host-associated > Plants > Roots > Unclassified | place...
ACTATTCCATCCTATTCCTGTTTCAGAAATCAGTTTTTTCCAAATCCTCCACTCTTTTTTTGCACCATCCCATTTGTTTTTTAGTTGAGTCTTAGTAAAAGCAAGACCAGTTTTCTCTTTGAAGACAGCCATAACAAATTTCCATCCGGCCTTATCGAAATGAGTGCTTGGCCTCATTCCTTTCTCAATAGCGACAATACTTATATCACAAAATGTATGCAGCATCTTTTTACTCCAAGATGCTTTATCCGAGCTTTCAGCACCTTCCATTGAATATTTTTTTCTAGCAAAATGTTATATGCATAGGAGATTCATCAAAATTGCAATTTAAAAAAATAGGAGCATGCTGCCAGCAATGCAATTGATTCAAATACCTATCTGTATATTCATAGTACACAAGACATAACCACATCTTCAAATTCATACCTACTGTAATCAATAAACTGCAGTTCATGAATCAACAATAAAAAATTGATATACACTCCAAGAAGATAAAATTGCAGACAACTCTTATTAGCTTTACAATTTAGAACGTTAAATGATATCACATGGTGCTATAAATAGTAAACAAAGCACACCAGCAGCAAATTCTCAATTCAACACCTCAAGACTCGCTTAAACAAAATTCCACACAACAACCAGTGTATGCCCAAAAATTCAAAATCTGTCTCAGAAATGCAGAGTGCAAAGAAAAATATACACATACTTAATTTTACGTCGGTGCCTGCTCGTTATTCTTTAGAATCGTATGAGAGTTGAATGAACACTTTGCAGGTTATAACAGAAAGGAGATAAACATATGTATGAGAGGTTATGCAACTGGAAAAACTTCAATATGCCATCAAAGCCTGTAAAATGCCTAAGGTAATCATTGAACAAACAAGCAACCAGATGGAATGAATACAAGATCCCACATTACTGATCTAGAATCACATAACTAAATTCTTCAGACAGAGGGGTTACTATTACTGATAGATAAAAATCAAACAAAAAAAAGGACAATTACCAGATCAATCGCTTATATAAAGGGGGGGTGTGGGATGGTGAGCGAACGGGAGTGAGCGAGATTTTGGTACCAAAAATAGTGGGGTCTTAGCGATCTGGCGCAATGATGGGTTTTAGGGATCTGACGACAAATATGGAGTAATAGCTTAGTGATCTTCTTGTGGCTTTTACAGATCTGGGGGGTATGGTGACGGAAATCTTTTGCGTTCTGGGTATTTGGATCTGGAGGAGTGATTGGGGATCTTTGAGTCTCTGGTGAAGAAAAACAAAGTGAATCAAACTCTCTGGAGCAACGGTTACAGTGTTGTGTTTATAAAGGGGAGGATAATGTTGTCTAATTTTTTCAACGGTCTTAAGCACCACAAATTTGTCAAATTTTGATTGTTTGTTTACTATCTTCAGACCAGCTTTTCACGTGAAAAGCTGGCTAAAACTACTTCTAATTAATTGCGGCCATACCTCAAAAATTCACGTGGAGTCCACAGATTAATATCAGCTTTTTGTTGTTACCAAACGATAAAAAATTATGTTTGGACTAACCGCAAAAGCCACCACAGAGCCAAACACCATCTAATAATGCTTTTCAAATTGAGATTATAAAATAACTAAAAATGATATATATTAATATTGATGGTTTTTAATTTAAATATTGTAGATTTAATTATTGTTATTACATCATGAAATAAATAATACTTTATATAAATTCATCCGACAAGGACTACAGTTTCCATGGTTTTTTGAGCGTGCAACAAAATCAGGTAAAAATATCATCAGGAACAAAATTGGGATTACGATAAAATTCTGTAAATGCTTCGCCATCATGCGATCTCCTTCTAATTTATACAGTGTCATTGAATAATGTTAAACACTAGTTTTTTAAATAAAATACAATTAAAATTTTTAAAAAATTGGTTTTTTTTACTGCATTGGACCCGGTCCAATATATTTAGGTTCAGGCTGGACCCGGTCCCGCCATAAACAGTGGATTCAGCTGAACTGTGCAAAGTGAATTAAAAATTCACTTTTCACAATTCGGCTGGAGAGTGAATTATAATTCACTTTGCACATAGAGACGGTATGGAACACGGGTAATGACGCAATAATTTTTTTGCTTTTGTTAAACCTGAGGCACACCCGCAAGTATGGTGGGTTCCACCAAAACAAAAATTTATTTTTTAACTTAACCAAACATCAATATCTGTGGCAGACAATCAACCTCACCCGCAGCCACAGTGTCGAACGGGCACTTAATATCCTTAGGTTCAGTTACGCATTAAATCACATTGCATATGGGTTTGGCAAGATATCATGTAAACCTCGGTTAAAAAAAATAATCAGTAACATTACCGAGGAACAATAATAAGTCTGTAAAAGAAATAAATGGTAAAAATATAAAATGAATATATTTGAGATAAGAAAATGGTCTTAAAATTTCAATCTACTTTTCAGATTAAGTTGAAATTTTATATGAAGTCTTCTAAAATATTGTTTTAATTTAGGTTAAAGTTTCAGAATTTTTGAAGTTCGATAAGATTTTTTTTTTTTCAAGTTAAGTACAATAAGCAAATAAAAGAATAAATAGCATAAACGAGTGTCTAAAAATTTCTTCAGGGGTCAAATTGAAAACTTACCCAAAACAACCCTCTTTATAAGCTGTCAGCAGTGCAAAAAAAAAAAAAAAACATGAGTGTAAGAAAAGAGAGCTCTTGTCATTTTTCATGGAAATTGCTTGGAAAAAAAAGCGTGTGATAATAAGAGTGTTGAGTAATTAAATAAAGGGTTTGATGTGTTAAGGAGTCTACAAGGAGTTTAAGAGTCGAAATGTGCTTTTAGAGAAGGAAAATTGAGCTTAAAGGGAAGTGTGGAGGAGAACTTGATTCAACTTATTTTGGCTTTTGATTCTTCATTCCTTAAGGGTAAGAAAACTCTTCATGATGACCTATTGTGTTGCTTTTTATGTTTGTTCTTGGATTGAATAGAATTAGTATTATGTGAAGGTGAGTTCTTGATGTTGTGGTGGTTTGAATGCATGGATTTATGTGGATTATATGTTTGTTGATGGGATAAATGATTGGGCTTGTCATTAATTAGATTAATTTGTAAAATATATAAAATTCCTTCCTCTTGGTAATCGGAATTTCAGCCAAGGGTGAATTTTTAAGTTGATTGGGTTGTTGAATTAATGACAAGCAAATTATTTTTAGTTATGTTAATTTATTAATTGGTGATAAAAGAAGAAAGAGGGGGATAAAGAGTGGTTCAACTTTGGGTTTGCTATTATACTTAGTTGTTGTTATGTGTGATGATGAAACTCTTAGATTAATAAAAAATGGTTCATGTAATTTGTAAAGTTATGTTAGAATCTTGTTTGTTGGCGTGAAAAATAAATAGGTTAAAGTTAATTAAGTGAAAAGTTGAATAATTATCATGTTACTCTTTTTACTTGAATTTTCGGCAAGGGTAAAGAATTTTGGGGTGGGTTGAATTGATGTAATTGGAGATTTTTCATGACTTAAATGAATGAATTAATTTTGTTTGATGGATTAGAATTTAGAGTGAAAGGGAATTTATCATTCTCTTAGAAATGTGAATTTGGCCATGAAAAAAAAATGTTTTGATTTAAATGAAATTAAGTATGAGTAGAAATGACTTCATGGGATTATGTAATGGATAAATAAATTATACCTTAAAGGAATTGTGGAAATGAAATTGAACTTCCTTTAAGACAGAGAAGTTTTGGCCAAATGACCTATGAAATAAATAAAACTTTAAGCTTGAATAAATTAATGAATTGTATTTAAATAGTAGAAAAAATGATGTGTTGAATTAGGTGTGAAGGAATTAAATTTCCTTTAGTTGTTAGAATATTTTTTTATAGTAATATAAAATTCTCTTATAATTGTGGTGAATTAAAAGTTTAAGTGGATATAACATTGTATGAAATATTTGTGGGATTATTAAAGAATATAAAACTATGTTATAACAGTAATAATAATAATCTTGGGTGTCAAAATTGTATTGATCTAAAATTTTACTATGTGAAGAAGTTTTAAGTAAATTATTGAATGATTAAGTATTAAAATCATGAGATCTTTTAAATGGAATAAGAGAGGTTGGAGGTTCCATACAATAGCAGGGAGCTACTAGTCAAGCATTGTCGGTATGTAGGTGACTGACACCTTGAATCTTTGTAGATAGATTAATTGAAAGCATGCGTTAATTTTAATTAGAAATTCTATAATTTTATATTTTGATGTCAACAGATGAGCTAGTGGCCGGTAATTGGGCGAATAAACTGGAGTCCCTATTAAGGGACTAGTGCCCGATAATTGGACGAATGAACTAGTGCCCGGTAATTAAACAGATGAACTGGAGTCCCTATTGAGGGACTAGTGCCTGAGAATTGAGCGGATGAACTAGTGTCCTTATTAAAGGACCAGCGCCTGGCAATTGGACGAATGAACTAGTACCCGATATTTGGGCAGATGGGTTAGCGCCCCTAATAGGGAAGTAGCACCCCAGTGAAATGACTAGGATTTAAATTAATTGGATGAATATAGATGTGTAAAATATTAATGATTCATCATAAAATATATAGGAGAAATATTTTTATATGAGTGTAGTGAAATGATGTATTGCATTTATTGATAAATATATTGATAAAATATCAATCTTATTTTCATGATCCTCGCAGCAGTAGAGTAGATCTTGTTTGAATATTAAACATTTTTTGTATATTTATGTTGATTAATATGTATTATGGGATTAATGGATGATATAAAAGGTGTTGAATGAATTCTTTTAGTTGTATGACAAAATTTTTATATATAATTAATGTGAATGTCATATTTAATAATGTCTTTGTGTTAAATTTAGTAATTGCATTTTAGAATGTTTGCTCATATGATTAGAAATATTAGAATGATAAATAAACAAAAAGAATTACCCTAAATTTTCATATTTAACTGAGAAATTATCCCGGATAAAATAATAGAGGTGTTACATATCAGACCCAACAACATTGAGTTCAGTCACGTGCTGAGATTGAATGCATATGGGTCTGACAAGATGTCAGACTCAACATCCTTGGATTCAGCTACTTACTAAGCTCGAGTGCTTATGGGTGTTGCGAGATGACAGATTCAACACCCTTGTGTTCAGCTACGTGCTGAGCCTGAGTGCACGTGAGTCTGACAAAATGTCATACACAAAACTTTTAGGGCTTAGGTGCGTTGAGCTCAATTAGCTATGAGTTTAACAAAATATTATGCCTAGTATCCTTGGATTTGGAATCAGTTCATATCCAAATACATATGGAATCAAAAGTCTTTATAGGCAACACAAGGCTATTTTGTAGTTTCTTAACATTATACGGTAAGAATCTAGGATAGTAATTTCTCTACACTCCTAGTATAAAAGTCTTGCAAAAAATTTGTTATGTTCCAATCAACATTAATATTGATTAATGGTTATTCTCATCAACATTAATGTTGCATACAAAATAATATATAAAATTTTATATGGATCCCCCGTATTTCCATCGATATTAATGTTGATGTAATGAGTGTTTTCATCAACATTAATATTGTGCAAGAGATGTTTCTTTTCATTTACGTTTGTCATAGGAAATGATTTTTCACTCTTTCAACAAAACAACAAAGTTCAAAGGCTATAAATATCATTTAAACTATCCAAGTAAAGGGTTTACACTTTTTTTTATTATCTATATTATTCATATTTTTATTTTTAGAGCATTTATCATATATAAATAAGAATAAACATTTTTGTCCTTAATCCTTTATAAAAAGTCGCTAATTTTATTATTAGAGTCCCTAAATCCCACCAGAGACTATTTTACAGGTGTTAGGTCTTTTATCATCAACCAATAATTTAGTGAACTTTGGAGAATAAAATATGGAAGTGAACACATAATCATCTTTTATCCCAACACTCAAGATTCTCATTCCTGAACATAATGGATTTTTTAAATATCATCAGAATGTGAAGCATTTTCATTAAAAAAAACGACAAAATGTAATGTAACGATGACATGATTCTCTCAATATAAGTGGACATTTTACATTTACTTAAGTAGAAGTCAAGACCCAGCTAAATTTAGTGCCTCTTTGATATAGGGTGGAGGTCATAGTTGTTTGGGTCCGAAAAGAATTTGTTATTAAATATACGAGCCCATTATCCTATCAATTCAAGCATGTTTACATGAAAACCAACTATCATTGAAATCTTTTTGTTGAATGAAAGCTGTTGATATCAATAAAAATGAGTTTCATAGATAAAAAAAGTGGTTAAACGATAACTTTCTCTCATTGTTATTAGCGACTTTGTCTCTTATCTCTCTAACTTGGGGATTGAAGTGTTAAGAAAATAAATATTTAGATTAAAATTGATTTAAAAAAATGCAGGAGCTATAAAAGAAGAAAGATGAAAGTTTGAGAGTGAAAACAAACTTTTCCTTCAAATTCTAGATTGCCCATGAGATATCTCATTGTATTATACTTTGACTCCCTTTGTTTGAACTCTATCTATTTTTAAAAGATTTTGGTAAATTACTCATAAGATTAGGCATAGAATGCCGAAATTAGGAAAAAAAAAAGGATGAATATATATATATATATATATATTGTTCTCTGTGAATTCCTTTTATGTTTTAGTATATTTGACGGTAGTAAAAATTGTAACAAAATGGATAGCAAGTACACATTAATAGCTTATATTGGGAACTTAATTATCAGCTATTTCTTCCCTTGATTTTCTATTCTTAGGAATTTGTGTTTCTTGTGGAAACTTGTTTATGACCTACAGCCCAACTCATGATAACAGGACTTACGGCACAAGCAACAAGCAACAAGAACAAGTTTGAAGCAAACTATATATTTAACGTTCCCTTCATCATATTACGGATCCAGATGAAAAATCGCTATCTTACATCCTTCTTGTTAAAGCCAAGATGTGAACAAAACAAAAAAAAAATGGTTAACTTGGTAGGGCTGGCATTGATTTGCCTAACATTTTAGGCTAGCTACTGAGTAACTGAGAGAGCTTGAGGCATGGCGTCATGGCCAGCAATTGATATGGTCTGTAACTTGCAATCAGCTGAGAACAACTTAGCAGAATTGCTATTGATCTCCTCCCTGGAAATTCTCTCAATAATTTGGAGCAAAACACGTTCCATCTCTGCGCCGTCGTTCCATTCATGGATTTCTGCCTTGATAAGCTTGGGATTTTTGCTAATTAAATCCCACACTGGGAAATTCTTCCTTGGCATCATGTAGTCTGCCTCTGTAAGCTTCAAGCTCGGGCAATAATCGCCAGCACCATCTCCAAGATAGATGATTTTCTTGCTTCCCTCCTTCGATATAGAAGCTTGGATTCTTTCAATGATAAGACCCTATTTTACAGAAAGCAAACAAATAAAATTTTAATTTCCTAATAAATAATGCATTAAAATTAAACATGTTCACCGCACTACATACAAAATACAAATTAATTGTGATAATTTTTCTTACTACATGTCAAGATCATACATGTGGTGGGATCGCAGAAATATCCAGCGTGGTATATATAAAATGAGAAATTAATTTAATTATTGGACCCAGAAATAGTTTTTTATATGACCAATTATGCCCAATCAGAAAATATGTTCCAAACCTTTTGGATCCAATTGAGTAACGCTCTCTGCGTGTGTTTGAAAATATTTTTTAATTAAAAATACTTTTTATATTTTATATTTAATTTTTACATCACTGCATTACTACCATGAAAAGATATCTAAAAACATATATATTTAATGTTTTTCATGAAAAAAAAATCTAGAAAGTATTTTTGAAGAACAGAAGTTACCCGAACCTTTCATGATAACAACCTTATTTTGCTTTTTATTTGTAATTATTTTCATAAATATATAATCCTCTAGGAAACTTCAATATGGATGGCCTTTTCTAATGCCTAAAATTAAAGAAAAATCTTATGATCTTGTCGATATATATGACGATATCATACCTTGCACATGTTCGGAGGGCAAAGACTGCAACCATGAGAAGATTGGGTGAAATCATGGTAAGGAGAGATCCTTAGCCTCCCTTCTTCATCGACAAAACCTGGGTTCGTGTTGATTTCAGAGAAATAATCCTTCAATCCAAGATGTTTCAGGATTGTCTCGATGAAGAACATGTTTGCATCACTTACAATCCTCAACTCACACCTGCAAATTAACAAATTAACATTAAATCCCTCAATACTTAGCATGAACATATATACATCCTGGAAAAGAAAGAATTGAAGAGAATGAGGTGTGCGTATTACCCTAAAGCATGGGCTGCTTTAATAGCAGAGATGACCTGGGGATGGATAGGAATACGTTTCAAAACCTCTGCAATGTCTTCCATGGTTTTTCCATTTGAATGAAGTTCCTTCATCATCCTATCCTGAGATTTTTCAAGAGAGCCAAAGACATAAACATAAAAAGAGAGAGGGGAATGGAAAAAAGAAAAGAGAAACATGTGTATGCCATGAAAACAAGAAAGAAAACACATCAAGAAACATGGCAACTCTTGAAACATTAGTTTCAATGCAAGAACAAAACATTAAACACATGAAAATTAACATCGGTACATAAAATTAAACAATGCAGCTGCACTGACCATGAGAGAATTCCATGACATGGTGGGAAGGAGTTGGTTGAACGATTCAGTAAAACCCAACTCATCAATCACCCAATTATCACTATCCACGTCAATGATGGTCTTGTCAAAATCAAAAACCACCACAATTGCAGCAGCCATTGCTCACCACTAAACTAACGAAATCTATGAAAATTCTTGGGATGAGGGTATTGGAAACTAGAGGACGGGGTGTTTATTTATACTGGTAAGAAAGGAAGCTTTAGCTTTATGTTATCTGAGGAATCAGTGTTACATTCGGATTTGAGATGCCAAAGGAATATTACAAGAAGGTGCGCGTGTTCTGTGGTCTGTCGTAGTAGGCCAGTGGCAATCCAGCCATCTCTGTTTCCTCTTGGCCTCCTTAAAGTAACGCTTGAAGACAAAAAAAATTGTCTTATCTGTACTTTTCATCTTGATCTCGCATATCCTGCGTGTAAAAGGTTTTGGATTAGCGGCAAATTAAGAACGCGGGGAATAAGGGGATATTCGTAGGGAATCAGATTCCATTGCAAACGCACTTAAATTAGGTTCTCACCGAGATTAAATAATAATAATAATAATAAAAGAATAAACGTGAGTACATGGTATTGCTAATATATTTTTATATATAAGTAAAAACTTTTATTATAAATTCAAGATTTAATATATATGAAAATAATTTTTTTAAAATATCAAAACAAAAATATCAACTTAAATTAATTTGTCAAAACCAATAATATACCCGACTAAACTTAATAATATTATTTTTTTAAAATAATTTTTATTTTATTGCATGATAATAAAAAATACATAATAAAAAAAATATCTAGCTAAAATTTTAAAAAATAATGATGAGTTGTAAAAAAATTGCTATCGTTATAAAATTACTGTAATATTTTTATTTGAAAACGAAAAAGATTAAATAGTAAAATAACATCTAAAATATTTTATTAATCTGAAATTACTACTAAAAACATAAAAAAAAAAAAAAAACATTTACGAAATACCCTGTTGATATTTTAATTGCCAAAAAATTCTTCAATGACACGATGGGGAGGAGTTTATCGAACAAGTTAGTAAAACCCAACTCATCAATTACCCAATCATCACTATCCACATCAATGATGGTCTTGTCACAGTAAAAAGCCACCGCCATCGCAGCAGCCATCGCTCACGTGTTTCTGTTGTTTTTTTAACTGTTTATAAAAATATTTTTATTTTTGATATTAAAAATAAAAAAAATATTTTAATATATTTTTAAATAAAAATTATTTTAAAAATCAATCAACACCATTGTATCAAATACAGACGGTTAGCAATGGCTGCTGCGATTGCTTAAGGAGCACCATGACAAAATTCTTGTATTTATTTATATTGATAAAAGAAAAAAAAGGAAGGTAGCTTTAGGTTATTTTTATTTGAGGTGTTGTTTGAAGAATCGGTGTTACATCGCGTGTGTTCTGTGGTCTCTAAGTCAAAGGCAGTCCAGCCACATGCGTTTCCTCTTTGGCGCTGCAAGGAATGCAAATAAATATATATATATATATTTTTTAAGTTATTATTTTTATGTTATTGAATTGTTTTAATGTGTATATATCAAAAATAATTTTTAATAAATAAAAAAATATTATTTTAATATATTTCTAATATAAAGTACTTTGAAAAACAACCATTACTACACTCCCAAACACTATTTTTATCAAATGATGCTCGCAATATATTACAATCAAATACTTTCTAATTTAAAAAGAAGATGGTGAGGTAATAATAATATTTTTTAAAATAGTAATTCAAATTTAGAAATAAGATCATTGATTCAAATAGTTTCAATGAAATTAATTAATTTAATAATATGATTGTAAAATAAAAAGCTAACAACAATTAAAAAAAGGACAATGACCAATAGAGGGAAAAAAAATGTTTGTCAATATTATAAAAAGACACCTTGTAAATATTTTTAAAATATCTCAACAATCTTATTTGATAGCAAATAAAAAATTGAATGAGAATATAACAACCATATAAAGAAAAAAAATGAAGAAAAAATCAAAACTCAATCACCAATAAAGCAAACAATAAATGATGGATTGAAAAAAAAATCAATTTTAAAAAAGAAAAAAAAATAACTATGGTCAGCATGCCAAACACCCGACTAATTTATGAGGGTGAAATAACCCTGCACAGAAGAAACGGAATAAAACAATGGAGGTGAACTCTTAGGTGAACAAAATAATTGAAAGCAAAACTGAAAAAAAAATCAATAAAAAATACAGAAAAAAAACTAACTCAACCTGAGTTACTCGACCAAACTGCAACCTGGGATATGAGATCGGAATAATCTCATAGAAAGAAAAACAACAAACTCACGAAGCTGAAGGCCCAATAATATATATCAAATGGTAAAAAAGAAAGAACCTAAGAAAATATAGAAGTCAAATCATGATAATTTTTGAACACATGTGTCTCAGGTCATGAGACCAGGTTGCCCCATAAAAGGCACATCGGAAAAATCACGAAGCAAAAATCCCAACCATCCAATTTTTTTAGAAATCAAAAGAATGAGGACCAAGTATGGTATTAATATTAAATAAGATAAAAGAATGAGGGATTAAATTGAAAAATAAAATAAATCAAGAAAATAATTAAAAAAAAAGCAATTAAAAGAACTGAGACTAAGTTTGATGGATGAGAAAAAAATGAAGAATGATAAAATTGAAAAAACATTCTAATTTTATAAATTATTTCAAATAAAACAAATAGTAATTAAAAGAACATGAATTGAATTCAAAGAAAAACAAAGTTGAAGGGCTAGTTTGAAAAATTAAAGGGTTTGACGCGGGAATTGAAGGGGGAGAGAAAAACAAAGAAAAAAAAGAAAGGATACCAATTGTCGCACGTGGGGACTGCGACATCGACATGGCTAGTTCGCTGAAAAAATGGTGCCTCCATGAGAAGTGTGTTGTTGGGAAGGAAAATGTTTCGGGTTTAATTATGATTAAGGTTAAAGAGTCGCCACCTAGTATTATGGTTACCAGAAACCTGTGGCGTGCAAGAGTCTGGGTAAGGGACCGGTTGTGCAAGGAGAAGACGCATCACCCCCAGTACACCCTACCTAAGGTAAGTTGTATTGTTGTTTGATTGTTTTTCTAAGTCAAGTTTTTATTCGTTGGTCTCGTCTAAGGTCTATGACAAATCTTTTTTTGTGAGGAAATCTCTACCTTAACAGGAATGAGTTATGACGGTTGCGCTCTTCTTTATAATGCTTACGATAGAAAGTTTCGTAAGAGACTTTAGATAGTAAGCTTTGTAAAGAAGAAAAAGAAATGAGATATGACGCACTCATCAGATCAATAAATGGTCAACCCTTGTTAACATGTTTAAAGTGAGGGCTCAAAAATACGCTAAAAAAAAAGAGAGATAAGGATAGAAAGTGCATTATCTTAAGGACAAGTGCTAAAAAGTGCACTCGAAAGAAAATGAGATAGAGTTTATAAAGAAAAAGATGATTTTTGTGAAAGGCCTTTTGAAGTGGTTGTACCAGACAACCTACCTAATGGTATAATTCAAAGATTTTGAAATAGTTAAATTATCATGGTTAACCTGCCTAGATGAAAAATACGAAGATTTTTCAAAGTAGTGAAAAATAGGAATGATTTTTCAAAGTAGTCTTATTGTAATGAGCGACCTACCCATGTAAAATTACAATGATTTTTTTTTAGAAGTGGTGAAAAATATGAATGATTTTTCAAAGTGATCTTATTTTAATGGGCGACCTGCTCGGGTGGGAATATGCAAAGATTTTTCAAGTGATGAAAAATGCAAAAACTTTTCAGGTGATGAAAAATGCAAAAACTTTTCAATGTAGTGAAAAATGCAAATGATTTTTCAAAGTGATCTTACTGTAATAGACGATTCACCCAGGTGGAAAATGCAAAGATTTTTTTGGGTGTTGAAAAATATAAATGATTTTTCAAATTGCTCTTATTGTAATGAGCGACCTAACCAAGTGAAAAATGCAAAAAAAATAAAAAAATTCAAAGTGATGAAAAATGCGAATAATTTTTTAAAGTGTTCTCATTATAATAGGCGACTTGCCTAGATGAAAAATGCAAAGATTTTTCAAAATGGTGAAAAATACGAATGATTTTTCAAAGTGGTCTTATTGTAATGGACGACCTACCCAGGGTGAAAAATACAAAGATTTTTCAAAGTGGTTAAAAATGCAAAAAAAAATTAAAGTGGTGAAAAATACAAAGATTTTTCAAAGTGATTTTATTGTAATGAGCGACCTGCCCTAGGTGGATAAATGTGACCTACGTGATGAAAGAATTTGGCCAGAGATGTATTGAAGGAACGACAAGATAGGGCTCGAAATCATACTATATAGGAGATGAGAGCTCAAATGAGCACTTAAAGGGAAAATAGGTAGGGCTCGAAGGCGCACTATTTAGGCCATATATATTACAAGTCATTCATTATCATATTTCAATTATTTATCTTTCAACATTTTAATTGTACTTTGTGCGAGGTGGAAAACACATTAATGTATATATATATATATATATTTTTGTTGGTGTGGATGTTTCAACACATTACAATACTAAATTGCATCCATAAATATCATCAAATTTCATTCAAACAATTTTTCTTTCATAAGCGATATCCAATACACATTCCATATCCTTTGAAAGCAAGCTATTTATGAAATTTTATCTAATTTAACAAAATTTTGGCAGAGTCTCTTATATACAAAACTCAACCTAAAATTTTATCTTGTTATTTCATGTATAAAATCACATCATAAATAAATTGCTACAAGGTAGCCTCGGGCATATCACCAATTCATTTATTCATCTATTAGATCCTTTCACATTACATCTTGTAATTATTTCGTATTATTTTCATTTTTCATCAACTTAAAATATATACACGTGATATATATATGACTAAAGAGTTTAATGTATGTAATACTGAAAGTAAAATCACATGATTTAATACATATTAAAATGAAGTTATTAAAACAATTATAGGCTACACAATTTATATACCTAACAAAACTATATAATAATAACCACTAGATCAACATTGTCCTAATGTATGTGATGGACCTACACGAATATAATATTATAAGAGATATTAATTAATCATAATATATGTATATATTCCTCGAATAGAGAAGATATCTTCATGTTTATCATAAATTTGACATTAATCATTTAACATAATTAAATTAACTCAATAACAATATTTTGAATTTCACATATCAATATCAATGTTTATCTTTTTTATATTTATTAAAATACATCACTATTGTTACAACTGATTTTAACATAATCTCATTCGAATGAATCAATCACCTTAGTCACCATTCACGCTACCAACCAAATAACAATCCATAACATTAGTCTCGTTTACACAACCAACTAAATAATTAGTTCTATAACCTTATTTCCATTTACACAACTGATTAGGTAACATAATCATCACATTTTCACACGTAGAAAATTCATTTCTTTTTCAATATTTAATCCATTTATTTTCATATCAACCATTACATGCATCTTTTCATTTCAATTATATAATTAAATTCTTTTTATTTCGTGCACACTTGATAACTAATACAACAAGTATGAGAATATTAATAGGAATTTATTAAATTTAAAAGGTCAAGGTGCCAGGTACCTATTTGCTTTTTCGGTTAAATGAGCTCCCTCCACTTAAGGTCCAACTCCCGGTGTCTCTCCTAATTCAAAAGGGGAGGCCATCACCAATATCTCATCAACTTCATCTCATAAATATATATTCATATCAATAAAATTTTGTCAATACTCACACATAATATAATTACAAGTCATTTCCATTTTTACTATTATCATTTAGTTATTTTCTTAATAGAGTTTACTTTTATATAAGTTTAACCCGTGTCAGTTATTAAATCATACACATAAACAAGTCATTCTTTAACAATAAAATGAAACACAATTTTAATCGTTCATACTTCAATACAAATTCACACTTTTGGCTTGATAACCTTAACATACTCATATTTTTTTCAATCATAACATACATTCATAATTGTCATGGTGGTCAACAATTTTATGCATTTATATTTTTCATATCAACCCATGTTTAAACCCTTTTAGGCTATTAAAACAATCTCTAATCCCACGCATTTATGGCTATCACAGTAGCTCATGTTTGCATACTTATGAGTTGTCAAAACAACCCTTACACATATACATCTACGATTACTACAACAACACACATTCATACACTTTTAGGCTGTCAAAACAACCCTTACACATATATATTTATGGCTACTACAACAACTCATATACCCTTTATAAATCAACCCATTATTTATCATCCATATATGAATATCGTAACAATACAATGCACCATCCTATTTAACATAATTTTTTTATTAAAAAATAACATTTTCACCTCTATATAGAATAATTTTGCCCATTTTTATAATCCATCACATCCTTAATTTCACATACATACTCGTCATACATTTAACCTATAATTCCTCTTTAATTTAATACATATTTACATATTCAAGATGTTTAACATTCCTCTTTCACACTCTCTTAATACATACACGACACAATGTTCCATCACATTACATAATATCTCGACCTCCACGTTTTCTATTTGGAGGTGTTTAAGAGTGTGGTTGCGGTTGTTTTTCAAAGTGTTTTTCACTCGTAAAAGTATCAAAATAATATTTTTTTATTTTTTAAAAATCATTTTTGACATCAGCACATCAAAATGATCTGAAAACACAAAAAATATTAATTTGAAGAAAAAAAACAACAGGGCCTAATCTATTTCTTGTTTCTATTTCACTAATTTTATTACCATATAATATATTCAAGCCACTTCATCATCTAATATATTGACTCATTTTCACCCCACCCCCTTTTTTATATATATTCAAAACTAACTTCATTAGCACATACAAATATAATATCATAGCAAATAACAACACACATACATGCAATTCCATATAATGTTTACATAAAATTATAATATCCTTTCAATATTAATATATGTTTGTCAAATTTTCCAATCGCAAAGCCAATCATTAATGTCTAGCCTTTATGCTTTATTTTATTTATTTTCTTATTAATTACACTCTTTAAACCTTTTATTTTCCTACTTGTTCCTTTTGTATATTTTAATGCCATGGTTTTCATCCTCATTCTAACACCTTCCAACATATCCTTCCTACTAACATATATCAAGTTACAATCTCATTCTCATCCATTGTTTTTTAAACATTTACAATAATAAATACATATTTTACACACACATACACACACCTTTTAATTTTTAATTCTCATCATCCCACGTCTAATTCAAAACCTTACATTCAACCTAACAGACTCGATAACACATAATTCAATAAATTTCACCATCAAATTATTAATCAATTTAACACATTTGATAAATTTTAGCAAAGTACTAACAATTTATTTTCGATGCCTCTTCCTTTCCATGCCGAAAACATCACACAACAATTTAATAATTGTATATGAAATTTCTTAACGCTTTTCCCACCATTTCCACAATACAAGCTCATCTTCCCTGCATAACATTATAGCACAACTTACATTTTCAAACCAAATACTTATCCTACATCATATATATCACACATAACATCAAAAATAACATATAATTTCTTACAGTTTAATTCAATTCATCCTTTCCTCTAAATGCCTCTCATGGCTGGCCCTAGGGCTTGTAGCCATGTAGCCATCTTTTCATTTTTCTTCATTTTTAACGAACTTTTATTCTATTTGCATTTACTCCTATCAAAATAATAATTCCACAACTAAACACATTCCCTCCAATTTTGTTCAAGAACCCTAATATGAAAAAGTTAGGATAAAATGCCCAAAACTCTAATCAAGAAAGAAATAATAGTAGATTTGTGTTTTCTTTAAAATTCTTTGTTTCTCTCTCAAACCTTAACTTTCCCTCTCTTAAACTTCCCTTAATTCTTGGTTAAGTTTGTGTTTTCTCTCTTAAATCTACCAAAATACCCCAAACAAACCTAAACCTTAAACATAAAGAGAAAACACACAAAATTTGAAGAGAAGAGAAAAATCAAGCTTTCTATTCTTAGATAGTCGTTGGCCATCTGCTTAAAAAGGGAGGAAGGATTTTTCATGCACAAATCTTATTCTCATTTAGTTCGGGACTAAATATACATTTCTAGGACTTTTTTTCTTTGAATATAATAATTTTATCATATTTTATTCATTATTTCCATTTTAATTTACGCAGTTAATGCGGGACTTGCATTGTCCATCAATATTATCTATATTTCTTTAAATTTTATAGGGATTTTCTGGATTTTTCTTTTGTTAGTATTCTATTCAATTAAAATGTATTTAATTAATTATAGGATTTCCAATACCAATTTGCTAATTTTGAACTAGGGGTTGGTTTGCAATTATTTTTTTTTCAACGGTGACTTAATCTTCTCACCATGCTAAAAAAATGAGATGCCTGCTTTAACCCCAATTAATTTGATGAGGCCAATGAACCTCATGAAAAGATGATTTACCCCCTAATTTGTGCTTCATTGTCTTGTACCGTGGAGATAAAAAACATCATTATACCTTAGTGATTCATAGTGCAATAAGTCTTCCTCTACAGTGATGACTCTTAGTTTTTTATATTAAAATAATATATGATTATGGTCTTCAAACATAAAAGATGAAGAATTATCACATGTTTATTTTATATTTTTGTCTTTTTAACCAAACATATTTTTATGTCAATTATTTTTATTTCTTTTATGTACATAAATGGGAAAAAAATGTTAACAATAACCAAAGAAATTAATAAAATTAAGAGATATAAATCAAGATATTTAACCATACAAAATAAGATATTCATCTGATTGTATTTACTAAATTTGTTTATTAAAATAAAAAAAAAAGATAAATCCACATCCTAAAAATTCATGACTTAAAAGATAAACACAAATGAAACTAACAAATAAACTCATACAAAAAAAAAAAACAATTATGTAAGGCCAAACACATCAGCAGTATTATTTAAAAATAAATATTTTTTATTTTTAAAAATCAACTTCATTTGTATAAAACAAAAAAAAAATTCTAAATGAATTAGCTAAACACCTTGAATTAAAAAAAAAACAATATTAAAAAAAACAAATGCAAAGCGATAAGATCGTATGAAGCCGAATCTCTAACAAATCAAATATCGAAAGATGAAATCAGCAAAAAAAGCAATTACATAAAATGATCTAAAAAATAATAGTGAAAAAAAACATTAATAAGAAGGCAATTAAAAATTTGATTTGATATGCACTCCGTAGCAGGTCGTAATTTTTCTTTCTAAAAAAAACTTAAGTATACATACTATTTTGATATATTTTTCTTACATGATATAAATTATAAGTGTAAATCAAAAAGTTTATCCAAGCATTTAATAATCATCTTTGTAAATAAATAAATAAAATTATTAATAATAACTAAAAAAGAAATTGAAAAAAAGAGAGAGATGTATATAGATCAAAATACTTGATTTCGCAAAATAAAATAATTACATGTTTGTGTTTACTAAATTTATTCATTACAATCAATAAAAGATAATAAAAACAAAAACATATGAAATAGAGTGAATAAAATAAAAAGATAAAAAATATGCATGACCTAACATAAAATAAATATTATTTCAAAATAACTATTTTTTGTACAAAACAAAACCTACTTGTATAAAGTAAAATAAAAAATAAGCAAAAATTAAACACAAAACAAAATAGCTTTTGTTTAAAAATCTTTATCCAATTTTTTTTTATGGCAAAACTCATGTTTTAAGTAATGAGACAAAGACAAACTGATTGAAAAAAGTATGAAAGTAATCACAAAATAATTTTTTTAAAAGTAACATCGAATGATAAAATTGCAAAATATAATGAGAAAAAAAAAAGAATTTCTAACTGTATTAACACTTAAAACTTGTGACTCGTGTCTTTAAATTGGAAGCATTACAAATGGAAAAACCGTGAAGCTCAATCCCAAAAAAATCAAATATCGAAGGATGCAATAGAAAAAAAATCAACCATATAAAAAAATTTAATTAAAAAATAAGAGTGGAAACCAAAATAAAAAATAAATTTGAGGGCATTTAAAAATTAAATCGCAGGGTTAAATTGAAAAGAAAAAAAAATTAACAAAAGGAAAAAAAATCAAAAGAATGAAGGCTAAATTGAAAAAATACCAACATAAACTTTGGTTTAAGGATGAAATTGAATACTAATAAAACTTTAACAAAAGATCCAAGGGTAACAATCGAAAGATTGATGAAACCAATATATGACCAATTGTAATTTAAGGATTGAATTGAAAATATAAAAAAACTTTTCTAAATAGGTCAAGGACGAAAATAAACAATAAAAAACATAAGGATTGAAATTGAAAAACTAAAAATAAAAGGGACAAACATGCACTTTAACCAGAAGAGAAAGAAAAATAGGCAGAAGAAAGAAGAAACGATCACCGGCGATAAATCGCTGGACCACCACCGACACACTCTACACCAAGAGGAAGATCGTATGATGGCGCTTCTAGTGACTTGGCGGAAGGCCATTTTTGGGCAAACAATGACATCTCGTGCACTGTCGCAATAGTGCGAACGCCACCAACGCGCTGGTGCGTGTTTTCCACGTACGAGCAGCTTTTAAGAATTTAATATTAAAAAATAATGTTAAATTACTAAAAAGCTCCGTCATGACCTTACAAATAACAAAAAAAACTAATGTGAAAGTACCAAAACACCCTTGCATGCATATAAGCTATTTTGTCTTATACACGAGCAAAGATGTATTTTAATGATTTTCAAGTTTGTGCAAGGTCAAAAACATCATTGGTCAGCGAGTTTTAAATTTGTTGATCCTGGGGACAAAAGTGTATTTTTACTGTACAAAATAATCTGTAAAGACAATAATACCAATGTTCAATATTTTAATGACCAATGAGTTAACGAGAAAAAACCAAAATACCCCCATCTCATAACATTCAAACTTTTCCACCGAGAGACACAAAGGTAAATTCACTGTAGTAATCCATAGTAAACTAAGTCTATTGCTACAATGAATTCACCACGTCATTTAGCTTTCGTTTTAATATACTTGTCATGTGCTATGCAATGGATTGCCTTTAATTTTTTTAAACATAAAAAATTATAAAAATATATTTTCTAATAAAAAAATTTAATAATGAATAAAAAAGTACAAAGTATATTAAATGATATACTTTTAAATACTAAATAATATGTTTTTAAAATATTTAAACAATGATATACCAGATTGATCCATGTTGTATTCAAGTCACGTATTTAAACCATCAAACATGCAATATAGATCATGAGAATTGAATAATTTCATAAAAAAAAACTTGAAATTCAATTTTTATTCAATCCAATATAAAATAATAATAATAATAAAAAAACTCAAGCAATTTAATTTATAAGATTAAGATAATCATATAAAAAACAACTAAAAAATGTACAAACTTAGTTCCTAAATCAATTCAATTTATATAATTGAAAAAAAATTCAATTTAAAAAGAAAATGAATAAAAAAACGGCCGACTTGGGACTTATATCATGATATCAATAAAAAGAAAAGAGGTTTCTTTTTTTTTCCTATCAAAATACTTTTTTTTTAATAATATCGAATCTATCAACCGCCAGTATCCCCGGCCTTGCCACTTGTTAAAAATTAAACAAATAAGCGTAACTAACTACTCACCTCCCTTACCCCCCCGAAACTTTCGAAACCCCTCACAAACCCTTCTCCAGGGTTAGTTTTAGGGTTTTGCCTTTCTACACAAAAAAAATCCCTCCTCTTCCTTCCAGTAATAATAATCTCACCAATTTAAACAACAATGCCAAGGAACAGAAGCCGGAGCAGAAGCTACAGTCCTCGTCGCCGTAGCCGAACCCCTCCACGTGGCCGAAAGCGACACGACGACGAAGATCGCCTCCGTGAAAGCCGTTCTTACCGTGACCGTCGCTCTCCCGCTCCCTCCGGCTTGCTCATTCGCAATCTCCCTCTCGATGCCAGGTCCTTCGCTTTCTCTTTCTCTATCAGTTTATTTTTGTTAGTTAATTTGGCTTGAGCAGAGTTTTTCTGCTATTATTTGCGCTTATTAACTAATGATGGAATCTTGAATATTTATTTAATTAAGTCTTGTAAAATTATTGTAGTGGTTTTTAATTAGGCGATTTTACTCGTATCATTACCCTTTTAAATGTTAATTTAGAGGGGAGAGAGTTTTATGCTGTTATTTAATTTAATTAGCGAATTGTTGGATTTTGAATGTCTAATTCCTGTTTATTTATCTATTGAAGTGAAAAACTTAATGGTTATGTTCTGTTCTGCAGGCCTGAAGATCTTAGGAGGTCATTTGAGAAATTTGGTCCCTTGAAAGATATTTATCTGCCCAAGAATTACTACACTGGGTATGATTGTTCGCTTGCTTCTATTATAAAAATGCTTTATTTCTTAATCTTAATATTTATTATTTTTGGTTTTATTGGTTAACTTTTATGATTTTTGTGTTTATGTGATCTGAATTTTTAGGGAACCAAGAGGGTTTGGATTTGTTAAGTATCGCCATTCTGAAGATGCAGCTGAGGCGAAGCAACGGATGGACCACAAAACTATTGGTGGGCGTGAGATAAGAATTGTTTTTGCTGAAGAGAACAGAAAAACACCTCAAGAAATGCGTAGGACCACTCACGTAAGGTATGGCAAAACTTTCTTGACTCCAGTGCTTCATCGGTATTCAGTTCTTATTGCATCAGTGTTTTTTCCTGTTCAACAGAACACAACTTTTACTTCATTAGCTTATTGGATCTTTTTAAATTTTGTTTCTAGTGATCGACATGGAGGCAGCTCCAGAGGGAGAACATCATCAAGGTCCCCAAGACACCGCCATCGTTGTTAGTTCATACTTTCCCTTGTTAATATATCTGAATCTTCTTAGAAAGATCTTCGAATTTTTGTGGTTTTATCTAAAGCTTATCATGAAAATGAACTGTTTTTGAAATTAATGAATTTATCCTTGAATAATTGTGATGACCTGTTGATTTTTTTCTTTGGCAGCATACTCGCGCTCACCTTCACCGGCTAGGCATGATTCAAGGTTTGATTTTACTTGTCAAGAGTCTGTTTTGCATTCTTTGTGATGCTCTTACAAGTTCTTATTATGGATTTCCTATCCTTATCTGTTATCTCTTAGCAATGGTTGTTTACATAAATTAAGATTTGTTTTTATATGAATTATGGTGAACTGTATCTTAGAACCATAAGCATTTGCATATCAGCTGTATTTTCATGAGATTAAGCTGCTGATTTCTTTTGTCACTTCTATGCTTTTCATTTACTTTTAGGAGATATTAGAGTTGCAACCTTGTAACATTACCATGAAGTAAATGGAATAGCGATCTGAAATCATAGAGGATTGCTGTATTTCTTTCCATTTACCATGAAGTAAATGGAGCATTAGAGTTTCCTGTGAATAGTCTGGGCTTATAACATTATGTTGTTATAAAATAGCAGTAGTCAGCTGAGCTTAACATCACATAACCCATGTGACTGGTGAGTTTATGTGGGATGAACTCCCACTCACCTAACAAATAACATGGTTATTGCTGTCAAGTGTCAATGATACAGCAATGCATCACTTGTTCATTGTTTTCTTTATTTCTCCTTCCTTTTCTATTCTTGATATCTTAGAACAACTACTTTCCCATGAAAATCTATGATTTCCTTTGTCTGGAGCTGTAATATTCTACAATTTTTAGCGATATTCAGATCCTATTTACTGAAGTCACATCTTGGGTTATTGTTATTCAATTTCTTATAGGGAGGGACCTTTTGCTAATGGTTGTCTTTTCTTTTGCTTTGTGGTTAAGATGGTGAAATACAGAGGTTCAGTTTATGGTCATAGAAAAAAGGTCAAGATGTTTTCTTTTCTTTTATTAATGCCCCATTATATTGCCTCAATGGCCTACCATTTTATAGTTATTTTAGCATTGATGCAGAGAGAATCTTTGTTTCCTACACTTCACATTGGATGTGCTTCAATAAATTTGAATGCTATCTGCTTGTGGCCTTGTTTCTGCAGATGTTAAAATGAAAAAGGAGATGGTAAATAAAAGATTAATGCCAAAAAAAATTCATAAAGTGATGGACAACACACACTTACCTTTCAATGAAAGCCTATCAATAAGTTTTGTCCATAATCACCTTCACTAGCTATTCTCCACAAACTGCATTTGGCTATCCCGTTCTTTGACTTTTGGGTTGGTAAGGTTAACTACAGTGTCTAGAATCACAGGGTATTTTTTTTTTTTTCCATATAAAACTTTAGAGCAACTTTTTAATAAGGAAATTTGTTAAGTTTGACATCTTGTTTTGCATATACTATCCAGTTAAGAAAGAATATAAAGCTTATATTTGGCCAAAGAAAGAAATCATCTTCAAAGAAGGAAAGCTTTTCAAAGTTTTACTGGTAGAGAAATGATGGCAATGCCCAAGAAAAAGATAAATGAGATTTTAGAATGTTGGGGCAAAGAAAGCTATGAAGTTATCGGATGCTGATCAATAGGGAGCCCAACTGTCAATTGTTTGGTGCAACTATCATAATTTTGTTCAGAAACCCTGAAAAGGTGCAGGTAACTGTCATATTTTGATCAATTAGATTTTCAACGAAGCTGTACGCAGAAAATTCATTTCTCAAGAAACAAGTCCCATCTTTTATTTAAATGGATGAACATGTGGGAATTACTTTATTTATGGAGACCACAAATTCAGACAGGTCTATTGTGTGCTGGAGTGGACATGCTTCAGATTTCTGTGTTTATGTCTAGGTTCACGATTGATTTAGTAATATCTTCCGGGAAGTCCTTTTATATATCTTTATTTTCATTGAGATAGGGATCGTGGTGTGAAGGATGATTATCGCTCCCGACGGAGATCAAGATCCATTTCACACTCTCGTTCTCCACGAGATGGGAGAGACTATCGGGCAGACCAGCAGTCACTGAGTCCAAGGGAGAATGGTCAAAGCCCCAGGGAGAGGGACCATGCATCTGGCAGATCAAGGACTCCAAGGGCCTACAATAATAGTCCATTGAGGTCTCGTTCGTGATCCTATGGGTAAGTACTTTCTGCTTCCTTTTTTCTTTTTTTGATCAAATAAAGTCATTTGATATCTATTCTTCAGTTCTGAGAATCACTCCCCTCAGTGTGAGGTGATTATATGTCTCAGGTCCTACTAGGATCCCTGTTTGTTTTTGCGTTTCAAAGCTTTTGAAAAAATTTGAAAATTTTTTATTTTTTGCTTTGCTTCAAATTAATATTTTTTTAGTGTTTTTAGATCATTTTGATGCGCTGATTTCAAAAATAATTTTAAAAAAATATTATTTTGATATATTTGTAAGTGAAAAGTACTTTGAAAGGCAGCCGCAACCACACTCTCAAACAGGCCCATTTAATAGGATTTCCCCAATGTACTTTTCTGCAAGTATCGAGGGTTTTGCCTCTGACTTGAGGCACACCACTTGATCTAATAAGCTACCTGAGTGTCGAAGTCCAAAGCGTAATGCAGTGATAGAGACAGTTTTTCCTTTTCAGAATGTAGAAACGCAGTATATTTGCTTTGATTTGGGCCATTTGGTATAAAAGAGAATTTTTTCAGGACAAATAGCCTTTCTTAGTTTTGATTTAGGACATTAGCCTTTTTGTTGGTGATGTTTTGGGGTGTCTTTAGTGAACATAACAGAGACATTGCTCTTCCATGCCACTGGATTCTAAGAACTTCAGGATGGAGATTCCAAACCTGAGGTAAGGGGTTCTGGATCCCCTGCTTTCAGAAATGAATGGATTGGAAGAGGGGTGGGGAAACAGCCGGAAACTCGAAGGGGTCGCCTAGCATTGTACCAGTTTTGTTTTTATTATGATGAGAAGGGAACACGCGCCTGTTTGCAAATTCTCCTTTGATTAAAATGATTTCTTTTTACCAAAAGAGGTCTTTATTATGATGAGAACGGCTCCCATGAAGTCAATATCAAGTGCTTAAATGATTTATTATGGTTTCTGCTTTGATTATTTTTAGATTCCTAGATGTAAAGTCTGCTAGGATGCCTTAAGTCTGCTTGTATTGCTCAGAAATATTGGAGCACTGACAGTATGATAGTTTTTTCTGTGCAGTTCTCGCTAATGGCCGTTCTTATGTATGTTGCCATTCTATGCTGGACGTTCTTATGTATGTTGCCATTCTATGCTGGACGAGATTCCATGGAGATCATACTGTGGGGAGTAACTATAAGCTAGATGAAGGATGTGTATTTGGCTATGATCTGTGGATTTCTTTTGGGTTGAAGGACTTGTTATCTCTGTGAATAGTACGCATTCTATTGCACGTCAATATTTTGTGCTGATCATGAGGTTCCTGTTGGAAATGATACTGTGGGCATTGGCAAAGCTAGAAGAAGAATGTGTATCTTACTATGACGCATGCATCTTGTTTTTGGTTTAGCAAGGCTTTGGCTGATGGCCCTTTTCGGCTACCTCTGTTCATGCGAAGTGAATTTAGTTCCATCCTTTACTAGTATTCCATGAAATTGGTGCTTGTAATTTCCAGAGCTCAGTCTTCTATTTTATCAGCTGGCTTTTAGTGCATCATCCTTGCCATTTATCGAGCTCTTCGGATTTTCTCAAGTGGCTCCTTCATTACCTGGACAAAAAGAGCTTCGGAGTTTACAAAATAAAATAGTGGATCCTGTGAACAAGGCTATAGAGGCCAGACATGTCAGTTATACTGACTAGACTGGAAAGTCTGGCCGGTGGATTAACTTGGTGAGGTTGATTATTTTTTTTGAACCGATCGCGCAGGAGTTTTTTTTTTATATAATTTTATATTCTAAATAATACCATTTCAATAAAAAAAAATGAGATCAACAAATTGACCCTACATCCGAATAACCCCCTTTACCGTATCAGACCTTGAATCAAGTCGACAACTATATGGTAACCCTTAGTGCACACTTGGTGTACCCATCCCCACAAGTGGAGTTTGTGGTGTAGATTACAAAACTCTGTATTTATTGAAATTTTTGTAATGGCTATCATGCACCAAAGCCTGCGTTAACTTAAGAGGCCAGCAAAGCTAGCCACAATATGCTGCGGGAGAGATTTGCAAAATCCTATCTCCATTCACATTTGGTGTCTCCATTATTGTACCGCGCCAAACCTCTCATTTTTTTAAAAAAGAATGTTCATCAAACACCAGTATTTTCATGTACACTGCAGATCTCAGAAACCAAAATGGAAACCGTTCAATCACCTCAAAAGCAAATATAGTAATCAGAAAACATGCTCAGGAGGAGGAAACACACTGTACTTTCTTTTGAAAGCAATTTGAAAGTAGAATCAGAGCGTACCAAAAAGGAGACAATTCACAAAAAGAAGAAGAAAATGCACGCAACACAAAATGTTTGCTCATCACAAAATGTTTTGTGACCTAAATTATTGGGAGCTTGATTACTAGTTCCATTTGCCAATCATTCCAAAGGGCAAGCTTTCTCGAATGCCTGTTGCTCTTTGCGACACAAATCAAATTCATTTGTATAGTAATACATGCAACCAACGTAAGCATCCATCTCTTTTGTGCACTTCTGGTGAAGATCTTTCAACCTGCAGTGGCAAACATCTCAAAATTTGGTACTGAACTGTGAACAGCGAGCATGTGCTCGCGGGTTGTTGTTTGATGCAACAAGTTATTGAAGGTTCTAACAGCCTTCATTCAATAGTCCCTTTTAAATATTTTGTATGCAGCTCATTAAATATTATTCTATAATAAATCACGCAACCTTACCCATGGGATATAAATAAGACATGCAAACTGTCAAAAAAATAAAAAAACTTAAAATCAAGTTTGTGGCACAACTTGTTCACAGTATCACACGCAGGAAGAAAATAACCTTCAGACTATCTACCAGGCTACAAATGGATCAATTATAATGGTCGATGAGACATTCAAGTATGATAATTTATTCAACAAGCAGAACCAGCCTAATTTTGTTCATGCATGCTATAAATTTAATTGTGGAAGTGTCAATGCTTGTAATTCGTTTCTCTCTACATTATGATCAATCTGTCTGAATCTTTAATAGTCGAATCTCTGTACATTATGATCAATCTGTCTGAATCTTTAATAGTCTTTGACGTTCAAATTGCTAAGACAACAGAGTGTGAGAAATTAACATTCAAGTTATAAACTACAGACACAAATTAGAAGTTGAAGGATGGAAAAAAAATTCAATTGGACTCACTCAGTCCCCAATATCATTAAAGGATTGTTAAAGGCAATTAGAGATCTGCTGCTTAAGACCATTTAAAGCATGGACTTTATACTCTTGTTTTTTGTTTTTTTTTAATCGAAGCTTTATACTCTTATGACTAATTGCTTGGATTATGACCCAGGAACCTAATCAACATCAATAAGGTTCAGGTTCTTTACTATCTACATTCTTAAGGTGGACAGGTAATTTATAATTTCAAAGCTCTTGCCAGACACTAACCTTTCTGTTTCTCAAAGTAGGGCAGTAGCAATATCATGCATTTAGTTGCAGCCACTCAAAGCACAAAAAGCTAACAATAAGCATCAATCAGCTGCCTTTTCCAAACTTGCAATGCCAAAGATAAAAACACACATTCAACATAATTCGATCTTAGCTCCACAAAGAATTCAAAAACAATAAATGGTACACAAACCAATCATTCTAGCCTGACGCCTAAACAATAAAAGCAACCCTAAAAACTTCATATCTAGCAAAATCAATCATCTTCACAAGGTTTACATAAATTCATTCCTCAACTCGAACCACCAATTGGAACCTTCATCAAGCTGAGGGGGGAAAAACACAGAGACGATGCAAATTCCTCAATTCCCATTAATTAACAGCTCACAAGAGTAGACATTGCTACTCGAAAGCAAAAAACACAGAAAATCAGAGAATCCAACCTTGCTTTTTAGCTCAATTCCACAACATTTCAACATCTAAACAGACCCAAAATAAAATAAGCAAAGCCCAGTATTTCATCCACCTTCATATTCCAAACAAAATCCCCAAACCCCTTAATACCAGTAGTTAAATTACAATCAAACATCATTAATTAACTCAATCAATAACGAATTAACAACCATCAGCAACAGTATCAGGAGGAAAATAATATAAGAGAAAATTGCAAGGATTTGCACTTACAATCCAAGGACACAGCGAGTGACTTGCTGGCCTTTATCGAGGCATTTCTCCGGGTTTGGATCCTTCTTCTTGCACTTGAGAAACTCCACATTTTCTGAAAAGCATCTTGTCGCTATATGCTTCGATGCAGTCGTTAGCACCGCTGATGTCGGGATCGGATTCCCAGTCGCGTCCACCGCACTCGTCGCCATCTTCAACAATAATCTACAAAAGTAACAAATTTCAATGAGCTCACACATTTTCTCAGGAACCAAACAGAACATCATGGAATTGACATGAAACTTGTACTTCAGTTTCCTTTTTACCACCTGGTTGCTACTGAGAGAGAGGACAGAGGGAGAGGGTGCGAAAATGAGAAAACATCAAGGAGAAGGAGCAATACTGACAGATTATTGCTAACAGGACCGGTAAGGCCAGTTTGGGAAATACACATTAACCATGGAGGGCACTTATGTAATTTAGCTTCATGTCCACAAAGGTTTTCGAAAAATGGAGACCGGGTTTTAACCGAGTTGCAGTTTAACGTGTCATGTCATCCTGGTGGGGTTCATTTTTTATTTGTAATCTTGTTTTTTTTTTATTATTTATCTTTATTTTTTTAATTATATTTTTAATTTTAATAAATTTTTAAAATTAATATTTTTTTTAAATTCATCTTTCAATAATAAATTAATTAAAAATTCTTAATTGTGTCCGTATCTAAGATTTCACATATTACAAATTTAAAAAATTAATTCAAATTTAAAAATTTCATTCAAATTTACTTAACTCGTGTTTTTCTAATTTTACTATTTAATATTTATTTAATTGAGAATTCAGCTTTATTAGCCTAGAATTCCTTAGTTTTTTTAAAAAACTAATTATCTAAATATATTATTAACACTAAACAACTTATTATTTATATATAATGAATAAGTGTGAGCAAAAAAACTGAAAAACTGATTAAACCGAGAAAATCAGAAAAAAATAACTAAAAAAACCGAACCGTGAAAAAAACCGATTAAAATTTTAAAAAAACTGACCGGTTCGGTTTTATAAGCTTGAAACCGAAAAAACCGAACCAAACCGAACCCAAACCGGAAAAAACTTAGTCAAATCAAAAAAACCGAGTCAAGCCAAAAAAACCGAGCCAAACCGAACCGAAACCGGTCGGTTTGAACCAGTTTCAGTTTAAAAAAAACTGGTTTACTAATTTTTTTAATAAAAATCAAACCAAACCGAAAATAATCAAGCATAATAATTTGATATAAAAGTATTGTTGCTTGCATCATATTTATGTTTTACTAAACTGGAGTTCACGATCCACCGTGATCGTGTGGTTATCTCTGCCTTGGGTTGTGATAGGCACATTGAGCCATCATTTTTCGCAATTATGGACTTCAATTTTTACAAAGCCATATTTCCGTCATGGGGTTGGGATTTTGTGTAATCAGGCTTCGAGTCTTTGAAAGCCATTTCTTTAGTACCAAGTTGATTCTATCTACATGGAATGGGAATGTCAAAATGCATGTTGAATGATTTCCATATATCCATCCATGTTGCCAGCTCGACATTACTCGACAGTTCTATCTATGCTCTCTCCGTGTTGCTAGCTCGACATTACTCGACAGTTCTATCTTGTTGCCAGTAGCTCGACATTACTCGACAGTTCTATCTATGCTCTGTCCATGTTGCTAGCTCGACATTACTCGACTCTTTTGCAACTAAATCAACGAAGGCATCCACTAATTCAATCTTTCTAGATCAAGATCCATGTAAACGTTGCATATTCAACTGTCTGTCCAAGAATCCATTTTGGTCTCGTTTCTTGCTTCCATCACGCACTAAAGCTCTGAATGTAGAAACCTCCTTGATCACACAACGCTACAGCTGTGAGAGTGACCCCCGGAATGAGAGTCCTATAATCGGCGATTGTGAGAGAACGGAATAAGCTCATAAGCACACAAATCTCCGTACCATCAGCCTGCAAAATTAGCTTCAGTCAGTCCAAGAGGAGGGGTGTTCCATACTCCCTAAAGAGATTCTTGATTTGCAACCAAAGCCATGCACAAACTCAGCTCTAGGCTCTAGCTCAGCACATTTCCTCGACTTTATGAGCTTGAGCGTGCAAGAAACAAGCTCAATGACAGTGGCATTTCCGTTGGATATCGGGTCTGTTTGGTCATCCACCAAGCTCTTCTACTTTTAAGAACTGGGCAAAAATTACTTAGAATCAGAGCAGTACCCAACAGAAGTACAGAGCCATAGCCTTGCTCTACTTGATTTGTCAAAATTGAAGCGGGGACTCTATTCTGCTCTCCGGGGGTGATCATCTGGTTATTTACAATCCAGTTTTCTGCGCATAGGCTAATACTAACTGTATTTTCTAGGTCCTAATTTATTGCAATCATGGGCTTGTGTTTTTCCAAAATCCATCTTTTGCTATGTGATTGCATCTTCCATCGCTTTTCTCCTTTCATCAAGATTATGATCTTCAATACTCCACCTGCAATCATGGAATGACTCTGTTATTTTTTAGTCCAACTGTTCAGGAAGTGTCTGAGATTACGGGTGATTTCTGCTTTCGGTGTGTTTTACTTGAAAAAACTAGAAATTAATGTTTTTTAATTATTTTTAATGATTTTAATGTTCTGAAATAAAAAATAAAAAAAAAATTTTAATAAATTTTTTAAAATAAAATATTTTTGAAAAACACTTTATGCCACGATAATAAACATACACTTAATAATTTTATATATCTATATATTTTTAGGATACTGACGAGACCATCTAAAATATAATCTAATATATTTGAAATAAAATAATTGAAATTAGTTAATTTTAAAACATGTATTTAAATAATAGTTAATTACTATATGTATAAAACAAAAACGATTGGATTTAATTAATTTTTGAACAATTTTCATTGATAAAAATATTATTCTCATTCCACAATTTATTATTCCTCCTTCACTTTGATTTATAATGACCAACTCAACCTTTCATCAATTGTTTTTAAAAAGTTCCAATTAAAATTTCATAACATGGTTCAAAGCCTATGTACCTAGGGGTGAACAAAAAAACTGAAAAACCGATTAAACCGAGAAAACCGGAAAAAAAATAACCGAAAAAACTGAACCGAAAAAAAACCGATTAAAATTTTGAAAAAACCGGCCGGTTCGGTTCGGTTTTATAAGCAAAAAACCGAACTGAACCGAAACCGAAAAAAACCGAGCCAAAACTGAGCCAAACCGGAAAAACCGAGCCAAAACCGAGAAAACCGAGCCAAAACCGGAAAAAACCAAGCCAAAACCGAGAAAACCGAGCCAAAACCGGTTTGAACCGGTTTTTTTCCTAAAAAACGAACTGAACCGAACCGAAACCGGTCGGTTTGACCCGGTTTCGGTTCGGTTTCAGTTTTTTTTTGTCAAAAAAAAATATTTCGGTTTAGTTATTTTTTTGATAAAAACCGAACCGAACCGAAAATGATCACCACTACATGTACCAGTCTACAATTTTCTTTTTTTGAAAGCATAAATATTGCCTTTTAATATATATATATATATATATTACCCCTTTGCGGTGGCTAAAGTCCTTTTCTCAATAATTTCTATTTGGTTCACTCGTCATCTAGATTGTTACCTTTTGTTCATCATCAATTGGTTTTCATGATCGAGGCTATTTGCCATTTTATGAGCGTATTGTTCATTTTTCCTTTGTTAACCTCGCAAAGGCAAAATACATGCATATAACATTATACCACTAAAGATGTATGAATTATAGAAATTGAATTATGTTTAGATCCCTTTGAATTCAATGTTTTTAATGAAATTCTATATTTAAAATCATTTTGAATATCAAGAATTGAATTTAAAATGGAATTCAATCTCTAAAAATGACACAAAAGTAAATTAAAAGTCGATCCATCTTATTTACAATTTCAAAAAAAAAAATTAATGTTAAAACTAATTTTGGAAAAATATTTATCTATCCATGATCTATTTTTTTTAGAAACATTTGAAGAAATAAGATGAAGATGATGAGAATAATATAAAAAAAATAAAATTGAGTTTTATTTCTTCTAAAACATGTGAGTTAATTTATTTATCGATTAAATTTATATTGAATATTATAGTTGAATTTAATTACAATAGATAATTGATTTTAAACAACCTTTTAAGTTATCGCCTAAAACTAATAAAAAAAAAACCCCTGGATAATGCAATTCTAATATTCAAATAGAAAAAAAAATAACATATACATACATAAAAGATAATAAAATTTGTTATAAGTAAAAATCTTTAAGACTAATAATATTATAACCATAAAAATACTTAAAATATTTAATTTATATATATATATATATAGAAAAAATTGAAAACTAAACCATATAAGGGTGTTTGGTATTGAGGTTGTTAAATTTTGATTTTTTTTTTTTGCTTTAAATTAATTATTTTTAGTGGTTTTGGATCATTTTGATTTGCTGATGTTAAAAATATATTTTTTTTAAAACAATATTTTTTTAATATATTTACAAGCAAAAAACACTATAAAAAACATCTACCACAACTCAAACATACTAAAAGATAAAATCTCCTACACCTAACCTAGGCCATAGGTATTTGGAATAAATTAGTATATTGGTCTGCGCTTCGCCATAGGTCAATATTAATTTTTTTAAAATGTAAAAAAATATTAAGAATAAGGAGGAATTTTTAATAGTGTTATTAAACTTAACCAGGAGGGTTAATTTTGAAACCTCTCAACTCAACTCTTTTGTATATCTCAAGTTTCTAATTAAACTGTTTGAGAGCTAACTCGATTTAAATCGATCAATTTTATAGGTCTAAATATAAACCTTTATTTGAGACAATTATCCCTAGAAAGCAAACAAAAATCAATAATGTAGTCCATTCCCCAACCAATCTAATACTAAATGATGGAATCGAAAAGGAATAAATTAAAAACAATTAAAAGACCAAAAAAAAAAAAACAACGTCATATCGGTTGGTAAACTTGTTAAACCTGTAAATCGGGTAAGTCGAGCTAGTACACCAAACCTGTGAACTGAGTTATGAACTCTACTAGGATTAAAAAAAAATTAAATCTATTTTTCATTTAACTACATGATAACAAAATTAAATGATTGCAAAATCAAATATCAATCTAATATTAAGATGTTTTTTGAATCATGATAACCTTATAAAAGACTAAACAAAACCAATTTTAAAACTGAATTTTCAATTAACCCAGTATCTAAGAATGAAAAAAAGATAATTTAAAAAAGTTAAACTTGTCAGACCCGCCAACCAAGTCAACTAGACAAACTTGTGAATAGGTTCATGAACTTCATAAAGTTCAATAACATAACTTTTTTCTGATTTTTTTTTTACTATATGAAAAAAAAATAGGAGATAAAAAAGTCAAGTTCAACTAAAAAAAACACCCCACCAAACTCGTAAACCAAGGCAACCCGGGTTACCCTAACAAACCCACAAACCATGTTAATCTTATAAAAAGGTAAAATAAAAAGGTAAAATAAAAAGAAACAAATTATGAATTCAAATTCTCATCTATCCTAATATTAAAAAGATAAAATCAACAAAAATAAAATTGAAAAAAATCATGACAAAAATTCAAAAACATAAAGAAAAAAAGAAAGAAAGCAAAACATTGTGGGTTATTATTGTCATTCACAGAGCAACATATGTGGGTGAAGAATGGTTTCCTCACATCTTTTAATTTTTGTTACTTTATAAAGTTTAATAACATGAATTTTCTCTAAAACCATTTTTTTTTAACTATATGAAGAAAAAAAAATAGACTATAAAAAAAGTTAGGTTTAATTAAAAAAAAAGACAACCCACCAAACTCGTAAACCGAGACAACTTGGGTTACTTTGGTAATAACCCATAAACCACGTAAACCTCATATAGAGAAAAAAAGAAGAAGCAAATTACGAAGTTAAATTCTAAACCATCTCAATTTTAAAAGATGAAATCGATAAAAAATAAATTTGAAAAAAAATCATAAAAAAATTTAAAAAAAAGAAAAAAGAAGAGCAAAACATTGTTTATTACTATCGTAATCCGCAATGCAATGACTGTTGGGTGAACAGTGGTTTCCTCCATATTTTTTAATTTTTGTTATTTCATAAAGTTTAATAACATGGTTTTTCTTTAAAATTATTTTTTCAACAACATGAAAAGAAAATAAACTATAAAAAAATCAAGTTCAATTAAAAAACTTACTAAATTTATAAACTGAGGCAACTTGGGTTACCTTAATAAATCTATAAACCACGCTAATTTTATAGAGAGATAAAATAAAATAAAAAAATTATAAAAATAAATTTTTAATTAACTTAATATTAAAAATAAAATTAACAAAAAACATGTATAAAAAAACAACATGAGAAAAGAATGTAACCATTCACGGTATTTTACAAGAAAAGCTACAGTTTTCCACCGTTTAGCTTTTGTTATTATAATATTATTGCAATGTGTAAGAAATATTAAGATTTCGATGCATTTTGAAAGAATCAATGTCCTCTACTTTTTTATTCTTTTCCATCAATATCCATGCATTCTATCCTTTCGTGATTTCCAATTATGTGGCTCCATGGAGAAGGCTCGACACGGACACTGTAATGCTGCTGGTAACTGGTAAAGACTATATATACATCAGCCAAAATTACCACCTCTTCACTTGCAGACCTCTCTGTCTCTGTCTCTCTCTCTCTCTCTCTCTCTGTGTCTCTTCCAACTTCCGTTATTAACAGACAGCCACAGACCCTCCTCCCTCCATTATTTAACTAATTCGCCACTACCACCGAACATTCATTAGTGGGGAATTTCTCTCGGTGACAAGTTCTTCTTCTTCTTCTACACTGTTTCTGTTTCTTGGTTCTCTGTGTTTAAGCACTCTTCTTTGTTTTTCTCGCATCTCCTATGGCTCTCTCTGCATTTTCTTTGCCTGCTCATGTCAATAGTGTCACAAGTTTAGACCACCTTCAAAATTATAGTTTTTTATCTTCTCATTTCTTATGGAGAACAGATCTGCTGTGCCAATCTTTTAAAAAGATCAATCAGGTTTGACTTACTCTTTACATATATGGAATAATATCGATGATAAAAGATGACCAGCTAGCTCTTGTTCTTCGTGTCAAAATTCAATTCTTTTCATTTGACCTTTTTTATAAAGTTTTTGCAAAGCTTCAATCTTAACATTGAGAAAGAGCCCACCAAGTTTCTCTGTAATTTTAATTCTTTCCAATTCTCAGTTTAACATAGGAGAAGTAGACTATTTAAAGAAAAGGGTGTTTTTGTGCTGTTTAGGTACATGTCAAGAAAAGGCCAAATGGGGTTTGTGCATCACTATCAGAGAGCGGAGAGTTTCCTTCACAGAGGCCACCAACACCTCTCTTGGACACCGTAAACTATCCAATTCATATGAAAAATCTATCTATCAAGGTCAATAACTAAAACAACATGTCTACTTTTGTATTCATGGAAAAAGTAAAAAACTTTACCATCATAGAGTATTTGTACATGCACTTTACTTACTGGTGATCATCCTATCAATATAGGAGCTAAAACAACTAGCAGAGGAGCTGCGGTCCGACGTTATCTTCAATGTTTCGAAAACTGGGGGTCACTTAGGCTCTAGCCTCGGTGTTGTGGAGCTCACCGTGGCTCTTCACTATGTTTTCAATAGCCCTCAAGACAAGATACTGTGGGATGTTGGCCATCAGGTTTTTTTTTTGCTCTAATTCTTGTTTAGTTTAATTAGTTTATTCTTTCTTGTTGCAGCTGATTAAAACAGAGATTTGTCTAAGATAGCACGCTTTTTTGTGATGATGGATCTAAATATAACTGTACCACTACTGGTTTGCAGGCTTACCCTCACAAGATTCTAACTGGGAGAAGAGACAAGATGCATACAATAAGACAGACCAATGGATTGGCTGGTTTTACAAAGCGATCGGAGAGTGAATATGATTGTTTTGGCACTGGTCACAGCTCTACCACCATTTCTGCTGGCTTGGGTACTGAGCTGTCTCCCTTCTAAACATAATGAATTATTACAATTACCTTGGACTATTTATTATCTATGTTCATTGTTTTTTTCCGGTTCTTTGTCAAACCTCTTGTTGCAGTTCTAGAGTGTTTCCTATGTTCACTCAGCTGAGTGTTGTCTAACGTTCTTCTTAAGATTGATTTATCTGGCAGACCGCCGCAATTATCTATAAAGAAAAAAAAAATATAGATCACTGCAATCCTGCAGCATGGATTCCACATTTATATATTTATCTCTAAAATTTGTTGGATTCTACAGACTTATTTATTCATTTTCTAATACGCTAGTGTTTCGTGAATATGGAATCATCACACCTAGCATCATTTATCACATAATGTTTTGATTGGATCTCAGTTCAAACTATTTTAACTGTTATTGGCAAAATTTACTTCGAAACAAATTGAACGAGTAGGGCCTGCCTTCACATGATATATGAACTTTGGGTGGTTTTGGTGGACAGGAATGGCTGTGGGGAGAGATCTAAAAGGAAGAGCGAACAATGTGGTTGCTGTTATAGGTGATGGTGCCATGACAGCAGGACAAGCTTATGAAGCTATGAACAATGCAGGGTACCTAGACTCTGATATGATCGTTATTCTTAATGACAACAAACAGGTTTCTTTACCAACTGCCAATTTAGATGGGCCAATACCACCTGTCGGAGCCTTGAGCAGTGCTCTCAGTAGGCTGCAATCAAACAGGCCTCTCAGAGAACTAAGAGAGGTTGCTAAGGTAAATACACATGGGAGATAGGGGCTGGCATGGGGCGGAGGGTATGCTTTGATAAACTTGTCGGAACTGAAAACTGGTTTGGTTGCTACTGAAACTATTGCAGGGAGTTACAAAACAAATTGGTGGACCGATGCATGAATTGGCAGCAAAGGTTGACGAATATGCTCGTGGAATGATCAGTGGTTCTGGATCAACCCTCTTTGAAGAGCTTGGTCTCTATTATATTGGTCCGGTGGACGGGCACAATATTGATGATCTTATTGCCATTCTCAAAGAGGTGAAGAGTACCAAAACAACAGGTCCTGTCCTAATCCATGTTGTCACCGAGAAAGGTCGGGGGTATCCATATGCTGAGAGAGCTGCGGACAAGTACCACGGTAAATACAAGGGACAAAGTCCACAAGAAAAACAGTGCTGCTAAAAAAGCTCAAGTAGCTACTTTGTAGTTCTCTTTGTAGAACACAAGGAAAAACTAGTACTTTCAATTCAACTTCTAACCCTGTGAAAAATTCTTTCACGTGACACTGCATTCTGCATCTAAGAGCTATCATCAGAAAAGAGTAACTGCAATTTATTTTTTTTATTTTCAGGAGTGAACAAGTTTGATCCCGCAACTGGAAAGCAGTCCAAGGCAAGTGCTAGCACACAGTCTTACACAACATATTTTGCAGAGGCTTTGATTGCAGAAGCTGAGGCGGATAAAGATGTTGTTGCAATTCATGCTGCAATGGGAGGAGGGACAGGCTTAAATCTCTTCCTTCGCCGTTTTCCGACAAGATGTTTTGATGTGGGGATCGCAGAACAGCATGCTGTTACTTTTGCTGCGGGACTTGCCTGTGAAGGTCTTAAACCTTTTTGCGCAATCTACTCGTCTTTCTTGCAGAGGGCTTATGACCAGGCAAGTCAAATAGCTTCTTCCTTCTTATCCTGTTATATGACAATACACAGCAATACCTGGTTGGCATTATATTGTTACCAGACACTGACTCAAGCCCCCATGTAGATACTATTATTAATGTAAAAATGGTGTATACCACAGGTGGTACATGATGTTGATTTGCAGAAACTTCCAGTAAGATTCGCAATGGACAGAGCTGGGTTGGTGGGAGCAGATGGTCCCACACATTGTGGAGCTTTTGATGTCACTTATATGGCATGCCTCCCTAACATGGTTGTTATGGCTCCTTCTGATGAGGCAGAGCTTTTCCACATGGTTGCTACTGCTGCTGCTATAGATGATCGTCCTAGCTGTTTCCGCTACCCGAGAGGTAATGGTGTTGGTGTTCAGTTGCCACCAGAAAACAAGGGCATTCCTCTTGAGGTAGGTGTAGCTGATAATCTATTTGCATCTGTTCCCATGGAGGAAAATTTCAGATGAATCGATATTTTATTCTGAATATATCTTCTAACTTACCTTGCAGGTTGGAAAAGGCAGGATATTGATTGAAGGGGAGAGGGTGGCACTCTTAGGCTATGGTACTGCAGTCCAGAGCTGTTTAGCTGCTGCCTCTTTAGTGGAACGCCACGGTATTCATCTGACAGTTGCAGATGCCAGGTTCTGCAAGCCATTGGACAATGCCCTTATTCGTAGCCTTGCAAAATCACACGAGGTTTTGATTACAGTGGAAGAAGGATCAATCGGGGGCTTCGGGTCTCATGTTGCTCATTTTCTGGCCCTGGATGGTCTTCTTGATGGCAAACTAAAGGTACTCATCTCTGTAATTTTTCCCAGTGAATTATGCCATTGGTTCTTGTCGTGACTGGAATTGGAATACTCACTCATAACTTTGAAAATCATTTGCAGTGGCGACCGGTTGTTCTTCCTGATAGGTACATTGACCATGGATCGCCAGCTGATCAGCTGGTAGAAGCTGGTCTCACACCATCTCACATTGCAGCAACAGTATTCAATATACTCGGACAAAGAAGAAACTCTCTGGAGATTATGTCATCATAAAGAAGAAGGAGACACCAATTTTGCATTCTTACAACAACGTACATATAGAAGGACTGTAAGATTTATGTGTAACCTTCAAATCACTGTAAACAATGCAGTGTCAGTTTTAGGACAACAACATCAGCCTGAGTCATAAACATTCCAGCCTGAGCTATTTCAGATGCTTTGTAAGGTCATGAATGCAAAGCCGTTGAAGCTTTTGGCACTGATAAAATTGAAATCTGATAGCTCTTACGGCATGTTTGGCATGGAGCCATGAAATGTAATAAAATGTGTGATGTAATGATATGGTGTCGTGTAAAAGTAACAAAATATGTTATGAAATGAAAAGTGGACTGGCTGATTATAAATCTTCATTTTGGTCCCTGTAATTTTTTGAGAAATATACTTCAGTGCTTATTTGGGTCCAGCACAATGCTATGATGCTATTGGAAGTTTTGGCTTCACTTTGTAAATGCGCACAAACTCCTAAGAGAATATTGTTTATGGCCAACACAGACTATAGTGTAAAAATATTATTCTTGGTGACGTATGGTGGAATGCCCATGTCGAGTGGCGAGTGGCGAGTGGCGAGTGGCTAGTGGTAGTGGCCAGGGGCTAGGGCTTCAACTGAACCATCTAGGCGCTTGTCTGTCTGTCAATTTTATTATCCACAACAAATGATGGTGGGGCGGTGCCTCAATTGATCCTCGCAACATTGAGTGGGCAATTGCCTAAGTGACAATTATATGAAATAATCATATAGGTGGTGGCCCAGTAATAAGAGTTTGGGACTAAAAGATTTGCTTTTTCTGTGGTCTCAGGTTCGAGCCCTGTGGTTGCTCATATAATGGCCACTGGAGGCTTACATGGTCGTTAACTTCAGGGCCCGTGGGATTAGTCGAGGTGCGCGCAAGCTGACCCGGACACCTATGTTAAACTAAAAAAAAAATATGAAAGATGTTCTAGTTTTTTCAGTTATGAGATATTTATATAATTATTAATTTTAAAATTTATAAAATTAGTTAAGATATATATAAAATAACCCGAACATTCACATTAAAAAAAATATAAAAAAAATGTTTAGTAATTCTATATATATATATATATATATATATATATA